>Ga0196887_1001140_pt1 | contig 11738 bp, 7 predicted proteins | sample VirMetDEL_Mar_31_FD_169094 | JGI IMG/M metagenome (GOLD analysis project Ga0196887, IMG submission 169094) | Aqueous microbial communities from the Delaware River and Bay under freshwater to marine salinity gradient to study organic matter... | ecosystem: Environmental > Aquatic > Marine >... | reverse complement strand
TCCATGCCATGCATAGCCATCCTATATTTATTGCCATCCAATTCAAAAACGTTTGACATATAATCTACAGCAGACATTTGTTTTCCTTCTTCATCATAAAGACCTTCGTACGCATCAGAATTATCTGTAACCGTCCAGTCTATCTTCTGAGCTGTGTCAAGGGATTGCTTAATATTAGAAGGTTTTGTAATTTCCGCTGCAGCATCTGGCTTATATCCTTTCTTTACTGTATCAGTTTCAAACTTAGCATCGCCTTTAATAACTTGCTTAGTAGACCTGCTTAATTTACCTCTTTTGAATTCCCTATTGTAATCCTTTATAAACTGTAATACGCCATCGTCATCCAAGTTTACTGTAGTAATACCTAAATCTAAGAATGTTCTTCTTATTAATTCACTAACTTTTCCTAAAAAGTTTCTATTCTCTTCGTTTAATACAATCTCCTTATTAGCTAATGCTTCTGACAGTAAAGTTAATTTCTCTTCGCTATGGATAGCTTCGCCATCTGCTTCGTATCCCTTTAGTCTTGCTTCGTACCTTGTTGTATCTTCACCTGTTTCAGGATCTTTAATGATCTCAGCAAACCCTTTCCCCTCTATAAATACATTCTCTAAAGAAGTGGTTAATGCGTCTCCTAATTTCTTAGCTAATTTTGGATCTGACTTTAAAACTTTGTTAAGTACTTTGTGTAAGAACTCATGTTGTCCAGTTGTAGTTAATCCTGCATCTGCACTTAAACTTTCGTTTATTACGATATGTTCAACACCATCTTTGTCTGTCCAGAACAATCCAGCTGATTCTTCAGAGAACTTTTTTAATTCCGCTTCTGTGTATGGTTTACCATTATCGTCAATAGCATCTTTAATTAACTCATTTACACCATCAGCACTGTCAGCAGAGTTTACAACTAAGTCTGGCATTTTCTTAGCAAACTTCTTAACTGTTTGTACATCTTGAAATATCTTGCTTTTGTCGATGTTCTCTTTAATGCCTGCAATATCTGTTGCAATAGCCTTATTCATATTGGTATACTTACGTATACTATATCCAGCTTCTTTGTTGGATATCTTACCAGCTTCTCTTAATTCTATTAAAGCATCAATAGCTTTTATATTAGTATCCTTTTGGTTTAACTTGCTAACTAATTTCTTTTTATCTGCAGGAGATAAATGCTTTATAAGTCGGTTGTTATCTTTTAATAATCTTTTCATTTGCTTTTCGATAGTGGAAATATCAGCATCGATAAGCTTGTGTGTTTCTTTACTCTTAGCTCTTAGTTTCTTTTCTCTAAGTTCTGTGATAGCAGCAATACCATCAGTAATTATTTCATCACCATGAGGATCAGAATGTAATGCTCTAGTTACCGACATATCAATAGCTCTTGGCGCCGTAATAATACCAGAACCAACCCAGCCTTGTAATGCAGCTTCTGCACCATCTTCTGAGAACATCTTTTTAGCAACATTCTTTATAGCTACGCCAATATGCTTACCCTCTGCTGCTTGAATGTTCAATTCTTCAAGTCCAACCTGCATCCATTCAGTAAAACCTTCTTTACCACTTGTATATAGCCATGCTACTTTATCGAAACTTAAAGACATAATCTTTGCACCTACTTTAGTGCCAGCCATATATTTAGATATACCTTTAAGACCCGCTTTTTCAAAAGCATAAGCACCTATACCTATCACAGCTGGTACTACAAGATCTGTATCATCAGCATCTAACATAGCGCGTATAGGGTCTTCCTGGTCTCCGTATTTACGGGCAGCTTTGGTTGTATTGTAATCAACCCACATTGGAGCGATTATCTGAGGAGCTAACGAAGCACCGCCAGTCATTGTAGCCGGAATAGCTGTAGAAACTAATCCTTGTATTGCATTAAATGTACCACCTATTAATTCAAGCGGATCACCATTCTTTATACCTTTATATATACTACCAACTTCTTCTGTTTGATAACTTAACTCTTGTATCTTAGCAAACTGACCTGCTACGTAATCGTTTTTAATATCAGCGACTTTCTTCGGCAACTCTACGCTAGATGGTATACCATAAATTTGAGGATTACTAAATGTGTCTACTGCCATAACTTTAGTAGCTTCCCATGCTGTTTCTAATCCAACAGGTAAATTTATTAAGGCAGAGTCTAAAAATCGTTCTGTGTAACCTTTAACACCAACTTCTTTTTGATATTCAGCTTGGGATTCCTCAGTAACGCCTATTCTAGCAACATATTCTTCTATGTCATCTAATTCTTTTGTAGCACGAGCCGCTTTTTCTGCATCTCCAGGTATAACATGAGCAATACCTATATTAGCGTTCTTTTGTGAAGATTCTATCTTCTTTTTGTCAAGTCTATCTGTATACTGCTGTATTACATCAGCTTTCTCTTCTGTAAGGTTTTCAGCATCTAATCCAGGGTTGGATCTTTCACTAAAGTTATTACGTATATTAGCTATCTTATCAGCTGAAGCTATTACTTGAGGTTTCTTTTCCTTTTGTACTTCTTCTCCTTTAACTTCTTCTTCAGGTTGTTCAATTGGTCCGCTTGACGCAGAACCTGACCAAACTTCTTTTGCTTTATCCCACAGTGATCCCAAAGAACCTTTTTCCGCAGATGATTCCGTATCTTCTGCAGCCGATTCTTCCTGCGTCTCTTCCTCGGCTGTTACCTTTCCCCCATCTATAACGTTATTAGTTTTAGACGATCTGTCAACATCAGCTTGCCATTCAGGGTCTGGATCATTAAATGTTTCTACAAATTTCTCATAAGACATCTTTGTTAGCTTCTTTGCTACCATTTTGTCGTATAAAGCTACATCTCCTCCTTCTGTATCCCACTTTGCTCGGAATACTTCGTATGAAATTGATATTTTACCTGCTTTCTTTAACGTATCGTATAGTTCTCTAGGTGTGTGCGCCATGTTCTTATTTTATTTTATTACTCTCCTTTAAGGAAAACATCATCAATTACGTAATTAGGTGTTTTTGGTACTCTATCGTCTTTTCTTTCTTGTCTTCTTTCGTCTCTTGCTTTGTTCTTAGCATTATAGCCGGCTGTGGCTTGATCTTTAAATCCCGCCATGTAATTAGCTACTATTATATCTGTTAGCTCGTCTTGGCGCTCTGGATCGTGTAATAACTCATTTGTAATACCTAAGCCAATCCCGTCCTCATCTCCTAGTGTATCGTCAGCTGCTAATGATATTAAAGTATTGCGTCCGGCTTTTCTAAGTTGAGCTCTAAATTGTTTCTCTGTATTTTTTTCTACTTGTGGTGTCCACTCGACACCTGCTTTATAAAGACCTTCGCCCATCCTCCCAATAGCTATAGGTGTATCATAATCAGCTCTTATATATTTTGGTAGGTCAAGCATAGAAACAGAAGTGCCGTTCCTGTTAAATGATAAGTTGCCATCCTCTGATAGTTCCATATCAGTAGCGTCTGTGTATATGTTAGATAAGAAATCAATATCCTCTCCTTTATTTCCGTTAGAGATTTCACCTTCGTCTGAAGCTGTAAGATATTCTGTTTTTTTTGAAAGTAACCCTTTAAATTGATCGTTAAGGTTAGCCATTGAAGTAGTAATTTTATTCATTTCCATGACTTGATCCTGATATTCTTTATCCTGTGGATCTAGATTCCTTAAGCTATTGGCGTGTTTTGCATACCTGTCTCTTGCTCCTGAAAGGAACGCAGCGACTTTTTCTTTAGCATATGGAGGTATCTTTTCTAAACCTTTACCATCAGGCATCTTGTCTAGGTACGTAGCTACCTTAGCATCGGATTTTTTCCTGACATCATCCCGTTGCTTTATAGCTTTAGTAACAGAGTCAATACCCTTTTGAAGACCTACGTTGAATTTTTCTCCAACATCTCTAAAAGCGCTTGATTCTCCTACTCTACGAGCTGTATTTATTAATTGCTGATTTGCCATATTGTTATTATATTTTTATACTACTCCCCCGGTAATTAAAGAGGCTCCCGCTTTAAGCGATCCGCCTGCTATATCTCCTATTCCTCCGACAAGAGCGTCAGTTGCGTCTTTCCTAGCGGTATTAGCTGCTGCTACTCTTTCACCGGCCATACCAAATAGTGTCTCAGTCTTTTCTAATTCCGCGGCTCTTTGACCGTATGCTCCAGTAATCTCTTCTGATTGTATTCTGCTAGCATCTTGTCTTTCTAATAACTGATTAGCTTGTTCCTGTTGGCCTATAGAAATAGCTGACCTAGCTATGTTCTGCGATTGTTGATTAGCTAAGGCTTGAGCCATTGCTGCAATACCGCTACCTCCAGCTGCTTGATTATTAGAATCCATTACATTTGCTAACTGTTGGTTAGTCTGTTCCGCTTCAAATTGAGCTTGCTGTTGATTGACTGTTAAGTCTTCATACATGTTATCTTGACCCATATACAAGTTAGATGTATCAGAGTCTATATATTGTTGCTTTAAATTAGCGAATTCTTTCTTAGCACGTCTCTGTTCTCTTCTTCGTTTTCTTCCACCGAATAAAGACGCACCAGCTTTAACTAGTCCGCCGAGAGCTTGCCCAGCTCCTTCTATTAATCCTGATGGTAATCCGCCGCCGCCGCCACCACCACCTGATCCTCCTGATAATCCCATAGTTTTGTTTGTTTTACTTTATTATTATTACGTTTATATTAAGTAACTTAACTGCTTAGAAAGATCTCCGTACCAACAGCGAATAGCTCTTTTTTAGCGTTACCTGATAACTCCATCTTGACAGAGGCGTAATACCCAGTCAACCCGGAAATATTTATTTCTGAATTTTTAGCAAAGAATATGAAACTCCCTACCGCAGGTCTGGGTGTTGTAGGATCTATATCGCAAGTTATAGTTGTAAGCGATAAAGCCGTTACAGCTCCTATTTGGTATACGTCCTCTAATGCATCTTTGTAAAAAAGAACGTCGCCTGTTTGTAATGAAACATTTAAGTTTATGTCGAATGCTAGTGTTATTGAATCCATTATACCATTGATGTTTGATAGATACTCCAACCTGTAGATTGTATACCTGTTATTTTTAAAGTTACTATAGCTTCGTCTCCCGGAGGTACAATGAAAGATACAGAAGCATTACCATCTGCTGAATCTAAGCCTGTAACGCCTACAACATCAACACTAGAAGTATACACTAAATTACCAACGCCAACTTGTCCTCCAAAATTAGAAGTAGGATCTGTTCTTGTGTTGCCTGTTGGAGCGATATCTGCAGGGTCTGTATAGACTAACGGGTTTGATAAAACCTTTAAGTTCCATTCCGCAGACTTACCGTAGTAAGTTCCGTCACCATTCGAACCAACGTAATCAAAACTATCTAAAGAAGTAGTAGCTATAACGTCTGCTATTGCAGAGGCTCTTCCTGCCCCTAGTAAATCGTCTCCTATAAATAACGAGTCAGCTACTATGTTACCTGCGTAGATCATCTCGAACCTATCAGGCACGCCTACTGAATTGAAATGAACAGTAAATGTCCCTCCAGCATTACCAACGACAACTGGAATATAGAATATACCTGCGGTTGACGATAGTGATAAGCTTTCGCCAGGAGCTACCCCTATACCTAAGTTGACTGTAGCGGTATTTGAGTTTATATATCCATCATTAGCTGCGTATGTAAATGAATCAGTATAGTTAGAGGAATTATCATGAGTATAAAGCACTTGATTTGACACCACTGAAGCTGTCCCGTATAAGGGTTGAGTTATTATAACAGGGGTTAAGCTATCTCCTTCAGGATCTGTGTCATTAGCAATAACATCGATGTAAACTGTTTTACCTTTACTGACATTTGCTGAATCATCTACAGCGATTGGTATTAAATTTAAAACATTCTCTAAGCTTAAATAATAAGTAACATTTGTATCTCCAAACTTAACAATTGTAGCTTTAGCTGTTATTTTAATTTCAGTAGTACCATCTCCTGTTACAAGTAAATTCAAAGGATGCAAAAGTTCAGTACCACCATTTGTTGCTGGATTTAGATTTGAGAAATTACCCCAATCAGGAATTTGTTTGAACTTTATTATTGACCCGTCGTCTTTAGTAATGCTAAAGGTACATAACAATAAGCCGTCTAAATCTCTCGTCAAGTCAGAATATCCTTCAGGAGAAGTTTTAGTATACACTCCTGTTCTTACTATTGTATATCCGCTTAATGCATTCGAGTCTAATGTAACTACCGTTCCAACAACAGCATGAACCACTATTGGGTTTGGCTGCACAAAACCAGCTACAATGTCACCGCTTAAGGTTATGTTGTAATCAGTATCTACTACTACTCCTGGGAAGTTAATTATTAAGTCGATGTATCCTAACGTTGAAACAATAGTTTCTGCAGTATATAAATTAGTTGGCGCACCACCTGTATCTATATCAACAGTAACATCAGCTCCTACGTCCCCAAAAACTCTAAGGGTATATGATTGTATACTTGAGCTTATGAAGTATTCTTTGAATATATTCCTAGAAGGTATGTCTTGGAGTATATAAGAACGATATACCAGCGGTCCGGCTATGTATTGTTCCGCGGCATTTGCCGTAAATTCTAAAAGGTCTGTTGTTGGGTTATCTGATGTTATTGTATACTTAACAGTGTAAATAACTTGAGTTAATCCCAGCGAACCTGTAGTGTCGGCTCTTGTTATAGAGTAGTTTTCTGGAAACTTATTAGTTAAATAAATTATATAACTAGGGTCTGCCTCAAAAGCGTAATTAGTGGTTGCTGTAAAAGTCAATGTAAATAAAGTGACCTCTTCTCCGAAAGCTCCAGTAGTGCCATACGGCGTCCCTGTGCTTGTTGTTTGATTAGTGTTGCTGGTATTTATATTATAGAATCCGTTGATAGAATACTGATTAAGAACAGCTGCTCCGTCGATGTCTATTGGCAGATTAACTGTTGAAGCGGGCATTATAAAACTATTATCAAAAGTAACTAAGCATTCTACAACAAGACCGTTCTGAGAGAACACTGCGCTAGTTACTTCCGAAGGCAATGCTTCTCCTATAGTAAAATCAGTATGTGTAACAGTATACCCACTATCAGCTGTAATTGTTAATATCACAGCTGGGGTAGTTAGGTTTACTTGGTCGCCTGCATTAGCGTTGATAGCCGAAGATGATACCGAATAATTGTTATGCATAGTTTTTTATATTAATTCGTTAAAATTCCGTTTCATTTTTAATTAGTTTCCACACCATCTATAACATTACTTGTAGTTATACCGCCAACTTCTGTGTTGAAAGTAGTGCCTGTTATTATGTTGTTTTTATAAACATATGTTCCTGTTAAAGTTCCTGTTAAATTAAACATCGGTCTTATATTGTCTGGTAAATAATACTCGTTATTATTAAATATTAATCCACCGATATTACCAGTACCCTCTATTCCTTCTGAACTAAATGAATTATTATCAGGTTTAAAAACTGAATTTATTATTTTTATTTTATCATAATTATAAGGGCCTAAATTTATAAAACCATCAAAATCAATGCTACTATCTACCAATCCAAATGTTGAGTTATTTATGATTAAATTGTCACAAGCACCTTGAATATATAACCTTCTAACATTGATATTATTTATAGTTGTACCTGATAAATATGGGTCACAATAAAAATCTGTTCCATAAAATCCATCTATACTTTTTGCATCCATTTCAGCTTTAGAAGTTGAATTTGTTACAGTTATATTTTTTACAAAAGTATTACCATGTCGAAGTTGAATTGCGGATAAAACATCTTGACCATCAATAGTTATGTTTCTAACATCTATACGAGGGTTTGTTCCACCTCCCACACCATCGCTCAAAGAATAGGATATTAAATCCCCTGTATTTTGATTTAGTTTTATTTCATCATTTTTAAAAACTAATCCATCTAGTACAATATCTTCAAATGGTTGTAGAACCATATTTGAATTTTTTAAATAGGAATCTGTGATTATTCCACTCTGAACTTTTACAAAGTTTTCGTTAAAGTTATTATTTGATGCTATACAATCACCACTAAAATCAATAGTACCACCGTAAAAATTATTATTTACAACTTTAATATCGTATGAATCAGTTGTTAAACGTATTCCTGAAAGACCTTTTAAAAAGTGGTTTCCATCAATTACAATCCCATGCGCTCTTTGTATAGGAATGTCATATAAACCGCAATTTTTAAATCTATTTCCTACAATATTAATATATCGGTTAATTCTATAACCATCCTCAATATCAATAGCACTATTTAAAATAGGTTCTCCGCTTATATCGTGTATGTAGTTATTTTTTATAGTTAAGTATTGAGCGCCTGTTACTGATATTCCATTTCTAGCAACGTTATAAATATCACATTCTTTAATTGTTAAATGTGATGTGACTGTTGATGGTCTTAGTTGGTAACGTAAAGGTTGCTCTGTACCCCCGTTGTCTGTGTATGTGAATTTAGATTGAAAAAATACACATCTTACTTGTGTCGCACCTTCTGGTATCTCTACTTTTTCATACATCCAAACTTTGGTTTTTCTGCCTACATAATCACCTAGAGCATCATAAAAATAAGCACTATACAACCCTTTACCATCATAACTACTGTAACTTCCTGCTTGAACCATTATATATCCGAGTTCGTCATACAATGCGTTTGTTATAGCTTCAAGATTAGTCCTTATAGCTGTTGTTGATGCTACCTCATTACCACTAGAATCTAAATCACCTAAAATATAACCATCTAATTCACCACCTACATAGTTAAATCCAGGGGACATAGCTACTCCATCACCCGTTGTTAGACGCATAGTTATATTGTCGATTGTTATAAAATTACAATTTCTAATAGGTAGTATTGCAATACCATTTCCTATTAACCCTTCTAATGTTATACCTCCAAATTCATCCTTAACACTAAGTCTTTGTAGATTTCCATTTGCGGGGTACATTTCCACTGTATTAGAATTTACAACCGCTAGGAAATCTCCGTTCTGTCTATCTCGTGTATCGTTATTATAGGAATCTGCTAAATCAATAGCTGATGCTCCATCTGTACTATCTAAACTAAATTCTGTGTTGTTTGATTTTACGCCTGCAACTCCTGTATATAGATTACCATTAATTTTAACTTTTGCACCTAATACTAATGTGTCTAGCGTAATTCTATATCTTATATGTGTATTTAAATCACCTTCAATAATACCACCACCAAAAATATTAATATTATCAACATTCCATAGTCCAAAAATAGAGTAGTAGTCATGATTATTTGTGTCTCCTTTTACAGTAACTCCTTTATCTATTCTGATATTTGTGTTGTTTGCAGAATACCTAATACCCATATTTATTTTTACAGTTGAGTTGTCGCCATCGTCAACGTCTTGTAAATTAACTAGATAATTATCAGAAGTATCAGAAAATACAAGTGTTGAACCTTGTGCAACATTCATAAACTCATTTGCTCTGTCTGTTGGACACACACCATATGTGGAAGTTGTAATATTCCCTGCTTTAGAATTAATATAATTTGTGTTGTCTGCAACCGCGCCAAACCATTCTATATTAATATCTTGTGGGAAAACCAAACCACTATGACTTGTATTTGTTTCATCAAATAACTTAACAAATGGATTTGCTTCTATGGGGTTATTATTCCAAACAATATCACCGTTAGTAAATGAACCTCCATTAAATTGAAGTATCATTCCTTTTTGTAGTGTTAACGTTGCACCTCCTAAATCTATAACAGTTTCAATACTTGCCACTTTAGTTAAGTATGCAACATTTTCTAAATCAGCAATGTTTGTTGGTGTAAAGCTATTAGCTAAACTACCATCACCACTAATTACTTTAGTTTCTTTGTATGGATGTTTTTTAGTTTCTCCATCCTGAACCATAGGAATAAACTCGTTGCCTTTTAATGCTGATGTTAATGGTAATTCACTTATTTTTTTATACTCCATTACAAACTTATATTTTCGTTAGTTTCTGTGGTTAAAACAGTAACATTTTCATTTACTACATTGCTTATTTCTACATCAACATAATCAGGAAATAGTATTTGATAACTATCTAAATTATTAGCTAAACAATAATTAATACCATCATCTTTTGCTTTACGCTCTGTTGTTCGGTTGTCTAATATAACATCACCTATTTTAGCTTTATAGTACCCCTTTTGAATACTGTCTATTTTTATTGCCATAATTTATATTAATTCGTTACCTAAGTTCTGTTCATCATAAATCGCAGTAACCTCTTCCTGACTTAATTCTTTGTCCCAAAAACCTACACCATCCATTTTACCATCTAAAGTATAATCAATATTTACCCCGAATTTACCTAAAACTAAATCATATCCACGTCTAGTCTGCCCCGTATATGTTCCAAGTTGAACAGCGGGTGTAGAAACTTTAACTTTATCAATATAAAGATTTAACCCAAAGTTAGAACTTGTATAATCGCCGTTGTATGTTGCAGTAATATGATGCCACTCATTTAATGGTAAGGTGTATGGGTGTATTATTCTAATCGAATCACTATTAGTTGTACCATACAGTATAAAGTATAAGTTTCCACCTGTAAAAAAAATAAGGTATTCTCTAAGTACCGTTACACTCCCCAAAAATATAAAGACTGAATTTTTATTAGTTTCAGCATTAAACCAAAAAGAGAAACTTCCCGCCCTATCATTCCTATTAACATCTATTCCATCAGTAAGTGTAAAATCACTGCTTATACCTAAGTTTACATAAGATGTTCCTGAAGTAAATTCTACTGCTCCAGTACTTGTCTTAGGATTAGTTGTTGTTAATGCTGCACCACTTACTAAAGTTCCATCATTAATACCTACTGCATCTAAAGTATCACCGTTAAAACCGTAATAAGCAAATAAATTAGCGGTTGGTATTCCACCACCACCACCAGCTTCATAAACAACATTACTACCTAGATATGCTTTCGTAATTTCAGTACTTCCTAAATAAGATTTTCCTAATATCATATTATCCGTTTATTACGTATAAGGTTGTTGCTACTGGAGTAATTAAATCATAAGCAGCCTGTGTTATAGAAACCACTTGTAATATTTGCACCTCGCTTCCTATTGGCTCTGAATCTATTGTATTTGCTTCTTCTGTTGTAACACCTACTTTAGCGGTGTTTAAATCAACTTCCGCTTGTAAACCACTATACAAAGTATTTACTGCGTTATTATCAGAGTTATCTGTTCCTACAGGGTCAAAATCTACACCCGTTACTGGTATAACTTGGTCACCTGTATTTGTGCCACTTGTATTACCTATAACAACTTTCTCTGCATCGGTAACATAATTATCATCTACTCCCTTTGTAGGCTCATAATCTAATCCTGTTAAAACTTGATCACCTGTATTTGTTCCAGTAACTGCGTTTAAAGCAATTATATTAGCGTGTATGTCTGTTGAATAAGTACCTAAGTCTGTAATATCTGCTTCAACGTGTGTGTGTGCTGTTGGTGCATCGCCTACATATTTTACATCTCCATCTGAAATAACACCATCTAATTGTGCTTTTGTGGTTGGTGCAAATTGACTTAAAGGGTTTGCTGTTAAAGCATCTCCACCACCTGCTAAAGTAACCCAAGAACACGTATTATCTCCATCTGCTTGTAGTACTCTACCAACTCCTTCTCCTGTTGATAAAACACCTGTTCCTTCTATTGAGCCTGCGGTAATTGGAATATCACCAGCACCTAAT
>Ga0196887_1001138_pt1 | contig 11762 bp, 23 predicted proteins | sample VirMetDEL_Mar_31_FD_169094 | JGI IMG/M metagenome (GOLD analysis project Ga0196887, IMG submission 169094) | Aqueous microbial communities from the Delaware River and Bay under freshwater to marine salinity gradient to study organic matter... | ecosystem: Environmental > Aquatic > Marine >... | reverse complement strand
CATAAAATCAAATCCCGCGCTCCATAAATCTCAATTTCATAAGCTTTCTATAGGCAATCAAAGCCTCGTAGTAGGTCTCATGCTCTGAGATTAAGCGCTCTCCGTCCCAGATCTGGCCTTTGCCTTTGTTGGGTGGCTCTTTGACTTGGTGAAGTGTCACGCTGCGGCTTCTCGCTCGTGCTCAGCCTCTAGAATGGCATGCCCAATTATTTCTGGGGCTTGAGGGATTACAGAGTTTCCGCAGGCTCCAATTCGGTCCATGAACTGGGAAAGCCCATCATCTTTTCGATGATCTCTGAAGTCTCCCCCATTGTATAGCCTAGAGCTAAGAAAATAGGCCAAACCCTTGCTTGGTGCGTTGACCCTAATCTTTGCGATTTCAACTGTGTCGAAATCTTGAAACGGCCTGCTGTCAAGGCGTCCGACTTCAGAGGTGTAGGCAATAACCCATACGCGCTCTCTGCGATGGGGAGCGCCCAAGGCTGACGCCGGTATGTTTTCCCATTCCGCATCGTACCCGAGGCTGGCCAAGTCTGCGAGAATTCGGCCAAACCACCCGCCTCTTTGTTCATATGGGCCACTAAGGAGTGCTGCGACGTTCTCCACGATGACGTAGCTTGGTCTAAGCTCGCCAACAAGACGCACGATTTCTGACCACAAACCGGACCGAGTCCCTTCGTGAATGCCTGCTCGCTTGCCGGCGGCTGATATGTCTTGGCATGGGAACCCGCCTGTGATGACATCGATTCCGGTAATTCCATCGGAAGTAAGCTTTGCTTCGGTGAGTTCTCTAACGTCTTCATAAATAGGCACCTCTGGCCAGTGTTTCTTTAAAACCTTTTGGGGGAACTTCTCTATCTCGCAGAAAGCAACGGTTTCAAATCCGCCTGTGCGCTCAAGGCCTAAGCTGAATCCGCCTATGCCTGAGAAAAGATCAAGGACTTTTAGCTTACTCATGCGGCTTCCTCATCGAACTTGGTTGATTCATTGCCCCAATTATCCCAGCCTGGTCTAGATTGACGGCTGAACAGCTCCAAACGGCGAGCGTTGGGAATTAGTTTCTCCGCCATCTCAAAGCATTCTTCAGGCTTCCTGGAGTGTTCGCGTACTGGAGCTCTAAAGCCACCACGAACAGAGCGGCTAGTTTTTGGCTTGCCTCGTGTCCCAATCAAGTATGGCTCGTTTGAGGATCGGAGCAGATAGCCGGTTCCAAAGTGATCTTTCTGTCCAGTTTTCGATAGCTTGTGCCAGTTACCCGCCGTCTTGAACGTGAACCCCCAAGCTGACATCGTTTCCAGGGCCTGGGGAATCATCGGATTAGTCGCCCACAGCCAGAGGACACAATCATCAGCCGCGAGATCAGCAACGGGAAGCGCTTTAATGTCCTCAAGCGTTGCGCATTGGTAGTGGTTTTGCGCGGCTTTCTTCCAACCTTTTTGCGAGAACGTCTTGAAGGACCAAGGCGGGTCTGCCATGATTAAATCGTAGCCAAAGGGCTTAAGGTCTCCGAAGGGCCAATTCATCTTCGATTTACCTTTCTGTTGAGCTTCGCGGCCTTGTTGGCCTTTCGCCTTGCTTTGACTTTCTTGGGCTTAATCCTATTGACCCCGACTGTCGGTAGCTTCGTATCTAGCCTTGGCGGCGCTGCGAGTGCCAAACAACTAGCGTGAAAATACATCTCTCTCATCATGGCGGTGGAAGAATTGCCGGATATCATGCTACCCCTCCGAACGTAGGAACGAACTGTTTCGCCATATCCAGCCTCTCAGCCAGATCAGCCAATAGAGCGGCCTCGCTCTTGTCGTGGCGGCCAGCTCTTAGTTTTTTTTCATGCAACGGATAGATGCTGATTGCGCGGCGTTTGCTGTCTGCCTTTATCGCGCCGATAAGCCCGTAGCTCTTCTTCCACTCTTGTGGCGTAACGAGCTGGATAGAGTGCCCATAAGCAGAGCAAACGGCTATCAGTGACCAGTATGAGCCACCTAGAGCGAAGGCCGTATGGGAGGAATCGCTAGGCCGAGGCTGTTGCTTTTCAATAACGACTTTCATCGGCTCTACATCAAGGATCTCACCAAGCATGGAGCCGTTGACAACATGCCTGACCTTGCCGTTTTTGTGCCGTACCATCATTTTTGGTATGTCGAACATCTTTAGGCTGTCGCCGTTTTTCATTGCGATACAGCCTAATGCCCCAGGGTCTATTCCACAGAAGGTCACTCTTCAGGCTCCATATCGATGCCCAAAGCGCGCTTGTAGAGATCAAGTAGGAACTCTTGCTCTTGGCGGTCGCTCTCTTTCATGGCCCTCAGTTTGATCAACTGTTTCATGATTTTAACGTCAAATCCGTTGCCTTTTGCTTCTGCAAACACCTCAAGAACATCAGCCGCAATAGTGGCTTTCTCGACTTCGAGTCTTTCGACTCTCTCGATGTATTGCAGCAATTGATCTCCAGCTACGCCACCGACTTCAGTCATGGCATTTCCCTTTTTTGTGTGAATGTTAGAAGCCTAAAGCTTCCCTGAATCTCTCAGGTTCTTGTTGCGAGCCTTGACGGCTTTACCTGCGGCTTTAGCCAAGCTTTTTGTTGCGTCCTTGGAGCCACCATTGTTTTGGGCTGTATTCCAGACGACAAGAGCAGCCAGAGCTTCAACCCTCTCAGGATAAGGTATGCCGTCAACAATCGACTGAGCTTGCTCCGGGGTCATTTAACCTCACTCCTGTGCTCGAAACGCTGTTTATAGATTTCTTCTTGGGTCCAATTGCCATCAAGGAATGAAGCCGCTCCGATAACAGCCAACCCGCCGATCACGACGGACAAGAAAAGCTTAAGCATCGGACGGGACCAGCTTTTTTAGCCTCATAACAAGGGCGCAAAGTATCTCGCCGATCTTGGCGCTTTCGCCTGTTAATATGTTCTTTGCCTGCCAGCTGTATTCATCTGGATCCATGCCACCAGGATAGACATCTTCCTGCATTTCGTGAGCAGCTGTTTCGATTTCCGTAAGTGTGAATTTTCGCTCACTCATGGCCTAACCTCCTGCGCTAATGAAATACTGTGTGAATAGTGGGCTGGCGGCACAAAGGCGCTGCAAGGATCTAAAGCTTGGCTCGCATATGCCCCGTTGCCATTTCCGCGCCGTCTCAGGGTCAGCGTCAGCCAGATAGGCCAGCTGCTTAGTAGTGATGCCTGGGAACGCGGCGGCTATAATTTGGGAAATTCCACAAGTTTGTGGGTCAACATTAACTTTCTTCACTTCATTCTCCATAGTTGTTGGAGTTGAAGTGACTTCCCTCAAACGGCAGTTATCGTTGGAACCGAAGTGGCCGTTGATAAGGGGATTTCTGAATTGAAGCTTGCTAAGCATAAGGACTCCCTATGAAAGATAAGAAACGGACTGGTAGCGGAGGCCTTGTGCCTCTATCGGCTTACTCAAGCCCATTAATGAAGAAACTTGCTGAAAAGCGCGTGAACAATACTCAGCAAGTGATTGCTTTGCCCTTCTACCCAAAGAGACGACGCTAGCCAGCTTGTGGGGACAAGTTCCTGCGCTGTTGTCGTTCTCTTCAAGTGAGGGCCAAAGCGCTATAGTTGGGCTGATCACCCCACGCTGTTGAGAGTTGGGGAGATGCGGCGCTGTTGAACCGCCGCATCTCAACCCGCCATAGCCAGAACAGGGAGGTAGGAAGGAGGCACTGGCTATGGTTTCTGTTCTGTAGGAGGTGAAAGCGTTCATGATAAACACCACTGGACAAGAGTGCCGATCATGCCGCTTTTCCTTGCTTGCTCACTGGCTTGTGGGAAGTGAAAAGCCTGTCAGGGGCCTCAACACCAGCCTTGCTCGCTAATCTCTTGATTTCATCTTTCCACGTAGCTGGGATCGTGTCCCGCGTTACACACATCCTAACAGCACTTCCACTAACGTTAAACGCGGTGGAAATGTTCTGCCTGCCTATAGCATCGAAGAGTTGTATAATTGTCATGAAACACAATATGTCACTTATTGTGACGTTTATCAAGCCACTTTTTGGAGTTTCGTCAAATTCACCAAATGTGGCAATAGTCAAACATGCCCGATGACAAGCCACATCTTGAGACCGGCCGCAGGCTTCAACTCATTAGGGAGAACGAAGGGCTCGGCCCGAAAGACTTCGCTGAGAAGTATGGGTTCAGCCGCACTCAATACTCAAATTGGGAAAGCGGGTTTCGCCAGATACCCATTCATCAGGCAGGGAAACTTCTCTCAGACGGCATGACACTTGATTTCATATACCTTGGCAGAGACGGTACGTTGTCACAAACGCGGTGGAGAGCGCTCTTGGGGAGCCCACCTACCAAAAAGTAGAGCAAATCTAGAGATATATTGTGCGCTAAAGCTGTCTCTTTCAGCCTTTCTAAGTCTTCCTCATCCATCCTCAGCCACTGACCTTGGGGCGAATCTCCTCAAGTTTGCCCTAGTTTCTAAAATGAAACCAAGAAACTTCCGCCTCCTCTCTACTCAAGACTGTTTCTTTTGCTTTTATGTTGCGTGTCGCTAATGCGGCTTCTTGTGGTCTCACGACGATTATTTAGCCCTCTCATTAGATTAGTCAAACACCTAACGTTTTAAGCCAGTGAACCTAGCGACGGCTCCAAAACCGCCACTTCAATGACACGTTCGTGATATTTCTATGATCTGATTTGCCACAATTTGTGACATTTAGTTATTGACATGTCACATTTTGTGACGTAAATTGTCCTCATAACCAAACATGAGGGAAACAAAAATGTTCTTAGTCACTTTCAGCTTCACATACAAAGGCATCACAGAGCACGGCTTAACAGCTGAGGCCAAAGTCCCGACACTGATTAGTGAGGTTGTCGATTTGGTCCTTGAGAACGAAGGCGTCCTTGATTTTGAACGTTGCGTTGAAGTTTCCACAGGTGACGACGTGACAGACGTCATTGAAGGTGCCCTGGAAGATTACAATTACCAACAAGCAGCCTAGGAGATAGCCAAAGGGGGCCTGGCTAATTTGGATCGAGACTTAGCCCCCCAACCCTGACGCCTCAGTTTTTATGACGGCTGTCGGCTCAAATTAGACGGTCAAAACGATTAGACCGAACCCAAACAGAGGAGAAGACCAATGCTACCAGCCGGAGAAAGACCGGCCCCGAGTTCATGAGAGGCCGTCTAGCCAAGACGTTAAACTGGCCATTGAAGTACCCTCCCTAACTTACTCCTGGCTCTAGGGTCAGGAGGCTTTTTCAAGCTCTCGTTGAGGGCTTCAGAAAGCTTAACGAAAAGGAACTGATAATGGCAGACACGAAAAGCCAGCCAAAAGAAGAACATGGCAAGCCCGCTTTTTTACTGGCCTTCGCTACTGCGCAAGCCTCAATCGAGGGGGCGGAGAAGGATGGCAAGAACAAACACTTTGGCAATGAGTACACCACGCTGAAAAGCTGTTGGGAGGCCTGTCGAGCGGCTTTAACTGAAAACGGGTTCTCAGTCATTCAGGGCGGCAAGAAGATTGACGAGCAATGGACGTTAGAAACTAAACTCTGCCATTCATCTGGCCACGAAGAAGTGTACCACCTCCCGCTTTTGCTGGGAAAGAACGACATGCAAGGCCTTGGGAGCGCGGTTACTTATGCGAGAAGGTATGGACTTTGCGCAATTGTCGGCGTGGCCCCAGAAGATGATGACGGCGAAGCAGCGGCGAAAACGGGAGTTGCGAAAATCCCTCAAGGGATAAGCCCAGAGCGTGACGGCAGAGACTTGCACCAACAAGCGATTGATCTTTACCGAGCGCTTGAGAACGCCCCCTCAATGCAGGAGCTTGATAGGCTCTACAACCACGGCCCAAACAAAAAAGTAATGGTCAAACTGACCAAAGAAGGCGAGACGGAAAAGAAACAGAAGATCGAAGATTTGTTCAACACTCGATCTGCCGTGTTTCAGCAGTCAATTGACCAGGCCTCAGCTGATGTAGCAAATCTTAACGCTACGGTGAATTAGACAGTGTTTGAGTTACGCCAAAAGCAAAAGCGTGTTGGAAACCAACGGTTCTTGAGGTTCATCAGGAACAAGCCCTGCCTTCTTTGTCACTGGCACGGACCAGTGGACGCCGCCCACATTAGGTTCTCAGATTTCCGATACGCCAAACGGGAAACTGGAATGGCAGAGAAGCCTGACGACAAGTGGGCCGTTCCCCTTTGCAGGCAGTGCCATACAGCGCAACACAACGAAGATGAGCGCACATTTTGGAATGACCGCAAGATCGATATCACAACCAAAGCAGCAGAGTATTGGGGCGAGTTCAATGGCGAAAATATACCTGAGAAAAACCTTAGCAGGGCTAGTGCCTGATGATGAGGACTCTGTTGAGGTTATCAAAAAGCTGTCCATCGGTGATGTGGTTTCCTGTGACATCAAGAAGCCAAGGAACTACCGCTTTCACAAGAAATTCTTCTCAATGTTCAATCTAGCTTTTGAGAACCAAGACCATTTCGCCGAAACAAAACTAGGCAAGGATCAGTTCTACGATTGGTTGAAGCTCAAGGCTAGACACGCTGATTATTGCAAAACCCCTGATGGTAATATTCTGGCCACGCCTAAGTCAATCAGCTTTGCGAGTATGGATGAGACCACGTTTCAGGAATTCTACGAAGATATCAAGGACGTTATCTTTGAGTTGATTATTCCAGACGCCGACCCCGCAAGAATTCACGACTTCGAACAAGCAATGCTTGGATATTAGGATCTACCATGACTAACATTCACGAACTCAACGCCACTAGATGGCGGCCCGTTCACAGCTCTTTAGCTCAAATTGGCTTAGACCCTGATGGCGGAGAATACTACGCTTTCGAGGACGGCAAACGTGCGGTCACAACAAAGCACTCTGTCAATATGCGCAACAAAGCGGCCAACGACAACTTCGACCCGAACGCAGTCTATCTGAATGGCAACCGAGTGCCGAAGGGGGGCTTGAACGCATGAGCTGGACCAAAGAGCGCGTTGAACAACTAACACAGCTATGGATCGAGGGCTTAGCAGCGTCAGAAATAGGACGCCGCCTAGAGGTATCTAAAAATGCGGTCATTGCCAAAGCTCGCCGCTTAGGCCTCCCTTCACGCGAAAGGCGCATTACTAACCCTGTGCCTTACACCGACGAACAGAAAGCGACCATTACTGAAATGGAGCGCGCAGGCCTTGATTACAGAGTGATAGCACGATCATTGAATCGAACTCCGGCGTCGGTAAAATCGAAAATGTCCTCTATGGGGCTGAAGGCAACAGGAGCGCTATCATGGTAGTCAAGCTAACAGCCTCCTCTATCGGATACAGAGACATGAGCGAGCTAAAACCCCTGCCAGAAGGGGCGAGCGGGCAAGAGACTATTGTGTGGTGGCCGTTGAGCAAGAAACCGACCACGGCAGGCTTGTACATAAAGCACAATGGCATTGTTTATTCTGGTGCTTTCGATGACGACAAAACAAGGTTTCATTTCGCGGAAGGCGTTACTAACTTTTGCATTCAGCCAGATGACGAAGACATATATCTTTGGGCTTACGCGCCCAAAGGACCGGAGGCTACGAAGCCAGAGGAGAATGAAGAGTGACCACACAAGCAGCCAAAAATGAACCCTCCTGGCTAACTCCTGACGACGTGGCTAAAGATATGGGATTGCCAGGCGCTGAGACAGTAGTAAGAAATCTAATAAAGAAGAAAGATTTGCCCGCAATGAAGATAGGCAATCACTGGCGAATCAAACGAGAGGCTTATGAAGCGTGGGGAAAACTGGAGATCCAAAAATTGAACTTGTCTGGTACAGAGGCAAGTGGGCAATCTACTATTACGATCCTGAAACCCAAAAGCCTACCCGCCGTTCGACCCGCACTAGTGACAGGGAAGTAGCGGAAAATGTTCTCCAACAATGGGAAACGGACCTTAGAAAGCAAACGGGAACAACTGTGGCCGACTTGCTAGATTACAGATTTACCATAGTCAAAGAGACCTTGGAATATCCTGGAGCAATGATTCACGATATGAACATGCTCAAAAGGCACATAGGCACAATCGACGGAAGCCAACTAACGAGATCTGACACAGAGAGCTACATTAACAAGCGCCGTCCATACTTACCAGCAGCCAGAAGAGAGCTATCAACGCTGAACGCGGCGCTGAGGCTGGCGGTCTCTGAGGGGCTGATAGACACAGCACGGATAGCGAAAAGGCCCGCTCCTCCGCCTCCTCGTGAGCATTACGCCACCAAGGAACAGATCAACCAGTTAATATCACCAACGGACATAGCCCCTCACTTGAGGCTATTCATTCTCATTGCTTCTTTAACTGGTCGACGGAGTGGAGCTATACTAGACCTGAAATGGGATAGAGTATTCTTCGATACAAACATTGTCGATTTTAACCGTCCTGGTGCCGTCATAAAGAACAAGAGGCGCGGCGTTTGCCGGATGAGCGGATTATTGAAAGACGTACTAGGAGAGGCCTACAGATCCCGCACTAGTGATTTTGTCATAGAGTTCAGAGGCGTTCGAATTAGATCGATCAAAAAGGCGTTTAAGCGACAGGTTGAGCGAACTGGACTGCCTGAATGGCTAACGCCTCACGTGATTAGACACTCAGTCGCCAGCTGGATGGCTATGGACAAAGTTCAAATGGATGAGATTGGGGATTTTACGGACCTTGATGAGAAGACTGTTAAGAGGGTTTACCGTAAGTTTAACCCCGATTATCTGGCCCAGGTTGCGGACGGATTATCACAAGGAATCAAGATATAATGGGATATTTTGTTCAACTGAACAAACAGCCAATAAGGGCCGAAATTCTAAGGGATTGTTTTTATTGGATAAAATGGTCGGAACGGCAGGATTTGAACCTACGACCCCTTCACCCCCAGTTTAGTGGTCTGCCCAAAATAATCGCTAAGTTAATGAAACTTAACGAAACTTCCCAACTCAGAAACAGCTTAAGACAACAAATAGACCCCAAAATCAAGGATTCGTTGCTGTTTTTTGTTCAACTGAACAAAACTGACCAAACGCCATCTAGGGAGCCAACTCCTACGAGTGTGCCGCTATCCAGCACAATCAACAACTTAACCTTAACAGTGAGTACAATTATTGCCGTCACGTTCCGTCAACTCTGCGCGGGCCAATGGTGCTAGCTGGGACGCAATTCTTATAGCGACCGAAAGTCTGGACACTCACGTCGCTAACAAAGCTAACAGATAGAAAGGCCTTTAGACCATGAGTGAAACGTATCTAGGCCCTAAAGAGATCCCTTGAGCTTAATGGGCTTGCTCTCGGTGACCACGGTGCATGCCCTCACCTGATCACGCAGAACCATATGATCCTTGGCGAATTCAGCCGGCGGCGAACCCTCGGGCTGAATCTCTAACCAGTCAGCAAGTTCCATAACGAACGTCTCTGGGTACTCTTTAATAGCAGGGCATCCATCGACGTAAACCAGCCTGTCAAAGTCCTTTTTCCCGCAACTTGCTAGCGGCATCGATATTACTAATAGGCCGATCATTAGCAGCCTTGACTTGCTTGTCGCGGATTTCAGCTTGAGTGTCTCTAACATGGGAGTTCTCTTCCATTATTTGGGCTTTGTTCTTTGCGTTGGCTTCTGCTTCGCCTTCTTTCCGCTTCACATGGCCATAGCCCCATAGCGCCAAAAACCCGCCAAGCACAGCTAGCGCAGTTTGAAACAGTGAGTTGTTTAGGATCAAGTCTAGAGCGATAGCTATCATGGGTTTCGCCCCGTCGCCTTGTCGTTCCTTCGTGCATACATAGCAACAAGTCCCCCAATCACAACACCGACGCAAACGCCAAGAATGACCCAACGCCATGGGCTTTGAGAATTCGTCACAGCGTCTTCTAAGGCCCCATCAGGCACCCTAGTTTTGACTTCTTCGAAAACCTTAATGCCGTTGTCGATCGTCAAGATAGTGCCGCCAGCTGTAGCGCCGCCACCAGCCCACATAGTTTTGGACTTCAGGAGCGGCTTTGCTTTCGGCTTAACAAATGCGTCCTCCTCCTTAAGAACACGCGCCGCCGCTTCTCTGACTTGATGAGCCGTTAGATGTGCGCCCGTCCCGCTTTCGTGGGCGAACATAGCGCTAGCAAGCATAACTAAGTCATCTACGCTGTTCTTTTGGATCGGGTCATCGAACCCAAGGCCTGAATTTGAAGTCCATGCCTTTTTGTAAGAGTTGATGAGGGATTGGCGGCCGCCAGAGTATCGCTTAGCAACGTCTCTGAGCGTGAATTGGTCACTGAGGCTGTAGACGTTGATCAGAAGATTAAAGAACGCCACAACGCCGTCTTCTGGCGTCCTGTAAACGGATGTGACGTTGCCCTTGCCGTCGTCTAGCGTCTTTCCTAGGAAACCATCCATGCCCCTTTGCCACTTAGCAAAGTTCAGCGCTCCAGGATTGTTTGCAGCGATCGATCGAGGCGCGGACAAGGCCCGCTGTCTCTTGGGCTTTCTTGCGTTCCCCAGGATCTGGTCATCTGTCCAGCCTCTAGTATAGTTTTCGTATTTAGACATAAAAAAACCCGCTCTTGGCGGGCCTCCTGTTATGGGTAAATTTGGGTGATTGTCGTCCATATCGGGTGGCAATGATGGAGAACCCGTGCTTTCGTGCCCTTCATGGTCGTTAGAGGAGCAAACCCACTTGGGGCTGAAAGTTGCCACGGTCCTGTGACCTGAGGTCCGACGATCCTAGTTGCTGGCGAAAGACTGCTGCTTGCCTCAAACTTAAGGACAAGCCTCTCATCGCCCCTGTACCAGGCTATTCCGAGGAAATCACATTGCCGCTTTTTGTCAAACTTTACATAAAACTCTATGATTCCGTCTTCAATGCGGACCGCTTCTTGTGGGATTTCTAGCCTGGTCGTCACTGGGAACAGCATTGGCTCCAACCTAGCTAAAGCCGGTGACAGTGCAAAAACCGTCACAATCGCAACAATGAAAGCAAGTGACATCGCAGCCAGCCAGTTTATTGTTTTGTTAAAAACTCTCATCCCTTAAAGGCTCCTATTAGGTTCCAGAAGGCCGCGCCCGCTGCTAAGATGACGGGGAATTTTCCAAACCAAAAAATGACTTTCCATGTCCGTTTAACCCAACCCCACCCAACGGCCACTTCGGCAACGTTTTCGTGCTGTTCGAGCGGCAATCTTACTATTGTTTCATCTGTTTTGTTTGACACGTTGTCGCCCTTTGGTGTTGGACTCTGGCTCGTCATTGACGTGCCCGCCCTGTTTGTTGCTTTATGGCTTTGTGGTTCGGAATGGGCTTGAAGCCCTTTCAGCCCAATTCGGCCACACGGCGGCGGGTCTTGTGCACTCGTCGCCACTCACTACCCTTTTTGGTAGGTTTTATTCTTGTCTATTAAAGGGTAGCCTTTAGTTGGATACTGAGGCTCGGGCGACCGGGCCTTTCTTTCTTCATCGGTAGCATTTAACCATACACTTGGCGGTAAAGGCTGCGCTGGCCACTGTGGCGAGATTGATGGTAAACCCGTCACTGTCTAAGCTGGTCAACCTGGCTGAAATAAGCACCGTGGAGCCGGGTCCGTCGTAGATGTAAATCAGATTACCGAGCGCGAGGTTAGTTTCGCTGCACCACAAATCTTAAAATCGGGGTATCAACACAGTGTTGACCCCGGATCTCTTGGCGTCCTCAAGCGCCCAGGCGCTCTTGTTCTTGCCATCGAAAATCAGGATCAGCTCTGGCTGTGTTCTCATTATCGCC
>Ga0196887_1001133_pt1 | contig 11799 bp, 18 predicted proteins | sample VirMetDEL_Mar_31_FD_169094 | JGI IMG/M metagenome (GOLD analysis project Ga0196887, IMG submission 169094) | Aqueous microbial communities from the Delaware River and Bay under freshwater to marine salinity gradient to study organic matter... | ecosystem: Environmental > Aquatic > Marine >... | reverse complement strand
CAAAGAACAGTGCCAACACTAACAACAGGAGGCCAGATACTACAGCGGCAGATGCTATTTCGGCTAGAACTATCTTAATTATTTTCATTTGAATCCCCTTGATTTAATACTTTAAGTGCATCGCTCTGTGCCTGGGCTATCTCTGCCGGTGTGCATAGCTCTGCAAGCTCATCGACCAGCTTTAGAGAGTCTGTCAGCCTGTTTTCTGGCGCAGTTATAGCCAGCTGCAGGGCTTTGGTTAGTGCTTGTTTATGCGTCATGATATCCCCCTTAAGTATTCGGCTCTTTTGTAAGCTATCCATGCTTCATAGTGAATCGAATCTATTTCGCCATCAACCCAAACTATCAGCTTTGAATTAGGCCACTGTTTAATTGTTTGCACTCTTATTTCTTGGTCTGTCATGCTATCCCCCTTATTTAACTGAATGAATTAATCCATCTTTCATTCATATTTTACGCCTATAGATTAAATTATTGCCCCCGCTTGGGGGGCTTTTTTACCGCCTGTCGTCACACATTTGGCAGAATACAAAGTCACCCTTTTGGATATCCTCGTCCATAGGTATCTCGTCACCGCAAAAATCACACTCTTTGCCACAGCAATCGGGGCAGCAATCCCCGAGGCTATTCTTTTGGCTACAGTTCACGCATTCAAACATAATCACCCCCTAAATATTAATAGCAGTTAAGCCGTGAAAGAATGACTCTGGTTGTTCCTCCACATCGGCAGAGACACCACAGAGCCACTTATTGATATGCTTAGTGGTTGTTTGGCTGTACCAGTTAGAGGTTCTGACATATCTTCCAGAAGGCAGTAATGCGGCAACCGGCGTCTGGTATGAGAACAGAATGACAGTCCCCGCCGTTGTTGTGAGTTCAGTTTGGTTTGATGCAATTGGTCTAATGTTCATTTATTTACCCTCTTTTAGTGGTTATAATTTGTCTTTCGGCCTAGTGATATAACGCTATAGGCTATGTCTTCTGAAACTCCGTAATATTCGGCAAATCTAGCAACTGTCAGGAAATCATTGACCCAGTGTATAAAGCACAATTCGGCCAGTCTTTCGTTATGTTGAGCGTCTATCACGTTTTGTTTGTTTATCGGTGCTAGTCTCATTATCTAACCCTCCATATATAACGCTTGCCATTGTGTCGAATTGTTTGGCGATTGTGCAGAATGTTATGCTTAGAGCCGGCTAAAGGTATATCATCTACTGATGATAGTCTGAGCATCGGATTTAGATTGTTGAACAGTATTTTAATAGTGAACATTTATTTACCCTCTAACCTTTTCAATATTGACCGTCTCAACCCATTGCCACTTTTTGGCGTGAATGCTCTAAAGTCCTCGCTGCTCTCGTCCTTACCACCCGTTATTTGGTGCGTTGATGGGCTTACTGTTATGAAAGCCTCGCCTTTCGTGAAACTATGGTTGCCACCGCAGAAATCGCACTGGGCAAACCCTTCGCTTAATAAAACATCTCTAATCTCTTTGAATTGCATCATTTTTCTATTTCCTTTTGTTAGTGGTCTGCCTAAGCAGTGATATAGATACTATTGTATTACGCCTCGCTGAATTCAAAAACATTCTCGTTGATCCATTCGTATGCACATTCTAATGCGTCCTGCGCGTTGTCTATCCCGTAGCAAGTGAAGCACTCAAAATCGACCCACTGGCCTCCTACAGGCCACTGGATATTGAATGTGGCCTTACCGTTCCATTCGACTCGCAGATGATCGCCGTGCATCTCTAGCTCAAAATATTGCATTTTGTGTATCCCTTTAGTGTGTGTGTATTGCGTTGTCGTATAATACAATGCAGAACCCGTGCCAAGTTTTCAAATCCCAATGATTACGGGGCTTGCAGCCAATATACTGGGTATTTATACAGTGCCAGGAGTGTTACCTTGTTACCGTAAAGTGTTACTGTGTTACCGTAGAAGTGTTACTGGTAACAGATTGGTGCTGGGTATTTGTATAGTGCTTGATGGATTGCTAGGGGCAGCTGTAGAGGCATTCTTATTCGCCTATATAGTGGATATGCCGACAGATAAATACCGAGCGTTCGTTCGATAAATGGACATGATGCGAATGAATCCGTATACCGAGCGTTCGTTCGATGAAGCGGGGCTTGTTTGAGGGACGGGGGAGGCGGGCGCGTCTGACAATTATGTATAGTTGCCCCCCAAATTTGCAGCAGGTGAAATTAAAAAAAGTCGCAATAAAACATTGCTCTGTACCCTCCAGAACATAAGCTATTAGCGCAAATAACAATTTAATGGTTTAATACGCCAAATATTAGCTAAAAAGAGTTAGAATCTTGTGCCTGAAGACAACATTAATAACCCCCCAGTAAAGAGAAAGCGTGGTAGACCTCGTAAGTCAGAGATAGCTGTTCCTAAAAATAGGAAGATTGGTAGACCCAAGGGTGACCATTCGGCTATGGCTGAGATGAAGCAGCGTTTCCTGGCGAGAAGAGATACCAATGCTGTCTTGGAGTCTATCTTTCGGGCAGCTCAAGATGACGATCACAAGAATCAATCTGCTGCATGGAAATTGATTGTAGATCGCATATTACCGATTAGTTCGTTTGATAAAGATAAGCTTGGCGGTAAGCCTACGGTAAACATTACAATATCTGGCGTAACAGATACCACTATAGAGCCAGATGCCATAGAGGGTGAGTTCAATGCAGATTGAAGACATGCTAATTTTGCATGAAGGAATGAAAAGAAAACCGTATAAGGATACCGAAGGGCACTTAACCATTGGTGTAGGCAGAAACCTAGATTCTATGGGGCTTTCAGACGATGAGGTTTATTATTTGCTCAGAAATGATATTAGAAGATGCGAGAATGAACTAGCTGATACGTTTGATTGGTTTGCTGGATTAAATAAAATCCGCAAAGAAGCAATGATCAATATATGTTTTAATGTCGGTATAACCTCTCTGAGGAGGTTTAGCAGGGCTTTAGCTGCTATGAGTGTAGGAGACTACTCTTTGGCGTCAACAGAGTTCCTAGACTCGCTCTGGGCATCCCAGGTGGGTAGAAGGGCAATTACGTTAACTAATATGATACGAACTGGAGAATACGATGCCTAATGTACGTGGAAAGAAATACCCCTACACCGCAGCAGGAATGAAGGCTGCTAAGAAAGCCAAGGCTGCGCCTAGGAAAAAGCCTGTTGGAAGGAAGCGATAGTATGGCTACTGGTCTGTATAAGAACATAGCTAACAAAAAACGCAGGATAGCCAGAGGTAGTGGCGAAACCATGCGTAAGGTGGGCAGTAAAGGCGCACCGACAGCCAAAGCTTTTAGACAAGCTAAGAAGACGGCTAAGAAGAAATGAACTTAGATATAAATCTCCTTGATTGGCAGAAGGAAGTTTGGAGCGATCTTACGCGTTTCAAAGTGGTTGCTGCTGGCCGTAGGACGGGAAAGTCCCGCCTTGCGGCTTATCTTTTAATAGTCAACGCGCTCAAGTCTAATTCTGGTCAAGTCTTCTATGTTGCTCCTACTCAAGGCCAGGCTAGAGATATCATGTGGAATCTCTTGTTAGACATAGGCCAACCTGTAATTGAAAACTCACATGTTAATAATATGCAGGTGCGTTTAGTTAACGGGACTACTATTAGCTTGAAAGGAGCGGATCGACCTGAAACAATGCGCGGCGTAAGTCTTAAATTTCTTGTCTTGGATGAATACGCAGACATGAAGCCCGATGTATGGGAGTTAATATTAAGACCTGCGTTAACAGACTTGAAAGGTAATGCCTTATTTATCGGGACACCAATGGGTAGAAATCATTTCTATGAACTCTACAAACAAGCCAGCTTAGGCGAAGACCCCACTTATAAAGCGTGGCATTACACAAGTTACGATAATAACTTACTCGATAAGCACGAAATAGACGCAGCCAAGAAATCTATGTCTTCGTTTGCGTTTAGACAAGAGTTTATGGCTTCTTTTGAAGCGCGTGGCTCTGAGATGTTTAAAGAAGAGTGGGTTAACTTCGATGACAAAGAGCCAGATACGGGCGATTACTACGTTGCCATTGACCTCGCGGGTTTTGAAGAGGTAGGCAAAACTAAGTCTAAAAACAAAAAACTTGACAACACTGCTATAGCTATAGTAAAAGTAGGCGAATATGGGTGGTGGGTTAAGGATATTGTCTGCGGTAGGTGGGAATTAAACGCCACTGCGGAGAAAATATTCCAGATAGTAAGAGACTACGAACCCATCTCTGTAGGTATAGAAAAAGGCATAGCTCGACAAGCTGTTATGTCTCCCCTCACTGATCTTATGAAGAAGTATCAGAATTTTTTTCGTGTTGAAGAATTAACTCACGGCAATAAAAAGAAAACTGATCGAGTGATGTGGGCGTTACAGGGTAGATTTGAAAACGGAATATGCAGCCTAAACAAAGGTGAATGGAATATTCAGTTTATGGATGAGCTATTTCAATTCCCTGATCCATTAACTCACGATGATATGGTAGATGCTTTAGCCTATATAGATCAACTGGCTAAAGTCTCTTACACATACGATTTTGAATTAGATGAGTTTGAGGTCTTAGACTCAGTAGCAGGATATTAATATGCTGGAATCAAACGAAGATCAGTTTGGCATAGAAGAGACTCTTGAGTCTTGGGTTATGTCTAAGTGTCAGGATTGGCGTGATCACTACGACACTAACTATGAAGAGAAGTTTGATGAATACTATAGATTATGGCGAGGTATTTATTCTTCAGAAGACCGTAATCGCAGCTCAGAGCGTTCTGAGATTATATCCCCAGCGTTACAGCAAGCTGTAGAGTCTTCAGTTGCTGAGATTGAAGAAGCCACGTTTGGTCGCGGCAGATTCTTTGATATGAAAGATGACCTGGTAGACGCTGATAACCAAGACATAGCATATCTTCGCGAAAAGCTATTAGAAGATTTTAAAGCCAATAAAATCCGAAAGGGTGTTGCAGAGTGTTTAATTAACGCCGCAGTCTTTGGCACAGGCATAGCAGAAATTGTTTTAGAAGAAGTAAAAGAGATGCGCCCTGCTAGTGAACCTATCATGGATGGGCAGTTACAGGCAGTAGGAGTGAACATTTCAGACCGTACTGTATGTAAATTGCGTCCTGTACTTCCTCAAAACTTTCTAATCGATCCTGTTGCGGTAGATGTAGATAGCGCATTAGGCGTAGCCATTGATGAATTTGTGCCTACTCATGCTGTAGAACAGCTACAAGAGAAAGGTGTGTACAAAAATGTGCCGTTTAATTTTGCTTATCCTGATACTGATCTTGATCCTGACCACGAACTTACCACGCAACCTACCGATAAAGCTCGTCTAACCAAGTATTACGGACTTGTCCCGCGACACTTGTTAGAAAATGATGAAGATTTTGAAGAGGTTGAACAGCTAACAGACGCTGAAGAAGATACAGACTTCTATGTTGAGGCGATTGTTGTAATAGCTAACGGTGGTACTTTGCTGAAAGCGGAGAAGAACCCGTACATGATGCAAGACCGCCCTGTTGTGGCGTTTCCTTGGGATATCGTACCGTCTAGGTTCTGGGGTCGGGGCGTGTGTGAGAAAGGTTACAACTCACAGAAAGCATTAGACGCAGAGCTACGCGCACGAATTGATGCCCTAGCGTTAACAGTGCACCCCATGATGGCTATGGATGCAACTCGATTACCTCGCGGAGCCAAGCCAGAGGTCAGGCCAGGCAAAATTATTCTAACAAATGGTAATCCTTCTGAAGTCTTACAACCATTTAACTTTGGGCAGGTTTCACAAATTACATTTGCTCAAGCAGGTGAATTACAACGGATGGTGCAAACCGCTACTGGAGCTATAGACTCCGCAGGAATAGGCGGTTCTGTTAATGGCGAATCTACAGCGGCAGGTATTTCTATGTCACTGGGCGCAATTATTAAACGTCATAAGCGAACTCTGATTAATTTCCAAGAGTGTTTTTTAATACCATTTGTTAGCAAAGTTGCTTACAGGTATATGCAGTTTGAGCCAGAACTCTATCCTGTTGCTGATTATAAATTTGAAGTTACTTCCTCTCTGGGCATTATAGCAAGGGAATACGAAGTTACGCAGTTAGTACAACTTCTGCAAACTATGTCTCCAGAGTCTCCGCTCTACCCTGCATTGATTCAATCAATCATAGATAATATGAATCTTAGTAACCGTGAGCAGTTAATACAAACTCTACAGCAAGCAGGGCAACCTTCACCTGAACAGCAACAAGCACAGCAAGCTATGCAGCAATCACAGATGGAGTTCCAGCAGTCACAAACCAATGCTCTTAATGGGCAAGGTGCTGAGTCGCAAGCTAGAGCAGCCAAGATTGTTGCAGAAACTAAAGCTATTCCTGTAGAGCTAGAGATAGATCAAATGAAAGCTGTCACCTCAAATCTGAAAGCCGGCGATAAAGACGATAAAGAGTTTGAGCGTAGATTAAAAATTGCTGACTCAAGAATGAAAGAGCAGAAGTTAAACATTGAAGCCGCAAAGGTACTATCTTAGTGATTACCAAACGAGAGCTTGAGGACGTAGTTACACAGGTAAACGCAGTTTTAGATAAGCTGGTAAAACGCATAGAATATCTAGAGAAACAACATACCATTCTTTTGCATGACATAAAAAACTTTGTGCAAGAAAAGCCACAAGCCAAACCTAGAGGTAGGCCGAAGAAGAATGGATAAAGATACCGAACAATATTATGACAACCTTGCGAGTATATTTTTAATGCAAGGCTGGAAAGATTTAACCGAAGAGCTAAGTGCCAATGCTCTTCACATTAATTCCGTTGAGCATACGAAAGACAGAGATGATCTGAATTTTCGCAAAGGCCAGTTAAATATCTTGGCTTATATACTTAACTTAGAATCTACAATAGATCGTTTACGAGAGGATAGCAGTGATGTTAGTAATCTTTGATTTCCAATGCGCTAAAGGACATATCCATGAGGCTATGCTGGATCGCGCTTTGTTAACTGACGATTACAAACGTAACTGTCCTAAGTGTGACGGTTTAAGTAGTAAGATAATCTCACCTGTTAAGTCGATACTTGACCCCATTTCCGGTTCCTATCCGGGGGCTACTATGAAATGGGCTAAGGATAGACAGGCGAAGATTAAACACGAACGCAAGGTAGCTAACTCTTAGTCCTTCGGGGTAGCTTAGAATTAGTCTTGTCTCCATAGGAGTTTAATAGTGGCACAACTTATTGACGAAGTGAAGAAAGAGGTAGATGAAGCTGTACAATCAGATGCGGTCTTAGAAGAGGTAGCCGCAGCCCCACCTGAAACCCCGCCCCAGGATGACATCCCTGATAACTATCAAGGGAAAAGTCCAGCGGAGTTGATTAAGATGCATCAAGAGGCAGAGTCTCGCATTGGTCAACAAGGGCAAGAGGTAGGACAATTAAGAAAGGTTGTAGATGATTTCATTCTTAATCAGACCAAAGTCAACGAACCGGAACAGGCTGAAGAGATAGATTTTTTCGCTGAACCTGATAAGGCTGTTGATAGCAAAATTGCAAACCATCCAACCATTAAACAGTTGGAGCAATTAGGCAATCAGATGAAACAAAGTCAGACGCTTTCTGCGTTACAGCAGAAGCATCCTGACATTAAAGAAGTTGCTATGAATGCCAACTTTCAAAAGTGGGTTGTTGGTAGCAAGATTCGTTCAGAGTTATACGAACGAGCAAACAATAATTACGACTATGATGCGGCAGATGAATTGTTTTCTAGTTGGAAATCAACTCAAGATGTTGCACAACAGGCCGTAAATGTTGAGCGCAAAGAACGTAAACAAACTTTGAACGCAGCCTCAACAGGTGGAGCTAAAGGAAGTAGTGAGGCTCCAAGTAGAAAAATTTATCGAAGAAGCGACATTATTGAACTAATGCGAACTAACCCGAAACGCTATGAATCTATGTCTGATGAGATATTTCGTGCGTATCAGGAAGGTCGCGTCAAAAGCTAACCTTTGAGAGATTATTATGACTGATTCAACCTATCCCAATATGGGTGGAGCGGTAACTAACACTACTGCTGCCACATTTATTCCAGAAATCTGGAGTGACGAGATTCGCGCAGCATATGAGAAGAATCTTATTCTCGCGAACCTAGTAAAGAAAATGAGCATGACAGGAAAGAAGGGTGACATCATCCACATTCCTGCTCCTATTCGCGGAGATGCTCACGTTAAAGCCTCAGCAACTGCTGTGACTATTCAGAGCAACACAGAGGGCGAAGTGCAAGTTGCGCTAGACAAGCACTACGAATACTCACGTATCATTGAAGATATTACTGAAGTTCAGGCTTTGTCTTCGCTTCGTAACTTCTACACTTCAGATGCGGGTTATGCTCTGTCGCGTCAGGTTGATACAGACCTGATGGATTTAGGTAAGTCTTTTGGTTCTGGCGATGGAACTCTTTGGACTAACACTGCTGCTGCATTCTTCTGTGATGCCTCAACTGGCCTTACAGCTTATGCTGATGACACTGTTACTACTGCTGACGTTTTCACTGATGCTTGTTTCCGTGATCTGATCCAGAAGCAGGACGATGCTGACGTACCTATGGATAACCGCGCGTTTGTTATCCCACCTTCACTGCGTAATGCAATCATGGGTGTTGATCGTTATGTGTCTTCTGACTTTGTTGGTGGCGAACCTGTGCAAAATGGCAAGATCGGAAATCTTTATGGTATTGATGTGTTTATCTCTACTAACTGCCCTATTACTGAGACTGCTGCGGCAAACTCAGCAGGTGGTCAGATTCGTGCAGCAATGCTAGTGCATAAAGACACTATGATCTTAGCAGAGCAAGTTGGTGTTCGTTCACAGACTCAGTACAAGCAGGAGTTCCTCGGAACACTGTATACTGCTGATACTCTGTACGGTGTTAAGACTTACCGTCCTGACAGCGGTTTCATTATGGCTGTTAACGGCTAAATGGAGATGGGGGCGGGGAAACCTGCCCCTTTATCTTATGCGTAAAAAAGACTCAAGATTAACCACTCTTGGATTAAGTGGGTATAATCAACCCAAAAAAACCCCTAACCATCCTACTAAAAGCCACGTTGTATTGGCTAAGGTTGGTGATCAAATTAAGACTGTCCGATTTGGGCAGCAAGGTGTTAAGGGCGCAGGGAGCAATCCCAAGACTGCCAAAGAAAAGGCAAGGAAAAAATCCTATTATGCCAGGCATAACGCTCAAGACTCTAATCCGTCTAAACTATCAGCTCGATACTGGTCGCACAAAACCAAGTGGTAACTACAGGAATTCAACATGACAACGATAGTCACCAAGAACAGCTCAACCGCATCAGCCGTACCCACTACGAGTGACTTGGTTCAAGGCGAACTTGCGGTCAATGTCACAGATAAACGACTTTTTACTGAGAATGCATCTACAGCAATTGTTGAGCTAGGAACTAATCCTTCTTCACTTACAACAGCTACAGCTACTGTTACAGGCACATTAACAGCTAACGGCACTTTTGCATCAAGCAACGCTGTGATAACAGGCGGATCAGTTAACGGTGTTATTATTGGAGCGTCTAGCCCTCTTGCGATTACAGGCTCAATAATTACAGCAAACACTGGTTTTGCAGGTGGTTTAACTGGAGATGTAACGGGCAATGTTACAGGTAATGTAACCGGAAATGTAACCGGAAATGTAACAGGAGATTTGACTGGTAATGTAACCGCAACTTCTGGGACAACTACACTAAATAATCTAGCTCTTACTGGCACTGTAGACTTTAACGCAGCCCGTCTTACTGATATAGGTACGCCTACTGCTGCAACAGACGCTGTAACAAAAGCTTATGCAGATGGCTTAATAACTGCTTTAGTTGATGGCGCACCTGCTGCTTTAGATACTCTCAACGAATTAGCCGCCGCACTAGATGATGACGCAGCTTTCCACACGACAGTTACTAACAGCATTGCTGCCAAGCTTCCTTTAGCTGGCGGTACAATGTCAGGACAGCTATCCCTGGGCGCAAATAAAATTGTAAGTGTTGCTGATCCTACACTAGCGCAAGATGTAGCGACTAAAGCCTACGTTGATGCAGCAGACACCACAGGACTCCCACTCGCGGGTGGCACAATGTCTGGTGCTATCGCTATGGGGACTAACAAGATCACTGGCATGGGTGATCCTACAGCAGCACAAGACGCATCTACCAAAGCTTACACAGACTCGATTTTAGGCAGTGCGACCTCAGCAGCTACATCAGCAACAGCCGCAGCTACATCAGCTTCTAATGCGTCTACTTCTGCTAGTAGTGCATCTACCTCCGCGACTAACGCAGGTAATTCAGAAACAGCAGCAGCTAGTTCAGCCGCAGCAGCAGCCACTACCTATGATAATTTTGATGACCGTTACTTAGGTGACAAATCATCTGACCCTACTGTAGATAATGATGGCAATGCTCTATTAACAGGAGCTTTGTACTTTAATACTGGGTCAGATGCTATGAAGGTTTATTCAGGCTCTGCATGGGCAGCGGTAGCTCCTACAGCTACTTCTATAAATCTTGCCTCTGAAGTTACAGGCACACTCCCTGTCGCTAACGGCGGTACGGGGTCTACTTCAACTACTTACGTTGATTTAACAGCTAATGTAGCCAACGCCCTCCCCGTAGCCAACGGCGGTACTAATGCAACCACGGCAGCGGGTGCGCGGGCAAGTCTTTCGGCTAATGCCCTGCCAATTCTTAAAAGCGGAAACTACACCGCAGCGGTTGGTGAGTTTGTTACTGTTACAGCCGGAAGTATTACTATTACTCTACCTGCCTCACCAAGCGCAGGGGATACGGTAACTATTAAAGACGGCACAGGAGCAGCGGCTACTACCACCTTTACCGTAGCGCGTAACGGCTCCAACATAGCAAGCTCTGCAACTGACTTGGTTTTTGATAAGAACTTTGCAGAAATCACTATGTCTTACATCGACGGCACTATTGGTTGGAGCGTATAAATGAGTAACTTGTCGGAACTACTGCCGACAGGCGGCGGACAAAACGCTGTAGACTTTGTTGCGTCTGGGACTTTGAGTTCAGGACAGGCTGTTATTTTAAAAACTAACGGTCAGGTTGAAGCTGTAGGCAATGCCGCTCCTACATTAGGGGCAGCTTCTGCGGCAATAGTAAATTTACCAACACGAGTTGCCTCAACCTACGACACTGCGAACGATAAAGTAGTTGTTTTTTATATGGATGGAGGTGTTGGCAAAGCTGCGGTAGGTACAATTTCAGGAACAACTATTACTTTTGGGACTGGCGTAAACTTTAACTCAACCAACCAAGCCGATTATATGGGGGCTTCTTTTGACGTTAACGCAGGGAAAGTTTTAGTAGTTTATAAAAACAGTTCTAACAGCAGTTATCCAACGGCAAGTGTTGGTACGGTGTCGGGTACATCTATTTCTTTTGGTTCTGCCACAGTTATTACTTCTACCGCCGCGAAAGGCGCGCAATGTTGTTACGACTCCACAAGTCAAAAAAATGTAATAACCTATAGAGAAAACGGTGGAAGCTATAACAGCAAAGCGATTGTAGGCACTATTAGCGGAACGGGTATTTCTTTTGGCTCTCTTGTTACAGTAGAAGCAGGTCCGAATTTTGAAGACACTTGGTGCGTGTATGACCCCGACCAAAATAAAACTGTAGTAATAGTAACTAACAATAACAACAATGATACAACTTGTTATGTAGGAACAGTGTCAGGGACATCTATTTCTTTTGGTTCAGGCGTGGAATTGCAG
>Ga0196887_1001130_pt1 | contig 11812 bp, 14 predicted proteins | sample VirMetDEL_Mar_31_FD_169094 | JGI IMG/M metagenome (GOLD analysis project Ga0196887, IMG submission 169094) | Aqueous microbial communities from the Delaware River and Bay under freshwater to marine salinity gradient to study organic matter... | ecosystem: Environmental > Aquatic > Marine >... | reverse complement strand
AGCCGGTTTAGTGGAAAAGTATGACAGACAAGCGGAAAAATTAAGACAAATAAGAGACGAAGAAAGGAATTCTATTTCTGACAGAATAAAAGCGAATGACGATTTACTTTTAAAACTTGACGAAATGGAAAAATCAATGCTTGCACAAGCGGATGCGCAAATTGCATCTGCTGAAGCAAACGTAAAAGCGAACGGCAGTATTGAAAACCAAGTGGCTTTGATTGATGCTTTAAGCAATAAACAAGGTGTTCTTGCACAAGTTGAAGGTTTACGTTCAGAACAAAAAGCAAATGACTTGGCGCTTGACAAAGAGGCTATTGAATTAAACAAAGCTAAAGAGGAATCTGAAGACAGACTTTCGATTGAAAGAAAAAGATTTAATGCGGAACAAATAGAAGATGAGACTTTAAGACTTGAAGCACTTCAGGAAATATACGAAGAGGAAGCCGAAATCGAACAAGCAAGATTACAATCTTTAATTGATAATTCAAACGCCGGAACACAAGCTAAAATTGATGCGCAAATTGCACTTGACGAATTTATGGAAGAGTCAAGGCAAAAGCAAGTTGAGGGCGGAAACGCGATTGTTGAATCTGAAGAAAAAAACAATGACGCAAGAAAGGCAATGCAAGCCTCATTAGTGGGTCAAGTTGGAAGCGCGGTCAATGCATTAGGGGCTTTATTCAAGAAGGGAACTGCTGCGTCTAAAATCGCTACACTAGCAGATATTGCACTTGGAACGGCGACGGGCTTTATTCAAGGTTTAGACATTGCACAAAAAGGGTCTAAGGCAGCGGGGCCGGCAGCACCATTTGCATTTCCGATATTCTATGCAACACAAGTTGCGGCGGTCTTAGGGGCGGTTGGAAAAGCCAAAAGCGCTATGGGTTCACAAGGTGGCGGAGTTAAAACACCAACGGCACCAACTATAAGTCAAGTTAGTTATTCACCGGAAAAATCTGTCAACCAATTAATTGCAGAATCAAATCAAGGTATTGCAACCAATTCTGAAAAACCGATGCGCGCTTACGTTGTTAGTGGTGACGTTACAACATCGCAATCACTAGAAAGAAACGCGATTAATGAAGCGGGAATATAATACAATTTTAATAAAAACAATATAATATAAAACAATAATTATGAAAGTAGATACAATTGAACTTTTTATTGAGGACTTTGCGCAAGATGGTATCAAGGCAATTTCATTCGTAAACGACCCCGCAATCGAAGAAAATTGGGTTGCATTAAACAAGCAAGAAGTCGCATTCAAATCTATTGACGAAGACAAAAGGCTTGTTATAGGAATTGCGCTTAAACCGGATTTTTCTATTCCAAGAATAAAAGGCGATTATAAGTTCAACGTTATCTTTTCAAAAGAGACAGTGAAGCAATCGTCACATTTGTATCTAAAACAATTAAACAACAATCAAGCAACTTTAGAACACGAAGAAAAAGCAGTGGGATTGTCTGTGGTTGAGTCTTGGATTGTTGAAGACCCAAAGAACGACAAATCAAATATCTATAATCTTAAGGCATCAGAAGGCGATTGGGTTGTTATGATGAGTGTTGATAATGATGAGGTATGGAAAAAAGTGAAAGACGGAACTTTCTTGGGTTATTCAATCGAAGGCAGTTTTGCGGATAGGGTTATTGAGGCGCACAAAATAGAAGAACCAAAAATGATGACAGAAGAACGGGCTGCCGAACTTTTGCAAATACCAAGTGAAGACTTGACAGAAGAACAAGCGCAAGAAATTGTTGACTTAATCACGCAAACTTTAATATAAAAAATATATGGCAAGACAGTTAAAAAGCACGTCAATAAGTGTAAGACCGGACAGAATGACAACTTTGCAAAGGAACACAATCCAAGTAAACGAAGGGGAGGTTGTTTTTAACACAGACACCGGTCAAAATGAATATTGGAACGGGTCTTCTTGGGTAGGCGAGGGAATAAACGAATCAATCGAATTAGATAACAGAATAATTGTTACGCAAGCAAACAAAGATGCAACAATAGGAGGCATTATTGATTCAAGCAAACAATACTTTTTAGACGGAATAATTGATTTAGGGGCTACTCAAATAACGGTACCAACTACAGGAATAACTATTGCGGGTCTAAGCTTCGATATAAGCGGTTTAATTTCTTCAGAGGACAACTACGCTATGTTTGTGTCTGAAACGCCTGCAATCGGTTCAGGAAACGTCTTAGGGGCTGACTTCTTTATTTCTGTTACGGGCGGCGGTAGTAAAGTTTACGAATTATACGACGCAACCGGATTCAATGCTTTTGAATTTGCAAGAATAAATTATATCGATTGTAGTTCTTTGGGTGATATTTACGATTACAGACAAGGTTTAGAAGAGGGAACGGGACGCTTTGGTGGTTCGCCTAGTTTAACTTTGCACGGGCTTTGGGTTGGTGGTTATAGAATTACGACTTCAATAGTTAGAAGTTTGGCAGGCACTATGACGGCGCCATTATTTAAAGAAGGTTTAATCTTTCAAATGAATTCAAGATTCCTAACAGATATAAATTGCGACTTACCAACACTAGCACCATTTTCTGATTTTAAACCGGTTAATTTTCCTAACCCTAGCACGGTGCAACTTAAAGGCGCTATTTTTACAAGAGACGGCGGTTTTAATCCTAACGACCCTAATATATTCAGCGACTTAGAGGCTTCGGATTTAGCTTGCGATTGGGACAATAACATAGGTATTAAAAATACTTTTATCGGTGGCGCTTTAAATAATGATGTGGCAGTTGAAACGGTTATAGCGGTACAAGGTTCAGCAGTAGATTTAAACGGGACTTTTAGTACTAAAGACTTACAACATTTCGATTCTCCTGCAAACGGTAGACTTAGACATATAGGCACTAATCCAACCGACTTCTTGGTCACTTGGGATTTATTAATTGACGGAAAAGACAACGATAATTACGAATTATTTTTAATCAAAATAGATTCTTTAGCTAATGTAACGGTAGAAGTTGCGCAAGTTAGAACTGTAAACAATTTTCAAGGAGGTAGAGACGTTGGTATTTGGACGGGTTCAGCGCCCGTAACACTAAACCAAAACGACCTTGTTTTTTGGCAAATAGCGAACTTATTAGATGATGATAATTGTACGCTAGAAGTGGATTCAACTTGGACAATAACAGAAAGGTAAAATTATGAAAGCAAGATACTGTAAATGCAAAAACAAATATACAATAACTGATTGCGACGAATATTCTTGTAATGCGCAATATTATTGGGCGCACGGAATAGGTAGATTAACGGCGGAACCAATAGTCATAGAGGCTGACATATTTAATAATACATTTGATGAAACGTTTAATTAATAAAAATTATGAGTATAAAAACAGAAGCAATTGAAATTAGGGACGAGACAACAACGGGCGCTAATTCTGCTACAAGAATAGGTACAAATTTAGTAAACATTGCTGACGACTTAATCGCTAAACAATCCGCAATTAGTTTAAACACGGCTAAAGTAGGAATAACAACTACACAAGCAAGTAACATAACAAGTAACAACACCAAAATATCTTACACAGACGCCGCTGCCGTTGCTTTAAACACATTAAAAACAAGTAATGTTTCGCACCCATTAGTACAGAAAGAAGTACCAAGCAACGCAGTATTTACAGACACGGTTTACAATGACTCTAACGTATTAAAAGATGCAGACGCATTATCACCTGTTACCGGAGGAAACAAGTTAATAACAGAAATCGACGTTGCGGCTTTAGGTGGTGGCGATATGTTGGCCTCGACTTATGACCCTATTATAAATTTAAACACGGCTAAAACGGGAATAACAACACAACAAGCAAGTGACATAACAACTAACAATGCAAAAGTTAGCAATATTGCGCATCCTTTAGTTGAAACGGCGGTGCCATTAGGCGCAATTTTTACCGATACAGACACGGTTTACAACGATACGGCAATACAATCTGAAGTTGATTTAAACACGGCTAAAAGAACTTATCCCTCAGTAGATGAAGCTAAATTAGGTTTAATTGAAGCGGGCGCTACTAACGACACAACGGGAACAATCCAAACAAAGAGACCATTAAAAACAGTTAACGGTAGTTCTTTGGAAGGTTCGGGCAATGTAGATATAACGGGTTCGGCGGACGCGGTAATTGCGGATTTAGTGGTCACGGCAACCAAGACAATAGATTGGAGTTCGGGCGAAACATTTAATTTTGTAGTAACGGGTTCAACGGTTTTTTCAGACTCGGGATTACCTTCTTTAGGATTTAGTAAGGTAATAACTTTGTATATGACAGGCGACTTTGCAGTCACTTTTCCTTCGGGTTGGGACACAAACAAAACGGGAACTTATGACGGCACAGTATTAAATACTATTACAATCGAATACGTAAACACAACAACACCATTTCACAAAGTAACAATCGTATAAATATGAAAGCAATAATTATAACAGAAGAACTAAAAAGTTTAAATCCTAACGTTTTAAAAGGTGCAATAGGATTCATTAAGACTTTTAAAGATATACCAAAAAGCTTTAAGTCTTTGACTTATTTTAACGGGCGACTTACAGAGGGTTACCATAAACTAGAAAATTCAGTTCACGAAGCAGACGGATTTTACAATGTAGTAACACCTATTTTTGATGCTAATTTACAGAGGTTAGATAATGTTTTATTTTTTGATGTAGACAAATTTACTTATAACGTAATTAATATTCCACAAGCAGAAATAGACGCACAAGCTATTAAGGTTGCAAAGGATGATTTTAAAAAAAACTTAGATGGTGTTTTTGCTTATGCTACAACACCCGACGGCACAAAAGAATACGGAATTAAAATAGGTAACGATGGTAAAATTTCAACAATTTTAATACCTTAAGAAATGAGTAAAAAGAAAGCAATGTTTTTTAAACAAGCTACAGGAGGAGGAATAGATTCAGACGCTAATGCGTTTATAACAGCAGTAGGAATTTTAGATACTACACAAGAAACAGCTATAAACAATTTAGTGCTAGGATTAAAGGCTAACGGAACGTGGACAAAATACAAAGCTATTTACCCTTTTATTGGAGGCACTGCAACTTCGCACAAATGGAATCTTAAAAACCCTTTAGATACAGATGGGGCTTTTAGATTAGGTTGGAACGGTACCATAACCCACGACGCTAACGGTATAAAAGGTGACGGAAGCACGGGATATGCTAATACGTTTTTTATTCCAACAAATGTATTAACTTTAAATAGTGAAACTTTAAGCGTTTACTCCGTTACTAATGCAACCCCAATAAAGAATGACGCAATAGAAATAGGTTCGTTTTCGTCAGCATCACAAGCGTCTTTAATGGCGATTAGAGGTAGCGCATCAAAGGATTTATTTCAATCAAGATTAGATGGCAATTTACTAGTTACAACAAATACAGATGCAAGAGGCTATTTTACTGCCTCTAAAAATGGTAGTACTACTTTAAGACTATTTAAAAATGGGAATATTGTGGGAAGTGGTGTTAGTGCAGGTTCTTTAGGTGTTCTTCCACAATTTATTTTAGCTTTAAATTTATTCGGTAGTCCCCTCAGCGACTCTTATGTCAATCAGACTCTTGGTTTTACAACAATAGGCGACGGTTTAACCGACACAGAAGTAGCAAACGACTACACAGTTATTCAAGATTACCAAACCGCTTTAGGTAGAAACGTATAAAATAAGATTAAAACTTTACAGATATAAAAAAAGTAATATAATAATAAACGAATTTAAAATAATAATTTATGAACCACAAGGAACAACTAAGTAAAATCAAAGCTATCTTTGGTATTCAAGTTGCTTTAGAATCAATGAAGTTGGACAACGGCGTTGAAATTGAAGCAGAAGTATTCGAGGCGGGCAATGATGTTTTTATCGTACAAGACGGCGAAAAAATCGCAATGCCAATCGGTGAATATGCACTAGAAGACGGAAAAGTTTTGGTAGTTGCTGAAGAGGGAATTATTGCCGAAATAAAAGAGGCAGCACCTTCAGAAGAAGAAGCAGCACCGGCAGAAGAAGAACTTGCTGAAGCACCGGAACTTTCAAACGAAGAGACTAAACCGAAAAAGGTTGTTGAATCTATCTCAAAAGAATTATTCTTTTCTACGATTGAAGAATTGAAAGCTGAAATTGCTGAAATCAAACTTTCTAAAATAGAGGTAAAAGAAGAGTTAAAAGAAGAGGTTGAATTATCTACTGAAAAAGTAGTTCACAATCCGGAAGTAAAAAAAGAAAAAACAGAAATTAAATTCTCGCAGAAGAGACCTAGAAGCACGAAGGATATTGTGTTTGACAAATTATTTAAAAACTAAAATTAAACTATGGCTACTACAACAAGTATTACAACAACTTACGCCGGCGAACACGCGGGTAAATGGGTTTCTGCTGCATTATTGTCAGCAAACACAATCGAAAACGGTGGTGTTGAAGTTAAACAAAATGTAAAATACAGAGAAGTTATTTCTAAATTAGCTACGGGCGATTTAGTGACTGACAATTCTTGTGACTTTACTGCTACTTCAAGCATTACTAAAACTGAGGTATTTCTTACACCAAAGGAATTAAAAATCAACCTTGAATTATGTAAGGACAAATTTCGTTCAGATTGGGAAGCAATCGAAATGGGATATTCTGCATTCGATGTTTTACCAAAAACATTCCAAGATTATTTATTAGCACACGTTGTTGCAAAAGCAGCACAAAAGAACGAACAAAACATTTGGAACGGTGATGGTTCTACAAGTGGGCAGTTCTTAGGATTTGTACCGGCTTTAACAGTTGACGCGGGTTTACCGGCTGCAAATGAGGTAACGGGAATTCCGGTGACTGCTGCAAACGTTGTTGCTGAATTAGGTAAAATAGTTGACGCAATACCGGCTGAATTATACGGGAATGAAGACTTAAGTATTTATGTTTCTCAAAATATCTACCGTGCGTATGTTCGCGCTTTAGGGTCTTTAGGACACGTTGACAGATTCAACAATCAAGATATGGGTGACTTAATGTTCGACGGTGTTAGAATCTTTGTTGCAAACGGAATGCCTTCGAATACGGCAATCGCTTCTGAAAAATCAAACTTATTCTTTGGAACGGGCTTACTTTCAGACCATCAAGAAGTTAAAGTTATTGATATGGGTGAAACTGACGGTTCAGACAATGTGAGAATTGTTATGAAATTTACGGCGGGTGTTGCTTATGCAAATGTTGAAGATATCGTAACATACGGTATTGTAAATGCTGCTAACTAGTAGCTAAAATAAATATATTAAGAGGGTGGAATTAAACCTTTACCCTCTTTTTTTTAACCAACTAAAATTATAAATTATGGCTTGTGATATTTCAGCGGGACGAAAAACATTATGTAAAACAGTTGGCGGTATTAAAAATATTTATTTTGTTAATTATAGAGGTTCTTTACAGTCTGAATACACTTTCGCGTTTGGATTTGGAACAATAGTTGCGGAAACTATAACACCCAAATTAACTAGTTATAAATTCGAGTTAAGGGGCAGTCAATCAATGGTTACGGCAGGCGAAGCGTCAAGGGACAGTAATACTAGTTTTTATACGTCAACCGGAACTTTTAAGTTAAACGGATTTGACATATCTTTAAGCAATGAATTAGAGGCTGCCGTAAAAGGTAGGCCGCAAATTATAACTGAGGACTATTTAGGGGCTTTTAAACTATACGGTTGGGAGAACGGTTGCGACGTTTCGGTTTCACATAATAGCGGCGCGACTATGGGCGACGGGCAAAATTCGGAATTAACAATAACGTCTATTGAAACAAGACCACCGCACATACTTGACCCAAGCGGTTGTATGACAATCATTGAAGGCGTTTAATAATAATAATAAAAATATAAAAATATGGCTTGCGAAAATTTATCAAAAGGAAGATTAAATCCTTGTAAAACAGTGGGGGGATTGAAGAACATTTTCTTCGTGAACTTTGACAGTGCTATTTATGGCGCTATGACTTTGGACGCTGACGAACAAATAACCGCTTTTGGTTCTATTTTGTCTTTGCTAAAATACGAATTAAGAGGCGCACAATCAATGGACGAGGCAAACGAAAACAACGCCGACTCCGGTAGTTCTTTTTGGGCTGCATCCGGAACAATTACGTTGAAAGCACAAGATTTGGCGACTAGAAAAGAATTGAAATTAATGAGTTACGGAAGGCCTTTAGTCATCACTGAAGACTTTAACGGAACATTCAAGCTTTTCGGCGCGCAAAACGGTTGTGACGTATCTGTTGGAACTGCAAGTGGTGGGGCAATGGGTGACTTTAACGGTTACAATTTAACAATCGCTTGTTCAGAAAAAGAACCTGCATTATTTATTGACCCAACTATCATTGACGATGCATCAAACACAAATGTTGTTGAGGGCGTATAAATAGAAAACTTTCTATCTTAGTATAATATTAACCAAAGGGTTCTAATTAATTTTGGGACTCTTTTTTTGTTTACAAAAATACAATTTTCAATATAATAATAAACAAATGCTATGATAATACTAAAAACAACCGAATTAACACAAAGCATCCAAGTTATAAGGCGCGTTCTTAGCGGTACAATACTTTCTTTGCGTGACAATCAAACAAATGAAATAACATACATCGATTTCGCAGGAAACATCACTGAGTTTTCAAACTATACACAAATAGACATTGTTTGGAATTTGCTTGAAGCCCATACTTACGACTTGACTTTATACGACACAGAAATCGAGGGAGACGTTTTAACGGCCTCAATCACTTTTAGAGGGTTGATATATTGCACCGACCAAGACACGGCCGCAAACACACCTATAAGCTATTCAGAAGGCAAAATTGAAGAACATCAAACTGAAAACAAATACAAAATTTATGAATAAGGAAGAAAAAGGTAACAGTATATCTGTTATAAGTTTAAGCAAATACACGGCACCTGTAATTGTAGAAAATAATCACGACAATATTGTTGAATATGGAAGCGATAACAACTACTTTCAATACTTAATCGACCGCTTTGTTGGTTCAACAACTAACAATTCAATTATACGTGGTGTTTCAAATATGGTTTACGGAAAAGGGCTTGACGCTTTAGATTCTGCTAGAAAACCGCAACAATACGCAATGATGAAAAGTTTGTTGCAACCTAAAGACTTGAAGAGGGTAATTTCTGACAGAAAAAAATTAGGTATGGGGGCTTTACAAATCACATACAAAGGCAGTAAGGTTGATTCAATTTCGCATTTCCCAATGGAAACTTTAAGGGCGGGAATTTGCAATGATGAAGGTGTTGTCGATACGTGGTACTATCACCCAAATTGGGTTGAAAGAAAACGTCAAGACAAATTAACTGCATTTCCTATTTTTGGAAGTACAAAAGGAAAAAAGACAGAAATCTACATTATACAATCCTACTCTTCGGGTTTCAAATATTACCCTCCTTGTGACTACGTTGGGGCTTTGCCTTATGCGTTTTTAGAAGAGGAAATTGCAGATTATTTAATCAACGATACAATCAACGGTTTTAGTGGAACTAAGGTTGTGAATTTCAACAATGGAATACCGGACGTTCAGAAGCAACGCGAAATAAAAAGAGACATAAATAATAAACTTACGGGCGCAAGGGGTGAAAAAGTAATTGTGGCCTTTAATAATGATGCAGAAAGCGCGACTACGGTGACAGATTTACCTTTAGATAATGCGCCGGAACATTACCAATATTTATCTGACGAATGCCGCAATAAATTAATAACGGGACACAGTATCACAAGCCCTCTTTTAATTGGAGTACGTGAGGCCGGAGGCGGTTTAGGTTCTAATGCTGACGAAATAAAAAACAGTTCTTTGTTCTTTGACAATATCGTAATTAAACCGCTTCAAGTTGAGTTTATTGATGCATTCAATGAAATCTTAGCGGTTAACGACATTTCTTTAAAACTATACTTTAAAACAATTCAGCCTTTAGAATTCGTTGATACTGACGGACTAGATGCAGAAACTAAAGAAGAGGAAACGGGAATCAAAATGGCTAAAGAACAACAAGATTTTGACGACGACGAAATGCTTGACTCTTTAAGAGGTGAGACAATGGACGACGACGATTTAGAACTTGTAGACATTAGAGAGGTTAAAGATGATAATGAGTCAATTGAAGAGTGGGCTAAAAGATTAATAAAAGAAACTAAACTTTCTAAATTCGCAAGCTTTATAAAGTCAGCGCCAAACGGTGAATCTAGTCTAGATAAGTCGTTTTATAAAATCAGATACACGTATCAAGAAAGATACAAGTCAGATAAAAGCAGAAGGTTCTGCAGAACTATGATGAGTCGAACCGGCAAAGGTGTTGTTTACAGAAAAGAAGACGTTGACAAGGCGTCGTTTCAAGGGGTGAATAAGGAATTCGGACACAAGGGTCAAAACTATTCTTTGTTTAGGTTTAAAGGCGGTGTGAATTGTGGACATTTCTTTCAAGAACAACTTTACAGAGTAAAATCAAAAACAGAAAAGTATATTTCTAGAGGTGAAGACGTTGATAAAATACCTTCAACCTATACACCAAAAGGTAAGCAATATTCAGATGCAAAGAAAGCGCCAAAAGATATGCCAAATAACGGACACCATCCAAACTACGGAAAATAAAAAAGTATGAAAGCAATATTTATAACATCAGAAGACATAAAACGTTACTCAATTTTAGACGGTAACGTTGACAACGACAAGTTCAACCAATTTGTTGAAATCGCGCAAGACATACACGTCCAAGAATATCTTGGTACGGACTTGTACGAAAAAATACAATCTTTAATTTTAACTAGCACAATAGACGACATTGGAAACGCGGCCTATAAGACGCTTTTAGAAAGCTATATTAAGCCTATGCATATTAGGTGGGCAAGTGTTGAGTTTATGCCTTATTTGGCATATACGGTCTCAAATGGAGGTATCTATAAACACTCTTCAGAAAATTCAGAAAGTGTTAATATTGCTGAGGTTAATTTGTTGACAGAACGTTCAAGAAGCACGGCGCAATTTTACACAAGAAGACTTGTTTCTTTCTTATGTGATAATTCAACCAACTATCCGGAATATAACACAAATTCAAATGGTGATATTACACCTAACAAAGATTCAAATTACACCGGATGGGTATTATAAGAGGGTTTTACAAGGCTAAACCAAAAAATGTAGTAAAGTTGAGGCTTTATTTACACAAAATTACACAAGAAAATTTAAAACAAATAAAGAAGAAAAAGTAAATGAAGGCAGAATTAATGAAAACCCTAGGAATAATTGCCGGTAGTGGCGGTTTAGGCGCTTGGTTAAGCTATCAGTTAGGGAATAGAAAGCAAGACGTTTCAGAGTTTGGGTCAATAGTTAATGAATACAGAACTTTGTTAATAGGTTTTAAACACGAAATAAAAGAATTACGCGCTGAGGTTGATGAATTAAGGTTCTTGTTAATGGACAAGCACGACGAAGTTTCCTATTTAGAAAGTGAACTAAAAATCATAAAAGAAAAATGCAAATAACAGAAAACTTTAATGTAAAGGAATTTGAATGCAATTGCGGTTGTGAAATGCCGGACGATGTTTACTTAAATATCCTTTCTTTGGCCGACCAATTACAAGTACTTAGAGACGCTTTAAACACTCCTATACACTTGACTAATGCTTATAGATGCGTAACAAAAAATAAGGCTATTGGAGGGGTTAAAAATAGCCAACATTTATTGGGGAACGCGGCAGATATTCAAGTTGAGGGTGTTGACCCTAGAGAT
>Ga0196887_1001129_pt1 | contig 11813 bp, 14 predicted proteins | sample VirMetDEL_Mar_31_FD_169094 | JGI IMG/M metagenome (GOLD analysis project Ga0196887, IMG submission 169094) | Aqueous microbial communities from the Delaware River and Bay under freshwater to marine salinity gradient to study organic matter... | ecosystem: Environmental > Aquatic > Marine >... | reverse complement strand
TAAGCCAGAATCAATCAAACCTAAAGCAAACTTTAGCATAAGGTTGTTCCGGTTACCGTCTTGCCACTTTTCAGCGAACCAACGTTCAAAAGAATCCATAGATTGTAGTTCCTTGTTCTGTTTCTGGTACTCTTCGTTACGAGAGGTCTTTGGGACAAAGGGTAAGATATCGAGGAGATCTGTACCTTCAGAATAGTAGTAGTTGCCTGACGGATTAGCTTCCCACTTCTTGCTTCGTTGGTTTGCCCCAAGATCGAGCGCGTCATCTGGGATAGGCAGCCATTCCATGAGACTGTTCATGAATTTACGGTAGTCTGCTTTGTCCAGTTTGATCTGATAATTGGTAGGTAGGATCAAACGAAAACGGTTTTCCTGAGCTGTGTGACGTTTGGTGGTAGACGTCATGAAGACGTAGTCTGATAGGACGTCGTGAACCATGTCCAAAGAAGCACCCCCGTCGATGTCTAGGACAATCATATTAAAGCCAGGGATGACTTTTTCCTCATGACGGTGGCCTTCATCAAAAGCGTGGTTTGCCCAGTGAATTCCTTTTGCTTGGGTCAGCTTATGTAGGTCTTCAAAAGCAACTGGTTCAGAGTTTACAGCGTACCGGTAGGCGTAGTCATCAGAGAACGAAAACTTGACGTCTTTGAGAGAAGTCTCCTCAAGGCTTTCACCTTGGAAGAACTGTATGCCGTCCTGCCACGTCTTTTTGATAATGGTGTGGTTCTTGTATCCCCAGGCTACAGCCATATCCATAAGGAGCTCTTGTGGACCTTTGGAAGAAGGATAGAAGGGCAGGTCGCTTTGAAGATCATCTTTGGTAAGCTCGATCTTCTTTTCAGCAATGTAGCGTGCAAGCTTTTCTGAATTCCGCTCTTGGCGTAGCAATGCCTGAAATGCTTCGCCAGATTCTTCAACGAGCTTCATGGCCATCAGATAGTGATCTTCTGTCATGGTGCTGACTTGATCGAAGAAAGCGTAAGCACCAGCAAGCTTCATCACTTTGAAATACCGGTGACGCATCTCCGCACGTTGTACAGATTCGTAGGTTCCCATCTCTTGCGCTAGAGCTTGGCAGTGACGACGATACTGGACGTTCATAATGCCGACTTCTCGAGGCATCTCAATGACCCAATTATGGAATGCTGGATCTGCAAGCTCAGTGATCCGATCAATCCACGTATGGATGCTAGGGTCTTCAAGTTGTTGGGTCTCGAGATCGTACAATTCTTCATCTGTAAGAGACTCTCCCATAGGTATGACGTCACCATAGGCAAAGATGAAGCGACGTGCGTAGCCGGCCTCTAGGAAGCCTCTGAAAGCCTTTTCTACAGAGCCACCGTCAAACACAGCAGTAGGTTCGCCAAAGGCAAACAGGTTTGCTGGGGACATGCCTTCTAGATCGAGCTCACGTTTGTTGTCTGCGCTAGATACCTTGGCTTTGTTGCCCATGTAGCCTTTGTCATAAAGCTCAAGAAATGTGCTCAAAACTTCGGAGTTGCCTTCAATGTTTTTACCGATTTCATCGATGACCAGATTCAGAGAGCCAATACCAGCCATGAGGATCTTGTCACGCTGTTGTTTGGCGGCCGGAGTTGAACCAGAGTCAAACGAAAACATGTAAGCGCCGAGACGATCGTAAGCTTTTTCAAGCCGTGCAAACTCGTCGTCTTCTTTGGTGTTGTTGTTGATGGCGATATCTTGAGCCATCTTGAACAAGTTACGTTTAGCGATTTCTGGCATGACCTCGTCTTTAAAGCGCAGTCGAAACGGTTTGGTGAACACGTCTCGCATGGCGCCAGTAGATACGCCTTTGCCTGCACCAGATTTGGCAATGGCAAGCATGTACGTGTTGATGGGAAAGTCTTCGCCACGGTTACGCACTTTAGCGTGCATAATAGATGCTGGCAGACCTAGAAAATGTGCTGCTACAAGTCGAAAAAAACCGATGTCTTTGTTGTTTGCGCGGGCAGCAACGTTTTCTGCGATAGCTTGTACAGCTGGATGATGTTCGACTTGAGGAAAGTTAACCATGAGTGAGCTGGTCCTTCTGAGAGCAAATGGGAAATGCAGCGCAATAACCACAGGCTTTGACCACGCCCTTCTTTTCCACGACAATACCTTTGCCTTTGCTGGCTCGGAAATTGCTTGCTTCAAGTGCAGTGTCAAAATTCTTGGTAGATCGCGATTTGGGATCTGTGGATTTGGCTGGATCTGCGTAATATTTCCAGACAGTGTCTGTGCGCCATAGTTCTTCATCAGAACAAAAAGGCAGCTCAGATTCTGGAAGTTCTGCATGTTTTTCGAGAGTGCGTAGACGAGACCGAATCCACTCTTCTGTTTCTTCAAGAGACATCAGAGCAACGCGATGTTCCAAGACACGTGTTTGCGGATATTTTGGATCAGACTTAGCCATCGCACGTTGCCAATCAGTAAAGATAAACTGGATAGCGATGGTATCTTCAGTGACAATATCTTGGTGAATCCAGCGGTAAATGGATCCCTGAAGACAGTAATCTTCGTCTTTTGAGCCTTTGATGTAGGTGTAAACAGACGTGCTTTTGAAGTCGTTAAGCTCACCGTTCAGTACAAGGTCGAACTTGCCGCTGATCGTGTAACCCATGATTTCACGGCTACCTCGACGTTCTAGGTAGATGGGAAGTTCACCGTCTACTAAGTCGCCGGGATTGATGCGGATAGACTCAATGACCTGCTGGGGATAGCCAAGCAGTTTCATACATTTTTCATAGCTGTTGAGCCATGCTTTTTCGATACCGTCGTGGATAGATGTCCCCATGCGGGATGCGATAAAATCAGTCACATCAGGTGTTTTGATGTCTTCTGGTCTGAGACGCTCGCGTAGCAAGATTTGCCGCGGTGCTTTGAGCAGAGCAGTTGCAGAGATGGCTTTGCCTTTAGGGCGAAAATCGTAATCATCTGATGCAAGCCAAACAGCCATAGGCAGACTAATGTTAGTGACATTTGAAATTTTACCCATGAAGGACTCCAAAAATTTGATGTGATTTGATTTGGTGTGAATGACGACGCTACAAGTACGCCGTCATTCGTATCAACCTAAAAAAAGATTTTTAGTTGACGGCAGGCTCTTCTTTTTTGCCGTAAAACACGTCAGCAGGCATCATGCCCAAGATAGAAATCGCGTTGAAAACAACATCAAGAACTTGATTTGGTTCGACTTTGTTTTCTTTGTTAAGCCGGTTGATGATGGCTCGATTGGCGTCATCGAGTTCTTTCTTGCTGAGGTTTATATTGTCGTGTTCCAGCAAGATATTGAGGGTGCGTTGCTTAACTTGCTTTTCGTCAGGTTCGCCAACACGGTAGATTGCGGTAGCGCAGACCATAAAAAATACCTTGTTTTCTGGATCTGAAGGAGTGGTGCCGATTTTAGTTGGTTTTTTCATTATGCTGCTTTCTTAAGTTCACGTTTTTGGAGGGCTTGGCTCACTACATCAGGAATATCCTGAGCAAGTGTGCCATTTGGGATCTCGATTTCTTCGGCCCACGACGGGTGAAAAATAGAGAGGGTTCCACTGAGTTTTACAGTCGGATGAGCAATGTCGGGATGCTCTTGCCATGCAACTGCCTGAACCAAGTGTTCGTTGGAGTAAGCGACTGCATCGATGTCATCGCGTACCATCATATAACCGGCGTCATGAATTTGAGCACAAGGACGGATATCGAGCCGATGTTGGCTCTTACGTACCTTCTGCATGAATTCGATCCACGCTCGATTGTTGAGCAACCCCCAAGACTGACCCAAGGCATTGCCTGCAGTGCGTCCCTCTGCTTGAGCTTCATAAGGCGTACGAGAGGTGTTTCGTATGACTTGGTGAAGCAGGGGTGTTCGTACACGAAGTCCAAAGGCTGCTGTGATGTAACCGATTTGAGTGGCAACATCTAAGTGATCAGATACCCATTTGTCAGAGTGGGCATACAACACGTGATAGTTGTGCTCGATCTGTTTAGCCTTTGGTTTGTCAAAACCACACTGAGCCATGATGCCAATGTATGTACCTTGGTAAGTCAGCAAAAAAGTGGGAACTTTGCTGTCTTGGCGTTGATCAGGGTACTTGTCTTTAATGGCATTGATGCTCTCAACAGACGTTGGATCAATGTCAGGCATGTCTTCAGCAAAGTAGGATTGTGCGCGAAGACAATGGCCGCAGTAGCCGTCAACATAGACTTTTATTTTATTGGGATCTTTGGTTGTCAGAGCAGAAATACGATCTTCTAGACTGTCGTAATCCAAACCTACAAAAAGCCATCCTGGTGGTGCTTTGAAGCACTTCTTGATTAGCTTTGCGTACCGCTTTTTGGTTGGGCTTTTGCCGTTAGCAGGGATTGTCTGCAGGTTCGGGTTTGAGGAGCTCAAACGGCCCGATACAGTGCCACCTAAGTTGAATGAGCCAAAGAGGTAATGCCATCCGTCTGGGCCTTCTCTGGCGCCTTCCATAGCCGGTATGAATGTGCTGTAGATCTTATCCACTGCTTTGAAATCAAGCAGAGCATCGATCATAGCACGCTCATCAAGACTGTCAGTGTAGGCTTTCAGCTTTTCCAGAACTTCTGAACCGGTTGACGGTTGCTTGGTGTCTGTACGTTCGATGACGGGCAGATCCAAAAAGCCGTAAAACAGTTTCTGTAGTTGGAGAGGAGAGCCGGGTTTGAATTTCTCAAACTTGGTAAGAGGCGTGTATTCCCTTACACGAACACCAGAAGCTTTACGTGCCAACCAATCTTCATGGCGAGCAGTTTCAGCTTCTTGGTTCAGTTGTTCGGTAAACGCCACAACAGCTGGGTGAGATTGGATACGGTCGAGAGAATTGTTGAGGTCTTTTTTCAACTCTTTCTTGGTAGACTTGACCTCGTCCATGTCCAAAGGAAGACCAGTAAGCTGCATTTGAATGATGTCGACAATGGCAGCCTTAAACAGAGTTTCGTAGATCTCGAGCTGTTCGTCTTGAACCATCGTGTTCCAGTGCTTCTCTCGGACGTACAAGGTAGAGCACGAGTCAACTAGGTTATACTCAAGCAGCTCTGGCAAAGGAATTTTGGTGATGTCTTTGATGTCTTCGACAGCGTAGTTACCAGCAAATTCCTGAGCTTGATCTTTGAGGCTCAATTTGTTTCCGGCACATGTATTGGTGGCCAGATAAGAGATCAGCTTTGTGTCATCCCAGTTTTTCAGCATGACGTCTAAGCCTGTCAGCAAGCCCTCTGTATCGATGATGTCTTTCATGAACAGCTGGTAGATCAACACAGTCGCGTCGTAGCTAATGTGATGCCAAACCAGCTTACGTGGGAAAGTCTCAAAGAACGTGCGCAAAGCAGCTCTGACAGCAGCTCCATCGGGTCCAAGGTCCACAGCAAAGGCAATGCCTTCGTGTTTGTCCCAAGCAAATGAAATTGTGCCAATGCCTGCGTCTACGTGATGAAGTGAGAAACCTTCAATGTCTGCTCCTAGATCGACGTCCATCTCTATCAGCTTGTCGAGCCAGATTTGAATGTCTGTCAGGGATTTTGGGTAGGCTGTAAACTTGAGCAACCCGTGACCCGGATCGGTATAGCTACCCAGCTGATACTCGAAGAGAGCATCTAAGGCCTGTTTAATCTTGGCTCGAGTTGGGCCAGGATTCTGAAAGACTTGAGAATATGCAGGACAATATATGACTTGGAACTGACCAGCCATGCTTTCGGGATAAGCGTTTGGCAGGACGTACCCGAGCATTGCTTCTGCTTTTTTGGAACCAGTGAGAGTTTTGAAATAGTCCCCGTTTGTGCAGACAATGTACTGAGTTTTTAGGTCTTCCAGAGTTGGAAGCAGCTCAGACAAGAACTCTTTTTGATCTGCAGCTGAAGCTTTTTTCTTACCTGCTGGGACGTGTACCTGATAGGCAATGACATCTTTTGGATCAAGAAGACCACTTGAGAGGTGCTCTCTATGAAACCCGTCGCGCTCAAGCCTTACAGACAAGATAGCGACAGGAAATTCAGTAATGTTTTGATCTGTAAATGTCAGGTAGTGCATTAGGTAAACATCCTTGCTGACAAGAAATATGTGATGAGGTCACACGTTTCCTCATATTCTTGCATTTGCTGGGGGTTATCTTGCAACGCGTATGCTACCGGCCGTGTTCGTAGATATGAGGAGAGAAGGGGCAGATAAGAGACCACGTCTGGCAGCATGTCCCGAATATCTTGGTGTGTTTTGCATACGCGCAAAGGCAGTGTAAGGCCTTGTTTGAGCCGAGTTAGCTTTGAGTTGAATTTAGTGACGGCCAGATAATGCGTTTGAACTCGGTGTAGTATGGAAGGATCGGGCTGCCTGTAAGAATTGCGCTTTAAGGCGGTATGATCGTAAAACCTACCCCCATATGTAAAGCCATACCGGCCGGTTGCTTGAGCGTTGAGTGTCAGTAATTCGCCAGCTTCTCTGTAGTTTGTATCCTCAATATGGAAGGCAATGTTTCCTGCTATGTAGTCGACTAGATCGGGCGTTGGTCGAAGGGTCATGCGACTTTCTTTCCTAAGTATTTTGCGGGAAGCTGACCAAACAAATAGACTTTCTTGCGTGCACGAGATGCAGCGACAAACAACATCCTGGCAACTTGTTCTGGATCGTAACAAGTGCCTATGTTGCCGATGTCGATAAAGACTGAATCGTACGTACTGCCTTGGCTTTTGTAGACAGTGCAAGCGTCAACGGGTCTCAGGTCAGCAAACTGGTTTTGAAATTTGAAGAACATAGGCCAGTCTTTTTTGCGCTTAATGTTGGCCAGTGTGTTTTTCGCGTAAGCAGCATCACAAGGGATGGGAACGCAAAACGTATTACCATGATCCTGCGTAGCAGAGACCTGATATTCCCAAGCTTGGATTTCTTGTCCATCGGGCGTGTAGTTTGCGTAGCCATACTGTTGAGCTTGGTGGTTTGTTTCCATAACCCAGACCTGCCGCTCTACGGCTATCTGACTAGGTTTTTTGAAGTAATTACGTGCAGCAACAAGCTTTTCTCCGGGCATGTAACGGGGAGGTAGTTGTTTCATGTCTCGGATAGCATTGTTGAATTCTTGCACGCGAGCGTTGGTGTAACAAAGAACACGTGAGTCAGGATTGCGGTCAAAGAAAACTGTTTCCAGCATCTGCTTCATTTGAGGGCCATTGAGGTACTCGATGACTCCTGGCACATGATCGATGTGGAAGAATTCCCCAGATTCGACAGTGCTTCTCAGCTGCGCACATAGATCTACGAGGGCAGGGGTGTCTGCGTTGCGTACAGGCTCGCTTAAAAAGACAGAATATTCCGGATCTACGTGTGCATAGATTGGAGACATGACTTCTTTAACCGGTGTCATTTGAGCTTGATCGCCTACAAAGACAATTTTGCATTCTTCGGCCGCAGCTAAGATAGCTCGGTAAAGCTGCTCATCGATCATTGAAGCTTCGTCTACAAACAAAACAGTTTTGTGCAGAGTTACTTCGGCGGTCGGGCTTAGGTACGTCTTACCTGTCGAAGTGTCTTCACGAACTTTCAAACACAGAAAGCTGTGAATGGTTTGGACAGGTTTACCAATCGTCATTTCGAGGACTTCTGCAGCCTTGTTTGTGGTGGCCGTAAAAGCTGCAGATACGTACTTTGGTTCAGATTGAATCAGAGCAAAATGCTGCTCATATTGTTCCATCACAGTCGAGCTGATGTATTCCATCAGGTAGGTTTTACCCGTGCCAGCACCACCTGAGAGTGTAAAAGTCTGTGCAGGGGAAAACAAAAAATCGTAGAACTTGTCCACGGCATTTTGTTGATCATTGGTGAGAGGCATGAGGGTATCCTAAAGCTTTACTTTTTGACGACAGACATAGTCCGCGGAACCAATACGAGATCGACTCCTTGCGTTGCGTATGAAGCAGCCATCAGATTAAGTTCGTTCCAGAAGACGTTGTCTTTACTGGTTCTATTGTCGGGGCGAAGACGTACGTAGCCTGTACCAATCTTAACGTAGAGTAGAGAATCATACGTATAAATCGGATGTAGGTTGTAGAGGCCTTTGCTTTGAATCATCGCATGAGAGTTTGTAACGGGCTCAAATGTATTCGAATATTCGGCAGGCATGATATTATCCTTTTATTGGCTCAAGACAGTATTAGCAGAGTTGGTGTGACTTGCTTTGGTATTATTTTACTTGGTTTGGTGTACAGGGTGTGTCAGGGTGTTTGCAAAAATAAGGAGAAGGGCAATGTCAGTCATCACTTTCGCATCTTCAAAAGGTGGAGCTGGAAAGACAACTTCGGCTATTATTTTAGGTACGACACTGGCGAAGCAAAACACGGTAACGTTGATAGATGTGGACCCAGCGAAGAGACTTCTTAAATGGTCTAAGCGTGGTACACTGTCGGAACGTGTTAAAGTCATTGCGTCGCAGGGAGAAAGATCGATCCACGATGAAATTGAAGACGCAAAAAGTAAGTCGGATTTTGTCATCCTGGATCTGGAAGGTGCAGCTACGCGCCTCAATGCTTTTGCTATGGGCGAGAGTGATCTGGTAATCATTCCTATGGGGGATGAGCAGATGGACGCTGAAGGCGCCATTGAGACGCTTGCTGAGCTTAAGCTGCAGAGCCGTTCTACACGTAGAGATATCCCAGCACGTATTCTTTTTGCCCGTACTCAAGCTGCCGTGAAGTCTCGACTGGAGCGTTCTCTGAACGCGCAAGTGAGACGTAAGGTGGGAGCATTTTCTGTAGAACTTAACCGGCGTACTGCGTTTTCGTCCCTGCATAATTTGGGCGGCACTCTTTACGACATGAGCGAGTCTGAAGTGACAGGCCTGATTAAAGCGCAAGCCAATGCCGAGCGATTTGCAGAAGAGGTTGTGCGTGATCTCAAACGGCTGGTCAAAGTGAATGAAGCAGCAAGAGTTGCACGCATGAAACCTCTGGTGACGAAAGACTATCATAGCATATGGGAGAAAGATCATGGCTAATAACGACCTAAATTTTGAGCCAATTGAGAGAGAAACAAGAGTTCCTCGTTGGCAATCACGTGAGCCTGATCCGACAGTACAAATGTCTATTCGTGCTCATGGTTCGGTTTATGCTAAGTTCCGTGAGCTGTGTAAAAAAGAGCGACGCACTAACGGGGATATGCTCGAAGTGATGATGAAGGCTTATTTGAGTAACAAGTAAACCTAATCCCCTTTGACAGCATTATAGACAACGCCTGTCTGAGTTCGTTTAGATTTAAGAGCACCGGCTACAACAAGTGACCGGCATACGCGACGTAGTGTGTCGGCTTCAATCTTTAGAATTTTGGTCAGTTCAGTTCGGTAGATAGGGTAAGGATTGTCTTCAAAATAGGTTATGACCATAGATCGCCAATTTTGCTGAGCAGTGCCTTTGACTGAAGCTGGATCTCGATTTGGTAGCTTGGCTACATGGCCTTCTCTTTTGGCTTTTTCTTTCATGGCTAAGCCAAGTTCGGCTTCATTTTTAAAACGCGGGTTAGAGCTTTGATCTAATTCAATCATGAAATATCCTTAGTAAATTTGATTTGATGTGGTTTGGTGTGACAGTGGTGACACGAAATGCTTTTCAAGAAAAGCTATTTCTCGTTAAGAGGGTATGAGCCCATCTCTTACAGCGACGCCGTGCACAACAAGACTGGCCATAAATTTGGTTATAGAGCGATCCTTGGAAACACTTATGACCCGAGACAGGTATTCGTTGGTTCCCCATAGCCGCTCGAGATCACGTCTGTGAAAGTCTCTGTTGGCGCTAGGAGCCATTGAGGCAAGCTGATGCACTTCGGGAGCCAAAGGACTTACAGAAGCCTCTACGGGCTTGTTTGAGAGCTTGCTGGGCTTGGTCCTGGTTAACCGGTCTTCCCATACGCGCAGAAAGCCTAGAAAGGCTTGAATCCTGATAGATCCACTTCGACCTTTGATGCGGTTGAAGTTGACAAAGTCACGCCAGAGACGGGCAGGGGATATGTTTTTAAGCTCAGGTCTCTGTTCGTGAGCTTCTCTGACAGCTGACGGAATTGTGGCAGGTACGATGTCATCGAGCTCTACCCAACCTGAAGATGTTCTATGTAAATGATCATTGTTTATTTTCATTTCATTAGAGTCACCTTCCAGTTGTGAGGCTCTGTCGTGATTTCGTTGAACCAAGAGATCGAGAGAGATCCCGGCCGATGCGAGTAGATCTAAGAATGCGTCGAGTTTGTTCACTGATTTTCTCCATGCCGCCAGACAAAGGGAGATTGTTCCTTGAATCGAAGATTCAGGGTTGCAGTGGCGATTGATACATGGCAAAAAATACGTGCAAGGTAGTTTTTTTACCATGGGGGTCGTCACCGGTTAGGTTGGCGGCTTTCGTGTTTCTAGGGTCAGAATCTCCTTGGCTTGTCTAACTACACCTTGGACTGATTTTTAACAAAAACGCAACGTGTAGTGTTTGAGCACAAATTTAAGGCTCCTTCAAAGTATCCATGACAGCATCAGCCCATGTGTCCATGCGAAATAACGCACTGCGTCAGTAGGTGCTGGGCGGCCTTCAAGTCCGAAAACGCCGCATTTTCACATTTCTTAATTTGTTCCATCACTTAGTCTCTTGATCTTTTGAGTGGCGGCGGGGCGGATACCATCTGCGCAAAACGCCATCTTCATCCTCGCAATAAAATGTGTTGCCTTGCATGTCGTCAATCGCGCGGCGATAGTAATTTACCAAAATCAACGCCTCATCTTTTTTCATCTGATCTTTCCATCAAAGTGTTTCCATTGCGTATTGTATTTCGGCCTCAACCTGTTCTTCTGGTGTGAGTGTTGGATCTTCATGCCACGCCGCGAGCCACGGCTCTGGCCCCGTCCATCCAGTTAACGGGCTGTCTGTATCTGTGTAACCACGGCGCAGGCTTTCCGCGTTGATAGCGTCAATGTATTCTTGGTCCGTCATGCTTTTGGCTCCTTTGATTCAATCGGTAGCGACCATTCAAACTCGAATGGCCCAACGTAAAGGCGTCGATAGTCAGGCTTCGCGTATGGCCGAACAAACGCCAGCCGCCATCGGCGGTGAATTGCCGCTAGGATGTGAAATGTTCTGCCATCATACTTGTGGCGGAAGCCTGTAGAAACATACCATCGTCGCACGATCATCAGCTTTGCTCGTCTGTGCTATTGGTCCCGTCTACAAGTCTCCGCTCCGCTGAAAGCATGATAACCTCGACAATTTCCATGCATGTCTCCCAGCCCGCCGCCGTGACTTCATTATCAATCTCGATCAGTAGATTCGGGTCAATGGTCCACCCCGTCGCCTTTACCTTGGCGCGTGGGAACCTACCGACCCGTGCCAACATGGGCGATGCTTCTGGTTCTTCACCTGTCCCATCACAGCGGGCGCATTGGTATTTATTCGCCATCGGTCGGCTCCTCATGTGCTAAGTATAGATCATCCTCGGTGAACCCGTCAGTCCCGCCGCACTGATCTTCAATCTCATCCTTGGGCATGATATGGATGTTCCAGCGCCCGCGCACAGCATCGAACACGATACCAGTGACGATGCAGACCATAGGCCAGTCGCCCTCATATTCTCCTTTTACTCGCACCTGTTGGCCGATAATCAGTTTTGGAACAGTCATTAAGAATTGCTGCCACATACCCATCTATTCGCCCTCCTGTAATGTAATTCTACACAACGACTTCCCATACCGCCTGACGGTTCTTGCGGCAGTCTTTCGGTGCAGTTTCAAATAGTCGCGGCCTACGCAAAGAAATCGACGTTCGCGCTTCGCTGTCTT
>Ga0196887_1001121_pt1 | contig 11879 bp, 6 predicted proteins | sample VirMetDEL_Mar_31_FD_169094 | JGI IMG/M metagenome (GOLD analysis project Ga0196887, IMG submission 169094) | Aqueous microbial communities from the Delaware River and Bay under freshwater to marine salinity gradient to study organic matter... | ecosystem: Environmental > Aquatic > Marine >... | reverse complement strand
GGGTATTACTATAGGGTCTTCAGTTTCAATAATAAAACCAATAGGATCGTCAATGATAGTATTTCTTTCAATGATTATCTCAGCCGGCTCTTGATCGTCTATTCTTATTGTATTTATTGGCATATTATCCTACTGTTAAAATGTTATCTAATTCTAGTGTTAAAGTTATATCGTCTTTACCATACTTTTCAATTTCTATGTCTGCAGTTATAGTTGCAGATCTACTACTACCAGTAAAAGTTACTGTTTGTAAATTTTCTATTGTTTGGTTAGAACTAACTGTTACAAAGTCATCAGTGGTAAGGCCGTCTATGTGTGGAGTTCCTACTACGCCTATACCAGACATTATAGTGGTGTCAGCAACTTTTACACCAGCAGTGCTTACAACTTTTATAGTTTGAGTGTCACTAGCCGCAACGTCAAGAGTTGTTGTAACAGGAGTTATTGTTAAGTTAAAGTTTTTAATAGTAAAAACAGTGTTGTTAAAAGCACTAGAACCACCATTACCAAAACCTTTAAACGTTATTGTTCTATCAACAGCTTGAGAAGTTGTGTCTTCACTTAAAGTTATAGTACCACCTTTTGAATCAGTAATAAGCTTGTTAACAGTGTCTACGTCTTTTGGTATTGTATAAACAGATTTAGTTGCGACAGACTTATTTTCATTTTTGTAACCTAGTTTAATGTCTGTTATAGTAGAGTTAGCAGCTATACCTGTACCACTAACAGCCATACCTAAAGAAAGCCCTGATACATCTTTTAACTCTAAAATTTTACCAGATCCAGCTGAAAAAGTATCTTTTGTTGTAGTAAAGTAAAAATCATTTACAACAGGTTGCTTTGCTATAATAAATTGACTGCTACTCAAATCGACATTCCAAGACAAAGAAATTGGTTGGCTAAATTTTTTATTTGTTACAGATGTGCTTGCCCCAACAGCAGTGTATCTTGCTGCGGCTTCAGCATCTGAAGTTTCGTTTGCGTAAGTTGTTCCAGTTGACGCTACGGCAAAACTAACTGTCGTGTCAGCAAACTGAGATATTTCAGCAGCATGATAAACAGAATTTAAAGAAAGGTTTTCATCAAACTTAGTGTTTAAATATGTTTCAGCTTGTAAAACTATAGTGTATTTATCGTCACTAGCAGCAGGAAAGTCTATAGCGCCATTGTAAACACCGCTATTACCTATTTTTCTAGTACTTAATCTTGTTGGAGTAGAAGAAAAAGCCCCAGCCGGCGTAAAAATACCTTCTTCTTCACTAACAGTTGTGTTTTCAGGAAAATTATAAAACTCACCAGCATTATTAACAACAAGCATGCTGAAGACAGCTCTAGGATCACCTTTAACAGTGTATTCTCTAAAGTCACCAGTACCTTTTAAAGGTGAAGAATCAATAGTAAATAAAGTTATTATTTTCATATTTAAATATTATTACTGTTTTGTTCTAAAAATAATTCTATTTTTATAGTTTCCATTTGCTCAACATTACTAGGTATTATAAACTTAATAGGCACGTTTACCAACACAGTGTTGCCGCTTTCTCCAGGAATACCAGTGTCAATAAAATTGACATTAGCGCTAATAGGGCTAAAAGTAGAGCCAAGAAAACCAGGGCCAGGAATATTTGTATTAGGATTAGCTTCGTTTCTAAGCGTTGATTCTTGCACGCCTAAATCTTCAACACCACCACCAGCGCCATCATTTACGGCTATAGCACCTATTACAGCTCCATCGGCATCAAAAGCCCTAGATCTTTCACCATCGTTACCAGGCGGGCTAAGATGTCTTAGTGTAAATTCTGAAGCAGCAATTGGTATTGGTGGTCTTGGCATATAAGTACCGTCTGGACGCTGTTGAGCTGGTTGAGATATGTCTATACCACCTCTTATTTTAAATTGAACTATTTCATTCACAGGCTCTCCATGTCTATATAAGTTCCCTCCTACAATTTCTTCTACAACTACGTTAGGATTTAGTGGGTTGTTACCAACTTCATTAACGTCATTAAAATCTGATTTTATAAAAAGCCCTTGCTTGTTATTATTCTTTTTAAACCAGCATTGCAAGTTTGGCGTTTTATATATTTCAACAAATATTTTTACAGGTTTTGGAACAAGTAAAAATTGTGTAGAAGAAGCAATACCAAGACCTTGAAAAGAAAAACTTGAAGTGTCTATTTCTTGCTTTGTGGTAATATTGTCACCTTTAACATTATTAAACCATTTACCTTCTTTCTCAATAAACTCTGGTATAAAACCAGATTCTTTATCTGTAGTTATTTTTTCTAAACTCCAACCATCTTTTTGGTATAAGTTATAATAATTAGAATCGTTTAAATTAACAACAACATTAGATTGTGAACCTTCATAGTTTACAGTTTTAAATGATTTAATATCACTGGGCGCATCGTTTAATACTGTGCGTACTTTTGACTCGTACTGTTTACCATAAAAATTATTCCAAGTAACCTCTAAACCTAAAGCATAATCGTCGTGGTGTTTGTATAAATTACCGTTTTTAAACGTGTAATAAAAGTTAGTAACACTAACACCTTGCTCTGGAACAAAAGATTTAAAACTAGACCAGCCTTTTACTTTTTCATCATAACTTACAGTGTTAAATTTTAAAGATAAGTTATACTCGTTTTTCTTTTGATCGTAACTACCAATTAACTTTGGTTGATTTTTTAGTTGATCTTTAAAATACTTAGACATACCATAGTCAGATATAGGTGTTATACCATCTCTTGACAGCCTTAGTACTTTACCTCTATTTTTATCTGTAAAATATGCTCTATAACTTTCTTTAGCAAAAGACTCTGGGTTTTGTGATATACCGTAATCACCAACAAAAGGTATTGTTTGGCCTAAAACGTTTTGAGTAGCTATTAACTGAGGATTACCGTCAGCGTTAAATATAGCGTCTTTATTTGCTAAAACTTTTATAACTTTATCTTCACAAAAAGTTATTAAATCAGTATTTCTACTAAATAACTTTTGTATGCTACCGTATGTAGGGTTTATATCTTTAGTTATTTTTTCAGCACCAATAAATTGATTTAAATTATTTACTCCAGATGTAGAGTTGTATATACCTGAATATATTAATCCATTTTTTCTATTTTCTTCTTCGTAAACAAAATCTACAGTTGAAGAAGCTATTGCACCTTTATCTATAGTTACTTGATTAAAATCATCTCTTAATCTATTAGACTCAACGCCATTACCAAAAGAATAACAGTTAAACCAATCAAGCTCTTGTGTCGTGCCATGTAACGATATATCATAACAACTACTAGCCTCGTAGTATATGTCTAAATCTATGTTTTCTTTAGGCTCTGTCTCCCATATAGCAGGGTTAGAACTAACTAGTTGGTCATCTTCGTTTTCATTAGGCTCTAAAAACTGTATCGCAGAAGGATTATCGTTTGTAGCACCGTTAACTTTACCGCTGTCAACAGTTTGATCTAAAAAGTTTGAATACTCAACGCCACTATCATTAACAAACTTAGAGCTATCCAACGGGTTTGCAGGGCTGTAAATAGGAGCTCCATTAATATCTAAATCAGGCTCTGCTTCCCAAAGAGCAAAAGGTATTATGTACGTCACTCTTCTATTAACAAATTCAGAAAAATGGTCCCAAACTTCTTCTAAAGATTCGTAAGCACCACTGTTTGTTAAAGTGTTTATAGTGCCTGAAGTAGGTATGTAAAAATTATTGCCTTGAGAATTACTTACTGCGCTTAAGTAAGTTTCCCAAGCGTTTTTTACTTGAGCAAAGCTTTTGTAGTTATATCTTTTTTCTTTAACAACATCTCCATTTATAATATATTTTGATTTTTCAGTATCACCAACAAATCTAAAAAGCTTGTTCTTTGATAAGTTTTTAGTGATGTCAACTTGGTCGGCATGCTCTTGGTTTATAGAAGATCCTACAGCAAAAAGCTTTGCTCTTTGTAAAGAGTCAACGTTTATAGAGGCGTTTGCAATGCCATAAGTACTGCTGTTACCGCTAGACAAAGGCGCTCCCCAGTTTACAGCGTGGTTTTGAAATTTTTCTTCAGCGTTTGGTAGTATCAAAGAGAAAGAGAGTTCCATGTACCACTGGTCTTCTCCACCAGGTCCACCACCAATAACCTTGTAAATACCTTTTCCAAAACCAGAGCCAAGTCCAGCGTTCATTTCCCAAGCGCCGGAATTATTGTTAACACTGTCATTAAGTTTGTTAGATTCTGGGTGTTTACTAGCGTACATTGCTTGGTCAATAAACCACTCACTACTATAAGTATTGTTGTTAAACTGTAAAGCGTTGAGAACCCAATCACTTCTAGTGTCTGATTGACTATTATTTTGAAAAGGATCTTTAGCAGTAGTACCGGTACTTCCTTGTGGTAAAAGCCCAGGCGTATAATTAGAGTGGTTAAACGCTTGAGTGTCTGATATGTAAAAAACATCTAAGTATGCAGTTGAAATAAAGTTGTTAGGATCTAACCTGCTTTTTAAAACGTATTTTTCAGTTAAAGAGTCATTAAGTATTTTAACAAAAAACTTACCATCAAACTCAGGTTGTTCTTTTACAACATCTTTATAAATTTTTAACGATAAATTATTATTAAGATCTACTGGTAAAAAAGTAGTAGTATTTGCAAAGTCAGTATATATCCAACTTTCTTTATCTTTAATTTTTTCAACTAAACTTATATTGTAATAAGGTGATGCAAATTCTATACTAGCGATTTCATAAAAATCAGATAATATACTTTCAGAACCATCTTTAAAAACAATACTTAAAGTTTCTGTTAAGTTATCAATACTAGGACCTCCGTCTGCCTTAAAAGTAGCTTCATGTATTTGAAACTCTTTAGAACCAATTTGCGGTGTGTCACCACTAAACAAAAGCTCTATATCACCAGTACCATTAGACTCTGTGATAAGTATATTGTTTGATTTTACCTCTACAGGAGCTTCGTTTTCTATAGCAATAATTTTATATTTCAAGTTTTCTACAACCTGCTCATCTTCGTCAATTTTCTTTTTTAATATTAAAAATGTTTCTTCATCTACTTTATTTCTTTCAGAAGAAGGGAAAGCCATCCATATATTACCATCTTTAGCCTTGTAAACTCTGTCCATAGCCAAGTTGTAATACTCGTTAGATGTTTCTTTTACATATATCTTATATGAATCTGCCCAGCTAGGTGCGTTTGTCACTGCAGCAAACTGTATAGAGTTAGAATTTTCTGCTTGTTCTTTAGGTATTTTAAAAGAACTTCTTGAGCTACTAAAAACTGGCGTTTGCCTACCGTATTCATCTAGGTAAACAATACCTAGTTGGTAATTTCTTGAAGACTTTAAAGATTTTTCTGGTTGTTTGTCTGTTGGAGTAAAGCCTGATCGTGCTATAAAAGAAGCCTCTATTAAAGGTTTTTCATCTAAGTTATAATTTTGAGTATAGTTACCGTAAACAACTCTATTGCCTGTTATTTCTTGAGCTAAAGCTTTTTTAGGAACATTATCGTAAGGTCTTAATATTTGATTTGATGGTAAAACAGAGTATATCGTGTCAGAAGTAACAATATACTTATTCGCCTCCCAGTTGTTTATTAAGAATGGTGGTTCATCAACCCCAACCTCTACAATAATATCTTTATAATCTTTATACTTTATTTTATCTACAAGGTATACGTTTGGAGAGTTTGACTCTTTGTATAACAAGTCAATTTGAACAACATCTTCTAGTATGTTAGGTTCTACAAAGTTTCTTAATTTTAAACTTTTTAACTTATTTTCCATACCAAGGTTATAAGCTTTTTTTGTTTCATAATCAAAAACACCTGGTTCAAAAGCTAAATTAGAAAACGGTGCAAAAGTAGAATACTCACCATCTTGGTATTTATACCTGTAGCTAAACCTTGCAAATTGTTTTTCAAAGAAATCAACTTGAACTGAACCTTTGTAAACAAACCAGTAAGATAAAGCGTAGTTTTGTGGCAATGAAGTAAAACCTTCATTTACTTCTAATATTTCAATACTAAAAGTATTGTTTGTATAATTACCAACAGGTGATGTTGGATCGTCAATACTTTGACCACTTAAGTTGCTTACTATTTTAGCTTTAATATCAAACTTATCTGGCAAGTCGGTTAATTCGTTGTTACTACCTACATCACTTCTTAAAAAAAGCAATTCATCACCAACGCTAAAACCTTGCTCTCCAATAAAATTACTAAAACCACTATTAGAGTTAAAATTACTACCAAGAGGATCTGGTATTATAACAATATCTCCAACGCCTGCGTTACCACCACCGTAAAAAGGAGGTATAGTCATAAAATCAAATATAAGGTCAGCTGTAGTAGTTGTTTCTACATTAGGCTCTAGTTGTAGTTTTGTTTTTGGAGATTTTTTTATAACTGTAATATGTTCTTCTCTAATTTCAGTAACGTTTAGTTGTAAATTAATATCTCTTTCTGAAACAATTAATTTAGTTTGAACATCAAAGTTGTTGTTAGAACCTTCAATACAAAGATCTATATTTATTTTTTTTGGCTCTGTATAATTATCTGTCCAAAAAAGTAAATTATCAATTATATTTATACCTGTTATTGTGTTTGGATTTTCAAGGTTTTGATCGTTAAATCTTAAAACATTTTTATTTACATCTACTAACACTGGTGTTACTGTACTACTTTTATATCGCAGTATCATGTCTTTGTTTAGACTCGTTACAAACCAATAGACAGCGTTTTCTTTTTCATTAGCATAAACACCTACGCAAAAAGCTTTTTCTAAGTCAATATTAGAAAGCTTTGTATTGCTTAGTATGTTTTCTATAGCACCAACGTCAGAATCTTCAGAAGTAGATACTTGTATATTCTCAGCATGTCTATACTGACCTTTAGGTAATAGTCTTTCGTCCAGGTCTTTATTCATTTTACCTGCCGAAAAATTTTGCTTAATTTCAGCCATGTATTAGTGTTTTATTTGTTTAGATTTACCTCTAAGTATTTGAGTTAGTTCTTCTAATTTTAAATTTGACAACCTTAATTTTGCTTGCCTTATAGCGGCAAACCGATCTTTTTTAAATCTTCGTACAATATATTCTTGCACGTTAGCTCTTGTAGATAATATAGCGTATGCTATACACATATACATTGCTTGCTCAGCAAACTTATGTACTTTCATTTCAGAATCAGTACCAAGACTATCGCTTAAATAATCTATAACTACAGTTTTGCCAGAAGCAGTAGAGCTAAAATGAACAAGGCCAGTATTGTCGTCTATATAATAAGAACCATTATCTTGTGCGTGTTGAGGATCAATACCGTATCTTTGGCCTTCAGCCACAAATCTAGTGTCATCTTCATAATCGTCAGTTACAGTTGTTGACGTGTGTGCTCTGTATTTGTTCCAAGAGTTAGACTCTGTATTTAAATCTACAAATATCAACTCTGTACCATAAATATTAACATTTGTAACAACTAAAGGTTTACCAGGATTTACCGCTGGTTGATTTGCAGAGTCTTTTAACTTCCATTTTTGATATGGTGGGTTTGTTATATGAACTGCTAAGCCTGGAAATGTTTCTGCTATAGTGATACCGTCAATAGCCGTTACGGTTGTATTGTCAGGTATGCCAGGCCCAAACACACTCATGCCAACTTCTATACCACCTGGGTCAGTAAAAAGATATATAATCATACCATCATTAGTGGCATTACCACCTTGATCAACGTTGGCGCCGTAGTTAACGCTTTGTAAATTGTTTGTTGAAACACCGCTTATAACCTTTGTAACGCCTTCTATAGCATATCTAACTTCTTTTTTAAACTGAGGTAAAGGTATTTTAGAAACAAAATCATTGTCAGAAGCTATTTGATTTCCAAATGAATCATATGTTCTTGTTATACCGTACTCCATATACTTACCAAAATATTGTTTTTCTGCAGATGGCATTTCAATAAAAGCACCGTCAACTAAAGTAACGTCTGGAGTGTTTACTTGCCAAGTGTTATTTTCAAATTTAATATCACCGTTTGTTTCTTGTTGGTAAGATATAGGGTTAGATGTTTTAGATGTAGGATATAACCTGTGTTTTATTCCAGCGCTATCAATTCTAGATATAGCTGTGTAGTGTACATAATCTTGTGGTAGAGGTAAAGTTAAAGAAGGTGGAACTTCTAACTCAAAAGACTTTACAGATTTCAAAGTATCAAAACTCAACTCAGCTAAAGCGCGTTGTGCATGAAAACCAATATCAGTTCTACTTACTTTGCTTATAAGCTTGTCTTCGCCAACATAGGCAACTATAAATGAGTTTATAATATCTTCTAGCGAGGTAAACTGGTAGTTACCATAGTTAGCATTACCTGTTCGTTGAACACCATCAGGACCGTCATAGTATATTTTTGAATCTAACCCAAGATCAATTAAACCACCTTCAGCGGTAACTTCATCTTGTTTTTGTATAAAACCGTCTAATAATCCCATATGTTATGATTTTTCTTGTTGAATATTTTTACTGTCTTCTGCCGTTGCTGCTTGATACAGTATAGAGTCTTTAGTAGATATACCTGCAAGTTGCAATATTTTTATAATTAAGTTGTTTTCTTCAGAAGGATGTAGCTCAAAGTCTAAAGATGTTGAAGGGTTGTATAGTGCAGAGTCGTTAATAACATTATAACCCCAATTTATGTTTTTAGGTTTTCTTATGTAGTGACAATGAACGTTGTTAGTAAACGTAGGGTAAATTCTAAAACCTCGTGGCATGTCAACATATACAGCTCTTTTTAATGTTGGCTTTGCTAAAGGCGATAATTTAATTGCCAAATATTCTTTATGTGTAACTTGTTCTATTTCACCATAACCAGTTTCTAAACTACCTACTCTATATAGCTCTTGTGGTTTTTGATAATAAGGTGATTGATAAAACAATAGTTTTATGTTTTTAAATATAGCTATTTTTTCTTCTAATAAAGTTAGCATGTCAGCATACTCTGTGTTGTTACCAGGAACTCTATTAAATTGATTTATATCATAAAAATATTGCTCAAATATATCCATCTGAGCTTGATCTGCAAATAAATTAAACTCTTGTGGAGTTACATAACCTCTTTGCTCTTTGTTAGCTATTGCTAAAACTTTTTGATATACTGTATCTATATTTACCATATTTTTTTTATTGTAGTTTGCAGTCGCCCCGTAGAGCGACCGCTCCTACAGTTTGATTAATTTAATCGTTTTTCTATATTTGCATATATTTCCATACCTTCATCAGTTTTAAACCAATGCGCTAAAGCAGTGTATGGGTGTTCATCAAAAGGAACTACCATTATAGGTCTATCGTTTGATCCCCATAAAAAGTTTCTTTGATCTGAGCTTAATTTAATAATACCAAGCTCTGTAGCTTTAATACCAAAATTTCTAAGTTGAACATTGTCATCAGTAGCCAACTCTAAGAACAAAGCAGGGTTTCTTCTAGCAAACAATAGTAGATCACGTTTAAGCTCCTTAGAACTCATGTTAGACACTTCAGAACCTTTCTCTACTCTCATTATTGCCTCTGCCATATCAATATCCATCTCTCTAGCTATAACTATTGCATCCGCTTCTAATTCTAAAATTTCTATTTGATTTTCAGCTATTGCAACAGGATTGTGCTCTATAAATATAGTATTTCTATGCGGGTGGTACAAAGATAAAAGTTTTTGTAATGTTGTTTTTTCTTTTTCAACAAATAAATTACCATTTCTAAAGATAATATGAGATAATCTTTGGTCACCTTTCATTTCGTCAACAAATGGTGTTCTCTGGTTTTCGCAATACTTTAGCTCTCTTTCATAACCTTTTTCTTCGTCAAAATAATAAAGACCAGAACTTTTTAACATATAAGATAATGGTTTCATTGATTTTAACTTATAAACTCTATCTCTTACTTCCCACTTTGGTTTTGTAGGTTCAACTTTTTTAGGTTTTGGTGTTTCAACTACTGGAGTTTCAACAACAGGTACCTCTACCTCTTGTGTTTTTTGTTTTTTTGCCATAATATAATATATAATAAAATTAATAAATAAAAGGACCGAGGCCGAAGCCCCGGTTCTTTAAGTAAACAGTGCTTATTTCATTAACATGAAATTGTTAGCACCTTGAGTAATTAAACATCTTTCAGTTAAGAAGTGTAATTGCATTGCATCTAAAGCAGATGTAGCAGCACCAACAGAACCAGTAACCCAAGACTTCATTCTTCGGTCGTCAGTTTGTGAAGCTCTATATCTTACATGTAAGAAAGGTCTCTTCATGCTTTGCCCAACAGTTTGATCGTAAACTGAAGAAGTACCAGCAGGAATCATAACTCCTCTAAGCGCGTTAGCACCAGCAGTTAAGTTAATACCACCTCTAGTAGCTTTATCATTTAAGTATCTAAAATCAGACTTGTAGAAGTCATAAGAACCTCTTCTGAAACCAGTGAAACCTAAGTTTAATGCCATGTCTTCAGAGTTGTTGAATACACCGTATGATGTACCACCAGCACCGTAAGAATTCATTGAAGCTAACATATCGTCCATAGCTAAGCTAGTAGATCTGTTAACAAACATCATGTATTCTTCAATAGCACCTTGCTTATCAAATTCTGCTAAGATAGCATCAAATTCAGCTAAATCAGTAGAAGCGTTAACACCAGTAACACCAGTAGTAACATTACCTCTTGATTCGATAGCAGCAAATAAACCTTCAGTACCAGTATTTTTAGTAGCATCATTAGCAGAAACAGAGCCTGTACCCATAACACCAGCTTCTTCAGTAAGGTCATTACCAGCACCTCCTTTTTCAGCTTCTAACATTGCCATTTCAATGTAATCAGTGAAACGAGCTCTAGTATCAGCTTCAGCTTTTAAATACCATAAGTAACCTGATTGTCCGTTTTCAGCAGAAACTTCAACCCAACCAATTCTAGAAGCATCAGAACCTGAAACTTCGTAGTAATCTTTCATAATAATTGGCTTATTGTTAAAAGACTTGAAAGAAGGCTCGTTAGCACCTCTTGTAGTGTCTGTACCTGTACCAGCAGCTGTGAAATAACTAGAAGCTTTTGGATATTCAGAACCATAAACTAATATAGTTGTTGCGCTACCAGTAGTTGTACCAGTTAAAGCAGCAGCACCATATACAGCCACATCAATTCTATCAGTAGCTACTGTTACTACTAAACCTTTTTTAACACCGTTAGTAGGATCAGAGATAATAACAGTATCGTTAACTCTAATACCGTGATTACCAGATGCTACATCAGTATTTCCATCAATGTCAGATATAATATCTATTTGAGAAACAGAATCAGCACCACCTGCAGTGGAGTGAACATGTCCTAAATAAGATAAGTGTAAACGACCTTGCTCAGACCAAACAACTTGGTCAGCAGTCATCGCTTCTTCAGCCCCAACTTGGTTTAGAAATCCTGAAATAGTTCTCGGTCCGAAAACTTCAGCTTCTTTTTCCATTAGGTCTGGTAAATATTGTTGCGCCCAACCTTGGTTTGCGGTTGACGCTAAATCTAGATAGTTATCTTGTAGTGTTTGCTTCACTGAAGAAGGAACACTATTTAAACTACCTCCTGGAGTAATTGCCATAATTTTGTAATTTTAAATTTGTTATTTATTTATTTTTAATTTTAAACTTAAAAGTTGGAGAAGTGTCATCGTTAAGCACTCTTACTTTAGGACCGCTTGTGTTATCGTTAGAAAATGATTGCCTAGGATCCATACTTACGTTTTTAGCCTTAGCAACACTATCTTTCATAGCATCAGCTTTTCCTTGTTCATAAAAGTGATTAGCAATAGCGTCGGGATTCATTGCTGTAAATAAAGATTTATGATAACCTT
>Ga0196887_1001112_pt1 | contig 11927 bp, 19 predicted proteins | sample VirMetDEL_Mar_31_FD_169094 | JGI IMG/M metagenome (GOLD analysis project Ga0196887, IMG submission 169094) | Aqueous microbial communities from the Delaware River and Bay under freshwater to marine salinity gradient to study organic matter... | ecosystem: Environmental > Aquatic > Marine >... | reverse complement strand
TATCAAATAATAATCCAATAGAGCGTTCTAGCCTATTACGATCAATACGTGCTAAATATTCTTCAGACGTTTGATCAGCTATATAAGGCTCTAAAGCTATAGCGATCGTCGCAACAGCTCGTTCTATAGGATTTAAATCAAACTTGGGTTTAGCTTTTCGCGGCATCTTCGTTTTCTTTTTTGAAACGATTAATCATCGTATCGAAAATATCGTTGATCGCAACAGGTTCTTTTGTTTTGATCACGTTAGCTTCGACCTCGAGTTTTTTAATACGTTGTATCAACATATTATTCACATTGATCTGTTCTTGCATAAACTCTTGTGTCGAGCGTTGCGTTTGTACTAACAAATCGAGGCTTTGTGTGAGCGTATCGATCATTTGCATTATTTCATTCTTTTCCATTTATTTCTCCTTTCTTATTAATAAACTGTAAGTGGTAGTTTTTTGTGTAGTAAACCACCAACATCTACATAAAATAGTTCAAACATTGTCCTGTAGTGTGGCTTATCAGGATTATTCATCTCTTACAATAAGTACCTCTTCCTTCGGCAACTCACTATTTTATACCTAATCTATCGGTTGTTCTGACTAGGTTTTTAAATAGGCGGGTTTTGTGCAGTTGGCTACTCAGTGACTGCTTGTCGTATACTACCAATCAAAACCCATGTAAAAAGTGTGGCTTATCAGTCTCGGTATGCAAGTGTTTCAACTGACTAACTTAGCTTCTCCCTTATCAAACCCCGAATTTAATCTAGGTATTGGCTGATCAAACCAACCTTTGAAAAGTACCACGTTGACGGTGTTTTGTGATAGACCGACATCTATCACCAAATGCATATTTAGACTCCCACTCTTGGTGCTGGAGAGTAAAAAAGTGTGGTGATGAGAGGATCTCGGTTTCCGCATATACCTCCGTTCATCCTAACCGACTCGAAAGTACAGGCTTTTACAAGGATCGGGACATCACCACATTGAAGGTCTAGTAGTTTTGAGTCACTTCTCGGGATAACCTTCTCGCACCCGATGGCTGACTTTTGTGCCAGAGAGATGAGCGGTCTAACTAAAAAATCCCGCTCGGTATCACTATTTAATGGAGTTATCATATGAACCCTCTCTGGACTTATCAAACTTGTTCTAGTAAACATACTTATAGTATAAAGTACGAAAGTTAGCAAAGTAAAGCACTACTAAGAACCCCGCATTCGTGCCATTGCTTTTGTTCTTCGGTATATTGCACGACCGCACTTTGGATCTAAAAAGATCGTAGGTAATAAATTACCAAACCTATCTTTTGTTTGTACGTGTTTAGCGTCTCGCCAATCAGCTCCGCCTGTCGCCAACACTTTGCGTAATAATTTAGCTTTCTTTAAGTTCATAGTTTTTCTCCATACATTTTGACCATTCATCTCGTTGCACTTCTTCAGGATAATTTGTATAAAACAATCCTTTACATTCTTCAAACTGTTTACGCCAAGCCGCAGGATCATATCGATCGTTCCACTCCTTAGTTTCTGGAACGTATGCCGCACAGCCTGTAATGATAAACATGGTTAATAATCGATAGATCATAATTCGTCTGACATAATATTGTCGGGTAAATCTACGTGCGGTAGATTATTATAATCTTCGTATTCCATATCTAAAAAGAATCGCTCGTTTGCTTCTGGATCAGGTCCTGGAATTACAAACATAGCTCTAACTTCTATATCGTTATGATCTAAAGTGTAAGTAATCGGAAGTTTGACTTCTTCTAAGTCGTAACCTAATTCGAGTAAAGCTCCGTTAACAATCCCTACGTCAGGATATCTGTTTTTGCCAGAGTCTTCGGCTTTTTGAGTAAGAGCTTCTAATATCTCAACCGTTGCGTATTTAACTTGTGCCATCTTTTTCCTCTATAAGATTATCGATTGCTTCGTACATAACGTTATGTACTGCTTTTTCAAAAAGCTCAGAATCTTCGTTTTTAATTTCAATAAACGGATCTTTTAACATTGCATGTATCACGTGTCGTGCTAAAACTGCTACGTTCGTTTTACATACTAATCCATTTTGTTTAGTTATTTCTATATCCATCGTTTTCCCCTAAAAAATAAGTGCACAACGATCACCGCTGTGCACTTAATAGATTATACCTTTGCAAAGTAGCCTTCCGCTACAAGTCTTTTCGCATAAAATCTGAAGATTCTAAGCGGGTCTTGACCTGTAGTCAGATTGCCTTGCTTTACTGCAAGAGATACTAGATCTTGTGCTGTAAAACTAGCAGAGTCTAAATCACTCTTTTTAGCTTCACTAACGGTCAAGATCAAGGCTCTCATCTGCGGAGTAAAACCTTTGGCTTCAGGAACTTTACCTATGAACTTATATAAAGTTCTAGAAGCTCCTTTACCTGTTGAACTAGGCTTCGGGACTGCTGTCACTTTAGCTTTGCTCAAAGGTTTTGTTACTGCTTTCGCAGGTACTCTCTTTGCAGAGGTAGATGTAGATGTTGCTGTTTGCATATCTTTCTCCTTTCTTTGGTTAACAAATTCTAACTTGCGTTAGAACAACTATTACAAGTATGCCTATGATTACTTAGAAAGTAAAGCAGTACTAAGACCACCGCAGAGGCAAGACTTGTAGATTAATGGATCGGTTCATCAGGATCCGTAAACTTAACAAGATCATTATCTTCTAGATGTTGTTTCCAGAACATTAAGATCAGGGATGCATCGGTAATACCGTGTAGTTCTTGACAGCCTTGAGCGATCATCGTATCGCGTATGACGGAAGCTAACTCATCGTTAGCTCCCTCATACAATGCTGACCAGACCATAGCTAAAACCTCACCATCAACTAAATATGATTTAGGGTCTTTCGCCATTATGCAGCCTCTGCAAATTTCACAGCTAAATCTAGAGCTTTGGCTTTACGATTAGCCGCAGCACCAAACCATGAACTATGCAGGGCGTTGCCTTCGGTTACTGATTCGCGTAAATGATCTTCAACGTAGGTGATCGCATTTAGTGCACCCCACCACGTACCTTTAGCAGACTTCAGACTTGCACCTGGAGACTGTTCTAGAGCATCGACAGCAAGAAGTGGAAACTTGTTAAATTTCTCAACAAGAGGTTCTTGCATACCTATCAACTTACCTTCAGCTTTGAGCTGTTGGTCATGTTTATAAGCAGCGATCATATCAGGTTGATAAATCTCACCTACATACTCAAGGAACTGAGAATGTTTAGCTTTCTTCTTAGAGAGTAAGTTTGCGGCTTCTCTAAACTCTGTCATACGCTCAGCAGATAGCCCTAGAGCTTCTTCTGCGATCTGTATAACATCGTCATCGAATGCTTTAACGTGTGGCATACGGAAGGACGCTGTGCCACCGTGTTGTAAAGCCATCGTTAAAGTGTTGTTGCAAACAACTCTAATAGGTGTTAACTTAATAGTCATTGCTCGACCAACGATATGTGGTTGGTTGATAAGCAAATAACCTTTAATAAGGTCGTCACCCGCTAGTTCGAAGTCTTCTGAGATTTTAGCTAAACCCCAAATTTCTCCACCGTCTTTCAAACTACCTGCGGTTTCCATGGTCATATGACCAGCATCCGTAAAGCGTTTAAAGAATTTGAATACGTCTTCATTCTGTATAGGGACATAGTCTCTACCACAATGCGATAGTATTCGATTATCGCTATCTCGAACAACGTGGAAGGTATTTTCCGCTTGGATAAGACCAACATCGTCGCTCCACTCTGGTGCGTCTATAGTATAACTAGGACGTTTGCTAACTGTCCAGTCTAACTGAGCCGCTTTTTGCATATCCGATGGGGTAAGGTTAGAATCAACCTCGACACCTAATCCGTGCCAAGGTACTTCTCCTGTCCAAGCCATCGTTTCTACTTGGTGTGCCATAATTTTCTCCTTTCTAATGTGCATGGCTGCACTGGTTAATCACGTAGCCTATTAGCTACCTTTATCATTATAGGTACGAAAGTTAGGAAAGTAAAGCAGTAACAAGAGCATCCCAATCGTAAGGAATCGTAAGAGTCACAAGAGATTTTGATTTATAACCAGTCTTAACGAGGTCTTGAATACCTGTAAGACTGTCGATATGGTAGAGCTTAATCTCATCGTTTTTACGAGCCATAACAAAAACTTGACCACCGAATGATGCACGTTTCGCTAACCACGATATTTGCATAGGTCGTAGAGTAAGAGCATTACCTGAATGTATTTCTTTGAGCTCGATCCAGAACTCTTTACCTTTGGCACAACCGTTAACGTCAGGAACACCTGCTCCTGTCATACCTGTTTCAATTCGTTGTAAATGTATTTCAGGTAGATTTGACCTTAACAAGAGCCATAAATTTTTTTCTTTCGCCATATTTCATTTTACGGTAACGTTTCATAATCGATCGTTTTGTTAAAATAGACCAACGTTCATTAAAAGAACGACTGTTTGAATATTTTGCTCGTTTTCGATGTTTAGATATGTTTGGTTCTCGCCACCAATAATTCCGCCATTTTTTCAATTTAAACGATAAAGGATCAGGTTTGTATATAGTACCGTCTGAGTATCTAGGTGTTGTATGTTCTTCATGTAATACACGCTCGAGCCACTCCATATCTTCTTGTACGTAAGGTTCATCGGTCGCTAGATATTCTATATGGTCTAAAATATCGTTATCTATAACCGCTTCGTCATAAGCACATTGACACCAGTTTTGATAATGACCTGATACAGCTTGTTTTCTTTTACCTGAACCATAGGTTGACGTAGGGTTTTTATTTTTAGAATATTGATGTTGTTTTTGACAATCCTTAGAACAATAATTTAATAATCCAGTCTGATTCTTAAAAAACTCAACGGAACAATATACACACGATCGAGGAGCTTCTACATTCGGTCTTTTGCCTTCAGCATTATGAAACGTATTACCACATTCCATACTACAAAACTTTCGTCTTTGTCCGTATAAAGGTTTCGAACATACCTTGCATTCTCCATTGTTCGGTAGTTCTATTTGTGTATTACTTGCTAAAAACATATACCTTAAATATAAAAGGCAAAGTTTAGAAAGTAAAGCACTGTCCTAGCCCGACCAGTCCCAACCAGTATGCGGAGCGGCTTTTTGGTTATTAGCAATAAGTTTGATGTCTCTTTCTTTTAACCAGTCATCGAAAGCACGTTTAGTCTGATCGAGGTCATCGTACATATTTTTAAACTCAGACCATTTGTTCCGAGCAATCTGTGTACCGTAGTAGTAATCACCATCACCGAGTTTACAACGTGTAATAATCTGCCACATACGTTGTTTGGTTAAATTATGCTCTTTACCCATTTGTTCTAGAGTTGTAGAGCTGTCTACCCATTGTTCGTACATTCGTCTGTACCTAATAGAGTATTCTTTAGCTTTTTCTTGTGAGATACCTTTCATTTTATTTCCTTTGTTTCGCCCCATGAACTTCCGAGTTCCTTATCCACTAGTAGGGGTACTGCAAGTTCTACACAAGTTTCCATTATTTCTGCAATCTTGTCAGCTTGTTCAGTGTTCTCTACTGAGATATCAACCTCATCGTGGACTTGTAGGTGAGGAACAATTCCTTCCTCCCACAGACCAAGCATTGCTAACTTCGTCATGTCAGCAGCCGATCCTTGAATCAACCGATTCAGAGCCTTATATGTATATGATCTTTTTAAATTATCACCGTATTTTTCCTGTGCTTCTTCGTACGGTAGAGGTAGAGTACGTTCATATCTATCTTCCCATAAATTAAACCTACAACGTCTACCAGCAAACGTTCGTATATAGCCACGTTCCATGGCTACCCTTGCACACTGATCTTGTAACCCTCGTATAAAGGGAACTTTATTATGATACTGCTGAAATAACCCCTCAGCTTCCGTATCGTCTATCCCTAGCTCCTTAATAAGCTTTTCTTTACCCATCCCATAGCTAAGTCCTAAATTAATCGTCTTAGCCTGTTTACGCGGTATATTAGCCATATCTGCAACGATCTGGTGGAAATCCGCGTTCTTTTCTGTATACTCAACCACCGCATCTTTTGCCCCTGCTAAGTTCATTCGATCAGCGTAATGAACGGTAAGCCTTGGCTCTTGTTGTGAATAATCGAATACACCCCACTGACAACCATCCTCTGGAATAAACAAAGATCGTATTAAATTACCGATCTCTGGATCTCTTGCAGGAACTTGTTGTAGATTAGGATTACTATAGCTAAATCTACCACTAACCGTGCCGCCACGATCGTTACGCATAGCGTGAGCTTCTGCGTGTATACGACCATCGAAACAGTGATCTTTAATCATCTTATCGATGAAAGTAGTTCTAGCTTTATTAAGTTTCCTTGCTCGAACAATAAGTTGTGGTAACTCGTGTTCGTGTCCTTCTAACCAGTCTTTTTGAAAACTAGCCATACCTTTTGCGGTTCTAGGAAACCATATCTTGTTCTTTTCAAAGATAGCTTCTAACGATGCATTAGCCCATAAATTAACTTCTGCACCATACTTACGTTTAATCTCAACCTGTAGCTTTTGTTCTTCGATCGATAACTTTTTACTAACATCGTCGGCTTTTTGTTCATCGATTCTAACCCCTCGCCATCGCATTTCTAATAGTAGAGGAATCAATCGGCATTCCATATCGAGTATCTTTTCTAGCCCTTGCTCTTGAACTTCGATCTTTAATTTTTGCCAAAGTTTTAGAGTTAGTGCTGCATCTTGCTCACCATAAGGTCCAACGAACTTAGACGGTAGTTTATACATTTCTGATTTAGGATTTACTCCAAACGATAAAGCAGCGTTTTGTAATAACGATTCATCTTTCTTTTCGTTACAGTAAAACTCACCGAGGTTATCTAAAGAATAAGAATACCTATTCTCGTTTACTAGGGGAGCCGCTACGATCGTATCTAATATTTTACCGCCTACGTGTACGCCTTCTCTACGGAGCCACCCTACGTCGTATAAGGCGTTATGAAATATAACGTCTCGCTTTTCCGATGCTAGAGTGTTGCGTAACCAACGTAATACAATATCTTCGTCAAGATTACCTCCGCCTTGATGACGGATCGGGAAGTAACCCTTCCAACCCTCTGTCGCAATACCAACACCCACGATATGCCCACGACCTGTAGCCCATCCTGGACCACAAGTCATGAGGTGTGGATCGTAAGTTTCTAAATCTACTGCGATTGTTTCTGTCTCAGAAAACTGAGGAAAAACTTCTGGAATAGACCAGTCACTTGTTGGAGCGAACATAGGGGTTTGTAAAATCACTTCTTCTTTTTGATCCTCGTGACTTTAGTTTTCTTAGCTTTAGGCTTTTTTGTAGGAGCTTTCCCACCTTCCCAAGCTTCGTTAACATCTGGAGTAGACTTATCATCTGCTTTATATGTTCCCTTTTTTGTTCTAGCTCGTTTAGGATCTTTTTTCACTACTTCATAGATGTTTCCTGCTTTAAGTTCATCATCGAACTTCTTTAAAACAACTTCAGCATCTTTGATCGCTTTTTCAAGAACTTCTTCCTTTACAGCTTTCTTAGGTTGTAGTTCTTCTTTTGGTAACGGTGTAAAAAATTTAACAAACTTTTTCCACCAACTATCTGTATTACTCATTAGTAATCCTCCTTGCCATCTTCTGCGGCATAATTAACATCGTCAGCTTCAACGCTAACTTCATTAGTATTAGCTAAAATGTATTCTTCAACTAATAATAAATATCTACGTAAGTCTCGAATATCATCGAGTAAACCTGCTTCGCCTTTATAGACTTCACCTGCTTCGAAGATATCCCACCCGTGCTTTTCCGACTGGTGTTCTATACGATCGAACTTACGTGCCAACATCATAAAAGCACCTACACCTCCACGACGTCTCCAAGAATCACCGTACGAAGTCTCTGCTCGTTTAAGAGCTTCAAGATCGTTTTGGGCAACTTCTTTCATGTTTTCCCATTTGCTCATTTGTTTTCTCCTATATCCGCATTGTTTAAAGTATAGGCGGTGTCTCGTTTGCGGATCCACTCAAAACACGCCTCCATCCAATCGAGAGACTTAATAGACTGTACTTCTCGATACGAATTCAAATAATCTCTTTCTTTATGATAATGAAATGCTTTTAACATAGGCACTGCTACGTCTGGGAAAATACGATTATCCCACTCAATATCGTCTGTTCGTTTTAGCATTTCTTTTGGGTTATACCTAAAAGTTTCAAAATAATCGAAAAAGAATCGTAGTTCTCTATTAAAAGAATCAAGATCATTAATAATAGGTACAGGTTCATATTCATCGATAAGATCATAATGATTCTTTATATGTTTATAAGTGTAGACATTTAATTCTATATCTTTAACTTTTTCCCATACGGGATTGTTAGGATAGATATGGAAACTATCGCTAATTTGAGTATAATCTCCCATTGGTAAATTTAAGTTATGAGCTACGAACTCTTGTAACATAGACATATGAACTACGTTCGCACCATAAGCTCCCCACAACATATCGTTAGAACGATTACAAACAGTCATACATAACTTACCATCACGTACTTTAAAATAAATATTCGTATTACAAGGCACATCTTTTCTTTCAACTTTTTTATTACAGGTTCTTGCTAGATCATCTTTCGGATCCCACATCTGTAAAACTGCTCGTCTTTCATAAGGGTTTTCTTTTAATAAACCAATAATCGCGGTTATTTGATCTTTATTAAAATAACTTCTCCATCGCCAACCGTAAGCTCCCCATAGAGTTTCACCATCGTCTGAGAAGTCTTCCATAGACTTAACAAAATAAGTTAATGGCTCTAGGTCGTTACGACCATCGAGCATCCACAACCCCTCTACAAAATGAAAGAATGGATTAGCGTCTCTTTGTTTTATTAAACAAACTCTTTCCCATGGTTTTTCATAAACTGTGGTTACAGGTGTATTAGCTTCATACGTTATACCATTACGACTTTCTTGTACTCTATATTCAGTAGAGTCTTGAAATAAATCAATACCTCTTTCTAACGCGTCGTTTACGTTTCTTGCTTTAATTACTTTCATAGCCCGTCTTGATAGCCTCCAACTATTTCATGTATCACAAAACGAATTTCTTCATCGTTTAACATTGGTACTTTCCTTTTGATAAAAGCTATTGCAAGTCGCTCATCTGCGGCTACTTTTAAAAAGAATGCAACTTCTAAAAACTGTGTGTAATGTATATCTATTACATCACCGAAATCTTCTAATAACTCTATTGCTCTATCACTCATTCCCATACTTACTTTCTCCTGTTGTATTTAGATCCTCAATCATCGGAAGATCATTATGTTTATACACCGATCGTGTTCTACCCTCGTTTTTATATATTCGAGAGTATTTATCGAACTCACATAGACCGCCTTCGATCTCTCTTAGTTCATAATTAGCACCGTTTCTAAAAATAATTGAAGGAGCTAATATTTTCTTTACTTGTTCAAACAAGTCTCGCATTTCTTCACACCACGGATGACTTCTTTTACTGTAATCTAAAGGTCTACCTGTAAGACGATTAAGTCCTCGCATAGCTCCTGGACCTGCATTAGCCCATGTCATAATATCATTAGCGTTTTCTAATAAATACGTATGTCTTAAATCAGTAACAACTTCATAAGCCATAAATGGACCCATATAAGGATATTTCCTTAATACTTTCCATGTTGTTTCTAACGAAGACTCACCTTTTGCTAAATCTTTATGTAATTGCGAAAGAATATTTTCTTTATCTTTCCACATGGTATCTATACACTCAGCAACACCCGTTACTTTATCCATACCATCAGGTGTTTTAATAATGTATGAACCTGTTATCCATTTAGGTTGTTTAGTTATTTCTCGTATTGCGTTAGCTTTTCTCCATTTACTTAACAAATTATTCTCAACTAATGTTCTCCCTGTTTCTATTAAATTAAACCAACGGAATATAATCGTAGCCATGAGAACATCTTCTTTGTTCCGCATAGGCTCTCTTATATGTGTTCTAAACCAACGTGTTGTACGATCATCTTCTCTAAACACTTGGCAGAACTTAAACTCCTGCAAAATTGGATCGTCAGTCCAGGGAGGGGAAAGAACTGCAGATTCTTTTTTAATGCGTATCGACTCACGTTCAGTTTGCCAATAGCAATAACGATCCAACTCTGCGGGAATAAACTCGGTCATTACTTTTTACGTAACACCCAAGAACAGTTATTAGCGACTTCAGGATAAAACGTAGCGGCAACAACTCGTAAAAACTGTCTACCGTATCTGTTTTGTAGTTTTTGAAACTGTTCAGGAGTCCATCCTGTTTCAGAATCTTCTTTCATCGCTTTCTTTAAATTAGGTAATTGTATAAACGTTCCTGTAACGTCTATTATCTCGAAGTTTCTTTCTAGTTCTTCTTTTAGTTCTTGGAAACCCCACTCGTAAATATGATCCTCAGGAAGCTTGTCGTTAGAACCATCGTGGTTAGGGGTAGATACAAAAGCTAACCCATTCGGTCTTATAGTTCTAGCGGCATCATCTAACCATGCACCAATAAACTCTCTACCCATATGTTCTATAACTTCGGTCGTCCAGAAAAAATCTACGCTTTCATCTTCTAGTTTAAATACAGGATCAACAGTTAAATCTTGTATACGTATTTCACCGTTAAAGTTCTGAAACCACGTAGAATCAGCTAACTCTCCACCTGCATTAGACCAAAAAGGATTTTCTAACTCACAAGCAGGGTCGATGTCGTAACCATAATACGATCTGATAATATCTGATTTCTTTACAACATAAGCTTTATATAGGTTTCTGAGCGTCCAACACTCACCACAACCTACTTCAAATGTATCGAGTGGTCGACCTAAACGTTTAGCTTCAGCGATGCACATAGAAGCGATCTTATCGAATCGACTCATATGAGCAAGTTCATCAGGTCTCCAGTTTGCTAATACACCCGCACTAGCGATATCCATTCTAGTATTTTTACTGTCGTTTTCGTTAACAGTAAGTTTCTTTCTTATTGATGACATTTAATTTACCTCCACCAACTTGGTTTAGTTCTACCCTTTTCCCACTTAGCGTAATGTTTCTCGTTAATAACGTAATTACGATAAGCTAGAACAGAGTCCTCGTTTTTATATTCGTCAGGCATCGCTTGAGCAACGGGTGTCATAAGACCTCGAGTAATGTTTTTAGGCATTACATATAAGGCGTCTGACAATTTAGCAAGACTTGCATGAGTCCGTTGGTAACGATATGTATATTCATTACCTAACGCTATAAAATGTTTATAAAGCCAATAATAGTTACCACTACATTCTCTAGCCCAGATCGTACAGGGGTGGTTCATATAAGCTTTCTTATATAAACCTACACTATCTGCATATTCGTCTCCGTCTAATAAACGGTGAGCTGTACAGAGCATCTGTGCGGTTTCTAATGGCATCTTCACTAGCATTTTATCTGGTTGCGACTTAGCCGCAATCACAGGATCTTCGTTAAAATAAAATATGTTCATAATATTCTCCTTTCTTTAAACATAAACATAAGTACCTTTATACTTTACTTTTATATGCAAAGTAAAGTACTTTTACAACTGATAGCATTTTGTTGTTTTAGGTTCTATTAAATACAAGTTTTCTTTTGTTCTTGTAATACCCACATAAAATACTCTATTTTCTTCATCAGGATTTTGTTGGTAGTTTTTATAAACTCTTGTCGTTATATCAGTAAGTAGTACAACATTAGTAGCTTCTCCACCTTTAGCAGCATGAATCGTAGATAATCTAATACGGGGTTGTTTAGTAATCTTTTCTCCTCTACGTAACATGGCTCGTATGTAACTAATATCTTTAGGACTTAACAGTGTAAAAACATCGTACCAATGACCATCGGGCAAGTCTGGTAGATGACTTTTAAGA
>Ga0196887_1001110_pt1 | contig 11945 bp, 8 predicted proteins | sample VirMetDEL_Mar_31_FD_169094 | JGI IMG/M metagenome (GOLD analysis project Ga0196887, IMG submission 169094) | Aqueous microbial communities from the Delaware River and Bay under freshwater to marine salinity gradient to study organic matter... | ecosystem: Environmental > Aquatic > Marine >... | reverse complement strand
AGTTGTTCTTCGGCACTAACAAACTTGGAGATTGCTGCACCTGCTGAAGATAATTCCCTGCCATTTTGTATTGTTTGTTTTATAATTGCAAAAGCAGAGTTGGCAACCACTAGCATTTCAAGCATAGCGTCACCTCAATAGTAAACCTGCCATCATTACAATCATAGTACCTGCTGTACCAATCATAATATGTTCAATGCGTTTGATGCGTAAGATGGTTTCTTTCCATCTCTCAGCACAGACAGCTTCATGCGTATCTATCTGTGCCTTCACATCAGAAGCCTTAACCATTAACAACCTCTTCTTTATCTTCAGTCTTCAAAGACTGTATCAATGAATTAGTAAAAGCATTTTGTGCTACAGTTAATTGATCTAGTTGGAATCTAAGATTAGCACTCTTTGCTTGTAGGTCTTTAATCTGATTAATCCAGTAAGTCTGATCCTGACTCATGTCATCAGTCTTATATTCTTTACCATCAATAGTGATTACATTGTTTTGTTCACTCATGCTGTGTATCCTTGACCTGCTGTGATTGCAGAATTAACTGCTGTCATATCTTCATTTGTCCAATAGTCCTTAGCCACCATAATCTCTAAGTGTGCTACGTTCCTATCAACACAGTCTTGCTTGTCTTCTGCTTCATCATCTGCCATTGCTGTTCCTGCAATGATAGCATTGATAAGCTCCACACTATGACCCATAGCTGTGTAGTCTTGTGCTATTTCTTCTGTTGTTTTTTCATCTGGCATTTTATTCTCCTTTTAAAGTTGTTATTTCAGATTGTAGTTCTGTTATTTGTGCAGATAATTCTTGTACTGCTTTAATAAGAGGAATAACAAACATCTCTCTTGATGTATGTTGCATTCCATCCTCACCTTCTTTCCACCCACTAAAGTTAGAATCTCGTTCTGAAGAATGTTTATCTAAAGCTTCTTTAACTTCTTGAGCTATAAACCCATGCATAACAACATCAGTATCCATGTTGTTTTCTTCGCTATAATCATTCCATTCTTTAGGAAACTCATTGCTTGGCTTCCATTTAAAGTTTACAGTTCTTAAATCATTAACGAAATCTAAACCTAATTCTTGGTCATATATCTCTCTTTTCTTTCGTCTGTCAGAGCTTCTTGACCAGTTAGCATCAGAGTCAAAATCATTGGTTACAACATTACTAGCTTTACCAAATGAAAAGTTATTATTTCCACCAGCATTAATGTCTATTCCTATTGTTATTTGATTTACTGCACCACTTGCATTTACATTAGCACTTTTGCCAATACAAATATTGTCAGTACCAGTTGTTAGAGTAGAACCTGAAGATACTCCAATTAAACAATTTCTTACTCCTGATGTTACTGCATCCCCTGCATTAGAACCAATAGCTACATTATTTCCATCAGCACCACCCGTACTATTAGCAGAATATAATGCGTGATATCCCATAGCTGTGTTAGCTTGATGAGTTGTTGCTGAGACTAATGCTTCATAACCAAATGCTGTGTTTTTAGATGCTGTAGTATTTGCAGTAAGTGCATTGTATCCACTAGCAGTATTATTACTACCTGTGGTATTTGAATCTAAAACTCTATAACCTACACCTGTGTTCCCTGATCCTGTAGTATTAAGCTCCAATACTTGATAGCCACAACCTGTATTATTTGATTCTACGTTGTTTAATAAAGTTTTAGTACCTATGGCTGTGTTTTGCCCACCAGTAGTATTAGCACCTAAAGCTCCATAACCAAAGGCTACGTTCAATCCACCAGTAGTATTTGCATCAAGAGCATTACCACCTACTGCTGTATTTAAAGTGCCTGTTGTATTTGCAGTTAGTGCAGAATAACCAAAGGCTGTATTGTTGCTTGCTGTGGTATTACTTGATAACGCATTGTACCCCATAGCTACGTTAGCTGTACCTGATGTATTGCTTTCTAATGATGTTGTTCCTACAGCAGTATTCTCAGCACCTGTATTAGAAGTCAATGAACCCCAACCAACTGCTACACTATCATTAGATGTAGTGTTAGCATCAAGAGCGTTCATTCCTACAGCTACGTTTCTAATTCCTGTACCATTTACAGAAAGTGCTGCATATCCCATAGCCACATTACTGTGACCAGTTGTGTTTGAATACAATGCGTGAAATCCAAGTGCTGAATTATTGCTTGCTGTGGTGTTTGCTTGTAAAGCACCTTTTCCAATAGATACGTTATTTGCACCTGTGGTGTTAGCTGACAGAGAAAAATAACCTATTGCAGTATTATCATCACCAGTAGTATTTGCATCAAGAGCATAAGTACCCAAAACAGAATTATTAGCACCCTCAGTAATGCTGTAACCTGCATTAAAGCCAACAGCCACATTGTTTGATGCTGTAGTGTTTGAATATAATGAAGCTCCACCTATTGCTGTAAGGCTTGAACCTGAAGTATTTGAAGTTAGTGACTGATTTCCAATAGCCACATTGTTATTTGCTCCACTTATGCTATCAAGTGCAGTATCACCTAAAGCCACGTTACCACTACCAACTGGATAATTACCATCTAGCTTGATTGTGCCACCATCTACTGACACGTTACCTGCTACAGTTAATCCATCTGTGACTGCTGTACCTGTTACGTCAATGCCTGTTGAGGTGGTGGAAAACTTTTGTGCATTAGAAAAGTATAACTGCACTGCTCCATCTTTTATAAAAGTACCCATGTTTTTGGAATTATCGGCAGTTAAACTTATTTGAGAACCATTGGTATCAACTACTAAAAATAGTCCACCAGTTTCCATTATTCTTGAATAAGTTCCATCACTGTAAATTTCTAAATCACCAGACCCTGCACCAAATATGGCTTTATCGTTATCACCTAGATTAAGGTTACCAGTCATTGTATCGCCAGTAGTCTGTACAAAGCCAGAGCTATCTATTGCTGCATCTTGCCAGGCAGAACCAGTATAAACTTTTAGAGTATTGCTAGTTGTATTGAAGTACAAATCCCCAGCATTTAGAGCATCACCATCATTATCAACAGATGGATCAGAACTCTTAGAACCTAAGTATGTATCATCAAAAGTATCAGCACTAGCAGCTGCTGCTGCTGCACTAGCTGCTGCATTGGTTTCTGATGTTGAAGCATTGCTTGCAGATGTAGATGCATTAGTAGCACTAGTAGCAGCTTCTGAAGCCTTTGTAGTAGCTGTTGTTGCTGATGTAGATGCTTCTGTAGCTTTTGTCGTAGCAGTTGTAGCTGAAGTCGCTGCATTTGATGCTGACGTACTGGCTTCACTTGCTTTTGTGGTTGCTGTTGTAGCTGAACTAGCAGCACTCGTTGCAGATGTGCTTGCTTCAGATGCTTTGGTAGATGCAGTTGTAGCAGATGCTGCTGCATTTGTCTCAGATGTACTTGCTTCGCTAGCCTTTGTTGATGCTGTGCTTGCACTTGTCGCAGCATTTGTTTCGCTTGTAGATGCATTACTTGCAGAAGTTGCTGCATTAGTAGCTGAAGTTGCTGCTTCGCTTGCTTTTGTTGTGGCAGTTGCTGCACTAGTTGCTGCACTTACAGCGTCTACTAATAACTCAAAATGGTCTGTATCCGTTAGACTATCTCCAACAACAGCATCTGCTACACATATATACACGTTGTTCAACTGCCCAGCAGTCGTTGATTTGATGATATCCCTAACAACATACGCTTCTGTTGTTACTGTTGCGTCTGTGCCTTTGTATGTACCTAATTCTTGTGTGACAGATAGCTCACCATTACCATCAAAAGCAAGTACTTTGTTTGCTCTGTCTGTTGCACCTACTGTAAATTCTGTAGATGTCATTGTATTTGTTCGAGATAGCTTGATACTTCTGTCAACTTCTTCTTGCTGTTGCTGTGCAATAAAAGTCAATCTATCTAGTGCATCTTCGTGTGTAGCTGCTGGAAAAGGATCGTTTGCTACATAGTCTGTAGACTGTGTTTGTGCCATGTTACGTCTTATAACGACAGTAACACCACTAGCAGGTGCAGTAACGAACTCAACATTACCACCACTAGCATTACCTGCATTGGTAACTGTGTAATTTGTTGTTAGACTCTGTACTGTTTCTACACCAGTAGCCGATCTAAGTATTACAGTAAGGTCTGCGTCAGCAAATATCTTGAAAGCATATGCAAATGTAGTGGTACTTCCGTTGCCACTGTAACTGTTTTTTGTGGTTGTGCTACTAACTGTCATAACTACCTCATTTCTACGTTATAATCTTTTTTGCTAAAATAATCAAATTAAAATCTTTTCGCATAACTTGACGGAGGATAATAAAATTCTTGGTCAAAGTCTTCTCTCATCCTTGTTTCCATTTTATCCAGATAACCAGGATTAGCTCTTTCTAAAAATCCATATATTACAAAATAATCCAAAGCTGTTTTTGTATAAAATAAATTTAAATATGGTGTATTTTGCAAACCAAACTTAGCTGCATCTTTCATAACTTCATCACCATCTCTAAACTTTGCATATATAGTTCCTATATCGTCTATTACAGAAGCCGTAGGACCAAGTGCTGTTGTTGTTAGAGATTGACCATACTCATTAAATTTTCCAAAAATAAAGTCACCATAAATTCCTGCACCACCACCTTGCAGAAATGCTCTAGTTAAAACGTCTTTTGTCTTAGACAAATCCTCACTAAAAACATCCATAGGTTCTTTGCCTTTTATAATATCTTTCAAACTCATTGACAAATAACCCATAACAGTCGTGCCAACCATCATTTGACTAAGACCTATAATACCACTAGTACCACCACCTTTTGCATAATATTGTCGAGTCATACCTTTTGTAATATAAGTAATAGGAAATCCTTTTAGTTGCATTATCATTCTTACAGCTTCACCAATAACAGTTCCTCTTGGTTGTCCTTGGTTCATTATAGCTCTTTCTCGTGCACCTGGTGTTGGAATAGCTGCATCAGCAGAATCTACATAATAACTTGATAATTTAGTTCTAAGGTCATCTTTAAATTCTGCTCTCATATTATCAGTAATGTTTAATTTACCAGTTTTGTCTCGTATAACCATATCAATTTTCGCACTTGATATCTCATCAACTAACGCAGGTACTAAATACTTGTTACCATCCACTGCTTTCATTTCCAAACCACGAAATAACGACCATTCTACACCGGTTATTCCATATTGATTAAGCAAGCGTTTTGTTTCTTTTGGAACATCATCAAAATTTCTGTTTGCATAGTTGGCAAGATCAGAAGCAAGCATTGCAGCTAAACCTTCCTTTTGAGCACTATTCCACCATTGCATACCATTCAATCTAAAAAACATTTGATGTGCCTTAGCAATCATTCCTGGTCCACTGTCGTTAGCACCAAATCTTGCGTGAACATTTCCTAACCAACTATCAACACCTACGTTTAATAAAAAGGCTAATTCTTTCTGTTGTTGACTTTTAAATCCTTTAAAAACATCACCAAATGCTTTCGCATAAGAGCCAAATATCCCTCTTTCTGTATTTGAATTTATAAATGACGCTTTAGTAGCTATATCTGAAAATGATGATATTGTGGCTGCACCTAATTTAGCCATATTTTGTATCATTCTGTATGCAGCAGCAATTCCTGCAAAATCTGTAGCCATACCTAAAAATGGCTTTCCTACACCTCTGGCTCTAGTCGTTCCATCTAACTCCTTAAATTGATTGTCTAATGAGCCTTTTCTTATTTTATCATATAATTTTATGTCGCCTTTTCCTTTTGCAAGTATATCTTTTACAACCCTGTCAAACATTGCCCTCGGATTAGGTCCAAATGTTTCCATCAACCCTATGCTTTGTGCATCATGTGATATTCCAGCCAAAACAGCTTCTGGTAATGACATACGACTATATTTATTTTTGTAAGCATAAGAACTGCCACCATCCTTAAAATGTATAATTCTTTCCCCACTCAAACCTTTAGCTAAATTTTGAGAAGTTTTAAATGATGTTAATGGAGTGGAGCCATCTAACTGTAACTGTTCTGTGGTTTTCATGTGATTCCCTGATACTAAATTATCATATATATCACCCAAGAATTCATCTTCTGTTTTATCTAACGGCTTGTTTTCAAATGTTTTTTCTTTGTCTATATAGTTTTTTATATCGGCTACCCATGTTTCTTTACCAGCATCCCTTAAAAGCAATGCGTCATGGTTTTGCCTAACAACATAGTTTTTTAACTCACCTATATTTGCACCATTTCTGTTTTTTCTTTTTAATAGCCGTTTTTGTACCTTTTGTATACTTTCTGCAATTTGCCTTGCTTCAGGACTGCCACTTTTGCCAAAGCCGTCAAACAGCTCAACATATATTTTTTCATCTAACTCTGTGCTTTGGAATACTTTTAATAGATCATTTTTTTGTAAATCAGCAGCTAATGCACTAGCTGAGTCAGTCATTATGGCGTGCTGTTTTGCATCTACGCTATACAAACCTTTTTCAGAATATCTTGCATCCCCAACCATGATTGCAGACAATGCTTTTGATGGATTAGTTGAATCTATTTTTAATGCTTCCATAATGTTGCCATAAGCTCTTGCATTTAACAAAGCATTTCTTTTTGTCAAAGCTGCTTTTATTTTAGCTTGTTGTGATAACTTTGCTGCCTGTTGTATTAACTCTGCTAAATCATCTTCACCAAACGCACTGCTTCTTTTTTTTAATTTACTTTCTAAAATTTTAAGAATGTCTTCAACTTCTTCTAGTGGAATCTCTACGCCATTTTTATTTTTTACAGCGTTGATAACATCTGCTGAACATATTTTTATATTGCTCATTTTAGATTCCTCATATTAGTAATTAAACAAGTTGCACCTGCCCTAGCTGCTTCATCATAGGAAGAATCAGCTTTATTTATTAAATCATCAGATGCTTTTATTTCTGCGTCTAAATCATCAGGCAACAAATTTGCGTTTCTTAAACCTTGCAAATCTGCTTCTAACAAGCTGTTTTGATTTAAAATATCTCCTAATTCAGAACTTTGATAGTCAGGTCCATCTATCTCCATTTCATCTATAACTTTTTGCTGATCCCTCATAGCACCTAAATATGAATTGGTAACGGCAGCTTCATCACCTAAATCTTTGTATTGCTGTTCTGTTAATCCATCTTTTTCTATTGCTGTATTGTAATCATAATAATCTTGTTTCTGCATAGCATTATCTATAGCAGACAAAAATGTTTCGTTAGACATACCTTCAGGATTTATATTGTACCTGCTTGCCATAGCTATAAGCTCTTCTGCTCTTTCTAAGGCAATCAAAGAATCTGTATCAAGTTCGGAAAACTTACCAACATGAACATCCTCTGCTATGGCATTATAAAATTGACTTGGAGTAAATTCGTCTACACCATCTACTAATTGTTTTGGGAAATAACCAGCTTCTCTGGCTAAATCCATCATATCGTTTATTGTCTTGCCTTTTTGAGTTGCCAATCCTTTTACTTTTCTTCTTGCATTTATCCCCCCCACAACCGCATCTATTTCTGGCAAATCTGGATCTTTTAAATTAATACCACCATTTTTTTGTATAAACTTTAGCAAGCCATCCGGTTTTTTTGGTCTTAGTATAGAAGGTAAAGTTTTTCCTTTTCTTTGATATACAGGATCATCTATTGCATCAAACAAAACAGTCTCAGGATCAGGCACGCCTTCAGGCTTTGTTATCTGACTTTCTTTAATTGTTTCTGTGCTAATTATTTCACCTGTTTCAGGATCAAGCGTATCTGTTTGTGCCCTAACGCTGGGATCAAAATCTCTACCCATCTTGCTACGTTTAATTAAGCTGTCAGCAGCCCTGTTTTCGGTAACTTTATGCAAAGAACCTGCTGTAATATCCTTGTCACCAGCAGCTTGTTCAATAGCTAATACAGCTGCTTTGTCTTTTACTTCTTGATTTGATCTTTCTATCCTATCAGATATTTTTCCAAAACCAACATGAAGCCCACCACCTAATGCACCACCAATAGCCACATTTAAAAAACTATCCATTAAATTGTAATCTTGATCTTGCTCTGCTGTCGCTGCACCAATCACTAAAGGCTCCAGTATAGCTGCACCAACCATACCATCCATTACACCTGTCATAAACCTGCCACCATTTTTACCAAACTTTGCAGCAAGTGTAGCAGCCCTTGCCGTACCTAAAGTCGGAACGAAAGCACTAGCTATATTCAATGGATCAAGCAAGCTACCGGCTATCGCTACACCAAACTGTGCAGCACCTAAACCAAAGCCACCCCTAGAAGCATTTAATGTTAAATTAAAAGAATCTCTCTTATCTTTTCTTTCAGCTAAAAGTTTTGCTAATCCTTCTTTTATGCCATCATCACCTACCTGTATTCCAGGTCTGTAATATTCGCTTTCCATGTACTGATCTTTTGTTAAAGTTTGACCTCGTTGACCCTCATAACCATACTGTTCTGATAACCTTAACAAAGCATTAGCTGGATTATAATAAAGAGTTTCTTGAAATGTGTCGCTTAAAACATCTAAATTACTAGCTGGTGCAACATCAAAATACCGATCAAATAAATTTTGATCGAACTGCTGATCTTCATAGTAATAATTCGCCATTAAAACCTTGTCCTAGTTTTTAAAAACTCATCAATCCTCTTCCCTTTAACAACAAAAGCTCCTGGACCTACATCCTCCTCAATATCTGAAACTTCTTTAGCAATGGCATTTAAAGAATCTAATTTTATAACAACAAATGGTGAGGTTTGATCTATTAAAGACCCCACGCCACCAACATCTGAAGGTTGTGGAACAACTTTTCTTCGTACCATGTTGCCTGTATTGTCAATTAAATACACACTTTGATTGTCTACTGTAGTCCTCCAAGATCCTTCAGAAGAAATTCTGTCAACATATTCGCTTGTTGTAACATCACCTTGTATACCCTGCTGACCTGGAGATATAATACCTTGCATCATAGAGTTTTTATCATTTAAGATATATTTTAACACTCCCTTGACACCTTCTGTGTTTATGCCAGAGCCTTTTTCTACCCTTACAAATTTATTATTTATTTCAAAAAAATCATGGCTGTTTCCTAATGTCATTTTATACGCCATCTCAGCAGCATTGTTTTGTGAAGCCTTTCCGTTTTGCACAAGAAAAGCTGCTGTATTATAAACAATAGACTCTGTGTCAGCTAAATGATTATTTGCTGCAGTTTTAAAACCTGCTTCAATTTCACCTTCGTATGCCTTACCTATTAAACTATTTGAATACTTTTCAAGTTGAAGTCTTACACTTTGCATCAAACTCTTACCTTCTTTTGATGAAAGTTTTAATTTACCTTTTTCAGTTCTTTCTATTTGCTCTGGAGAGTTGGCAACCATAATGGTATTGATGTTTGGATTCCTTGGATCGGACAACATCAAACTTTCAACTTTACTAATTACGTTTCTTTGTACCAAATTTTTCATAACAAGGTTTTCGTTTTCAGGACCAAAACTAGATATAAACTCTTCACCAACCCTGGCTTTTTCATTGAAATCTGTTTGCTGTGCAAACGTAGCTGAGAATGTTTTTATTTCATTATCAGAAGCAATTCTTATATCTTTACCAAACAATCCCATAGTTTGCTGCCTTGATATTCTTTCTGAAGGACTCAACTTTTTGTTTAAGTTTTTTTCTAAATAATCCACAGGATCCTTAATAAAGTCTGCTCTAGCTTTTGAGTTTTTGGCAACGAGTTGATTATGTATCTCGAACTTTAATCTTTGTTTATCAATATCTGTTTCGCTTCTGGCTTCAGCTAGTGCACGCTTCTCTGCATTTGCTTGTTCCGTTAATGAAGAAAATTGAGTAGATGAAAATATAGCTGATGATTTTGTAGACGCTTCAATTTGAAAATTAAAATTGTTTAATGCCTTTATGTTGTCTGTTAACTTTAATATATTTAATGTTTCGTCTATTTTCTCTTGCGTTTGATCTGTTATAATGCCTTTGTTTAATCCTATACTAGTAGTTATTGATTGAGTGTTTTTATCAGCCGTAGCCAAATCCTCCACTTCTCTTTTCTTTTTGTAATCTGAATAAACATTTTTTATAGACTGCCTTGCATTAAAATTTTTTATATTTGGCAGATAAGTCCCATTATCAATATTTTTTTCTCTTTCTATTATTTCAGACAAAGACATATTCTCTGCATTAGCAATTTCTGTATTTCTAATATCGTTTAGCTCTTCTGACTCAAACTTTATTCTTTTATTTTCAGCCAAGTTAACCAAAGTTCTTAATTGATTAGAACTTAATTTTTTTAAATCTACTGTTATTGCTTGACCTTTAGCATTAACTGTTTCAATTTTATCTTGCTTCAGTAATTGATTTAACCCCTCTTGATATCTTTTGTCATCCAAAAATACATCTTTTTCGTTCTGGTATATTTCCATAGACAAGGCTTCAACATACTCCCCTAACACTCTACTTTCATTAAGTTTGATTTGGTTGCGAATATTTACTTTGTCAGAGTGTAATAATGTTTCGTTTTCAAGGGAGCTTTTTAAATCATTTATTTCATCTACAGTTTTTGCATTACTGGCTAGTAGGCTGTAATCATTTAATTTTACCCCTTTTTCAAACTCTGCAAAAGTTGTTACACCTAAATTACTAGTCTCGCCATTTTCTGCTGCTGTTGTGTAAATTTCACGAGCTTCCTGTATCATGGCTTCCCTTAATTGATTACCCACAGGCAACTTTGATATTTCCATAGACAAATTAGTCAAGCTGTTGTTATGCAATGTAGAATTGTAATCTCTACCTCTATCAAACGCTAAGTTTTTACCGACTTGCATTTTGTTTCCTTGATGCAATATCATTTGTGTTTTGATAGATTTTAACTGATTAGGAGTTAAATTCTTTTTTGTATAGTTTCTTTCAAACTTTTTATTATAATTCTTTAACTCATTCTCAGCTTCTAATGTGCTTGTAGCCTTGCTATTTCTTATTAAATCATTAACTTCATTATTGTATTGTGTCTTTAACTCAGCAAATGCAGCTTTAGTATTTTCCTCTTTTTCTTTCATGCCAAATTCGTAAGCTATATTACCAGCCTTTTTAAACAAATCTGCCGTAGCTAGTTGGGCACCAACAAATGCCTGTGTATCTGCTCTAACACCAATCTGCGTTGTAGGTGCTTTTACTCTTTGTCCAAGTTGGTCATATGTAGGTATCTTCGGCATATCTTATCCCATCATAGTTGCTGCTTTTGCACCAGCTTCAAGCAAATTAGCATAAGCACCTGTTTTTATTGCAGAAGCTCTTGATGCACCTGCTGCCCTTAACATAGCCGCTTGTGCAGTTTTTGCTTGTTCTTGTATACTACTTGCATATCTTATAGCGATTGCATCTTCCTCTGTTTTCATAAATGTATCTCTCAATGCGAGAAGATTACTACCTGTACCAGTGACAACACCTGATTTAGCCGCAGCCACTCTTTGTGACGATATTAGTTTCTCTGAGCCTTGACGCAACCTTTCTTGCTCATCTCGTGCTGAACGCTGCAGCAATATTCTCTCATTCTCTGCTACCTTAGCATTATATTCAGCAGTTAATTTTGCTTGTTTTGCAGCAGCTTGACTTGCCTTGAATCCCATAATAGCACTAAGACCCATAGCAGCACCAGCAGCACTGCCACCACCTCCCCCTCCAGACATGGAAGCCTGTGCATCATTTGCATACATACTGTTTGCCATTACGCCACCCTCGCAAAACGATAATAATCTGATCCATCAGGACCAAACTTCTTCATTAAACCTTCATTCTCAAAACCCAACCATTCAACATATCTTATAGCTTGTTTGTCATTTGCATGAACGCTTGCCTGTATACGCTGTAAATCGTTGTCTTCTTGCACATGATCTAATAGTAAACTGGAATACTTGGCTGCTGATATTGGCATATCGT
>Ga0196887_1001109_pt1 | contig 11951 bp, 13 predicted proteins | sample VirMetDEL_Mar_31_FD_169094 | JGI IMG/M metagenome (GOLD analysis project Ga0196887, IMG submission 169094) | Aqueous microbial communities from the Delaware River and Bay under freshwater to marine salinity gradient to study organic matter... | ecosystem: Environmental > Aquatic > Marine >... | reverse complement strand
TTTTTTAAAATAATTTAACATAGTACTTTGTTTGTTGTTTTAAAATAAAAACAATGAGCAAAATAAACGTTCGCAGTCCTTACTACATTTACATCACAGAAGCCAATTTAGATTCTGCTAAATTAGAGTTGTATGTCTACACAGGTACGCAAGGTACAAGAGGTGCGATTGACTACACAATCAACCCTACTGCGGTAGGTAATAAAATAACTTTTGAAATATCGGAACTTGTAAGGGACTACATCGAGAATACTTTTGACGGTTCTTACACATCCTCTGCGGTTTGGGTAGATTACCAAATCACAAGGACGGTAAGCGGTGCAGCACAGACACCCGAAGCATTTGTTCAACTTACAGGATTCGATGGCTACGGATATTTTTCAGAGGGTGCAAATCCACAGAACACTCAAACGGTTCTACAATCAAACAAAACAATCCACAAGTATAGCGATGCACCTTTAAGGTTACCTGCTCACGTTACAACAAGTACGGAGTTTACGTTTTTACAAAACGGCTCAAGCATTTATAACACTACTTTAGACCCATCAAATAGTAGCGATGATACAATCAGATACGTAAGTTCTGAAACAACAACAGGGATTGATTCTTGGCAAGATAGAGTTTTATTAGATAGCGGAACTGTTGAATCTTTAGACTGCGTAAAGGACTTTTTGGAAGATGTTGATTTGTATGGAGTAGACACTATCTACGTAGACAGCGGAACTACTGTTGAGGTTTACAATGTAGAGAATGTTGAGGAGTGTTTAGGTACACCTTACAAATTGACTTTTGTGAATAAGTTCGGTGCGTTACAAGACCTATGGTTTTTTAAACGTTCTACTTTGTCAATGAATACATCACAACAAACCTATAAATCTAATTTAGTTGTCGATGGTTCTTATTCAATTAACCAACACCAAAAAAGTATTTTAACAAAGCAAGGAAATGAATTTTTGATTTTAAATTCGGGATTCTATTCAGAAGATAACAACGAAGTATTTAAACAACTCTTTTTATCTGAACAAGTTTGGATTGATTATGATTCTGAAACATTACCTGTAGATATTACATCGAGTAATTTAGTACATAAAACAAGACTAAAAGATAAATTGATTTCTTATGAAATAAGTTTAGAATTTAGTAATGATACAATAAATAATATTAGGTAGGTATTTAACCACTAACCCACCAAATGTACTAAAAAAAACAACGCCAACAGAAAGAACTTAATAACATTGTTAATGCAACAAGTACAACTATACATAGGAGACCAAAGAATTGAACTTTTCAAAGATGAAACAATCTCTTTAACCAACTCCATTCAAAACGTTAAGGATGTTGCTAAGGTATTTACAGACTTTACCAAGACATTCTCTATTCCTGCAACCAAATCAAACAATAAGGTATTTAAACACTATTACAATTTTGACATCGTTGGAGGTTTTGATGCAAGACTGAAAACAGTTGGAAGTATAAAACTTAACGGAGTAGACTTTAAGAAAGGTAAAATAAAACTTGAAGGAGTTGATTTAAAAGACAATAAACCTAATGCTTATCGTGTTACATTCTTTGGGGATTTGGTAGACTTAAAAGATTTGATTGGCGAAGATTTACTATCGGATTTAACTTGGTTGGATAACTTTGAAAAAGAATACTCAAGTGCAAACGTAAAAGACAATTTAAAAGGAGGGAATACAAGTTTTACTATTGATTCAGTAACATATCCAAACGCAATAAAAACACCTTTAATATCTTGCATAAACAGATTGTATTATAGAAGCACTGCAAATACAGAGAGTGATGGAAATTTATGGTATCACGCAGGGGGTGGTCAAGTGCACGAACACGGGGTATATTGGAAGGACTTAAAGTATAGTATTGCGGTCTACGTTATTGTGAAAGCCATAGAGGTAAAATATAGCATTACATTTTCGGACGATTTTTTCGACTATTCAACAGAAGAATATTCAAGTTTAATGATGTTAATGCACAGAAAGAAAGGAGAGGCAGAGGCGGACTACTCTACGGGAGTTCGCTTGTACCAAAAAGACATTGATAACTTTCAACAAATCGGTTCTATTAGGACAGCAAGTCAAGACGGAAATTCCTACACAATAGCAGCGAACTCACAAGGGTTTTATACAAGCGGATTGTTTGGTGCGACTACGGAGGTTTATTACGATTATGAAATAGACTTCAATCCTGCTGACAACAATATTCCCTACAATATTTACTTGTATTTTACTGACGATGCTACAAGCACAAAGGTTTTGATTGAAGAAATACAAGGCGCAACGGGGTTTACTACTTTAGGTAATATTCAAGGAGATGCAAATTTCGCAGTAGGAACTTATTCGATAGTAGTTGAAGCAGCAGAAACACTTGAGTTCCCACAAGGAGATATTGAGGTGGATGCAAGAATAACGTACCAAAGTACATCTATCGGAACGGGAAGTCCCAAAGCTACATTGGCAGATAACACAATCGAAGAAGCCTTTGCTTGGTTGCCTACACAACAACTCCCAAAAATGAAAGTATTGGATTTTCTTACGGGTATTTGGAAAGTGTTTAATTTGACTGCATACGTTGAAAGTGATGGAACTGTAAAGGTTCAAAAATTAGATGACTTTTATTCGGGGGCTACGTCTTACGATGTTACAGAATTTGTGGATGTAAATACAAGTCAAGTGAATATTGCACTACCTTACAAACAAATAAACTTTAAATTCAAAGAAGGTAAAACATTGTTGGCTGCAAAGTTCAGTCAGTTAAACAACAGAGAGTTTGCTACATTAGAATACAAGGGAGAGAACCCCGATAAATGGGTTGGAAACGAATACAAAGTTGAACTGCCCTTTGAAAAGATGGTTTACGAAAGATTAACAGACGAGAACACTTTGCTTACGCATCCAATTATGTACGGATTTATGGCGGACGACAATCAAGAACCCTACATTGGTTCTCCTTTGTTGCATTACACTACACTACAAAATCCAACCTTGAGTGGTGCGGGAATATCTTTTAGAGATACAACAACAACTCACACACAAATAACATCGTCTATTTTTATGCCATCTAATCAAGTTGATTTTACATTCAACTATCAACACAAAACTATAAATTTTTATTCCGAACTAAATGAATGGGATGGAGTTGTAAATACTTATAGTTTGTTTAAAGAAAATTACAAAGAGTACATACAAGACGTTTTTAATGAAAAGAGAAGGCTTACAAGGGTGAAAGCGTTTTTACCGCTTAGAATACTCTTAAAATATACCTTAGCAGATACATTCATCATTGCAGGGAAAGAATATAAAATTAACTCCATTACAACCAACCTACAAACGGGAGAGAGTGATATGGAACTATTGAACGTAGTATGATATTTAAAATCTTAAAACAGTACGACTATTTCAACGAGTGCGAAGAAATAGAAATTGCAAAAGGAAAGAACAAACTACCTACGACATTATCGGAAGGGTTTGACCAAATTAAAAGAACACTAAAATACAAGAAATGATAAAAGAAACTATTGTAATAGATGTAAAGACAGACAAGGCAGTCAAAGAGGTTGATAAGTTAAATAAAAGCATTGGAAAAACAAGCAGCGAATCAACTAAAACGGGCAGTTCTTTAAAAAAAGGATTCAAGGGACTATCAACTGCAATTTTGTCAGCAGTTCCCGCACTTGCTAAACTAAAAACCGCTTTAATCAGCACAGGTGTCGGTGCTATTGTGGTTGCTCTTGGTACTTTGATTACTTTCTTTATAAAAGCGGGAAGTGCAGGTTCTAAGTTTGGGCAATCTTTGGCAACTTTGGGTGCGATTACGGGTGCGACAACCAACGAAATGGACTTCTTTACAGAACAGGCTAAGGAACTCGGAAGAACTACACAATTTACTGCATCGCAGGTTGTTGAATTACAAACAGAACTTGCAAAACTCGGATTTACTGCAAGAGATATTGGAAACGCTGCACCTGCTATTCTTGACCTTGCCGCGTCTTTGGACGTAGGTTTGGCAGATGCTGCTGAATTTGCGGGGTCTGTTGTACGTTCTTTTGGTTTAGATACAGAAGAAACTTCGAGGGTTGTTGATGTTATGGCTTTAAGCACAACGACTTCGGCTTTGAATTTCGAAGCCTTGAGAGAATCAATGAAATTGGCTGCGCCTACAGCAAAAGCTTTAGGTGTAAGCGTAGAAAAAACATCTGCTTTGCTTGGTGTCTTAGCAGATACGGGTTTAAAGGGAAGTATTGCAGGTACAGGTTTGTCAAAGACGTTCATCGCTTTGAATCAAAAAGGATTAACTCTTGAGGAAGGTCTTAATAAAGTTAAAAATTCATCCAATCAGTTAAATACTGCAATCAATCTTGTGGGGATTGTTGGTGCAAAATCATTGTTGAACCTTGCAAACGCAGGGGATAAAATAGAGAATCTTGAAGAAACTTTTGATAATGCAGCGGGTGCTGCAAAAAGAATTGCAGAAACAAGATTTGACACTTTACAAGGGGATGTCAAAAAATTAGATTCTGCTTGGGAAGGATTCTTGTTGAATATAGATGACGGAGATGGCGCAATCAATAGCATCGCAAGGGGTTCTGTTCAACTTTTAAAGGATGCAATAGTAGGTTTACAGGTTGGAGTGGATTTCTTGGCTTTTACTTGGGAAGATGGATGGAGTGGAATATCAAGATATACAAAATCAGCGACGGATATAACTGCAGGATATTTTAAAATTTTTGGCTCGAAGATTAAGACGTTTGCAAACGAATCACTACTTGCTATTTCAGAGATTCCGTATATAGGTAAAAACGTAGACACCGAACAAGTTAGGAAAAACCTTGAGGATGCTGCAAAGGTATTGCAAGAGGCAAACGAACAAATAAACAAAGGACAAAAAGAATATAGAAAACAAGTAGAACTCGACAACACTTTCCTTGAGAGGTTTAACGCAGACCAAAGAAAAAAAACAAAACTATTAAACCAAAAGAAACAAGCGAAAGAATTAGCAGACCAACAAGAAAAAATTGACGAGGAAGCTCTTGCTAAACAAAAAGAAGCAGAAGCAAAGGCTTTAAGAGAAAGAGAAAAAGCCGAAAAGGATTTTGTAAAATTCAAAGACAAGCTAAAAAAAGACGAAGAAAATAAAGATGCGGAAACAGAAGTTCAAAAAAACGAACTTCAAAGAAAGAGAAGGCTTGAGGAATTAGAAAAAATAAAACTTTCAGAGGCAGAAAAACGTCAAGCAGTTATAGATGTAAATGCTTACTATGATGAACTCGAAAAGGAAGCAAGAGAAAAAGACACAGAAAACGCAGAAGAAAACAAGAGAAAAGAAAACGCAGCAATTAAAGCGTTAAATGACAAAAAACTAAATGACGAAATAGCACAAACACAAGCAGAAGAACACAACAGACAAAAACAATATGCAGTTGTCGGAAATGCGATTGGTGATTTGCAAAACATATTTGCAGCATTTGGAAAGGAAAGCAAGGCTCTTGCTATTGCGGGAATCGTAACGGAACAAGTTGCATCTATCAGTAAAATAATTTCTAATACGGGAATCGCAAACGCTAAGGCAGTTGCAGCATCTCCATTGACACTTGGACAGCCTTTTGTTGGTATCAATTCAGTTTCAGCAGGTTTGTCTATTGCGGGTTCTGTTGCAGGTGCAGCAAAGGCTATATCAGATTTAAAAAGCAATAAAAAATCTCCAAGCACAGCAAGTGCATCATCGGGGGTTAGAAGCGCAGCACCACAAGCACCACAAGCACCATCGTTCAATCTTGTTGGTCAAGGAGGCACAAACCAATTAGCGGAAGCAATAGGCTCACAATCTCAACAACCTGTCAGAGCATACGTTGTAAGTAACGACGTAACAACCGCACAGAGTTTAGACAGAAACATTGTAGAATCTGCATCACTATAAACAAAAAGTAATAATTAACGTTTTAAAATAAAACAATATGCTACCATTAGTTGAATTAATAATAGACGAAAATGTAGAGAGTGATGGCATCGAAGCAATTAGCTTAGTTCACACTCCTGCAATCGAAGAAAACTTTGTTGCACTATCAAAGCAAAAGGTTGAACTCAAAACCTTAGACGAAGAAAAAAGAATCGTTGTTTCTTTAGCACTTATTCCCGACAAGGAAATTTATCGTAGAGACTCAAAAGGCAAAGAGTACAATATCGTGTTTTCAAAAGATACAGTTCGCAAAGCATCTGAATTGTATTTTAAAAACCTAAACAACAACAACGCAACTTTAGAACACGAAGAAAAAACAGACGGGGTTTCTGTGATTGAATCTTGGATAGTTGAGGACGTACAAAAAGACAAGACTGCACTCTACGGACTGAATGCAGTTGAAGGTGCTTGGGCAGTTGTTATGAAGATAGACAATGACGAGGTTTGGGCAGACATCAAAGAAGGCAAGTATTTAGGTTTATCAATCGAAGGACGTTTTTCTGAAAAGGAGGCAGAACTTTCAGAGGTTGAAGCGGAAGAAGAACTATTGAATAAAATAATCGAAATACTAAAAGACTAATGAGCAACTATACAAGTCCTAAAAATTCAAGACGTGGGTGCTTATGCGCTGACGGAAAAAAGTACTCGAAAGATTGTTGCAAAGGCAAGCTAATAAACCAAGGGATTGGAACGCTTAAAAGCCAATCAAACTACACAGTAACACAAGAGTAATATCTGAATTTATAACAAAAGTAATGAATTAATGTTTTAAAATAAATTTTACACAATGAACAAAATCAATCAAATCAAAACCTTGCTCGGTATGGAAGTTAAATTGGAGACAATGAAACTTGCAAACGGTACTGAAATCGAGGCAGAAGTATTTGAAGCGGGGGCGGAAGTCTTTATCGTTTCAGAAGAAGAAAAGGTTGCTCTACCTATTGGAGAGTACGAATTGGAAGGTGGACAAGTTCTTGTTGTAGCTGAAGAAGGGATTATCTCTGAAATCAAAGACGCTGCACAAGAGGAAGAAGAAGCACCTGCCGAAGAAGAAGTTGAAGAACAAGAAATGGAAGCAGAGGTTGCAACACCGAAAAAGGTTGTTGAATCTGTATCTAAGGAAACTCACTTCGCTAAAATTGAAGAAATGCAAAAAGAAATTGATGCATTGAAATTGGCTCTTGAGCCTAAAGAAGAAATTGTTGAAGAAGTGAAGGAAGAAGTTGAGTTGAGTGCCGAGGATGTTGCACCAATCAAACACAATCCGGAAGCCAACGCAACAAAAAAAGAAACTTTCTTGTATGCTCAAAAAGCACCTAAGACAGTTAAATCAACGATTTACAATAAACTATTCAAATAATAAATAAACGCTTAAATTTTTAAAAAATGGCAACAACAACAAACATCACTACTACTTACGCAGGAGAAAAAGCACAAGGCTACATCGCCGCTGCTTTGCTAAGTGGAAACACAATCGAAAACGGTGGTATCACTGTTAAACCTAACGTAAAGAAATCAGAAGTACTAAAGAAAATCGCAACGGGAGACCTTGTTGCTGATGGTTCTTGTGACTTTACTGCAACTTCTTCTGTTACTTTGACAGAAAGAGTAATCACACCAAAAGAATTTCAAGTAAACTTGGAACTTTGTAAAACTCCATTCAGAGCAGATTGGGATGCTATATCCATGGGGTATTCTGCATTTGACACTTTACCTCCAGATTTCCAATCTTTCTTGGTTGCTCACGTAGCTGAAAAAGTAGCGACTAAAATAGAAAGTAACATTTGGGCGGGCGACGATAGTGTAGAAGGAGAATTTGATGGAATCGTTGCTTTAGCTACTGCTGATTCTGACGTAATCGACGTGGTTGGAACAACTGTAACTGCTGCAAACGTAATCGATGAACTTGGAAAGGTGGTTGATGCAATTCCTGCTGCATTGTATGGTTCTCCCGATTTGAAAATCTACGTTGCACAAAACGTTTATCGTGCTTACGTTCGTGCATTGGGAGGATTCGCTTCTAACGGACAAGGTGCTAACGGTGTTGGAGGAAACGGAACTAACCAATCTCTTGGAGATGTTATGTTCGACGGAGTTCCTGTATTCGTAGCAAACGGATTGGCTTCTAACTACATCGTAGCTGCTGAATCTTCAAACCTTATGTTTGGAACGGGATTGTTGAACGATGCTAACGAGGTTAAGGTTTTGGATATGGCTGACCTTGACGGTTCTCAAAATGTTCGTGTAATTATGAGATTTACTGCGACTGTGCAATACGCATACGGTGCTGAAATCGTACTTTACACACCTGCATAATTAGCAAATAAATAAACTGAAAGAGGGGTGGGATATGCCTATCCCTTTTTTTATAACTAACTTTTAAATAATAAAAAATATGGCTTGTGATATTACCGCAGGGAGAAATGACTCAAACTGCTTGGCTAGTCTTGGAGGAATCAAGGCAATCTACATTTTAAATTTCGCCAAAGGTCTTTATGCCGATGCTACCTTTACAGGGGAAGAAATTACCGCTCTAACAACGGGAAACTATGACGTTTTCAAATACGAACTACGAGGGACAAACAACATTGACGAGGCAAACACTAAAGACATCAACGCAGGAACTTCTATCTTTGAAGGGAGTGGAACTATTACACTAAAGAAACAAGACGCTACAACACAGGCGCAAATGGTTCTTTTGTCTAAGGGTCGTCCTCAAATCATAGCTGAAGGATATGATGGTTTGTTCAGAATCTTCGGAATCAAGAACGGCGTAGATGTAACAGTGAACACTGCAAGTGGTGCAGATATGAATGAGTTCAACGGATACACTTTGACTTTGGCTTCTAAGGAAGACAACTTGGCATACTTCGTAGATTCTTCATTGATTGGTGAAAGCAACGCAGGATTCGACGTTCAAACGAACTAAGAAGCGTTCTAACGCATTAAAAAGAGAAAGGTGTAGACTTAATTGTTTACACCTTTTTTATTGTCTTAAAAGCTACAAAAACATAAAGCTATATAATTTGTTTTAAAATAAAAGAAATGATAATACTAACAACAAGCACGAACGCACAGGAATTGAAATTCATTCCAAGACAATACGTTGCTGATTCTATTGTATTAACAGACGAACAAGCAAACACAAGTTCAACCATAGCTGCAACCTTTACGAAAGACGGGTACTATTTAAAGGCAGATATTTCTTTTACCTTAGTAGAAGATAGGTTTTACACTTTTAACGCTTTAAATGGCTCTAAAACGGTTTACAAGGGCAGAATCTTTTGCACCGACCAAACGGTAAGTGATTATAGCATCAATAAGAATGTTTACACAGAAAACGAAAGTACAAACGAATACATAGTTTACAATGAGTAGAAGAAACAACAAATCAGAAATAGAGGTTGTATCTCTTTCCAAATACACAACTCCCGTTGTTGAAGAAGTAAAAAACAAAGAATGGGTAATGTACGGAGAAGACAACAACTATTTTCAATGGTTAATCGACAGAAGTACGAAATCAACAACCAACGGGGGAATCATTAACTCAATGGTCAGAATGATTTACGGAAAAGGATTGGATGCTACGGATTCAAACAGAAAACCCGAACAGTATGCACAAATGAAAACTATCTTTTCAAAAGACGCTTTGCGTGGTGTTATAATGGACAGAAAACTTTTGGGAATGGGTGCTTTTCAAATCAACTACAAAGGCGGACAAGTAAACAAGGCTCTACACTTCCCTATGAATACTCTACGTGCTGAAAAGTGCAATGACGATGGAGAGATTGAAGCGTGGTACTACCACCCAAATTGGGCAGAGGCGAAACCTTCCGATGAGCCTTTACGCATTCCTGCTTTTGGTTTTGGTAACGGAAAAGAAAACGAAATATATGTAGTCAAACCATACGTTGCGGGATATTCTTATTATCCTCCCGTAGATTATCAAGGTGCTTTGCCTTATGCAGTACTTGAAGAAGAAATTGCAGACTACTTAATCAACGACACTTTGAACGGTTTTAGTGGTACTAAGGTTATCAACTTTAACAACGGAGTTCCCGACGAAGAAAAGCGCAGAGAGATTAAGCGCGATGTGATGAACAAACTCACAGGCGCAAGAGGGGAAAAAGTTATCGTTGCATTTAACAACAACAAAGAGGGTGCAACAACGGTCGAAGATTTGCCTTTGAATGACGCGCCACAACATTACGAATACCTTTCAAGAGAATGTCAAGAAAAATTGATTGTAGGGCATAAAGTTACTTCCCCAATGCTTTTGGGAATAAGAACGGGAAACAACGGACTTGGAAACAATGCCGACGAAATCAAAACCGCATCTTTACTCTACGACAATTTAGTTATCAGAACATTCCAAGAAGAATTGCTTGATGTTATTGACGAGATACTTGCAGTAAACGAAATTTCCTTAAACACCTATTTTAAGACTATACAACCGCTTGAATTCACAGAAGTGGACAATGTACTTGACGAAGAAACAAAAGAGGAGGAAACAGGTGTTAAAATGAGTACTGACGACCTTTTAGCTGACTTAGGAGAAGAAGAAAACTTGGATGAATGGGAATTGATTGATGAAATGGAAGTGGACTATGATGCAGAGGAACAACTTGATGCAGAAATCAACGCTTTAAACAACCCTAAAAAATCACTATTATCTAAGATTTACAATTTTGTAAGCACAGGAACTGCAAGACCAAATGCAAAGAGCAGTCAAGATAAAGAAATTAGAGACGTTAAATACAAAGTTCGCTATTCTTACGGGCCACAGAGAGTAAGCGCAAACAGTAGAGACTTTTGCAAGAAAATGGTATCTGCTAATAAGATTTACAGAAAGGAAGACATTGCACAAATGAGTCAAAGAGTTGTAAATGCAGGATGGGGTCCTAATGGTGCTGACACTTACGACGTTTTTAAATACAAAGGCGGAGGAGATTGTCATCACAAGTGGATGAGAAGAACGTACAGAAGCAAACAAAGCATTGACGTTAAGAATCCAAACGCACCAACAGTATCAACGAACAAGGCAGAGAAAGAAGGTTACAGAGTAAGAAACCCAAAAGAGGTTGCAATGAAGCCGAAGGATATGCCTTACAATGGCTTTTTACCAACAAATAAAAGATTCAAATAATGGCAGAGGTTTTACTAATTACGACAACAGACATAAAAAGAAATAGCGTTGTATCGGGTTCGGTAGACGTTGATAAATTTATTCAATACTTAAAGATTGCTCAAGACATACACATCCAACAATATTTGGGTACTGATTTACTTGTAGCTATTCAAGGCAAGATTGAAGACGGCACAATTAACGATGTAGAGAATGCAAACTACAAAAACCTATTGATAAAATACGTAAAGCCTATGCTTGTATATTGGGCATTGGTTGAATACTATCCTTTTGCCGCTTACACAGTTGCAAACGGAGGGGTTTACAAACACACGTCTGAAACAAGCGAAACGGTAAACAAAGACGAAGTTGATTTCTTAATTGAAAAAGCAAGAGCAACTGCACAGAATTACACACGTAGATTCATTGATTACATCTGCAATAACACAACTTTATTCCCCGAATATTTAAGCAACTCAAACGAGGATGTTTCTCCAAGTGGAGACGGTAATTTTGGCGGATGGGTGTTGTAAAAAACTATGGCAGAAAAAAGAGGTAAATATAAACAGAAACAAAAAAACGTTGAACGTTTAAAATTGTTTTTAAAAAAAGTACAAGATGGCAAACTCAATAAATTGGGGAAAAATATACGAAAGCACTAATTGGGGTGTTGGGGTTACAAGTAATACTATAAATTGGGGAAAGTCTTATGCTGACATTGCAGAAACTTCAGTAGTTCCTTCTTTGTTATCTATACTTGAGGCACGTTCTACATATTACGAGAATGAAGCAGCAACGACTACCTTGCTTACTAACCTTGAAAACATTGACTTATAATGGCAAACTTATTAGAAAA
>Ga0196887_1001101_pt1 | contig 11989 bp, 13 predicted proteins | sample VirMetDEL_Mar_31_FD_169094 | JGI IMG/M metagenome (GOLD analysis project Ga0196887, IMG submission 169094) | Aqueous microbial communities from the Delaware River and Bay under freshwater to marine salinity gradient to study organic matter... | ecosystem: Environmental > Aquatic > Marine >... | reverse complement strand
GCAGTAGCACCAGGCAAACGAGCAGCAACAGGGATCGAGTGATCGCCAGCAGAACCAGTTGTGATGTTACCGAAAGAACCCTTGATGAGCTTCATGGAAGTCAGCAATTCGTCTGTACCAGCAGTAGAAACAGCAACAGTGCCGTTTACCTGGTCATTGACAGTGTCGCCAGCTGTGTGCAGAGCGGACTGCTTGTAACCGGAGAGGTAACCCAGAATTTCTTGGTCCAGCTGGTCAGCCAAGCGGTAAGCCGCACGGTTGGTAGCGAGGTCCATGAAGTTAACGTGGCTGTGAGCCTCTTCGATGTCGTCGATCTTGAAAGCAAAGTAGTTAGCTTTGTCGATTACCAGAGAGAAGTCCTCGTCGTCAAGGTCCTGAGCAGCAATCTGAGTACCACGAGCGTAGCTGGATACAGAGATTTCAGGCTCTTTGATGATCTTAACAGTATCACCTTGAGCAGAGATTTCACCGAAGTAATCGGAGTTTGTGATATCATTACAGATAGCCTTCTTGCGGAATGCAAGCTGGACTTTCTTGGAATAGATAACGCTTGAGAAGTTACCGTTAGGTAGGTTGCCGTGACCGGCAGCTGCAGTAAAAGCCATTTTAATATCCTCCAGAGATGTTTGGCTTGATAAGACAAGACACACAAGTATAGTGTTTGTTAAAAGAAAGGAAGTGTGTCTCAGTTAAGAGAACCTAAACAATCATTCGAAGAGGCTAATCATTTCTAGGGTGCAGGTCACTTTAGCTTGCCAGCCTTGGTGCTCCGGGCCTATACTCAATTAGGTAAGTCTTTGCATTGATTATTAGTGTTCAGTAATGGACCCAAAGGGTCTACTGTAGAAGTCTAGAAGGTATCCTTATACAAGGGGCTGCTAGACCTCTAAAGTTATACCATACTCAATACAAGCTGTCAAGGCTTAATATTGAGTACTTAGGGTATTATCGGGCTTTACCGGAGATATCGTAAACGAATTTACCGGAAGCCATTGCTTCTTGGATTGCATCATAGCGATCCTCGAATTGCTTGTCAGACATTTTAGCTACATCAGACTCTTTGATCGTAGAACCTGATTCGTTAGCATCGATCGTCGTACGGCTAGACTTAGAGACTGTCTTAGCCGCGTCCTTAGCCTTAGCCTTCTTAGCAGAAGGAGTAAGACCGTTGTCAACTTTGTAGAGGTCAATGACTCGGATAACACTAGCAGCGTCATCGGAGTTCTCGTAGAGAGCGTCCCGTACCCACTTAGGTTGCTCTTCAACCCAATCATGGAAGGAGTCAGCCACCCGTAGCTCATCGAAGTCAGCGTGAGACTTACGAATAGCTGTTTCAGCCTTTGTGCGTTCTGCCTCGTACTTAGCCTCGTCGAGTTCCTTAAGACGGCCTTCAGCCGTAGCGAAACGCTCAGAAGCTTTCTTGTCAGCGATAGTCTCCACAATGGCAGCTACGTCGGGGTACTTACTGGCCCAGGCCTCGATGTCTTCGTCAGACTTAGGAGGTCGAATGGACTCTGATTTCACAGAGGAAGCTTCTTCAAGTTTCTGCTTCCACTCTTTCTCCTTCTCGGACATATGCCGACGGAGGTCACCGTACCGCTTCTTAAAGGACTTCTCCTCACGGCTTAGCTTAGAGTCGTCCTCTTCGTCTTCTTCGACCTTAGTCTCAGCTACATCCTCTTCTCGGACGTCTTCGACTTCAGACTCTTCCTCCTGGTCTTCGGGTTCGTTTGTACGTCCCTTCATCAACTCTTCAAGCTCTTTCTCGTCTTTATCGATACGTGCTTGCTTAGTTGAGTAGTTAGAACCACGATCTACAAAACCAGTAACAGGAGTTGCGTTAGTTGCCATTGTGTTAGACATTGTATTTCCTTTGTGTTGGGGCCAGCATTATGCTGAGTAGCCTTAATTATTATTATAGGAGTTGTTGTTATTACTTCTTCTTACGAGGTTGAACGAGACCACCTTTGTTCATGTTACGGGGATCAGAGGCATCTTTAGCAGACACACTATCTCGTTGAGTAGCGACACCACCTGCTCCGCTGCCTGTATTCGAACTCTTCTGTGGTGCTTTAGTGCTCTGAGCGTACTCATGGACGCTGCTTGCGCCCGAGGACTTAACCTTTGCCTGGTAGTCGCTCGCCGCTTTAGACGCTGCATTAGGCCCACTATCTTTGTCGTTATTAGATGGACGAGCTACTGGACGTGCTGAACTGGTAGGTGCTGAGGATGGACGGCTAGCTAAACCTGAAGAACTAGAGGAACTAGGTTGAGCATTAGAGAAGCTACCACCGTACTGAACGTCACGTACTTGGTTAGCGAGTCGGTCCCCGTCACGCATAGGCTCTGGAATCCCACCAATCCCACGGTCAGCTACAAAGGCTTTGTTAGCAGTTTCCAGTTGGTCAGCTAAGTCTTCACGACCCATCTCACGGAGTGCGATAGCGTTAGCTGCAACTTGTGCGGAGTTAACTGTGGCAGAGAATTTACCCACAAGACCACCAGCGATGCCACCACCAAAGATACTTTTCGCTACACCAGTGAGACCACTGAGGAAACCACCTGACTCTTCTTCAGATGCCTCACCCGCCCCAATCCGGCTCATTGAACTTTCAAAGAGAGTCTCTGGGTTGGAGTAATCGTACTTATCCATCCAAGCGTTCGGGTTACCTTTGGTTATCTGCGAAGAGTCTTCTTCACCCCGGCTGTCTCTGAAAGGGACACACATATTCTGACCAGCACTCCAGGTGTAACCAGGAGGACAGGCTGTACCACCGCCGCCATTGCCACCGAACCTTTGTCCGTTAGTAGTCTTTGGAGCCTCACTAGAAGGTGCCTGAGGGGGCTGGTAGGAGGAGTTAGGTGCAGCACCTGTAATGGAGAAACCCGGTACGTGTGCGTAGGGGTCGTAGGAGCTACCGTAAGCACCAGGGCTGTACGCACCCTGCCCGTAGACCATACCACCTTCTGCGTAACCTGTTGGAGCTGGCTCCCCTTGTACAGCAGGAGGAGCGGCTTGAGCTGGGACTTTACCAGAGGACATAGCTTGCTTCTGCATTACGCCCTGTGGTTGTGGCTCCTCGATAAAGATACCTTTTGCTTTAAGCATATTAACGATAGACGGGTCTTTAACTGCTGCCGCTTTGACACGATCGATAAGACCGTTGACGTCTGCACCCTCAACGAGACCGCCTGTGGCGTAGCCATCAAGAGTCCCTAAGTCAGAACCCAGAGTATACTCTAGGATTTCCTCACGTGCCTCAGAGTCAGCTACAGGGGCACCACCGATGCGTCCTTCAGACTCCATCTCGCCAAGACCGTCTTTGGCCTTGCTTACCATTTTCTCTAGGGTAGACACACCGATGTACTTCACTACGTCAGCTGGTACTACGTACTCACCTTCAGACAGTTTAGCTTCTACGTCGTCGCGTACGTCAACTGCATTAGAGCCGGTTGGAATATCATTCCCTGATACTGGGTCAACGGACATACCGTCTGTGGCAAGGCCACCTTCTTCAATCATCTTATCCATTAAAACGTCTCCGTTGTAGCGCCATTAACTTTTTCACGAAGCTGTTTAAGGCTGCGCAATGCTTTGATCTCACCTTGTAGGCGATATAGTTCGGCAGGTTCAATCCGCTGCTCTAGTTGTTTTTGTGTGAATCGAATACGATCGTCTAGTTCCTCGTTGAAAGAGTCCCAGAGTAGCTTGTCATTCACTAGTCGTTTGATTTGCATTATACTATCTTCCTGCTGTATCCTTGCATTGCTGCCACAAACTCAGTCATGCTAGACAAGTCGTCTCTAACGATTAGCTCGATAGACTGTTCTTTAGCGCCATCCAGTGTTTGTAACTCACCTGCAATATCAAAGTAAACTTCATAAATACTGTTTGTACCTGAGATGATGTCAATGGTTGTGTTAGCGAACCTAGCAATATCAAAGAAGTTCTGAGCTGTGAAGGATGACAAAGTACCCTTTTTACTCCTGAAGGCTAGTTGGTAACCATTCGTCAACCCTGCGATACCAAAGAACTCTGAAGGTTTGATAGACGAGTTGGTTGCTACAGACGTCCACTTGATACGGTTAATAACCCATACCTCATCAAGAGGGGGTTGTATCTTGAATGTAGCCACACCACCTGTACCTGCTTGAACAAAGGCGATATCATCCAAGAAACCGGAAGGGGCTGCGCCCTGACCAGCGTCTACCATCGACACCCAGACAGCGTCAAAAGACGAGGAGATTGTCTGAAACTCCACAAGAGGAATCTCAAACAGCTGCCAAGTGTCTTGAAGACTAGTATCAATATAGGCAGATAGATTTACTGAGGTACCAATAGAAGCCCCGTTCAAATGAAGCTGAATGGTAACGTCCTTGCTACCGCTGTTAGGCCAGGAAGTCACAAAGATATAACCACGGAGAGAAGTGAAACCCCCTATAAACAAGTCACCAGGACTAGGCCAAGTGAAAGAAGCAGTATCACCGTTACGTGTACCTAGTTCGATCGACTGAGAACCTGTATTAGCTTGTGTGGTAGACGCAAAGTCCCAGGTGCCTGCCTCAGCATTAGCAGTCCAAAGAGTTGTGTCCCCACCGTCGTGTGCAGTCAGGAGGGTACCAGACCCTGAGGCGTTGATGTTTTGGTTAATGGAACCGGTCTCATCTGCAAAGAACTCCAGGAGTGGTGTACCTGTTTCCAAACTATGTGTGTACGCGACTAAGCCAGGTAAGTTGCCTAGACCTGACTCAGACGGTGTGTGTACGCTAGATACTACTTTATCGTTGGCACCTATTAGTTTGAAGCTACCAGCCATTAGCCTGAGTACCCGTTAAGACCGACCTCTGCCAGTGACATACGTGTGTATACAAGACCGGAGGTATGGTCACCTACGTACTGGGCTGCAAAGGTAGAGCCTGGGAGAAGCAGTGCTGCACCTTCCTTGTTGTAGGAGTACATGTCAGCCTCTGCCTTAGGGTAATGACGATCAAACACTGTGGAAGAGCCAGACAGAGTTGGATTCGAATCATAAACAACCAAAGAAGAGACTACGTTGCTACCAGAGGACAGGTTCACAGGTGCTACCGAAGAACCGTTAGCTGAGTATGTAGGTCCGTACCCAAACGTCATATAGTTAGAGGCGTTAGGGATAGCTGTACCACCTGCCTGGTCGATGATCTGCCAACGCATATACGTAATAACGTACACCTTGTCTGACGAGTTGTTCTTGACGTGCAGCGGGGTCACGGTACCATTGGCCAACGTAGCTGTACCAAACACCTGGAATGTCTTGTTGTAGTCTTTAGCAAGTAGGTGTTGGAATGGGATATTAAACGAAGCAGTAAGAAGACGATTATCGTCGTCGACCTGTGCTACCTTACCGTTACCTGAGCCTGATTCGATTATCATAATTCTTCTCCTACGTCTTCTCTACGTATATTCTGATCTGTTAAATGTTGTAAGTGGATATTCATCATCTTCAGTTGGATAAGAATCTCTTCTAGCAACTCTCGGTTGTCTGTCTGAGTTTCTTCTAAGGTGATCTTACCGAAGGCGTTTACTAGACTACCTGACATCAGCCGAGGTACCCTGTAAACCCTGTGTAGATATCAAATCCAGCGCCGTACGTATCGACTGTAATAGCTAGGGACTGCCCACGAGGTACTGCGAGAGTAACCGAACCAAAGGTACGCCCAGTTGTGTGGTATTGGTACAATACGGCTTGACTGCCTCCTGTTACTGTCTTACCACCACCTGTCGCTTTATAGGTATCGATATCAAAAACAGTGGAAGAACCAATGTTACGGTTAACTTCTACAGCTGGCTCAGCGTCACTGAGGAGTGTACCGCCAGTTGGATTAGGAATCAGCTTGAACAGGTTAGTATCGTCGGTAGCACTAGTGCGGTCAGCATTACGAATACCAATAAACCAGCCCAAAAGAACCAAGTCAGAGGTACCGTTGTTCTTAACATACAACAGACCTTGGTCACCTGTAACACCTGTTGGAATAGTGATATCCTCCGTGTTCAGGTTAAAGGCGTTACCTAGTTCTGTTTGAAACTCAAACACTGTCTGAGACTTAGTGTCTGTCAGGACACGGTTACTAGCGGTAACACCAGCACGGTAATTGTTACCAGTGCCATCTGTAATCATTGTCATTGTCTACATTCCTTAGCAGTTAGGGTCAGTGAACCAGAAGGAGAAGTCATTGTTGACTCCGATACCCGTCTGTATCCACATATACTTATCTTGATTTGTCTCGGGGGTTTCGTTCTGAATAAACAGAGGGGCTGAGTTTAGCGTCTGTTCTGAGTCTGGGGTAGCATAGTCCGGGATACCCGCGTTGATAGTGCTACCGTTTGAGTTAACAATGAGCAGTTCACCTGCTTCGTTATAATACGAACTAACTACGTAAAAGTTGGAGCCAGAACCACCACCTGTGTAGCCGCCTGTTACTCTACCACCTTTACCGGAACTGGCACCGGGTTGACCCCTTACGTAACCAGCATCTATTACTTTACCAGAAGTCAGACGTAAAGTCAAGTGGTAATTATCATCTACCCAAGCCTTTTCAATACCGACTCCATCATCACCGTCTTTGCCGTCTAACCCTGGGAGCCCCTGTAAGCCCCTCTCAGCGGCTTCTCCGTCTTTCCCTGCCTCACCCTGCAGACCGACTGGACCTGGCGCTCCACGGGGCCCCTGAGGGCCCATACGGCCATCCTTACCGTCTACACCATCTCGACCAGCTGCTGCAGCCTTACCATCTTTACCATCACGGCCATCTTTACCGTCTTTACCGTCTTTACCATTAAGTCCATCCTTGCCGTTGGTACCGGCGATACCCTGTGGACCTTGGATGCCTTGTGGACCCTGTGGTCCTACGATGTTACCGAAGTTAAGCTCGAGACCTGAAGACCACTTACAGCAGAGACAACCATCTTTGACGGAGAAGGTAGGTGTTTCTAGGATAGGACTACGCGCGTGAAACTCTTTAAGCTGTTCCTCTACCTTACGTTGCAAGTTGGAGATGTCCACTGAGTTAGCAGACGCCTCCTTCTTTGCGACAGCAATGATAGTCGCTAGTAGTTTTGGGTCCATCACTGACCACCACCACCTAGGTAAGAGGCCAGAGAGGCTTCAAGACCTCCTCCACCACCTTCACCGGTGTTAGCCGAGAAGCCTGGCTCACCAGGGGTAGGGGCTTGCCCTGTACCAATGGTACCGCCTCCTGCGCCCGTCGGGTCTACCCCTCCAGGTGCACCTTCGGCACCTTGTGGTGCTTCAGGGGGTGGGTTCTGTTCTTGGAACTTCTTAAGAATCTCAGCTTGAACTGCTGCTTCACTCATTGAGTTAGCAACCTTGTCTGGGTCGAGGTCCATTGACTCAGCAATCTCCCGGATGATAAAGTCCATCTTAGCGAAAGGAGCCAAAGCTGGATTCTGCACCACTTGCAGGAACTGCATGAGGCGTTGACTACGTACTTCGTTGGCCATGAGAGAGGATGTACCACGAGCTTTAACTTCAAGGTCACCTTTGATCTCGGGGTCATGATCGAACTGCATGTTGAAGGAGTAGAAGGCTTTACCGATAGGACCAAGCAGGTAGTCGTCTACGTTCTTGATAACAGTACGGATAGAACCGTTGGCTGCTGACATAAGCATAGAGATACCAGAAGCTGTACGACCAACACCTGATACGCCTGTCTGTCCATGTGAAAAGCTAGGCAGTCCTGTGGACTCGTCAGCTAGTACACGGGCCTTGTCAAACATTTGCATGTTCTCGTTAGACACGTTAGGGAAGGATGTACCGAAGATAGCCTGGCCTGGGGCACCGCCTTGACGACGGAAGACCTTACCTGGGTAAATCTCGAGGTCTTGACCAGGAGTCAGGTTATTCTCATCTACCTCAAAGACAAGGTTACCAGACAGGGCAGCGTTGTCCACAGCCATACGCATAAAGCCGTTCATAAGTGTTTGAGTGTCGTCCATGTTCTCAGCAAGACCCACACCAAAGAAGGAGTAAGGGTTTACCTCGTATGGAACAGCGTAGTACGGGATAATCTGTGGGTTGAACGGGTTCATAACCAAACGGATGACCTGGCCGTTACAGACCCATACGTTTACGTTAAGTTGATCAGACTTACGGAGTTCACGTGGAATGTCTACATCGTGCTCCTCCAGGACTTCACGATCTACAAAGCCCCAGAACTCCAGAACCTCATAACGCTCTGTCTGAGTCTCCTGTGAGTCGTCCTCCATCGCCTGCTCCCACCATTCTTTGGTGTAGGACTCCCCGTACGACATAGCAAGGTCGATCGAGTTGTCACGGAAGAAGGGACGGCGCTTAAGAGCACGTAGTTGTGACCGAGACATCTTATGACGTTCGATTACGTACTCAGCTTCATCCATATTGTTCGCGTCTGGGTCAGGGTAGAAGTTCCAGACAGAGACTGAGTCACATGCTGGTACAGTTTTAATGCGAGGTTTATACGTACCCTCGTCATCCCAGTGGGGATACTCCTTATCTACAGCAAAAGGGCCCTTCATGATGCCAGTTCCGAACAAAGCACACTCAAAAGCGGCTGTACGTAGCTTCTTAGAGGCGTTTGACTCCTCCAGCTGGTCATGAATCTTCTTTTCCATCTTCTTAGCAGCAAATAGAGCTGGATGGAACGTCATTTCAGACGCTGTACGTCCTTCACCCTCTTTCAAGAGGTCTGCTACGGGCTCTAGAGTGCTCTTCATGCCCCCTAGGCGCTCCTGGAGGTCCATAATGGTCTCACCTGGGCGCAATTTAGCATCTTCAGGAGATAATTTAGCTTCAGGTTGACCTGATACCCCTCCTTTAGCCTTCTGCATCTCGGGATTGGACTCAAAATGTACTGCTTCTGCAATACCTTCAGGCAGAGTTGTAGGGTCAATGGAGATTGGAAACTTATTGTTACCAAAGAGCACCTCGACTAGCTGGCCATAGGCTGCTAGTACCTTTGTTTTAGTCACTTTTACAAAGATGCGAGACTTCTCAGTCGATGTAAACTTAACATCTGGACCGTAAAGGCCTCGGTAGTTGCGGTATGAGCGGACCCAACGCTCCTCGTCTTGACGACGGGAGTTCTCAGCCTTCTTAAACCGCTCTGTGACAAAGCTTACAACAGTACCAACAGACGAATCCGTAGTTTCACCCTCGTCGATATCCGAGATGTGGGAGGATTCTGATTCTTCCATATTGTACTCAGTTGATTCTTGATCGTCTTCAAACATATTCATTGTAAGTCCTTATCAGTATCCGAAGGTGGAGTCAGCTGCTTGGAAGCCTGATCTCTGTGAATTAGGGTCGTAGTCAAATAGACTGCTGCGTGGACGTGTCATAAGCCCGTACCGCAAGGCATCGTAGCCGTGGTCGATAGGACTCTTAGTATCTACATCATCTAGGTTGTTTTTGTCTAGGGGCAAAGACGGGAGTTCTGAGATGATGTTTCGGCAAGTGTTAAAGAATACGATACGAGGTTCTTCTGTAAAGCTATCAACCTGTAGTCGTCGGTGAACTTCGTTCTTACCAGCAATACGAGAGCCACGGGAACGATCTGATGGACGCCAACGACATCCTCTTTGAATCATTTGCTCAGCAAGGGAGGGACCAGTGTCTCCTCGGTTGTGCCAGAGCGAACTGTCAAGGACACCGTAACGTATCTTCTCACCACGTTCAGCCTCGAGTACTAGTCCAGCTAGGTCTTGTGCTGTGACCTTGCTGCAGTAGAGCTCACGGTAGATTACGATCTGCTCAGATGGAGTAACAGCAAACCAGAGTACAGCTGTCATAGAGCCGTAGCCGTAGTCACACGCCCTGAACTTAGACCATTCACTTGGAATGTCAAAAGGTTCTACTACGTGCACCTTAGGGTTGAACTCAGAGAAGGCAGCACCTTCTGAGATACTCCAATCACCATCCAACAGCTGTCGACGCTGATGCTCAGGCATTGAGAGCAAGTTAGCCTCGTACATACCATCTTCTGACAAGTACGGGTTGTTGAACAAGTTAGCAGGAATGAACCTACGCTTAAAAAGGGGTGCCCCCTCATTCGAGTGACCCTTAGGCCACCGGATAGTCTCACCGGACTCGTCTGTAGCCCAGAAGGAAGTATTAGCTGACGCTGGGTCGATGAACATCTTCTTAACCCAGAAGTGACCAGGGCCACCTGGGTTGGTTGTAGCTCGCATGTACAGAGGAAGACCTGAGGCCTTAGTCGTACGTAGGCGGGAGCGCATGTAGTTCCAAGCAAAAGGAGACGGCCATTGGGTCATCTCGTCTAGGCCAATCCAGTTAAAGGCCTGACCCTGGTATCGCATTACGTCGTCGTCACGGTCAAGGTAAGACATCCAGAGAGTAGCACCACTAGGTGCGACCCATGTCTTGTCTCTCTCCATAAACTTAATACCTGGGATGGCCTTTGGGTACAGCTGTTTAGATACTGAGATAAGTTCACGTAGTTCTTCTGTACTACGACGTACCAGCAGTCCACGAGAGTGTGGGTTATTGAAGTAACGTACAGGGTCCGCTACCATCGCGTAGGACTTACCACCACCAGCTGCACCACCGTACAAGACCTCCTGCTCACATGAAGCTAGGAAGTCTTCCTGGGGACCAGGGTTTGGTGCAAAGATAATCTCTTGAGCCTTAGCTACATCGATCGGCTCAGGCTTAGCTGTCGCCGGTACCCGAGTCATCTTTGGTGTCGAGGTTTCTTGTACCTTTTCCACCGAGTCGGTCTTCTTCAAGCTTGAGGGCTTTCTTCGCGGCTTCTTTGTAGCGCCTTTCATAGACGCGATGGTTGCTGGCTGCTTTCTTCCTTTTGGATTCGATGCTGACACGTTTATTAAGTCCTACATGGGAGATGTACCTACCTGACTGCTCGGTCAACCAACGGGCTACCATACGCAGACTGTACTCAGCTAAGTACTTCTTAGCTTGCTCTAACATCTCTAGTTCTGATGGGATTGGCTGGAGAACGAATTCGTCCTCAGGGTCTTGTTCATACCCAAAAGGGATATGTCGACCTACTCGTACAATAGGGTACCATTCACCCTTATCCCCTCTCTTAGGGATACGCCAAGTTTGACGTGGTGGAATGTTCTTCATTGTTGGAGCTTGTTTACGAGCCATACTTATATCACATGTGTTATTGTTTGTCAAGTGCTAGTCTTCTGCGGACCGCTTTGCTGGAAGAATAAAGACTGGTTCAGTCGTAGAGACTTCTACCTTCTCGGTCTTAACGAAACCTGCACGGTCCATCAAGTCCTTAGCAGCTGCCATCTTCTCCTTAGCACCCAGCATGTCGGATGCACCCATTACCTTGAACATGGTGTACGCAGCCTTAGTCGAGCTCTGAGCAATGAACTTACGTGTAAGCTCAGTAATCTCATCTGCGAGAGAGGCTGTGACAGAAGAAGTAGGTACGTTGTTAGAGTATCCAGCTAGCTTCTTAGCGACAAGGGGGTCCCCTTCTGCTTCCTCAAAGAGTACGTCCAGGAAGAGTTGTTGCTTGTCTGTTAGTTCGCGCTTAGCCATTATACAGTCCTCGTTGGGTTATAGAAGATTTTACCAGAAACGGATACGTCAAAGGTCCCTCCAGTCTTATAGGAGACCACCTTATCACCTGCGTGTAGGTAGAGCCTAGCACTCGTGACAATATCCCGAGTTTCGTTATCAGGTATTGACGTCTCCCGCAGGATGTAATGGTACGCGGCGTCGTCGAGGTGGTAGATTTGAACACTAAGTGTGTTTACTGTTGAACCGTTAGTGCAGTTAAGGAAGGTTATCTCTGCGTCATGCTTAGCAGGGACAGTGTACACGACATCAGCCCCCGCCCCAGCTGATGTACTGGTGACGACGATGCTTTCAAAGAAAGTGCTGTAGTCTTTACTAGCCATTGATTACTCTTTCCAAGCAGTCTTCTTAGCTACAGCTTTCTTAACAGGCTTCTTAGC
>Ga0196887_1001100_pt1 | contig 11990 bp, 15 predicted proteins | sample VirMetDEL_Mar_31_FD_169094 | JGI IMG/M metagenome (GOLD analysis project Ga0196887, IMG submission 169094) | Aqueous microbial communities from the Delaware River and Bay under freshwater to marine salinity gradient to study organic matter... | ecosystem: Environmental > Aquatic > Marine >... | reverse complement strand
TTTCTAACAGCATCTGCGGTAAATACAAACTCATTTACACTTAATCTTGCAGGAACATCATCTGCTTTTTCTTCTCTTCCAATAGGTACAAACCCACCTTCAGCTCTATAATCTTTTTCCATACCACCAAGGTCCATGATTCCACCACCTTCAGCAAAACCTGCTCTACCACCCATAGCATAATCTTTAGTATCTCTTCTTCCTAAGAAAGGATATTTAACTCTCAATGCTTTTAAAAGTTCACCTGTTTCATCTGCCATAGCTTCTTGTACCTCAGCTCTGATACCATCTATATCTAAACCTTCACCTCTTTGCATGTCTTGTATTTCATCTGGTTCCATATTACCCATAAGAGCAGCTGCTCCTAATGTTCCAGCTGCAAGACCTGTTAAAAGTTTATTGTCTAATGCAAAGTCTTTAATTGTTTTTAAAAGTCCTGATGGTGTTTTAGTTGTTTTTCCTACGTTTAAAATTGTATCTGTTACTGCAGCTTGTGCATCTAAATCTCCTCCTGCTGAAGCAAGAGTTTCTGCTAATGTAGTATCACCTGTTTTTATTCCAGAACTGTCAAATGTAAATTGTTGAGTTGGCTTATCAAATAAATTTTTTATACCACCACTACCTGTAGGTTTACTAAAATATTTACTAAATGTTCCTGTACCAGCAGTACCTGGAGTAAAGCCACCTAATGGATTAATGCCTTTTTGAAAATCTGCTCCACCTAAATATCTAGCACCTTGACCCATACCATAATTCATTAATCCCGATTTAAGTGACGAACCTATTTTACCTGTTTGATCAAAGCTACCAATACCAGACATTAAACCTGCAGCTATCGGATTGAATGGTGCAACAAACGGTGCAGCTTTAACTGCAATGTCCGCTATTTCATTTGGTATAATTTTTCTTGCAAATTTTTTAAGTGAACTTCCTAAACCATATTGACGTCTACCATCCATACCCATGATACCACCATACGCTGCCATCTGTCTGTCAGGTAATACTGGTCCTGTAGGTTTAGGTTGGAAAGGATTAACTGGTTTTGTTGGGTCTTGCGGTAACGGTTGACCACCTGACATTTCCTCCATAAACAGTTCTATTTGAATTATTTCATCTTCATTTAAATCTGATAAAGGTTTACCAAATTCTTCCATAGCAATAGTTTCCATCATGCTATTTCTTTCATCCATTGGATCTGGCGCTGAAGCCATCATCATTTCTTGCATTTCTTGTGGAGACTTAGGACCTTCGTTACCTCTATATTTTATAGATGGTGCGTTAGTCTCAAGTTCTTCTGAAATTTGTATATCTTCTATTCCCATGGTTTTACTAGTTTACTTTGTTTTACTGAACAAATCAAGAGGAGGCATGATAACTTTTACATCCTTTGCCATCTCTTCTGGCTTATAACCTTTGACTTCCCATTCTTTTTTTTCTTTAAAAATTTCACCTGTTTTTACGTGTCTATACGTTTCTTCTACTTTAGCGTTATATACCTTCATTATGTTGTTACCTCTTTCTTAATGTTTAGATAGCTAATAGCTATATCAAACGAATCTGATGTGCTTGATTGTACTGTAAAGGCTTTTCCACCTTCAACTATTAGCGGTTGTGTTAATAATTCTGTTGTAACATTTGCTGTTAATGCTGCTGATTTAATAGCTGTAATACTGTTGTTTGTAACAGTCACACTTGGTGTACCAGCTGATGTAACAAGTATAGATTTTATAACATATGTTTCACTAATCAAAGGATTACCTGCCCCTAATGGAACCAAAGCACTTCCTGTTGTATTGTTATCTATACCTACAAATTTATATTGGTTTACTACTGCCATTAATCTAAAAAGAAACTTCTAGCTTCTATCTCCTGTTTTAATTCTTCTTGAAACGTACTATTTAATTTTTCTAACACGGCATCTAAATCCCTAACCAAAGACTGTGCTACGTCTTCTTCATACTCCGAGCTTGCTCTAGTTAATGATTGTACTATTTTTGCCATTATGTATATAACTTACCTATCATTTCAGCTATTGCTTTATCTTGAATTAAACGTTCAATTCCTTTTGCCTGTGTAACATCAGGAGATAATTCAAATCTATTTTCAAAAGGTGTTATTTCTTCTTCCTCAACAACTGAATCTGTAATATCTAACATTTCTGGTGTATATACTTCCATAATACCTTCACCACCATCACTATCAATAATATCTGGTCCTACCGTCGTAGGTGCTAAACCCAATAGTTTTCTAGCTTGTGCAGTATCGTATGCTGTTTTAGCTATATTATAAAATTGCATACCTGGAATAAAATTTTTTAAACCCATAGTTTTTTTTTGAGTGTTATAGTTATCCATAAAACTTGTAATAGTATCTCTTTTGTTTAAAGGATTATCTGTGTAAGGATCAGGATCTCCATAAACAGGATTTTGTGTTACGATCTGTCCTTCCCCATTTCCTTCCCCAGTTCCACCTGTTGCACTACCTTTACCAGCATCTCCATATCCACCCTTACCACCACCTTGATAACCTCTATCTACTTCTCCATAAGTACCACCACCACCAAATGCAATTCTTCCAACTCTTTGGCCCATTGCATACATCTGTCTAGCTTGTTGTAATCTTGTAATTGACATTATCGTCTTCCTCCAGCATGTATATCTAATCTAAAAGTTCCTAGTTTCCAACTAGTATCCACTGCTGTGTTAGATATTGTAAGAGCTATAGCTCTTGCTCTTGCACGTGTATCTACTTTTGTTGTTGTAGATGATATTGTAAACGGACCTAATGATGAGCTAACTGCTGTGTCACTAGGATAATCTCTTAAATCTAATTGTATAATAGCATTTCCTGATTGAGATATAAAGTCAGGTATAATTCTACTAACTCTCATAATGTTTTCACCGTCACCTCTAAGGTCAGCCATGTTTGTAGCGGCCCCTCTTACAACCTTTTGTGTAATATCATAATCACCAGACGTTATACTGGCTGGAATAGCTGTAGTTTGTCCTGCTCTTATTTGGTTAACACCTGTTTCATGTTCATAATAATATGAAACTCCTTCAGTGTTACCTATTACATCAAACGATGCGTCATCCGCTGCATCGTATTGAGTTGCATGAGGCAAACCATATACTGCAGAATCTTGCCATGTTGTTCTAATAAATAAAGGACTTGCGTTTACAAACCATATAGGTCTTTTAGCAGTTGAATCTAAATAACTGTATGTAACAGATTGTGTATTTACGGTAGAGCCAGCTTCTGGATAAAACCATGTGACTTCTCCAAACAAATTATTAATCCCTGCATAAACCATTTGATTAGATGTTGTATTAAGACTGTCGTAAACATAATCTTCAACCAAACAATCCATAGATTCTAGTTTACCAGTGTATCTAAAAAAACCATTATCAGACATCCAGTACGCAGCACCGTCAACTTCTACTGCTGCATTCTTACCAATTAATCCACAGTTATTTCCAACTTGCTCGTAAGCAAATGTAAATGGAGTTCCTACAAATCTCATTGTAAATAAAGATGTATCAGACCAAACATAAATTGCATTTCTACCAAGTTTAGCTCCAATAATCCGTGATCCATCGGCCAGTCTTTGTGTACCAGCACTATTCTCAGCTGTAGGTGTGTAGTCATTAATATTTTCTTGAGATGAAAATCTTATAAACATATCATCTTGTGTTGTTGGATCTCCGATAGTAGTTTCAGTTCCAAAAAATACTAAGTGACGGTCAGGTGTAGACACTACCATATCACGTGACGCTGTTGGTGCACCTGATATAATTGTTGCTCTATTGAAAACAGCATTAGTTGCATCTGCATTCCACTCAAAACAAGCTCCATTAAAAATTAAAGCAATAAGAGTGCTTCCTAAATTATCCAAAGACCATAGTCCTGGTTCTGTAACAGTATTTGTAGTAGTGGAGGATTGACCCCATCCAGAAAAACTACTTGTGTTTGTAACTGTTGCTCCATTAGAGTGAGCAGCGTTTGTAGTTCCTCTAACATTTCTAGTAATACCGGTTAAATTATTTCCTGCTACACCTGTGTAAGAAATTTCCTCTGTTCCAACTTGAATAAAATTTGTACCTGTAGTTGGAAAACCTGTTGTGCTTGTTAATGTAATACTTGTTCCAGACCCACCCGTACCAAATGCATTAGCACTTAATGATCCATTTAATGTTGTAGTTTGTGGAGTTGAAACAGTTCCACCCCATAGAGATATACCATAACCAAAGACTAGTTTTTGATTAGAAGAGCCTACGTGATAATATTGAAAATAAGTTATACCACCTGATGTACTTGCACCGGATCCCGTTTCATTTGATGGCATCGTAATTGTAAGTGTGGTTGATGATGGCACGCTTGTTACCATAAATTTTTTATCAGCAAAATCTGTTGCACCAAAATTAGAATTAGTAATGGCACTAAAGGTAGCGGCAGCACCAAATAATATAATGTCACCTTCTTCAAAATTATGTGCACTACCAAATGTAAGAGTTACGATAGGAGATCCGTTAGTTGTGCTAAATGCACTTGTAATTGCTGTGCCTGATGGATTAACTAAAGGATGTATATCGTAATACACATCTCCAGAATACACATATAAAATTCTGTTTGTACCAATAGCAGCAAACTTAATTCCAGCTTTGTTAACCATGTGATGCAATTGTCTAGTTGCTCCAGTTAATTTATCAGTTCCTAATTGATTCCAGCCGCCTATTTTTTCAGGTGTACCATATCTAAAACGTACATTTTCTCCACCTGTCCATTGTGATTCAGCTCCGGTAGATGTAACTTGTTTGTTGAACCCTGGTAAAAATCCTAATTTTTGTAACATAAAAAACCCTTGAAATAATTGATTTACATTATATAATAGTTTTATAAAGAATGAAAGATAGAAAATATAAATGAAAACTACAATACTAGATAATGTTCTTTCTCAAAAAGAATTGTTTTATATGTACAATCAAATTGTAAGCACTCCAAATTGGAAATTAAACGGTGTGTCAGGATCAGATAGAGATCCTAGATTAGGAGCTCCTGTTTTAACCGTTAAAGTTGGTGATATAGTTGAGCATCATCCATTTTTTCTTTGGGGACAAACTTTAGTTTATAGAATAGCAAAATTACTAGATGATAAAAATAAAGGGATACCTACTCAAATAATTAGAATGTGGTTAAATGTTACTTATAACGGTAAAAAATCCCAACACTGGTTACATAGAGATGAAGAAACAGATTTACAATTAAAGTCAATAGTATTATTTATGACTCCTGTTTGGCAACCGGATTGGAGAGGTTCTTTTTATGTTGATGGAGAAGAATTTAAATTTAAACCAGGTAGTGCTGTAATATTTGATTCGGAGCAATACCACAAAGGAGAATCACCTGAGTCAGAAACATATAATTGGCAAAGAATTACTTGTAACATTTTAGTAGGATAATGATTAATTTTATAAATAAAAACAATAAATTAAATGAAGTTAAAACTAGTTTAAATATTACTTATCCTAGAACAGTAAATATAATATGTGGACACTACCCTTATCCAGATATAATCCACAATTTTATACTAGATATAAAAAATAATTTAAATCTTGAAATGACAAATCATACTAACGTAAAAGGAGGTATGACTAGTTGGACTCATTTTTTAGATAAGGATAGTTTTAAAAATTTTATGATTTATTTAATAAATACTCATCAAACAACTCATTCAAATATTTTTAAATATTTTTTAGAAAAAAATTGTGTTGAAAGTGCTTGGGGTAATGAAATAAAAAAAGGAGACAGTTTAAACTATCATACGCATCCTTGTTTACATGGTGCGTTATATTTAACAAAAGGATGTGATTTAATATTTCCTGAATTAAATTTAAAAATAACTCCGGAGCCAGGTGATTATTATATATTTCCTCCAGAAGTATTACATGGATTTGATCGGTATGAAGGAGACAATAACAGATATAGTTTAATATTTAATATTTCTCAAAATAGTAATAGTTTTGATTTTGATAAAAAAATTAAATTTATGGAGAAAAAATAATGGAAGAAAAAACAGAAATAAAAAAAGAAAGTAAAATAGAAAATTTTATAGGTATGTATGATAATTACATTACTGAAGAAGAATGTAACAAAGCTATAAAATTGTTTGAGAATCAATATAAGTTTAATAAAACTATGAATAGACAAGTTTTTGAAAATGCTTCTCCACTCCATAAAAAAGATGATCAGTTTTTTGCAAATTCTGATAATATAGTTGTTTGGTGGGACGAACTAAAAAGTATGATACACAATTTTGATATTGCTTTTAAAAATTACCAAGAAAAAACAGGAGCTTTTTCTGCCTATCAAGTCCCCTTTCATTTTACAAGTTTAAAGATTCAAAAAACTTTACCTACAGAAGGTTATCATGTTTGGCATATAGAACATGGTCCAGGATTTGATAATGCGTCACGTGCTTTTGTATTTTCTATATATTTAAATGATGTTGAAGAAGGTGGAGAAACAGAATTTTTACATTTCTCTAAAAGAGTAAAACCAAAAAAAGGTAGGATAGTTATATGGCCTGCAAGTTTTCCTTATGTGCACAGAGGTAATCCACCACTATCGGGTGAAAAATATATTTTAACTTCTTGGATGATGTTAAAATAGTATTATAAAGTTATGAAGTTAATATATTCAATACCGGATAAACTTTACTATATTGAAAATTTTTTAGATTATTCAACTTATAAAGGAATTCATAATGCTATATTTAAAGAACGTAAAAGTATAAATCTAACTTCATCTAAAGAAGTGTGGTCTAAAGATTTAATAAAAAATATAACTCCACCAAAAAGAGTAGAAGTTTCAAACTACCCACCATTTGAAAAATTAAAAATTTTGACTAAACACAATCAATTTTATAAATTAAATTTAAAAGAAATAATTACGATTATTCACTATATGGAAAAAGGTGCTGGTATTAACTGGCACGACGATGGAGCATGGAAGTATGGAGCTACCTACTATGTAAATAATAAATGGAATAGTAATTTTGGTGGCGAACTTATGTTTCGTGATAAAAATGGTCACGGTTTTATACCTGTGGTAGGAAATTCTTTGGTAATTATAAAAGCTCCGCTAACTCACAAAGTTAATCCTGTCCTAAGTCCGTTAACTCCTAGAGTTTCTGTTCAGATGTTTATAAAATAATTAAGAAGAATAAGATGTAGGCCTTGCACCTAATCTAGAAATTTTTTCATCTGCAGTTTCATCTTCAACATTATCATTATCCCAATCAGCTTGTAACTGTGATAAATGAGCTGCATCCCATTTAGAAGAAAACTGACTTATGTCTCCTAAACCTGCATCGTCATAAGATGAATTTGGAGTTTCATCTCTATATTCTATTTCGTCAGAAGATACAGATGTACCATGTTGAATAGCCCAAATATTTGAAAACTTAGAATCAGACCAAAAAGAATTATCAGATACAACATATCCAATACCTTGACTTGCTCCTTCTGCGTAATTTTTAATTACCATTTTATCATCAAATATTATTGTCCAATTTGCGTTAGTTGCCATTTTTTCTCCTAAGTTTTTATAATATAAATTAATGTTAAATAAGGTTGTAATACAGATGGGTTAACTGCAGTACCACTAAAAGTACTATTAGTTGAACTTGAGCTTGAAGCATTACCACTACCACTAAAAGTTGCACTCATGTTGTGAGAGTGAGCTGATCCAGATCCCGCATTTCCTGAAGTTTTATTTGAAACTGGGTTTGCTGGACCACTTAATTTTGCAGACTGGCTGTTTCCTGTAAAATTTGCAGTAGTAAATGAAACATTATGACTGTGAGAAGCAAGTTGTGCTGTTGATAAAGAAGTATTTCCTGTACTACCTCCAACGTTCCCTGTAACGTTAATATTTGTGTTTGTGTTTGTGCTTGAACTAACATTACCAGCAGCTGTAACTGCAACAGTATTTGCTCCACCAGTTGAAGCTAAAGCTTTAGTTCCAGATTTACCCATTGGAACATTATCAGCTAAATTTGGTACGTTAAAAGTAGATGAGCCATCACCTGCACCGTAAGTAGTCGATACAATTGCAAATAATGCAGAGTAAGTTGTTCTTGAAACTGCTGCTCCATCACATTCTAAAAAACCTGTTGGCACTGAGGCAGAAGACCATGGCACGATAGTTGCCGTTGGAATACCTTCAATACCTGTAAGGTCTGATCCATTAAAATTATATTTAGTTGCTTCGTAATTTGCCATATTCTATTTCTCCGTGTAAGTCCATCCTACGTCTGATCCGGAATAAACCAATCCAAACGCTGCACCCTCAGTATTAACTACTAAGTCCGCACTTGCGTTAGTTATTTTAGAACTGTTTCTACCAACAGTCAATGCATTAGTATCAAAAGTGTATCTTGAATCCACAAAATTTACTTGATCACCTACAGAAGGTGATGCGGGAAGAGTTATTGTAACTGCTCCACTATTTGTATCTACAAAAATTTTATCACCAGCTACTGCTGTATATGCTGATGTTTTAGTAAGCCAGTCTGGAACAACTGGTTCAAATGGAACTTCATAAACACCTGTGTTTGTTGCGACACCATCTAACCAAATAATTTTCCAAAGTTTATTTGTAGCTGAAAAAGTAACAGTTTCTCCTGAACCAGAAACAGCTTTTAATTGTACTGTAAATGCACCAGAAGTATTGTTTTTAATAAAGTAAAAATTTTCTGTAAGTAAAGGAAAAGTTACAACTTGATTCCCTGTAATTGAACCAGTAAATTCTATAACTCTGTGTTGAGCAGTACCTGTTAATGCACCATCTGCAATAGTTAAAGCTGTTGTTTGTGCACCACCAGCAATTGATAAACTATTATATCCACCTGTTAATTGTTCAACAAGATTTAAATTAGCGTTAGTTTTTTCTCCCCAAGTACCGGCATTTTCGCCGGTCGCCATTAGTTCTATTCCTAGATCTGAAAATGTTGATGCCATCGTTTATATTCCTTATTTTTGTTATTTATATTAGTTATTTATTGTCAAGTCAAACATAATTATGCAGGGGTTTTGATTGTATATCCTGTGCTAGTTTTAGGTGTTAATGTTCCATAATATTTAAGAACTATTCCTGTATCATCGACACTAGAAGTCGCTTGTACTCCTGTTAATCCCATGACATCTGCAGGTGAAATTGAACCTACTGCAGAAGTTGATGACACTCCTGTTAATGGTACTCCTATACCAGTAACCAAAGCTCCTACAGAAGATGTCGTTGATACTCCAGTTAATGGAACTCCTATCTCAGTAACCAAAGCTCCTACAGAAGACGTCGTTGATACTCCAGTTAAACCCATTACATCAGCAGGTGAAATTGAACCTACTGCAGAAGTTGTTGATTGACCAGTTAGTAATGCTTCTTCGTTTGATACAACGGTTACTGATCCAACTGCAGACGTTGATAGTACACCAGCTGGAGTAACTTCTTTTCCAGTAAATAAAATTAAACCACCTAGGGAAACAGTTGCTGATTGACCCGTTGGTGTTAATGAAAGACTAGTTGTTGGAGATAATGATCCAACTGCAGAAGTTGTTGAAAGTCCTGTTAGACCTACTGTCATAGCATCTATGGAACCTATAGAACCTAATGCAGAAGTTGCTAACTGTCCTGTTGGTGTTAATGAAAGACTAGTTGTTGGAGACAATGACCCAACCGCAGAAGTTGTTGAAAGTCCGGTTAGACCTACTGTCATAGCATCTATAGAACCTATAGAACCTAATGAAGAAGTTGTGGCTAAACCTGAAAGAGTAACGTCAAGAGCAGACTCACCCCAGTTTTCAGCTCCCCAAGTATCTTGGCCCCAACCTGCTGTTTGTTCAGTGCTGGTTGTAACCGAACCTATTGAAGTTGCTGATTGTAAACCTGTTAAAGTTAAATCAATATTTAATATAATGTCGACTGTAGTTGAACCTACTGAAGATGCTGACTGTACACCTGTTAAAGAAGCTGTAATAAGTTGATCAGCTGTAACACTACCAACACTAGAAGTTGATTGTACACCTGTCAGTCCCATAACATCTGCAGGTGAAATTGTTCCTACTGATGATGTTGATTGAACACCTGTTAAAGTTACGTCAACGTCGGCTTGATCGCCCCATTGGTTTTGACCCCAGGTGGTTCCGGATTGATTCCAAGTGTTAGACATAAGGTTTTAACCTTATGCTATACGAAGAATAGCGTTAGATGCATCTGCTGCTGGAAACTCAATTGTAAAAGTTCCGTTTGTTACAACTTTATCTCCACCAAATGCAATTGCACAAACTGCTCTATCAGCATTTGTATCGTTATATATTAAACATCCGTTTGCTGTAAATGAAGCTGATGAAAAAGATACATTTGCAAAATCACAACACGCTGTATCAGTAGATAAAGCAGGTGTTACACTTGTAAGTGCTATACCACCAGCTGAGTAAGCTGAACCAGATGCGTTAGTAATTTCGTTTGTTGAACTGTAAGCTGTTGTTGATTTATTTAAAGTAGCACTACTTGTATATAAAGCTAATTTAAAACTGTTTCCAGACGATGCTGTAAAGTTATGTAACGCTTGTAAAACTTCCGCTTTAAAACTGTTACATACTGCTGATGTTATTGCCATAATGTTTTTCTCCTAAATTTATTGAGGCGCTGACTCGATTGGAATTCTTATTGTACCATCCGTGTAATCGTCTCGTCTTCTTCTTCCAAGTTGCATCGCTGCAAACTTTTGTAGTTCAGTTTTATACCTATTTTCATATAGTGTCAACATATCTGTTGGACCTTTTAAAAACATAAATGCTTCTGTTAAACATGCATATAATAGACCTTGTGGAAAGTAATTACTTATATATGTTCCACCTGTGTTGTCTTCTAAACCTCCGGGCACAGCATTATAATGTATAATATATTGATAATTTTGATCTGGTGTAGGAGCTACAAATATAGCACCTGATGTAGCTGTGTTAGCTCCGGTTGTGGCACCACCAAACATAGAATAATATCTAGGTAATCCTTTAACATTTTGTCCAGCAGACCCTCCAGAAGGCCCTGTTGCTTCTCCTACATATTCTGTAATAAAAGTTTGATCACGTCTTTCTAACCAAAAACCTTGATCTGTAGCAACTGTTGTAGAATTAAAAACTTGAACTCCTCTAATAAATAAAGCTTTTGTAGGAACTGTAATACTATTAAAATTTTGTGCAAATTGTGCTTGTGCCATGATTCTATCAGAATCCATAGGACAATCTAAATTTATTCTATGTTCTGCATTTTCTATAAATCTATTTATAACAGCAGTAGTAAATACATTAGAATCTACTTCTGTATAGTTTCTAATATCTGTTGTTAGTTCTGAGTATGTATATCCAGCCATAATTAACTTCTATCATTTACAGGTCCAATTGTACACTGAAAACCGCCTCCTGTTTCTGATCTACCTGCTGCATTTACTAAAGGAACTGTTATAGAATTAAATTGTTGTTCTGTTGCTTGCGTTCCATTTGGTAATGTAGGACCAACTTCTACAGTAGTTGCAATTGCTGTTGCTAATCTAGAACCAAAAACTAATGCTCCATTTGCATGAGTTGTTGCTGTAGTATTAGAAGGAGTAAATCCTCTAAAAGGAGCGGCTGTCCCTCTTGTTAATCCAGATAAAATTCCTGTACCTACATTGTTACCTGTGTATTGAATTGTTTCATTTATATATTGTCCAAAAGTTGTACTAGTTGCATCTTGGTCTACTTTTTCTATTACAATAAAACCATCGTTTGGAAATTGAGTAGAATCATTTAAAGTTAATGTATTTACTGTAGCATTAATTGCACCATTTAATGTTGTAGATAATTCTAAAGTTGCAATAGCAACACCACCAACTCTAGATTTAACTGCTTGAAATCTAACATACGATGTCCCTTCATTTATTTGATTACTTG
>Ga0196887_1001096_pt1 | contig 12026 bp, 27 predicted proteins | sample VirMetDEL_Mar_31_FD_169094 | JGI IMG/M metagenome (GOLD analysis project Ga0196887, IMG submission 169094) | Aqueous microbial communities from the Delaware River and Bay under freshwater to marine salinity gradient to study organic matter... | ecosystem: Environmental > Aquatic > Marine >... | reverse complement strand
TGTTTCTAATTCGTTCTTCCAGGCATCTATATGAGCTAGTATAACAGGCTTTATTGTAGACTTAGATACATTCTTCATATCATTCAATATATTGTCTATGAATAAGCCTACTGAAGCCACTACGCTTTCTAAGTTATCATCCATTATTTGAATATTTTCAAAGCTATATCAAAAAATGGTAGATACAAAACGTGTATAGCAATATCCTCTTCTATATAAGATCTAAATCCAAATAGTACTCCAGGATAAAATCCTATTTCTATAACCCACGCTGTTTCGTTTTCGTCTTCTTTCATGTACATATTATATTATGTCTTTTATGTAATTGTTCTATATCTATTGATCTTACTTTTCCTTTAGCTTCCCAGCTCCATTTAACAAACTTGTCAATCTGACGCTCTGCGTATTTTTGCCTTGCTATCCTTTTTGCTTCGAAAGGATTAACTCTACGGTCTTGTCGCATTCTTTTTGATTTTGTGGTTTGTATAATGTTACATTTGGGAATTGCCTTACTATAAGTTGCTTAAACAACTTCCACCTCATAGGAAATGATTCATTTGCTCTTCCTTTAGTTTCAATTATAAAATCTTCGCCAATAAAATCAGGTGTATACTTAATAGGTAAAATACGTTTGCATCCTCTATTTTTATAATCACCCTTACCATTAGCTTGTCTTTCATAAACTTCATTTTCAAAATGAAAACCATTTAATAAAACAAATGTCTCTCCTTCGTATTTAGCTTTTATCTTTGCTTTTCTCAAAGCTATATACATATATTTCTCAAGACCAGAAGCGAAGTCGATACCATCATATGATACCTTCTTCGATCTTACAGGTCCACGTTTTCTGCTTTTTCTTTTAAATAATTTTTTCATACTCAACATCAAAATCTCCTAAATTATCATAATGCAAACCATCATTACCATTTTGAGCTACTATGTTTATTCTGTTAAGCATAGCCTCTTCAACCTCATCAGCTAAACAAGTTTTAGCAGCTTCTATATATAGTAAAGCATCCATCAATTCTTCTTGTACATCTATTAAAAAGCGATTTAGATCTTTTTTTTGACCTTCAATCTCTTCCATCATTGTAGCTCCATACTTTTTTTGACCTACTAAACTACGTTGATCCATTTTAGCTAAAACTCTTTGAACTATCTTATCTTTTGTTTTTATAATCATATGATTTTAGTTTTTATCAAAGCCAGTTACTCTTTTGTTTCTCCAGCTAAGGTGTTTGTTAATAGGCTTTTTACTAATACGTTCTTTAGTTTTCTGTAACCTTGTTTCTGTTTTTGTTATCATAATGTTTCACTTAAACTTTCTTGTTTTACAAACGTGCCATTTATCATTTTACCCGTCCTGTTAGATATAACATTGTAAGCACTTGTTATACAGTCTTCTATATTATGACCTCTTAGTTTAGCTAAATTAGTTAACACAACAACCATATCACCGATAGCATCTATTACCTCTGGTTCGTCGTTTTTTAATATAGCTTGAGCAAGTTCACCAGCTTCTTCCATAAGTTTTACAAACTGAGTTCTAGCATCACCAGATCTATATATTCCTTTTTCAGTAGCCCAAGCTCTAATTAGATCATATACATTTTCTTCATTACTTGCATAAAAAGATTGTTCTGGATAAGTAGAACTAACTGTACTTGGTTTTTCACTAGCATAAAAAGCTTTATTATATATGTAACACCTTTGCGTATTGTACATAGATATTTTAGCATTACTTAATATCCAAGGTATATTATCTTTAGTTATCTCAAATGTACCAAACTCTGGATGCTTCCATTTTAAACCTATATTATCCATCAACCTACCTTTGAGTTTAGCTATTGGAACAGGGAAGGTTGTTGTTTGTTCTGTTACGTTTATTTTCATATTGTTATTATTTTTATTAGTTAAAGAATTGTATTTCTGCCTGTCTACCTTATAGCCGTAAGACTTTTGAAGTTCTATTTCCTTGTCAGATATATAATCTATATCATCGCTAGTAAGTAGAACTTCGTATTCATCTGCGGTATAACCTTGTTGCCGCGTAACTCTATCCTTAAGATTACGTGTTATTCCTATTTTTTTACCTGGAATATGGTATAAATAAAATATCTCTTTCATAATTATAATTTATTATTATATAAGTGCATGTTGTGAGCGTGGTGGTAATACCAACCAGTCTCAATAGATAACATATCTGCAACTAATTCTTGTAATGATGCAAATTGATACTGATCATTACAAAAACCATACCAGATGTCATTAGAACGCATATAGACAGACATACAAAGCTTTTCATCGATTATAGAAAACTGTATAGCATAAGTACAAGGCGTATCGTATGTAAACCTGTTATGCTCTTTAGCATCATATATACTTATAGCTGCTTGCCTCGTGTCTGTGTCTTCTCTTAGTTTATCAACTACATAACCTAATTGGTTATTTCTTTGCCATTGATAACCGTAGTTAGAATTAACTAAACCGTACTTGTCGGCCATACGTTCCCATATAGGTGGTATACTACCGTATAGTTCTCCTAATTTATTAATACTAGGATCGCCAGATAAATACCAAGCCCATTCAGCTGCAGCGTATTTTTCATTCCACTTGCGCTCAGCATTTGTTATAACCTTGTCTGAAGGATTATCTATATAAAAACCACAATTGAATATTGCCTTTGTATCGCCAAAGTCAATACCTTTTTGTAGTATTTCATCTATAACACCTTCATATGCTTCATTAGCATTTTTAAACCTTGTTTTCATATTTGTTGTAATAGTATTTGTAGTAGCTGTACATCTTAACCCATATATCTAACTTCTTATAGTCATTTGGATCTGTACTAGTCTTACCGTTGTTTAATATCTCTATAGTCCATCTAGACTCTCTTATAGCTATTGGTGATATGTATATTTGATTTCTTACACACCATCTCATAGCTTTAGCCTCTTCTTCTGTCGGAGTGTAATCACCCATATCCCATGGTGACTTTTTCTTACCCATTTATTCCCAAGGCATTTTATCTGCTGATACATCTAATGGCTCATGAGGAAGAAAACAACCTGATCTCGGCTCCCATTTAAAATGTGCTTCAGCTCCGTTTTCACCGAGGTTTTGAAACTTTATTTTAAGTACCTTAGCTTTAACTGTTTTGTTCTCATAATCCCTATGTACTAATAAACCGTGATAAGAAGCATCGTACCATTCACCACCTCCTTTAATGTTATACATAGTAGGCTCTTCAATCTTGCCGTCTTTGTCTTTATACATTTTAGTAGGGTGAGCTACAATAAATACAAGTACATCAAACTTCTTAGCGAATGTTTCTATCTTAGTAAGATACTCCATTGTATAACGGTTAACATCCTCTGTCTTACAGTCTACGTCTCTAACTTTATTAAATGGATCTATAACTAGGCATTTAATACCTTTACGTTTAACTAGCTCAGCAGCTTTTTTAAGCACTGACTCTAAAGTATAACGCTCCATGTCAATGTGAAAGTAATTACTATTACAATGATCTGCTATTTGATTCCATTTATCTCCACCGATATCTTCTTTTGTTGGCATACCTTGCCAAGTCTTACGCATTAATTTATGAGCGTGTAGATATGTCGGTACATTCTCTGGAGATGCGAAAGCTGTTTTCCAACCGTAGTTCGCGTTATACCCAACAACCATTTGGTCCACGAAATCCGACTTCCCTGAAGAAGGTATTCCAGTGACAGTAATAAATTGACCAGTATACGTAGAAAATATATCATCAAAGTTCTGCAAACCAATTTGAAAGCCAGGCTTAAAACCATTGCGAACAAAGTCAGTGACTTCATCCTCGATATCTCTGAACGTAGTAACGTTTTCAAGAGGTACGGGCCTTGCTTCAACGATTCTCTCTGTAAGTTTTTCTTTACCATATTTCTGTAAGTATTCATTAGCATCTTTACAATCTTCAAATGTTGATAAAAAACAAACTTCAGATCCTAGTCTTCTAATTAATTCTGTCTGTAATGCCTGTCCAGCTTCATCAGAGTCTACGGCTAATATAATCTTCTCTTTGTCTTCAAAATAATCAATACAACTATCTAAGTAGTCTAAGTTATTAGAATTAAGTGTTGCTCCATTAGGAACTGATATAGCGTTTGTAATACCTGCTTCGTGCAATGCTAACACATCCATTTCACCTTCAACAATAACACAATATTCATATCCTACAATACTATCTATATTATAAAATACTTTCTCAGCACCCTTATATAATTTAAAGTTCTTTCTTCCATCTCGGTATTTAACGTTAGTTAATTCGCCGCCCATAAAATAATTGAACTTTATTACATTCTCGGTTTTACCGGTCTGTGGCATCCACTCAGGACCCTCACTGATCTTTAGATCAATAAGAGTCTGAGATGATATACCTCTTGTTCCAAACCATTCAATAACTTTATCACTAACAAACTCAGGTTTGTCTAGATTTATTTTTATATCAGGTTTAACATACACCTTTTCAGCTTTACCCTTACGTTTGTAAGTATGCAGTTGGAATGATGTATTACAATTGTGACAAGTACCGAGACCCCGTTCCCAGTCATAAGAAGCACACTTGGCTTTTTTATTCGCGGGTTTTCTATTATGAGAGCAATTAGGGCATATACCCTGTTTTTTACCCTCTTCTAGACCATGCTGATTAAACGTGTCAATCGCAAATCCATTGATCTCTGTAGTCTCTATTTGCATAGGTTATTTAATTTAATTTAATTATTCTCCGTCTCTACAATGAGGACATATGTCACAAAATTCAAATTCCTCTATAGTCATACCAGCATGACATATTTGGCACGCTGTTTCTCCGTTATTCTTATACATATCTAATGCAATTTTGTATCTTAAATAAGAACTATTACTTGTCCTTAGTTTAGAACGGTAGATCATCTTCTTGAGGAACAAACGATTGAGCAGGTGCTGCTTGCTGAGGTTGATCTATCCTCGAAGGACCGTGCAAAGGCTGGTCTGTTCTAGGAGCTGGAGCTACGTTGTCTCCATTAGTCCATACAACTTTAACATTACCTAAGTAAACCTTAGGAGCTTTAGCCTCTCGTTCTTCTTTTGATTGTTCTACTACTACAGGGCCTTGATTACCATAGTTATCAACCTCATCGTTTATTGTGATTGTAATTGGTAAATAAGATCCTTTTTTCCCTTTGTATATTTTATCCTTAGGGATCTCGTTCAAATTAATATTTGCTTTGATAATACTAGCCATAATTTTAGTATGTATTTAATTGATTAAACATTCTTGTTAATTGTTCTTTAGTTGCACCAGTTGTTCGGCGAACATTATCTACTGCTTTTACATGTGTTTGATTTCTGTAAAAGTTTGATTCATTTGTTCTCATACCTGTTACTGTGCATACTCTTTTTTTGCTTCTTGCCATTTGATTAAAGTGTTGAATTAATAAAATAATTTTTTGGATCAAAATCCGGGTTTTCGTAAAACAATTTCCATTGCTCTACTGCTTGTTTAACTTTTTCCTTACCGCTGTCATAGAACTTATCAGAACAGTCGAATATACCTATCTGTCTTGTAGCCTTGTCTATTGCTAGAAAAATAAGATCATAACCAAAAAGCTTTCTATATATATAAGCTTGACTGTCATAATTATATTTATAAGCTGAGCTTCTAAAGTTATGAAGATTAGATGTAGTCTTCAAATCTACTACATACTTTTCATCATGATTTACAATATCAGCTTTACCTTTCCACAATAAACCCTCTATTTCTTTTATACCTGGTTTTTCATACTCAACATCTATACCGTTTATAAGGTCGTTGCAAGCATCGTTAGATAACATTGTATCTATCATTAATTCTAGCTTGTCAACTTCGTGTTGTAGTAAACACATTTCGCCACCTGATATTTCTTTATAAAGCTTTGTATTTCTTGTTGATGATTCGATTATTCTATACTTTTTAAGCTTATCTGGCTCAAGTATTGCTGTGTGAAAATAACCACCTATCAAGAAATTAATGTTAGGTTTTTGCTCTGCGCCTAGCGCTAATGGATTAGTTAGTAATGTTGATATATCAGAGTTGCTTCTAAATTGTCTACCAAATTCTCCGTAGTAGTCCTCATCGCTTCTAAGTCTCTCAATAGCATCATTTAAAACTTTTTTATCCATTTATAATGTTTTAAGTTTAGTTTCTATCTCATTTGATAGATCGTATTTGGCCTTTATGGTTTCTAATTTACCACCTTTTTTAATAAAGTCTACAGCTTTTGGAAAAGCTGGATCTTTTTCTGAGGTTAAAGTACTTTTTGTTTTCTTACTTGTAGTACCGTGTGTATTAGTAGCATCACTGTCCGCAGTGTCATCAATCAGAAATAAATTTCCGAGAGCATATTTTTTGCCATAACTAGAAGCACTACCAAATTGCTGAGGTACATTCATACCTTTTTGATTCATATCTACACCTACTATAGCTTGAGCAATTATTTCAGATTGTCCATCGCTTAATACAGCTTGAGACTCCATTACTGGTATACCTGCTATTTCTTTTAGTGTTTCGTTGATAGTTACATTTACTTTTAGTTTTAATAAAAATGGTTTTACAGCTTCTAATATATCTTCAGCTGATCGATAGTTGTATCTACCGAAAGAATTAAATCTTGATTTCTTAGCTTTTAATTCAGTTTGAATTGTTGCTAGTTTTTCATTTAAAGTCATAGGCTTTAATTGTTTTAGTTATTATTATAATTACATATATACGTATTTTTTTACGTTAGTTTTATCACCTAACTTACAGTAAGTCAATCACTTGTGAGTGATCTACGTTTTCTATAAGCTTGTTAATAGCTTGCTTTTTTATCTCAGATACAGTCACATAATCACGTGCTCCAGTTATCCCTAGTTTAGCTGCTATTTGTTTTCCTGAATGCTTGTCACAGTCTAAACCATAAGAAAGTCTAATCACGTCTGCTTCTTTTTCAGATAAATATTTATTTAGTATACTTAACAGATAAGAGTTTAGTAAATTTATATTGTAAACCTCAGATTTATCAGGTATTGAGTTACTCCAAGACTCACCGTTTTCATTATCATCCTCATGCGGTTTATCAAGACTTAAGAACACTGAATTAAAAAACAAAGCAACTGCTTTTTTGTCATCAGGATTTTTACGTATTTCGTTTAGCTTATGCTCTGGTATTCTAATATTACCTCTACATATATCTATACGTCTTCTTATAGCTCCTTTGATTCTTTTACTTAAGAACGATTTTAAAGTTTTCTCAACGTCTTCAGATTCGTGTAAAACAGTCCAGTCTAACCTGTCGACAGCTCTAACTAATCCTTCGCAACCACATTGTATAAGATCATTAATACTTAATACACCTGAAGCTTGATCAGATGTTGAAAACTTTCTAGCTAAATTCTCAACTAGTGGTATAAATTTTACTATAAGTTCATCTCTAGTGTATTCATCCCAAAATTTACCATCAAGATTAGCTATAGATTTTTTAACATCTGCTTTATACCTTATGTAATTTTGTATGTTATATTTCTTCATATTGATCTATTTTTTCAAATGCTTTTGCCATTAAGTTATCGTTTGCATAGTATATATTACCTATACTAGCCATCCACTCATTAAAGTTTTGTCTCATAATTGCTGATTTAATAATTCTTTTTCTTTTTTTAATTCATTACCCATATTTCTATATATAGTTCTAGCAGAGCAATCTAATAGACCTGCTATTCTAGTTATTGTTATTTTCTTACCATCGTCGTGAAGATCTAGCATGCATTGATATATTGATTCTTCATCTATTACAGATGATCTACCTACTAATTTACCTACTATTTTCATTTTTTCACTTAATGTTAATCCTGTGTATTCTTTAAATATAATTTTACGTGATTTATTTTTAGGTGGTCGTTCAAGATCAGACATCAAAACATCGTATACCATTTGCTCAAAATGCCAACTACTTATTTCAAATGTAACAAAGCCATTTATCTTATTACATATGAAAATACATATATCAGAGAATTTATCGTGAGTTAATTGAGGGTTTAAGTACCATATAACTAGCATGTGCCACTTCAAGCTTTTATAAGTATTTATTTTAGCTTTACTGCGGAACAATGTATAGCATTCGTTTGTACCGTTCTCATAGTAACTACCCCAATCATACACCTCTGTTGGAATATCATTAATAGGATCTCTTCTATATATAATACGATGCTTGTTAAAAAAGTCTAATTTTCTATTGTATGACATTAGCCAGTTACTATTATATCTAAAGGCCTATTGTCACAGTCTACACTATCACAACAACCTAATGTTTGGTATATTATATTTTTTTCATTAAAAAAATCTTTTTGTTCTAGCCTCATTTCCTCGAATAATTGTTTAGTTCTACCCATTATTTCTAGTTATTATTTGTTCGCTCGCGCTTCTTACAGTGTGTTTTTCGTTTTCATAATAGTTCCAATATGCTGATACACTGTCACCTTGTACTTTGTATTCGTCTGGCATGCATTGTGGTGGTTCTGTAAAAGTATTGTCCGGTATTCCTAATGGTAATTGTTTTAAAGGTTCTTTGCATTTAGTTATTGTTAAATGTATTTTGTTATATCTTTTAGTATACTCTTCGCCTAGCGCTATCATATGATTATACAACCACATGTATTGCTTTGCGTTTTGTCTACACCATATAGTAGACGGATGATTGTAATGCGCTTTCTTATAAGGCACTTTAACCATCGGATAATTAAGTTCGGCATAATGATGATGTGCCGTACAGAGCATCTGGGCTGATTCTAAGATCATCTTTACGACATGCTTGTTATATTGTATGACTGCAGCTTTTTTAGGATCAGAATTTAAATAAAATATATTCATAATTTTGCTTTTAAATCTATTATTTTGCTATTTATTTTACTAGCTAGCGTGAAGTTTTCATCTTCAACTGCCTTGTCTAACTCTTGTTGTAATTCGTCTATTTGCATGTGTATTATTTCTTGCTCAGACATCATACGCATATTACCAAAGCCGTCTTGTTTAATGTTTTCCATTGATATTTGGAAGTCTTGATTCCATTCGTCTTGCTTTGCTTCTAAATGATCTATAATAATTTTAGCAGCTAGTTCGGCTATTTTAGTAATATCTTTTTCTGTCATTTATTGTTTTTTAAATCTGTAAAATCCTGTAATATATCTATTTATAAATCTACCTTTAGACTCAGCATCCATTAGCCCACGCCATACATGATAAGGTACTTCTTCGTACTTGTATGAATTAGCATTGGAGAATACTATTGTAAGCTCTTGGTTGTCAGAATAATACCTAGCCATCTGTATAGCTGTTGATTTTTCACTTCTAAATTTTTCAAATGTGTTCATAAGTTTTTTGTTTATTATATTATCTATAGTTAATTGTATTTAGTTTGTATTAGTGGAATACTAAGCCTACTTTGTTAGTATCGTTGAACCACTTAGTAGCCATTAAATCAATAGAGCTGGCATCAGTATACGAAGCCCTACCAAGATCAGCATGGCTTGAGAAAATTTTAGTGTGTCTATGTTTTGTCTCATCTATTAAATGTTTTTGTTTTCCAGAGTCACTGAATATTATATCGTAATTACTTGGTAATGAGGTTTTTAACATCATATCAATCATATTGGTGTAACTGTAAAACCGTACGTTAGGATTGCTATTAGCAATGTCGATCCACTTTTTTAGATATGCGCGAGAGTAATAATCGCCGCTATCATGGACTCTGACGTAATCAGGTTTCTTCTTACGTATTTCAGCGTTCATAGCTTCAACAAATTTGTCAGTTTTACTGAGCTCATAACGCTTTTCAAACGCAGGTTTTACGTTACTCCAGATGTAGGCTCCTTTCTTGGCATAACAGAATTTAACACAACTGTCAGCCATGGGGCACGTCAGTTTCCCGCTAGCAGATTTGTAGGCAGGAATACCGAAGTTAAAGACCCGGAGCCCGAGTTCTTTCGATGTTTTTTTAAGTTTAGTATTTTGTGTAAGTAGGTTCATAGTTTTTGTTTATTATATTATCGATTAGCAATCGTATTTAGTTTGTATTAACAATACCAACATTTAAAAACGTGTTACAACATCGGTTAAAGTTAATTCTTGCTTAGGTTTATCCCATATAAAGTCAGCTAGTTGATGCACTACCCTTAGCTATGGAACGTTAGCATTAATGCCGTTGTGATATTCGCCATTTAGCTCTTGATATTTCAATGCGGTCATAAGCATCAGGTGAAGGGTAAAAGTGTATTAATCCTGTACCATTACAAAATCCACATCCTTTCTTCTTACATTCAGGGCAATCAACAGAAGAAGCACTAATGCTAACATCAGCTATAAAATCATTGCCGTTTTGTTTCTTATCCGAAGTTTTGTTTTCTTTACTCATCTTATTTCTAATTTTAAAGTTCAAGTGTATTTAATCGGCAACGCTTCATAGCCGTAACCGTTATGCCAACATTAAAACGCTTTTTACATTTAGCGTAGTAAACAATTATGCACGAGAGTAAATGTTATCAAAACAATCATTGCAAAAACCTAATTTCTGTGTTGGTTTACATTGGCAGTTGGCGCATAACTGATCGCTATCGCTTTTACAACAACGTGTAACAGAAATAGCTTCTAATAGCGTTTTTATGTCATTAGTCATTTGTTCGTGTATATTTTCACGAGTTCCGTAAACCGCCATTGTATAACCTCTTTCAAGTCTGGCTTGTATTTCTTCTGTTTTCATTTGTTAAATTTATTAATTTAAGTCGCACTAATCATACAACCATACGTTAGGCACAATACTAATACCCCATTAAATCGATTGGCTAACAACGTGTAAAATTAATATTAACTAACTCTTTCCAATTTTCGCCTCTATAACCAAGTATTATAAATCTATTTTCAACAGTCAATCTTACATAGTGGTTTAATACTTTAAAGTTCCATTTACATTTATCCATAATTTTTATATTTATTGTTTCTATTCCGTTAATACTAATCTTACACAATTCAGTTGTAAACAATGCTACAACTCGTCATCTGTATAATCATCTCGGTCTTGCAATATTTGTAGCAATCTTTTAGGAGTAAGTACATATCCATCAAGCATTTCATCAGTTCCAAACTTTCCGCAATCTGCCCAAAAGTCTATAACTATTTTACCATCTTCTTGCTTTATTTCGCAAGTAGTTTTTACTTCTTTAGGGTCTTTGTATAATAAGCTCATATCTATTTATTTTAGTTAATTAATCCGCACAGTTCACAACAGCACACCTAAAACAATTAAAACGTTTTTATGTCTGCTTCAGTTGGCACATATTAAAACAATGATGCCAACTATGTATAACAAAAATTAAAAGTATCTGTATATCTTCTGTGTTCTTTTCCTTTTATATGAGAATAGTGTTTTAAAAAAATAAACCCTTGCATCTTTTATTATCAACTCTCTCCTTGCGTTTAACAAAGGTCTGTAATCATCAATCCATTCACTTTTGTAGTCGTACTCCCAAAAATCATCCATACACATTTTCCCATTTACAGTCTTGTATTGGTATTTTTTAGTGTTAGTGTCAAAGTAAATTGGGTGTAGGTTTCTTATTTTTTTTAATAATCTTGTTTTCATAATTTAGTTTTTAAAATTTGTTATACTTTTAGTTGTAAACAATTTACTTACCTTTTGGTACAAAGAAAGTCCAAGTCTTTGCTTGTGGGTGTTCTGCTCTCCAAATTTTGTACTTTATATATCCAATTCCGTAAATTAAGCCACAGAATCCTAATATAATTAAGGCAATAGTAAATTTTTCTTTTAATTTTTTCATCTTCGTTAATCTAATAATACCATATAAGCTTCTACATTATTTTTACGAAACCAGTTCAACGCTTTATGAAAGTCATTAACTTGTTTAGGTGTTACTGTTTTAGGTGCACGTTCAAATACCCATTGACAACCCATAATAAAGTCGTATATAGATACCTCGAG
>Ga0196887_1001093_pt1 | contig 12040 bp, 20 predicted proteins | sample VirMetDEL_Mar_31_FD_169094 | JGI IMG/M metagenome (GOLD analysis project Ga0196887, IMG submission 169094) | Aqueous microbial communities from the Delaware River and Bay under freshwater to marine salinity gradient to study organic matter... | ecosystem: Environmental > Aquatic > Marine >... | reverse complement strand
ACCTAATGGCTATGCAAAAGGTGATACTAATCGTTCAACAACAATACCTTAAAGGAATTAATTATGAGTGAAGAAACAAATAGATGGTCAGATGACTATAGTGGTCGTTGGAAATCAAGAGCATACATGGTTCTGCCTGTAGCTGATATTAATTCAGCAGATGCTCCTACAGACTCAAATACAGTCGCACAGATAAAAACATGGATGGATAGCTATGGTTATAGTTATACCTCAGATATGAGCAAATCAGACCTATTACAAGCTATTCCTGTATCGAATGCGTTAATAGCTAATGCAATACAAAGTGGGAAAGACACATTACGCAAGAATAACGGAGATGATGGAGATAGTTCTAAAGCACTATTAAAGTTTGCCTGCGATAATGATGCAGATAATGATCCTAGTGTATTTAGTTCTTACGACAAACTAAGTCACTCTCAAGTGATGTCTGTATTGGGCAATAGTGAATGGACATCAAGTATTGAGTAATAGAGGTAATTCATTGGCTGAGTTCGCTGTTACAATGGCTATTATGGCAACATTAGCAACAACATCAGCACCTGCTTTTAGTAGAATAGGCGAAGGTGCTAAAGCTAAAAAGACCAAAGCCAACCTAGAGAAGATTGTAAAAGCATCTTCAATGTGGTACAACCAACAGGTAGAAGTAAATGGCATGGGTAAGTTCCCATCTCAGCCACATAGGACAGTAAGCATAGGCGAGGTAATTGATTACAATGACAATCGTAGAATAGAAACAGATGAAATACTAAATGGTACTTATGTGCCTGTTTTTAGTGATACGAGTTTTCTACATTTGTTTGACAATGACACAATTAAATCACCTTATCAAGATGGTAGGTATTTGTATGCAATATTAGGTGGCTCTGGAACAGGTAATGCTATTGTATCGCCTATATTCGTTGTAATAGACGAAGAAAATCCAGAGGACTTTAATAAGTATTACAAACCATGATTAAGAACACCTTAATAAGAATAGCAGGGGCAATAGTGTATATAGGAATAATTTGTTTATTAGTATCAACAGCAATCAGTTGCGAAGATGTCTATTTATGTGGACATGAACTAGATGCTTAATGAAAGAAAACAACGGAGCGAGGTCATATAAGGCTGAAGTAGTAGGTTCTGATTCAATGGCGATTACATTGAACTTCAAATTTCTACTAAACATCTTTGCAATATTTGGATCACTCATATTTGCTTATACAACTATAGAAAAAAAACTTTTTACATTAGAAACACAATTAGAAAATCAAAGTGAACGCATACAAAAATTGGAAGAAAGACATCAAAGAGAAATTGAACAGCTTGAAAAGGCTTGGTACGACAAAGCCAACCCTCTTAAGTGGGGTAAAACTAGAAAGTAATGATGTGTCACATGAGTTTTTCATTAATAGGGAATTAAGATACAAATGAACCAATTACCCACAATATGCTGTTTTTTCAGCTGAAAAATGAAGGGTAATTACCCACTTTGTGCTTATATACGGAAAAAATAGGGTAAAACATAATTTATGATTGAGTTTATGGAGTTGTATAGTGAGGGTGGAATGGTTGCTGTGGTTGGTGCGATGTTTATGTTTCTTGTATATAGTATGAATACAAGATCAAGCCAACAGGCTAAATCATTAGAGGACTTAAAGATAGAAAATCAAGGACAGTCTAAGCAGATATATGAGATACTTAAAGAAACAGAAGAGGCTAAACAAATTATTATTCGTCTTATAGATAGATTTAATAAGTCTGATGATACATCTTTAAGACACAGAGAAGATATAATAAGAGAACTTTCAGACTTACAAGAGAAAGTATCTTACTTATCTGGAAGGATTAACGGCTCTAAAGGTGGATAGTTTAAAAGTATCATTTGCAAGTTTAGTTAATTACAGTTTATCACTTACAAGTATAAGCACAGCCTTACAATGTGTTGTGGCTGTAATGACAATTATTTATTTAGGATATAAAATCAAGAACATAAGGGAGTTATAGATGTTAAAAAAAGTAGTATTAGCAAAGATTATAGACAAAGCTAAAGACCATATTGTAGAAGAATATCAAGATGAGTTTATTGGTTATGTGCAATCAGATGAATTAAAAGAAGAATTAGCTACAAAAATAAATAAGAAACTCAATCTGCCTTTCTTAAATGAAAAACAGGAACAGGAACTATTGGAAAAGCTAATAGATTGGGTTACTGATATACTTGAAGATTTAGCTAAAAAATAATGGCTCGTGATCCTAGAATAGGAAGGTTTGGACTCAAAGGATTTAATAAACCTAAAAGAACACCAAACCATCCAAAAAAATCTCATATTGTGCTATCACGATATAAGGAAGGTGGAAAGTTTAAGACTAAACTTTTGAGATTCGGTCAGCAGGGGGTAAGGACTAATCAAACTCCTGCACAACGCAGAGCATTTAAGGCTAGACACGCAAAAAATATAGCCAGAGGTCGTAAAAGTCCTGCATATTGGTCAAATCTTGTTAAATGGAAGCCATCTAAAACTAGGAGAAAATGATGCCTTACGGAAAAGGAACATACGGAAAGAAGAGGGGTAGACCTTCTAAAAAGAAAAAAACAATATTTAAACCTATCAAAAGGAAGAAAAAGTAATGGCTAGATTTGGAAAGAGGTCAAAGCAGAGGATGCTAGGTATTGATCCTAGATTAAGAGAGGTTTTAGATAAACTTATTAATATAATGGATGTTACTATTATCGAAGGCATAAGAACACCAGAGAGGCAAGAAGAACTGCTTAAAAAAGGTGCTACTAAGACTAAATATAGTAAGCATCTTGAAGGTAAGGCTGTTGATTTAGCACCTTATCCTATTGATTGGGAAGATAGAGAGCGTTTTCACTATATGGGTGGCATGATTAGAGGAATAGCAAAGCAATTAGGTTATTATGTTAGATGGGGTGGAGATTGGGATTCTGATGGTGAGATTAAAGATAACAACTTTGATGATTTGGTACATATAGAGATTCTATAATTGTTTGATAACTGCATAAAGATAGACCGAATGTGTGCCTTTGCAACAAAAGAACAAGATTTTAGTTATTGTGGTATAGCCACAAATGAAAATAGGATAGAACTTTTAAGTAAGTGTCCTAAAAAACCTAAAAAACGATGGGGTAGGAGATAGTTTTTTGAAAAGAGCAGTAGTAATTCCAGACCAACACTTTCCAATACACGACCAGAGTGCTGTAAATGTTGTTTTACAAGCCTTAGAACTTATAAAACCAGATATATTCATTAATCTAGGGGATGTTTCTGAGGCAGAAAGCGTTTCTGCATGGAGATGGAAGGGCAAAAAGTGCCCAAGTTTAGAATATCAATTACCTTTTATTGATAAAGAATTAAAACAAGTCAATGAAGGCATAGATCAATTTGATGCTGTATTAGATAAGATAGGATGTAAGGAAAGATATATCTGTGCAGGAAATCACGATGAATGGTTTGATAATTTTGTTGAAAGATACCCATATATGAAGGACTACACCTTTAGAAAAGCCTGTAAGTGGGATGAGAGAGGTTATAAATACCTACCTTATAATAAACCTTTAAAATTAGGAAAAGTAAACTTTATACATGGGGCATACGCTACAACATACCATGCAAAAAAGCACCTTGAGGCTTATGGAAGTAACATTATATATGGACATACCCACGATATACAGCGTCATTCGCTTACTAAATTGGATTCTGGTACAATAGGAGCGTGGTCTATGGGTTGTTTAAAAGATATGAGTGCAGAAAAAAACAAATGGCTCAGAGGTCGTTTACATAATTGGAATCATGCTTTTGGTATTGTTACATGGTTTAACAAACCTAGAGGTAACTTCCAAGTAGAAACGATTGAAATAGTAAAAGGACAAGCAACAGTATGGGGAGAGACAATAAATGGATAAAAATTCTAAATATATGCAGGTAGTAAACGAAGAATTAGAGTTGTTAGGTACATTTGAAAGTTTAAACAAGTGTATTGGACTCGCTAGAAAATTATCATTAACAGATTTAATATCACCAAGTTCTAGGACTACAGGCGAGGTTGCTGAACTTATTTATAGGTTGCAGAACTTAGCAGAGTTTGAAGTTTTAGACTTTAACCATAACGAGGCTTAAATGAGTACATACGAAGCATCATATTGTTCACAGTCTGATGTTGCTCAAGTTTTACCAGAGATGGCAAAATATTCGCAACGATCTATATTATCACCTAATTGGGTGGCTAGTGGCACATCACACTTATTTTATCACTACTCAGCAGGTTCTGGGTATTCTGTACTATTTAAAGATGGGCAGGACTTAGGTGCAGAACATGGCTCACAACCTTCATCAGATAATCAATGGAGATATGTAGAGGCTGATGGTAGACTAGAGTATTATATAGGTGGTGGGAGTGCAAATACACTTAATGGAAGTGTGTGGGAGTTCGGTGAGGATCAAGATAGTAACCTCACTAAACAAATTTCAAGAGGAAGCGATTTCGTTAGAAGCATGGCAGGAATGCCTATCTACCCACGCAAGGGAGTAGGAAGTGCATCAGCAACAGGGAATGATTACCCAGAAATAATTGTAATGAGTACAGCACACATGGTTGCATCCTTTATTACTGCACCTTATGATGATGAACTATCTGAAAAATTAGCTAGTAAAGTATCTAACCCAGAAGGAACAGGTTGGTTAGACTTAATTCGCAGGGGTGAGATAAGCATAAGCCAACAAGAATCCTTACAAAAGAACAAGGGGATTGTAAGAAGGGTATCTGTAAATGGTTCTACAACCTCAGATATTGTTGATGTGCGTGGTAGACCTACAGCTAGGTGGGATTTAATTAAGATAAAAATCACAACAGCAGGTACACTAACCAGAGGAACAGAATCCACAATTAAATACTCTACTTTTGGAAGTAGTTCAGAAGGCTTACAGGTAGATGAAATGGTAGAAGATGAGATAGTAACAGGTGGATGGGATCATGTCGGTAGGGGGATGTATGTACGATTCTCAGCAGGGGTACTTACCTTAAATGATACTTGGGAGATGGAAATATCTGGAGAGATAGGGCAAAGTGATACACCAATTAAAACAGCTTATATAGAACGAATATGATAGACTATTCTAATAGAATATTTGAAGTAGTAGACCAAATTCATCACATTGTGGCAAAAGAGATGGCTTTGCCTATCTATATGGATGGACATCAAGGGAATCACTCTGTATATATAGAACCTATCAGCGACAATCTACTAGAGATACTCACAAATGGGCAAAATAGGCAGTACACAGTCTTAATATCGTATGAACTTACATCTGGTGGCAATTACACAGAAAACACCTTTAAACAGGTTGCAAATGTAGCAGAACATATTAAGCGTTTATTTGCACCAGATAACAATGCTAATAATAATGCAGTCTGGTCTGGTGGTGAGGTTGAATCTGTTGAATATGAAAGAGATGAAGAAGATGAAACCAAAGTTAGAGCGTTAATTACTTTTAGTTGTATAGGATATGAGGTAACAAATTGAAGATTAAATTAATAAAAAGACCTATTAGAGATGCTTTAGGTATCTGTTTTAATAAAGGTGCTTATGATCCAGAAGTTGTAAAACAGCTTAATGATGGTGAAGAGGTAGAAGTTGAACGGATTCCGAAAAAAGCTGAAAAATATGTTAAAGAAGTAAAATTAAAACCTAAAAAAAAGGATAAAAAATAATGGCTATAGCAACACAGGCTTTTTCTCCAAAACAATTCTCGTTTCTGATTGCAGAGCAAGATGATTGGGGAACATTAAACCCTAATAGTGGTGGTTCACCAGATAACCCATATATTGCTCTTGATGTGGATTCAATCGGTTCTCCATCTTTAAATGTTAATCAAGGATTAGAGCATCGCTCTGGAAGTCGTATCTTACAGGCTACAGATTTTTTTCAAGATATTAAAGGCTCTGTAAAAGAGTTTAGTGTATCTGGAACAGCAACAACTGAAGGACTTGATTTATTACTTAGTAATATAACAGGTGATGCTAGTGTACCTTATTCTGTTGCAAGTAATGCAGGAACAAGTACATTAACATCTGCAACTGTAAACCAAACAGACCAACAGCTTTTATCTGTTATATATAAGTCAGCTTATGGAACTAATGCAGATTTAGCTTTTAAAGATGTCTTATGTACTGCTCTCAGTTTTAATGGTGATGCAAATACAGAAGGGGGCAGAATAAAGTTCTCTGCTACTTTTAAGACAGGAAGTCTAGCATCAGATTTAACAGGATCAACTACTGCAATAGATACAGCAATTACTGCTAATAACTATTATATGAGTAATTGGGATGCTAATGACAGAATAATAGCAGGTCACGCTGATGTAATACTTTCATCTTTTAGCTTAAACATTACAAATGATGTTGAGTTTGTAGGACTTACAGCGACAGGCTTTGAAAGTGTAACAAGAGCAGGTGAAATAAGTGCAACAGCAGAGTTTACTTGTGTATATGATAGTAATACAGCACCGATGTTTGAAAACTTTAACGACCAAGTAACAGGATCATCTGAAGGTGCTACTTTAATGGCTACTGATGACACACCATCTAATGGTGAGTTTGAGTTTAAGTTTGCTAGTTCAGTTATTACTGATGTTAGTTTTAGTGATGCAGGTTTAATGATGCTAAACGCATCTGTTAAGGCTGTAGGTGCAGGAATTGGTTCTAGCACAGCACTATTTGAAGTAAGCTGTTAGTAAAAGGGGGAGGAAATGAAAATAGAAGTAGATGGTCATATCATTCAGATAAAACCTGTTAATTATGTTGATAGGTTAGGACTACAGGGTGAGTTTGCAGATGTATATGCTAATGGAACGGATAATGTCTCACAGAAGGCATTTAATCTATTATTAGGACATACAGCAGAGATTGCCTTTAACAACCCAGATACTGCACTAAAAGAATATCCTTATGATGTGCAGTTAAAGATACTTACTAATATAATGAGTGAGTATTTAGGTCTGAGTGATAACCAAAAAAAATCCGATGGGGTTTGAGTTATGCTGTGTGGTTCTGGTTTTTACAGCCAGACTCACACGAGAACTTAATCCTCCCCTACTCATGCTTGAACCCCATCACTCGAGAAACAAGGGATTATAATACTATAGATGATATTTGGGAAACAGTTAAAGATGTCGTTGATGCACATGATCCAAAGCGAACTCTTGGGCAGGAGTTATATTATCTTGTGCCATTATTTGCTAATCCTAAATATGTATTGGATGAACATCTTTTTTCTATTATCAATGAATATCACTATGTCAAAGAATATAATATTCCACTTGGAAAAACACTTAATAAAACTGATGCAACAAAATTGGATTATTTTACTATCATTAAGAATGAACTTGCATCAGTAATAAGACACAAACAGGAAAAAGATGGCAGATCAAAAAGTTAATATAAAAGTAACAGCACAGGGTGCAAAGAAAGCACAGGGTGAATTAAAGGGCGTTGAGGGTGCTATTGGTAAAATGGGTAAGGCTGTTGGGGTAGCCTCTGCTGTCTATTTTGGGGCAAGAGGTTTAATTGCAGGTTTTAGTTCGATTATTACATTAGCAGGGGCTCAAGAACAAGCAGAAAAAAAGCTAGAGGTAGCTTTAGGTAAAACATCAAAGTCTTTATTAAACCAAGCAACAGCACTTCAAAAAATGACCACTTTTGGAGATGAGGCAATAATAGGTGTACAGGCATCTATAGGTGCATTTATAAAAAATGAAGAGCAAATTAAAAAAGCTACTTCTGCAACCCTAGATATAGCTGTAGCTATGGGTATGGATTTAAAAAGTGCAGGAGATTTAGTTGCAAAAACATTGGGATCATCTACAAATGCTATGTCTAGGTATGGTATTGAGGTGACAGGTGCAGTAGGTAGCACAGAAAGACTAGAATCACTCACAAGTAATGTTGCTGAATTATTTGGTGGACAAGCATCTGCCCAAGCTGAAACACTTGCAGGTAAGCTAGAGCAAACAAAAAATGCCATAGGTGATACAGGTGAGTCATTAGGTCAATTATTAGCACCTGCTGTAATTGCCACAGCTAATGCAGTAACTTTTTTATCTAATAAATTAACTGATGGCGTGAAATTTATAGGTCAGTTAATAGGTAATGAAGAAACAGCCATTGATACTACTAATAAATTTGCAGGGGCACAGAAAAAACTAGCAGAAGAAACAGAAAGAGCAAATGTTGCTATTAAGGATCAATTAACTGAAGAAGAATTAAGAAATCAATTTTCAGAGAAAACTGTGGCAGGTTACCAAGCTGAAATAGCACAATTAGAAGAACTTAAAATGGTTTTGCAAGGTAAAAGTGAATTTGACATTGAAATGAGAAAGGCAGGGAGTAGTATATCACCTGCTATAAAAGAAGAAATTGAAAGTTTAATATCTCTAAGGGCACAAGTATTATTATTACAAGATGCACAAGATGATAGAGCATTAGGAAAAGAACAGATAAAAATAGAAAAAGAAAAACAAAAATTAAAAGGTGAGGCAGTAATTCAAGATATGAAAAATGCATCTTTATCTGGTCAATCTGCTATATCTGCAATGAAATCAGTAGTAAGAGCAGAGACTATGGAAGCTGTATCTGGTTATATATCTAGTGTATTAACAAGTACTCCATACCCTTTAAATTTACTATTAGCGTCAGCAGGTGGTGGTCTTGTAGCAGGTTTAATGGACAATGCTTTATCACAGGTACAAGTTACAAAAGCAGAGACAGGGTTTGAGGGAGTCGTTACTAAACCTACAATGTTTTTAACAGGTGAGAACAACAAGCCAGAGCAAGTATCTGTCACACCATTAGGTGGTGGTTCAGCATCTGGTGTAACAATAAACATATCTGCCCCATTAGTTGATGAGACAGTAGTTGAATCAATCATACCTGCTATAGAACGAGCCAGAAGATTAGGTATTGCATGAGTCTTGATTTAAATTATTTATTCGAAAATAAAACTATATTAAAAGAAAATTGGTTATTTCAATTATTCTATGATGATGAAAGTGCTAGTGATTTTTTTGGTGTTAGCTACTATGATACAACAGTCCAAAGTGTAGATTATAAAGGATGTGTTTTAAATAAAGCTACAATCAGAGAGTCCATTGATTTAGAAACCTCTACAGCTAAGACATCAAATGTATCTTTAAGCCTTGCAAATTTTATTGATGCAGATGGTAAAAACTTTTCAAGGAAATTATTTGGAAATACTAATAAATACATTAATAGAAAAATTAAGATATTTATACAGCCAGATGATACTGATGACATTGATGTTTGCGTTTTAATATATACAGGTAGATTAGAACAGGTATCACACGACCAAGAAAAAATAAATCTTTCTATAGTTGCAAAAAGACCTTGGGACAAAATTTCAATACCAAATCAAAATGATAAAACTACTAATAATGTACATAAACCTGTTACTTATGGAGATTATCTTGATAGTGGTACAGATGCAGATCATTATCCTTTATTTAAAGCACATCCTATAAAATATTGTACTGAAATAAATAGAATACAATATTATTTAACAGGACAGGGTGCTAATGGCACAAAAGGGGCATTATTTTGGGATAAATACTTACAACAGTATGCAGGTGTGGACAGTTCTTCAAGCACAGCAGGTCAAATACTAGGAGAAAATTCTTTACAATTTCCAATCACATCTACAAGAAGCACAAAATTTTTTTTAACATCAATAAAACCATCTACTGAAACACCCGGATCAGACTCTGGATGGGTTGATACTGCTAATTTATTTAAAGATACAGGATTTGCCTATCTACCCGCACCAAATCAAGGTATTGGAACAACTACAAATAAATATTTATATATTAATTGTCCTAATTTTGATGGAGAGGCAACTGCATTAACGCTAAAAGTAGATACACAATTTTATGGTACTATTGGTTCTGCAAACGGATTCACATTAAAATTTAGGTGGGGTGATGCATCTAGTGAATGGCACTCTTCTGCTCAAAATAGCTATGGAACAAATGATACGGAAAATTTTAGCTTAGATATTTTATCAACATATAATAGTGAGGGTAAGAATATGATGGAGTACCTAACAATACTTTGCATATTTTCTGGTGCTTTACATCCAGATACACATCAAATAAGAGTATCAAATGTTCGTGTCGAGGCAGTTTATAAATACCCAAGTGACTCCTATGGAAAACTAGATAATACAGCATTAGAATTTCTTTATTCTGGTGGAGATGGTCAGATTTCTGATATAGATGAATCTCCTATAACAGAAATACATGAGGCACATCGTGACATTTTACATAGATATACATCTTATGCAAGTTCTAACACTCCAACAAATTGGAATAGTGGATTAGATATTGATGGTGTAAAAGATTGGAAAATTAGATATTCTGTTTTAGAACCAACTTTATTAATTGAAGTTCTTGAAAAATTACAGTATGAAGGTGGTTTTATAGGCAGATTTAACGGACAAGGTGCTTATCAGTATATTTTTATTCCAGATAGTCCATCAGCAAGTGTTACTCTAGGAAAAGATGATGTTTCTGATATCAATATATCATTAACACCTATAAACAGCTTAACGACCAAAATGGATATAGAATATGAAAAGCATCCTGCTGAAAATAAATATTTAAATACTGTTGCATCTGTTTCTGATACTGATTCAAATTTATTATCAGCTTACAACATAGCATCAGATGAAAATGTTAAAAGAGTTACACTAGATGCTTATGTTAGTCCAACTATACCAACAAGTGCATCATCTAATAAAAATGATGATTTTTATAGCTATTATCAGAGCATAGTAGGTGAGCCTAGGTTAATTGTTAATCTTACTGTTGTTAATCCTAAATATTTAGGTTTAGATGTAGGTGATTTAGTTGCTTATAATGACACTTTTTTACCATTTAATGGCTCAACAGGGTGGGATGATTATGTGTTTATGGTTACTGATGTAAGTAGGTCAGTAGGAAGTTTAAAAATTACTTTAAGGGATATAGAAAATGGCTAAAACAATATATTATGATTCAGTAGGTTTGTTAGATGCTACAATTACAGCAGGAACACATTCTGGAACTACTTTTACAGTATCAGCAAGTGCTGTTACAAATGAACATTATATTATAGATCAGTCTATTGCACAAGCAGTAACTAGTTATGATTTAAATGACATGATAAGAATTGATTTGAGTAGTTCTCATAGTGGTTCTATAGATTTTTTATTACATCATAATAAAAGCACAAGCGATGAAACAGATAATTTAGGATTTTTTAATGCAGATCACGCAACAAATACAGGATCAAGAACACACCTTGATACAACAACCACACCAGAGTGGAATATTCAATCAATTTCAAACTCAAGTAGATACCAATTTATACAATCACAAGAAGGTGGATTTGCAGGATTAACAGAGATTATTATAGGTACTAAATTAGAATTTGAAAACGAGCCAGACATAGGTATAGCTACACAGGAAATCTTTGCTACAGACCTAAATACATCGCTTGGTGGGGTAGAATACGCTAACAAGAGACACGAACCAAAAACTACATTTCAATTAAACTTCAGTAATATATCACAAACATTTAAAAACAATCTGGTCAGCTTTGAACAGGATGTAACAAACTTTAAAAAATTCGTGTACTATGATGATTCTACCTATCATTATGTACGCTTAGACTCACCTATTAAATTTACAGAAGTAGCATTCCAACGATTTAGTGCCTCTTTAAAATTAAGAGAACAACTCAGTTAAATTATAACGCTACCGATAACCCATGATGTAACGATTCCTGTCTATCGCTACATTGTGGGTTATTTTTTTTTTATTTATTTACTTGCACCTAATCATTGGATTAGGTATCTTGTCATTGATGAGATTAACAAATAATATAAAACTTGGCACAGATATGGGGAGTAACCTTCAGTTAGTCTCATCGCTTACTAATACTTCCCTTGTGCCTACAAAGAAAGATG
>Ga0196887_1001092_pt1 | contig 12042 bp, 12 predicted proteins | sample VirMetDEL_Mar_31_FD_169094 | JGI IMG/M metagenome (GOLD analysis project Ga0196887, IMG submission 169094) | Aqueous microbial communities from the Delaware River and Bay under freshwater to marine salinity gradient to study organic matter... | ecosystem: Environmental > Aquatic > Marine >... | reverse complement strand
CTTATTGCAAACCAGATGATTGCAAACAAAGATGAAATAGGCGGTAGCCAAGCCGCCATTGATAATAATGCTGTAGATCCAGCAGCTACATCTAATACTTCTTTACCTGAGTCCAACATAATTTAATCTTCCATTGAGTCGATATGTTCTGCAAAAGCAGCTATAACTGCATCCGTGTGTACAATAGCGCAAATAGCTTGTACTTCTAAGGTTTCACTTGAATAGTCATCGCCAGCAGATATTACTTTGCGGCTATATGCTGAAGAAATCTCAAGTCCATCATCAATAATTGCTGTCTTGGTGCGTACTTGTACGGCTTTAAACTCGCCAACAATTTCAATCTTATCTTCTGTTACTACTTTTTCTAATGCCATTATATTTTCCTATATGTACTTAGAATCCACTAAGTATAATTAATCTGTTGTTTTGTAACAAAAATTTAGCTGAATGTCTGCGAGAGCATTATTTATTTTCTCGACTTTTAAACCTGCCGTACTTCCATTTTCTGCGTTTGTTCTGAATTGCATCTTATTAGAATTTGAGGCTGCAAGTGCCGTTACGCCAGTAGAACCACTACCACTGTCTATTTGTACTGTGTAGGGCTTTGTAATTGTAATACTGTTAGCACTAATAACAAAGGGCAACCCACGCAACCAAATCTGCTGTGTAGGAGTCATGCCATTGTTAAGAGGGTCACCTTTGTCAATGTTATTCAGGTTAATAATTACATGAACTGTATTGCCAACCTTTGTGTAAAAAGCATTAATAGTTTCAATTGTTGCTAAATTACCGCCATCATTGCCACCATTGGCATCAGTTAGCTCTAAACCGGTTATTTCTCCTTCCTCGTAATCGTCTAACTTATTAGCTGCCACTGTACCGCCTAAGTAAACACCTGAAGCAAGATACAAATCCTTGAATCTATTTGATGAAGTCCCTAAATCAGCAGCATTGTCATTTCCATTAAAGCCATCAGTTGTTGGCCTCAGGCCTGATTGGCTAAACCTGAACCCACCGAGGTCACTTCTTAAAAACGCTTCGCCATTTGAGTTATAACCAATAACAGACTTTGTAACTCCATTCGCCTGTAAATCAATAATAGTGCCGTTTGCGTTATTTCTATTTACGGTTAATGGCGAAGAACCACTGCTTGTAGCAGTTATAGTGCCAGTGGTTAAAGAAGCAGACCGGATTTCACCATCTTGTCTAAGCTCTACATGGTCTAAGGTTTCATTATATGCAAGTGCATTAAGTAAGAAATTACCCTCTTCATCAAACCTTGCAATTTCTCTAGCGTGTTTTCCAATGCCTTGCAGGTGTGTTCCAAAAGCTAAATAAGTTGAAGGAGTTACATCTTCAGAGCCACAAACTATAAAGCCCTTTGTCCCGTCATTATTTCCATCTGAATCATTAAAATCTATTGCACCGATTGGCTGCCCAGCTTTAACACCGCCATCAATATTAGTAATGGTTAGGGTTGTTGAAGATTTATCACCAACTCGCAAAGTTTGTGAGGACAAATCAAAAGATTGACTTAAGTTGTAAGTGCCAGCTCCGCCAGTGCCAGTTCCGAATGATTCGATAAATGTATTAGCGGGTATATCGGGTGAGTCGTAAAGAACCTGACCAACAGCTAGAGTAGCACTGCCACCACTAGCAACAGTTAAAACTCCAGCAGAAACAGTACCTGTAAAACTGCCAACTTCAGCGGGCGTACCTCTAATTTCTATTGCAGAAGCAGTCTGACCCGTACTCCCTGCCCCTGTAATAGTCCCGAAACGAGCAAATCCAACAGAACTTAAAGTTTCAACTATACATTCACCGTCAACTTTTAATTGAGCGTTCGAAGTTCCATTATCACCTAACCGTAAATTACCAGTTGCACTATCAAACCTAGCTTTTGTTAATCCAGTCTCATCATGAAATAAAATATCTCCATCAGCATTGGTGGTTAAAACTGAATATGTGTTAGTCCCATCAAATCTAGTAAATTGGTGACCTCCAAAACTACTAGCACCACCTCTTGAGCGGTAAGCGGTTGCTGACCCAGAACAGCCAATTCTTAATTCAGAAGCAGCTACATCAGTGTTAACAGAATAGATAAAGGGTAAGCTACTGCTGGCTTTCAAATCGTTAGCAGTCAACGAAGTAAAAGTTACAGTTGTGTCTAGCTGTGCCTTGTCTGTGTTTAAGTTTGTAAAGTTCGCATCCACTTCCGTATTGGTAAGCGGTGAACCTTTTCCTGCTCTTGTTACGATAGTAGACACGATAAACCCCTTATACGCTAATGGTTACAACCCAAGTGATAGCTAAAGTATCTGTCGCAGATTTATTTACGACATCAAACTTAGTGCGACAAAGCATATTGCCAGAAGTGCTTGCATTAAAAATACCAGCTTCAGTCAAAGCGCCAGTTGCATCACCAGGCTCAAACGTAGAGGTGTATGTAATAACACCAGGAGAATCGTTTACAGCGGCATCTAAAGCTTCACGGTTGCCAACTTGAGTTTGTAGGGCAGTATCACTTGCGGCAGCAGCATTTGTGCCTGATCCTAAAGCCATGTGCGACATAACCGCTTGGCTAGTACCAAGCATACGCTGGTTAATAAAGGTTAAACCAGTGTTTACAACAAGGTTTTTGATCTCTTGGCGTGCTTTTAGATTGCCTTTTTCATCAGTAAGTGTCAGAGTAACATCACCAGTTACTTGCATTTTATCGTTAATCATTTTGTTTACCTTTAAATGGTTGCGCTTTCACCAACAAAGTCAGCCGCGAAATAGTCTATATTGCAATAATCCTGTGAAACAATTAGTCCTGAATCAGATGCTCCGATTGTATCACTTTTATTTGTAGATATGCTAAAACTAAAATCTTCAGCAGCATCTAAGCTTTCTGAGCGACCCAAACCTATTAATACCGTGTAATTGTCTTCCGTATTCGCTGTATCGGATACTGGTTTGCTCAAACTTAACGAGGAATTATCAGAAACTGTAGATGAATCTTGTATTTCTCGATCTAATTGCCATTTAAAATCGTCTTGGACGTTAGCCGTATCAGTAAAATAGCTAAATATATAATAATATCCAAACTGGATTGCAGTAATTGCTTTCTTAAACTGAATAGCAGCAATAGCCTTCTTGTATGCTATTTTAAAAGTTAGCATTAGAAATCATCTCGTAAATAAAATTCCATTATCTCATAGATAGTTTCAACTAGACCGTCAGAATAAGTTATCTCAATTTCGCCTTGGTAATAACCGGCATCGAGGTTCAAGTTGCCTGGAGCAAAAGAGAATGTGGCAATGCCATTAGCAAAGTCACTACCTGAGTCTGCACCAAACATGGTAAATAATACTGTAGTTGTATCTTTCTTTCTAAACTTCATGCGTACAACGCCGCCTGCAAAGCTTACTACTGAACCATCGTCTTCACGGGTTACGGTAGCTCTGATTTGTGGTGCTGAGTCGCCTTTTACTAATGTATATATGTCCATCTTAAACCTCTAAAGTTACGGCTGCTGCTGCGCCTTCTGATGCGTACACGCCAAAACTACCCCAAAAAGCAATCCTACCGTTTACGTTGCTTTTAAGCCAAAGCTCTATTGTATCACCAGGATTAATGTTTTCTGAAGTGTCTACAAATTCAGTATAACCAGTATTGGATTTACTAAACGACTTATAGGCAGAACTAGAACCGTTTTTTCTGAACTGCCCGTAGGCTGTTGTGCTACTGTTACCGCCTGCAATAGTGGCCTTTGTTCTTATAGCCCCATCTACTCCTATTGCAATTTCAGCAACTTTCACATAAGTGGCGATATTCGTTTGCCCACCTTTAATTGAGACAGCCAAAACCTGATCGCCAGCAGTTACAGTTCTAGTAGCGCCTTCAATTATAAGTTGTGAGCCTGTCCAACGCATATTTGCGCCGTTAGGATTTCCAATGCTAAATTTAGGAGTTCCGCCTACATTACCTAAAAAGAATCCAGTACCTGTATTAAATGCTGTTTGACCAGAGCGAATGTCACCGCCAGTAGGTAAGGTTACATCGCCTAATGTTCCGCTTGCAGCAGTTAATGTACCTCTGAATACAGCGTCATTAAACTCAGCGTCACCAGCCTTATCTATCTTCCATCCGGCAGTGCCTGATGAGTAAGCCGCTGACTGTATAGCTCCAGTTATCTTTACATTAGTAACAGCGCCATCTTCAATGTTGCCGTTTTTAATTCCCTGACTGCCAATAATAAGGCTTGTTTGACCTCCAGCGGTTACTGTATCAATGCCAACATTATCAATTCTTAATCTATTTGCTTCGACTAAGCCAGTTTTAATTAATCCACCATTAATAGTAGTAATTTCACTGCTGTTTGCATCAGCAAGCTCAGTATTTAAATTAACAAAAGTAACGATACCGTTAAATACAAAACTTGGGACAGGAGTAGCAAACTGTTTACTCTGTGTAGCTCCAACTCCAAATGTGGCTTCTTGGACGGAAAACATACTAACCCAATAACTTTTGTCGCTACCGTTTATAGATGGCGGGTTTCGTGACCAATATTGTGTAAGGCCACTAAATACACCTGTAGTAAAATTGTAAGCACCTGAAGCACTTGGCGTTGACGGAGTGTTTGTTGAGCTTAGTACATAATAGACGTAACCTGTAGCATTTCTTGGGCCAGTATCGCCATCAACAGGGTCAACTAATGTAGTAGCACTAACCTGGGACGAAAGAGCAGATTCATTTCCGCTAAAGTCTACAGAACTAAACTTATAAAAATAAAGAGTATTAGAGTTTAACCCTCCATTAACAAACTCACAGGCTGATGCAGTCCAAGTTCCGTTTATGTTTCTAGGACGGCAAGATACATTAGCCATAAGAGTGTACTGACCACCTGATACACCCCTGTAAACATTAACGTGAGATAAATCTGTGTCCACAGGTGTAGTAAAACTAAGGCTAATAGATTTAAATGCAGCGGTTGCAGTGGGAGAGGTTGGCACACCAGGAGCAGTTGTATCGCCAGCACCAGCAGTTGTAATGCTAACAGCATCACTCCTAACGCCCATTGCGTTTACAGAAAACACACTTACGTTATATGAAACACCTATTTCAACGTCTGTTAGCTCTGTCTGTAAAGTAGTAACTCGAATAGATCGGTAAGCATCATTACCTTCAGATGTTTTTTTAAACTCAACGTCATAAGCTTCAACAAATGAATCTGGAGCGGCATCCCAAGATATAGTTATTCTAGGTATAACCGTTCCGTCACTACCCAAAAATGTACTGGCTGCACCCGTAAGGTTTGTAACTTGTGCAACAGCAAAAGGATTAGGTAGATTTGGCACATTAAAGGCATCTTGAATAGGCGGTTGATCGTAGGTGTATATACCAGCATTGTATTCAACAAGTCCAACAGTTACGGTGCCATCATAATTCAATGACAGCTCTTCTACTTGGTATAGCTTCGGCGTTAAATTTGATGACAGTGTTGGATGTACAACAGTAACAGTGTCAGCCACAGAAACATTTAAAGCTTCACTAGTAGCTTTGAACTGTACTCTTTTGGCATAACGTGATCTGAATAATATTACCTTTGCAAGCTCTCTAGCGACATACGGGCTAGTTACAGCCTCTAAATCTACTCGAAGCAATAAATCAGTGCCATTATCTTCCGTTTGAAACAATGCGTGCTGTGCTTGCTCGTAAGTGCTTCCATTAGGATTAGGCCAAGATATTTCATCAGGCTCGTAATTTACTATATTGTTTGGGAATTTAGTTACTACACGATTATATTTATCTTCTTTAGATACGCCCTTAATTTGTAAAGCACTTGTCATATTGTCAATGTTAAATTCAAACGAGCTATTTCGTGCTTTATCTATTCTTAATGAATACAAGCCTTGGTTGAAAGGCAAAAAACCTCTGCAACCCATAAGCAAAGTTTCTATATTATCAAATATGCTTTTATCAGTTTGTAAAACGGCATGACATTGAAACACTGGAATTGTACCCACAGCATCAACATAAGGCGTTACTAATTCATCACAATCAGTTGCAGCAGATCCGATAGAATCTATATCTATTGCACTACTTGGAAGACCCTTACCAAATCTTGTATTGGACAAATAATCTCTAATACATAAAGCTGGGTTTAAAGACCAAGTCCAAGTGTTATTATTTCCCAGTCTTTGGGTATTAACGCCCACACTTGCGTCATAAGCGGAGCTAGTACTGTCTTGCCGTGGATCATAAACTCTTCTGCCTTTAACCAAAGCGGTAATTTCAGGAACGCCTTGGAAAGCCTTAGTATTCCATTTGAGTTTCAATGCGACATATGCAACACCAGATAGTTTATGTGTAGAGTCCCAATCTGCATCTGCTTCATTCAAAAAAGAAACAGAAGATTGATTATCGCCACCAGTCTTGACTGTAGCAGTTACTAGCCCATTATACTTAGCATCACTTATAGGATTCCCGTCTAATTCAATATCAGTAATTGACTCGACTCTACCTTCACATAAAGTAAGAACAACATACAAAAACTCATTAGGGTCGCCACCTGATACATTTTTAGACGACATAAAAACACGAACGCCACCCAATCTTCTTTCGCCGTAAACTACTGGTATTGGCTCAATGTTAGATTCTTTATTTACAAGAACACCAGCCATAGCTCTGGCTGCTTTTTCTGCTTTCTTTTGTGCTTGTACCGCCATTACATAAGAAGCAACACCGACACCAACTGCAATCCATAGAAGTATCATTCTTTACCCCACCTTATATCTTTGACTGACTCAGCAGCAAACCGAAACCCTTTATCATCTGGAAAGAATACTTTTTGAGAGTTGTTATTTGTACGTCTTCCATTTTCTTTCTCAAAGTCTTTCCAATGAGAGGCGCACTCAACAGTTAAGGTGCTTGAATCTTTTGAGTCAGCAATATCAAAACCAGTAACTAATCCTTGAAATACTAAAAACCTTTGACCTATTACACCGTCACTGTCATTCATAACAGCTCTATACACTTTAACCGGCGCATCTAGGTATGTGGATTGGCCTGAAGTTTCAGATAAAAAGATATTATTAAAATATGGATCTACTCCAGAGAGCGATATATTTAATGTGTTTACTCTTAATCCTTGCGTTTCTTGCGGAGCATCTACGCCGATTAGATGACTACTTGATGTCCAAGTACTACCTCCAGAATATACGTTTCTACCCCAATCAGTAATTCTAATAGTCGTACTAAAATCAAACTGTATTAGAGTTGCCAGGTTAAAAGAATCTGAAGCAAGTGCAGCGATAGTATTACTGTGAAGACCTCTTGGCATTAGATAGCCTCTATAAAATCAATTTCAAAGTCTAGCAAGGATGCAGACCCCAGATCGTAAGACTGGATGTCATTAGCTAAACGAACAGTCATAGAAACCGTGTCCTTGTTTATGGTTACATTGTTTGCTACCGAAGCAACGCTAGGAGGTTGAAACTGTAAACTACCATTAGAAGACAAGTCAGAGGTTATCATGTAGTTTTTTGTATGATTAGCAAACTTAAATAAATCACCAGCTTTAAACGTACCGCCTGTAATGCCATCAACAGCAACAGAAGTTGAGCCGACTGGCAGCGTGGTTGACAAGTTAGCCTTAACTGTTCCAGTAATCCCTCCAGACTTAAAAGAAATCTGCGGTATTTTAATAGTAAAAGTTTCATTACTGCCTTTTTGCAGCATCAAAAAAGCCATAATAGGAGCAAACTCTTCTCTAGTTAATCGAGAATAAGATGCAGTGAACTCCCATCTTTGACCGCCAATATTTCTAACCTGTGTACGTCCTGATAAGCTCTCACTAGACAAGTTAAAAAACTTACTAGTAAAGCCAACAGACTCAAAAACAGGTGTATCAGGATATACTCCACTCATGTTATTGATGCCCTTCCGCGATTGTTAACTGCTCGGTTAACCATATTTATTATCTGACCCCTGCGCGAATTTAGCAAATCATCAAATCCGGCAGTGTCATTAGCTTGTATTGTGAAGTTTACACTAACATTTTGCGCCTGTTGCATTGAACCTTCACTATTCATGGCTGATTTAAGGTTTTCATTTGTAGCTATTCTACCTGATGTTCCCATAGTTAGAAGCTCTGGCCCACGCTCACCTACTAGATAAGACTCTCCACCTCTAACCTGACCACCGTTAGCTCTAGCAAGACCTGCAACAGTTTGACCAGCGATAAGACCAACACTAACAGCACCCATTGCTTGTACTTTACCAGCCATAGCAATACCTGCTGGCCCTGGTAAAGCGGCCATCATCCCCATAGCCGCAACTTGTGTAGAAACTATAGTTTGAGCAATTGCAATTCCTTGTTGCAGCAAGAAGAAAGCTTTGTATGCAGCAGATTCTTCGCCGTAAGCAGCAGCAGCCATTGAAGTCAATTGACCAGCAATTCCTGCCGCCTGTCCTAAAAGCTGTTGATTAACCGCATTCCGAAGTTCAGCTTTTTTCTGCTCTTCTTCCGTAGTAATAGCAACCCGTTGATTAGCGGCATCTTGCTCAATTTGCCCCTTAGCGATATTAAATTGCTCTGCGCTAATTAGGTTAGCATCACGATCAGCAGTTATACGGGCTAAATCTTCAGCAGCGTATGCAGATACCAATTCTCTCTCGCTCATCAATGACTGTTCAATTACAGCAAGATTCTCTTGAGCAGCTAATTTCTTTGCATCTCTTTTGACATTTTCTTTAGCAAAGAATGTATCAAGATTATCTTCGAGCTTATCAGCGTCAGCTTTGGCTTTAACAGCAGCTTTGACAGCAGCGGCATCATCTTTGATTTTTTGTGCAGCCGCATCCTCTTCTGCTTTTTGCAGAGCTTTAATTGCATCAATTTCTTTTTGTAAAGCAACAGCAGATTCTAATGACGCTTCGGTAGCACCTCCCTTTATTGCATTGTATTCTAAGAGCTGATCACCAGTAAGCGTTAGCTGTAATAACTCATCAGATAGCTTTTCTATATAATCTTTTTCTGCGTCTGCGGCAGCAATAGTAGCTGGAGTAACTCCGTTCAAAATATCTTTATAAGTTTGTAAAGAAATGCCATTCTCATCAACTACGGCTGCCATCTCTAATATTTCTTGACGAAAATGTTTAATTGCATCTGGACTTAAAAACTTGCCCTGCATTTTAAGAACATTATTTAGTTCAGCTATTCTTTCTTCAGCTTTTTTTACATTCTTTTCCGTTTTTAGCATCTCTTCTGCTATGCTAATTTGTAGAAATTCTTTTTGAGCTAAAGTTAAGTCGTGATAAGTGTCTTTTAAGCTTTCCGCTGAAGTATCTAATTCACTAACAGCACTAGTGGTATCTGGCAAACTTTTATATGCAAGCCCTGCAAGTAAAGCACCAAAAGCAATAAAAGCACCAAAGACAGCGCCACCTGGGCCAAAGATAGAAGCAAGTTGCGGCCCCTGTTGACCAATAATAATGAAAGCGTCAGTTCCAGACTGTGCCTGTACCGCAATATCCTGCAACTGGAAAGAGGCTTGCTGAGTAGCGCCTCGCATAGCTTTGAATGGAGCTACAGTTTGACCCGCTCCCTTACCAACGCCTTTGGTTTTCTTCTCTGCTTTCTCGCCAGATTTAGCTAAATGATCTAATGCGGTAGCAGCTTCTTTAGCGCCTTTTGTTTCAACGCCAATGATTAGCGTATTCATTTCAGCCATGATTATTAGTCTCTTTAGAATGCAATAAATCAAGCGATCTAATTGCATCTACCTCAAAAGTAGATAAGTTGCCATAGATAGCCATGTAATCTTTGATTTGAGTATAACTGATAACGCCACTGGAAGCATTCTTGAGAGACACGAAAAGAACCCACAAATAAGTGAGTTCATCACGCAAAGTAGGTTTCTCGTCTAGCTCTTTAGGGTTTCTACCTAAAGATTTTGCTATTTGATTTAGATTATCTAATCGGCTAACTTTAGAACCTTTATCATAGCCAGCAGCCCAAAAATGCCACTGACCAAAGGCTTCTAACTCTTCAATTAGCCCTTGATAAAATTTTTGCGGTCAGCTACAGCAGCATCTAACTGAGATGCAACATTAGGTGATTGATTATATAACTTAGCAGCAACCTTTGGGCTGAACTTAACATCTTTACCTTGATCTTGAAGCCCTCTCCAAGATTTAGTCACCGATACAAGAAGATCAATATCACCACCCTCTTCCTTATTAAGCAGCTTCCTGTGATAAGCCCTGACAGCCTCTCTGTACGCTTTAGAGTCCACACCCATTACGGTTACATAGAAATCAGTTTCTTTGCCGTCTAAGGGGCTTTTAATGCATATCTCAATGCCTTCGTTGTGCGCGTCAGCAGTGTACAACTGTTTTAAATCCATAATCTCTCTCCAGAGTTAATTAAGGGGCCTTTCAGCCCCTTTAGGTTTGTAGCTTTTATATTACTAGGGTTGGCGTGTAATTTTCAACTGGGTTGCTGCTGTAGAATCATAAAGAGCTACAAAATCCAATGAAATAGTTACTGCACCAGGGCCTACTGCTTCTGGGTTGCCAGAGTTGTACTTAATTTTAGGCATTAGGAAAACATAATCTTTTCCTGCTGAGTCAGTTAATGTGAACTGCAAAGAAGACTCTGTTTCGTTCACAAACTTGTTAAGCAATGTAATGTCTTCAAAGTAAGCAGTTACGGAACCTGTCACAGTAGACTTACCGATAGATGGCTCAAGAGTCGTATCTTGACCAACAACGTATAGTGCTTCCATACCGTTATCAATACTTAGCTCTAGTCCAGTAACAATAGCAATAGAAGATCCGCCTTCAGTAATTGATCCAGTAAATGAGTCAAATGGCGGTGCAGTAGTTTCCGCAGTGTAAGTAGAACCAGATATGGCTGATCCGTTTGCCGCAAAGCCGCTACCAATAATTCCAAACGATCCTGTAATCATTGAATTAGGTGCAACAGACAAAGACATTGTATTAATACTGCAACCAGTAGATCGCAAATACTTATTAATATCTTCATGGTGTCTCTCGATAGTAAAGCTTCTGCGAGTTGTACCTGCTTTAAGAATGTTAGCTGCCCAAGTTCCTGCTAAAGCAGCTTCAATAAAGTCATCAAATGTTCCATAAGACAGCTCGATGTTTACATCACCAGAAACACTCTTGTTACCGTGACGGAAGTGTGCGATCTGACGATCATCGCGCAATTCTTCTGATTCGATTGCATCTTTAGATAGACCCAAAGTTGTACCAGTATGGCGCAAATTCTGAAAGCCTGGGGTGCTTGGCGTAGTGCCAAACGTGGTTTCGGCTATGTACGCCAAATTGTGTCGTGAACCTGTTGCTATAGTCATAATTTACCTCGGCGCTACATGAGCCATATAATTAATTGTTACTGAAGTGACGAATCTTTCTTCGTCAATAAATCCTGCGTTTCTTGATACATTACCAAGCCGAACATAAACACCATTGTACAACAAATCAGTACCACGTTTAAAATGGTCAGCAATAGCATCTAATTTCTTCTCTGAAGCTCCTCTGCCTTTACCTGCTGGAGCAAACACATCTATTTGGTATATACCTACATATTCATCTAAACCGCCATTACCTAAGCCTGCTTGAACTGTAGGGGCTGGTAAATGAGTCGGCCTTAGATATAATTTATTCTTGACTGGCTTAAAACCAATATTTTCCCAAGCTATAGGGGATCGGCCTGCAAGAGAGTCTAATCTCACATCTAATGCTGTACTAATATCTGAAAACACTGTACTCATTTGACTACCTTATTTATAGCCTTATCAATTGCTTGCTGAAAAGCCGCTACATTAACTCTTACCATTCCAGCGGGAGCCTGAGTAGAGTATCCAAACTCAATTCTACCCGCATAAGGAAGATTGTTGGCTAAGTACAAATTTTGACCAGTTGAAGACTGAACTACTTTAGTTATACCGGCTATAGTGTTAGCACCGTTAGTATCTCGTATATCTAAAATAGACTTCTCTGGCGTAGACACGCTTGCTTGCCAGTTAG
>Ga0196887_1001091_pt1 | contig 12042 bp, 25 predicted proteins | sample VirMetDEL_Mar_31_FD_169094 | JGI IMG/M metagenome (GOLD analysis project Ga0196887, IMG submission 169094) | Aqueous microbial communities from the Delaware River and Bay under freshwater to marine salinity gradient to study organic matter... | ecosystem: Environmental > Aquatic > Marine >... | reverse complement strand
AACAGATTGATACTGAGCGGAAGATTAAGCAGAAATTTACCAATACTAGCAATGCGGGTAAGTTTATTTTAGCGTTTAACGACAATAAAGAAAACGCAGCTACTATTGAGACATTACAACTAGGAGAGGCGCATCAGCAGTATAGCTTTCTAAGCGAAGAGAGTACACGTAAGATAATGGTAGGCCATCGCGTAACATCTCCTATGCTATTAGGAATTAAAGATAATACAGGCTTAGGGAACAATGCGGAAGAGTTAGAAACAGCTCAAGAGCTTTTTGATACGACTGTGCTAAAGCCTTTTAGAATTGAACTAATAGAATCTTTTAAAAGAATTTTAGCTTATAATAAGATAAGCCTAGATATATATTTTAGACCTCTGAGTAAAGGAGATGTTAATGACATTAATAGCATTTCTCAAGATGAAGTAACTAAAAGTGAAGTAAGCTACAATGGAGCGCAAATATCTAGTGCTTTAGATATTATAGCTAAAGTGAAAGAGGGGATACTTACCGAAAAGCAAGCTAAGGTATTCTTAATTCAATTTCTAAACCTAGACCCAAAAATCACAGATCGCCTTTTTTCCGAAAACGAAGATATAGATGTACAAGAAATAGCGGAGACAGCCCTAAGCGATGACCGACCATTTCTTAAAGATGAAATAGCTAATGGGATTATCGCAGAATTAGAAGAATTAGGGGAGTTAGAATCCGACTTGCTTAACGATTATGAGATGATCGAAAGTGAGGATGCAGAAGACGAGCCAGAAGAGTTTAATGCGGAAAGCTATTTAAATAGCCGTGAGGACTTCGCAGCGCAGCAAGATAGCGAGCAAGACACCGAGCGGTATAAAGTGCGGTACGTTTACCAAAAAGGTACAAGAAAGCAACCTAAAGGAGAAACCCGTCCATTATGTAATGCGTTAATAAATGCAGGACGAGTATATCGTAAGGAAGATATCCAAAAACTATCAAGCAAAGGAGGCGCGGAAGCTAAAGGACAATCCTATTCCGTGTGGAAGTATAAAGGCGGGGCTAATTGTTACCATAGATGGGAGCGAAGAGTGTACCGAAAGAAGCTAAATAAAGCTGGGGAGCCTTGGGGCGGTGGTGCATTGAACGGAACGCAAAAAGTAAGTGTCAACCAAGCTATCAGACAAGGCTTTAAAATGCCGCAAAACCCAAAGGAAGTAGCTATTGCTCCAATTACAACACCAACTAAAGGATATAAGAAGTAATGGCAAAGGCTCTATTTATATCAAGAAACGACTTAGTAAGCAAGACACCTTTAGGAGGTAATGTAGATGCGGATAAGTTTATGCAGTTCGTAGAGATTGCGCAGGAAACGCATATCCAAAACTATTTAGGAACCAAGCTATACGATAAGATTAGCACGGATATTTTAGCAAGTAGTTTATCCGGCAACTATTTAACTTTAGTAACGAGCTATGTTAAACCTATGCTTATTCATTACGCAATGAGTGAGTATCTTCCGTTTGCCGCTTACACGGTTGCCAATGGGGGTATATTTAAACATCGCAGCGAAAACAGCGAGGCCGCTAGTAAGGAAGAAATAGACTTCATGTCGAATAAAGAGCGACAAATAGCAAAACATTATACCGATCGTTTCTTATCGTATATGAGTTTTAACGCTAGTACAATGTTTCCAGAGTATTACACCAATAGTAATGACGATGTAAACCCAAGTAGAGATAAAAATTTAACCTCATGGGTATTGTAAAGCGAGATCCAAAAAAGGCGAACATAGAGAAATTAAGAACCTACTTAAAAAAACAAGAAGATGGCAAAAAAGAAACTAAAAAAGACACCGTTCAAAGCAAGTGATAAAGAGTACTTCATGCCTAATACTAATAAGCAAGGATGGGGACAAATACAAGGGCAAACTACTGAGGTGGTAAAGTCCGAGGATAACGGAGTAAGAACGACTATAAGAACTGGTATTAATGCCTGATAATACTATTGACTGGGGGCAAGGTTCTGCTAATAATGATATTGGTTGGGGTAAAGGTCCTATCAATAATGATTTAAGTTGGGGCATGATTGGCGAGGATAGTTACGGGCATGATGAAACTAACCTTATGGGGGGTGGAGCTTCATTTATTGACACTTTCGGACAACCCGCACTAGGTTTAAGCCTTAGAGATTTACTAGGTACCGACCCTAATGTAGTAAGAGTTCGAAGGGATAATGATGACGCAGAATTAGATTTCAAATCATCGGAAGTTTCAGACGGTACCCTAGCCAGTTGGGTGGGCCTAGGTAATAACGGTTTTGTAAAAAGAATTTATGATCAAAGTGGAAATGACAATGATGCAACTTCTTTTGACCCGGTAAAACAGCCTAAAATATATGATAGTGTAACTGGTATAATCTTAGAAAATGGCAAGCCAGCAATTGCTTTTGCTGGGGAAGAGAATCTAATGGAGATAGGGTCTGGAACACTAGATTTTGCAACATCTTTTCACATTTTTTACACTATTAATATGTCTGCTACTGGACTTATTTTGCAAAAAAATGGTGGTTTAGATTATTTATTTCTTGCTGGAGCTTATACAAGAACGCAAATAGATGGAGTAAACTCAAATAGTGATACTACTGAGGACAGATTAGGCACTCAAATAATTTACGAATCTGCGAGAGACGCGAGTAATAATATGCATCCATTTGTTAACCAAAACGAATTAGCACCAACGCCTTCTTCGTTAACTGGAACTTTTACAGTCGAATGGATTAAGACAAATCAACCAGCAAATTTTCAAGAACTTATAGTTTACCCTGAATACAAAGAAGGTACTAGAGCTTTAATAGCAAATAATATAAACAACTACTATGAAATATTCCCATCAACATCTGCTAGTATAAGTGGTTTACCAACAGTAGATGGGGCTGGGGCTGTAGGGTCTACTCTTACAGCTAATGAAGCTACAACAACAGGCCTTCCAGTACCAACAACAACTTGGCAATGGCAAATTAGCAGCAATGGTATTGACGGATGGTCGGATATATTAGGAGAAACAAGTGCTACCTATAGCGTAGCAGATGGAGATACAAATAAATATTTAAGAGTTACACAAACCTCAACCAATATTATTGGGTCGGATTCTGCTACTAGCGAAGTAATAAAAGTAAGTACTAGTAGTTCATTTGTTGGAGTTTTTGGTGTAATGACTATGGGTTTGAGCTTAGATGATTTACTAGGTAATAATCCAAATGTATTACGAGTTAGAAGGTCAAACGATGACAGTGAAGCTGATTTTAAGGCATCTGAAATTTTAGATGGAACTTTAACCTCTTGGGTTGGAGCTGGAAATGACGGAGCAGTACGAACTTGGTACAACCAAGGAAGCGGGTCAGATGCAAACCAAACCACAGCAACCTTACAGCCATTAATTGTAGATACTGGAGTACTTTACACAGAGAACGGACTACCTGCTCTTAAATTTAACGCTACTACTCAGAAGCTAGACTTAGCAAGTACAATCACTTTAACGGATGAGTTTTACTTACTATCAATTTTCAATATTGCAGGAACTAATGCCTATGGTTTATTAGGTGGTTCAAACGCTAACGATGATGCTATTTTAATTTTCAATGGTTTAACTAGGTTTAAAATAGATGGCAGCAATAATCAAACATTTGGTACTAATCCTTCTGGGGTGCAGTATTTATTCGATTGGCAAAGAGATGGTAGTGATAACCTAAATGTAACTAACAATAATTCCGCTTATGGTTCTACCGTATCGGGTGCATCGGGTGTATTTTCATTAAATACAATTGGAACCAATATCGGAGTTAATTCAATTGATGGGGCTTTGCAGAGCATTATTGCCTTTGATTCGGATAAGTCGGCAGAAGCCGCAGATATTAGAGCTAACAGAAACGAATACTATTCAATCTACTAATATGAAGTACTACGTTTTTACTACAGAACAAACCGCTTTAGATTATGATATTGAAGCAACCGCAAAGCATAAATTTGTAACTACTAAGAACTGGTCAACACCAATTAAACACCCTACCTTAAACAAGTGGGCGGTAGCGGTTAGTCCTAAGTATATTATCGAGGGTAAAACTTCGCAAGTATTAACTAATTCATGGTTTGCTGAATGATTTATTACATTGCTATATTATCTTTTTTATTCGCTGGATTTCGCGAACTATCCGAACACGCCAAAGAAGGCAATTTTAAAGGAATGTCCCATTGGTGGAATACACCTAAGAGTTGGATTAATAAACACGAATGGGTCGGTAAATTACCTAAATGGGTATTTGGTTCCGTGATGGTTTGGGTGACTGATGCGGAGCATTTTTTCCAGTTCCTTAGCTTACTTTCCGTAGTCGCTTTATTAACTTTGATACATCCCTGGTTTGGATTAGCCTTTTACTTAGGCGCGCAGTTTTTCGGATTTGTGAAATCATTTACTAACTTGAGATAATGACGGACTTACTAACTAGACTAGAAAAGAATTTTATCCTCCGCGAGTTTATCATTTCGGACTTTTATTCAACCGATATGCAAGATCGCATATTGGAGGCCTTCCGATTAGAAGAGGATGAGATATTACCACGCATTAAGAAGCTAGCTAAGAACCTTCAAGTGTTACGGGATTACTTGGGTTCACCTATCAACATAAACATTGCCTACCGTCCGTTATTTTGGGAACTAAAACAGAAACGTTCTGGTAAGTCGCAACACGTTAAAGGATGGGCAGCGGATATTGTTTCCGATGACTTTAGCCCGAAAGAAGTTTACGATGCTATTTCTAATTTGATAGCCATAGGGAAAATGGATGAGGGCGGATTAGGGTCTTATTCAAACTTTACGCACGTGGATACCAGGGGAATTAAAGCAAGGTGGTAAGGATGAAAGTAGATTTAGATCAAATAAAAATTTGGAGCGTGAATTTGACTGCGTTGGTAATAGAATTGACAGACCTATTTGGGGCAGTTATTGGATTTGTAGGCGCAACGGCCGCAACTGGATATACTTTGCATAAATGGTACATACTAATAAAACAACAAAGAAAGAATGGGAGGTTGGGCTAGTTGGTTATTAGGTAAGGGCGATAAAGGCATTGTAGAGCAAGTTGCCGACGGGGTTGGACAGTTCATACATACTGGGCAAGAGAAGGCCGAAGAAAAGGCAGAATTTGAACGGGAGATAACAAAGCGATGGGTAGCGGATAGTGAAGCACCTATTACAAGGCTTACAAGGCCGTTTCTAGTCCTATTTGTTACGTTGGCGGTATTCATATTCGGAGCGTTAGATAGTTCCTTAGAAGGCTTTACAATAAGCGAAGGGTACTTAGAGATGTATAAGGAGGTTTGGATAGTCATGATAATAAGTTACTTTGGATCTAGAGGGCTTGAAAAGATAAAAGCTAAAAAGTAGGAAACTATATTACATTTGCGTATTCTCAGGGTTGTGGTGATCCGGGTGTTTGGTTGAGAACCGTTACTAGAAATAGTAGCGGTTTTTTTGTTTCTATGCTTTAATCTAAAATTATTGTTTTATATTTGCGTATAATTTAAAGCCAAAATAATGCGCGACACCACAAAGCAAAGGGCTATTTACGAAAGCCTTGACACCGTTACAAAGATGCTGACGGACTTAAACCGACTTTACCTCCGTAGGATTCAAATCCTAGAAAAGCTAGAAGAAGGACATCACCAAGAAGCCGAAAACCTTCGAGCATTGGAACAATTAGAGGATCATATTCTAATGCTAGACATCGACATCCCGCAACAATTAATCACTTTAAACCGAAACAAGAAATGAGTACGGACAAAAGACAATTAGCTTTAGTAAAGGAAAGCGATCTATCCATGGTAGAAAGTAATTCCTTAAACGCTAACCAATTAAAACACCTCCTAAAATCTACGCCTGCGCAATACGTTAAACAAAGACCCGCTAAAGGTGGCGGAACCTGGAACTATGTTAGTGGGGGATATGTGAAGAAGGTCCTTAATCTAATGTTTGGTTGGGATTGGGACTTTGAAATAGTGGAAGAAAAGATACTAATCGAGGCCAAGGAGATAGTAGTTAAAGGCCGATTAACTTGTCGGACTAATGGACGTACTATCGTTAAAATGCAATACGGTAACAAGGATATTATCTTCCGAAAAGGTACTGATATTCCTTTATCGGTTGGTAACGATTTAAAGTCGGCCGCTACGGATGCCTTAAAAAAGTGCGCATCCGAAATAGGTATTGCCGCAGATATTTACAATGCTGAAGAGTTTAGACCTATTGCCGTACAAGATGAACTATCGGAACTTAAAGAGTTATTCGAGTGGGTTGGATCGGATATTGATTTCCGACTAAAACAGCAAATACAAAATGTAATTGACACCAAAGAAAAGGCAAGTTATGCCAAGTGTATTAACGCTTTAAAAGATATGCAAAATGAGCAGTAGAGTAGGAAACTTTAGCAGCTCCGAGATTCACAAGCTAATGAGTAAAGCCGCTGGAACTTGGAATTTAGAAAAGCCCGGTAAACCTTTTTTTACGTACGTCCGTGATAAGGTTTGGGAAACAAGATTAGGCCGATCATTAACTCAACGCCAAAATAGTAGGATAACTACTTGGGGGCTATTTGTGGAAAAGATAGTTTTTGATAAGCTAGGAATGGACTACAAGCTAGAAAGCCGTACAAGGTATGCGCATCCTGAGATTGAAAGATGGACGGGAATGCCTGACGTAATAACGAGAGATGGTTCTAAAGTAGGGGATATTAAATGTCCGTGGACCTTGTTAAGTTTCTGCGAAATGGCTGATGCTATGGCGGAAGGTTGGGAAGAGTTGAAAAAGACTAAACCAGAGTATTACTGGCAGTTAGTTAGTAGTTCCGTTTTAACGGGTGCTAAGTATGCAGAGCTTATTGTTTATGTTCCGTATAAGTCCGAGTTACAAGAGATTAAAGACGCGGCAAATAATCACGCATGGGACGGAACGCTATCCGAAAATGATGTGCAGTTTATCAACTACGCAACGGACGAAGAATTGCCATATTTGAAAGGGGGGAAAGCATATCCAAACTTAATCAGTTTAGAGTTTGAAGTACCCCAAGAAGATAAAGATTTACTAACCGCCCGCGTTAAGTTAGCCGTGGCAGAACTTGAAAAACAACTATGAAAAAGAATATATTTTTTGAAGTCGTTTGGCGAATAGCTTTGCTTTTCACTATTCCAATGCTATTAACATTTATCACTGATGAATTGCGAGGGTTTTTTGGAGATATTTATAGACCTGATAAATTTAACGGAATGATAGATAAAGATTGGATTTGGGGATCAAGGCACTTTTGGTTTGCTTGGGGATCTTTCTTTATTTGGGTGGCAGCTATTGTAAACTCTATCTATTCTCTGATGCATATGGTAGAAGAAAATGAAATAAACAAAAACAACAAATGAAAAACCCAATCTTAGACGCGGCTTTATCCGTCGCAGCTGACCATTACAAGGTCACACAGAAACACATGAAGGAAACATTAACCGCTGGAAAAGGGAATAAGCATGAGAGCGTAATACTTGCCCGTGGTGCGTACATCTACATTGCTAATATGTATGGCATTGCTAGTGGAGTTTCCGCGGACTACATAGGCTTAAACCGAGGGAACGCAACAACGAACCGCCAAAGGTTTGAAAAGGAAATGAAGCCTAAAGAACAATTAAGTCTATTTGACAAAGTGGGGAAACGAATTCAATTAAAAACCAAATGACGGAACTAGAACAACTTCAAGCAGAACTAAGCCAGTTAAACAGGCAATACATAGAAGCGGACTGCGAAACGCACCGCGACGTAATCGCTTATGCCGTGGTAAACATTGATAAAAAGATAAAGGAACTCAAAGAACAATTGAAATGAAAGCAACAGAATTAAGACTTGGCAACTATGTCGATTTATTTGGCAAACTTGCATATATCACCAAAAGCGATTTTAGCGAAACTGATTATGGTATTGCTATTGAAAGCGGTAAACCTATACCAATAACCGAGGAATGGCTTGTTAAGCTTGGCTTTAAGAGAAAGGAAAAAATAGTAAATGAAGATGTTTATATAAAAGGTTCTTTAGGTATTTTCCCTGATTATCATATAGTTGTTTATTATGTAGAAACTTGCAAGGATGGAAGTCACACAATACCTATCACCTTAAAATATGTACACCAACTCCAAAACCTATACTTCGCTTTAACGGGTGAAGAACTAGAATTAAACACCGAAACGAAATGAGCGAACCAAAATACACCCACATAACCAGAGATGGAAGATTTGAGGCGAGAATAATTGAAAACATAAACACCCTAAAGGATACTTTCCCTATTAAGGTAGTTTTAAAGCCTCATAACGGAGCAACTTTCCATACCTATTATAAGGAAAACATGAAATTCCATTTAGACGAAACCCGATCAGATATGGATTTATTTCCTATCCAAGAATACAAGACTAAGAAAACAAAGCGCGGCCTAATCGGATTAGGACTTTCCTGCATCCCTTTGCTTTATTCAATCATTTTCCTAATAGCGTGGGAAAACGGGGACTACCGAAAGGCATTTGACCTAGAGTATATTGCAGCTTTTTATACGGTAATTATTGCCGCTACCATTGTTATCATTTCCGCGATAACCGCATTTTATTATCTAATTTTAAAACCCAAAGTAAACAGATGGAAGTAAAAGGAACCATTAAAGTAATTTTCAATACGGTGCAAGTATCGGAAAAGTTCAAGAAGAGAGATGTTGTAATTACCACAAGTGAGCAATATCCTCAGCAAATAAGCATTCAATTCGTGCAAGATAAAACCAGTATTTTAGACAAGTACAAAGTTGGGCAATCCGTAACGGTTGGGATTAATATCCAAGGCAGGGAATGGACAAGTCCCCAAGGCGAGGTGAAGTACTTTAACACAATCAACGGATGGCGTATCGACGTGGAACAAGCGCAAGCACCGCAGCAAGCACCGCCCGCGCAACCGCAAACAACGCCATTAGCACCGCTTGCGGATGACGATGACGGATTTGTATTTTAATGCAAGTCAAACCTAAGAAGTGCAGGAACTGCAAACAGACCTTTACCCCTAAGCGATCTAGCTTAGAGGTGGTCTGTTCCCTTCCTTGCGCGTTGGTAGTAGCTAAAAAGAAAGAGGCTGCAAAATGGAAAAAAGAAAAGGCGAAAAGAAAGGAGGATTTAATGACACATAAAGACTATGTGCAAAAATTGCAGCCGATATTCAATAAGTTTATCCGGGTAAGGGATAAAAACCAACCTTGTATTAGTTGCGAAAGTCCTTTGCCTAAAAAATACGATGCAGGCCATTGTTTCCCCGCTGGACATTATGCAAACCTAAGATTCAACGAGAATAATTGCCATGCACAGTGTATAGTTTGCAACCAACATAAACACGGCAACCAGTCCGAATACTTGTTACGATTACCTAAGCGCATTGGAGATGTTAAATACGAACGTTTACTAGTTCAAAGGCATGAGAATACCAAACTAACAATTAACGAGCTTAAAACGCTTATAATTAAGTACAGAGAAAAAACTAAAATATTAGAAGGAAATGAAGGTACACGAACTAATTGAACAGCTGAAACAATATCCGCCCGATTTACCCGTCGTTAAGATTAATCTGCTCATTGACGACGACGAAACGGAAACGCTAGATGACAACGACCTTGAAATAGTCCAGGCGATAAACCAAGCGCATGAACCTCAACCCGTTTTAATGCTGACTTTTGGGCATTACGTGAAATAAATTGCAAAAATATTGTGCTTTGTAGTTTGAATGTAAAATAATTATTTTACATTTGCCCTATCAATAACACTAAAGAACACCACATGACAACTAAAATAAAATCTACAGAGCTAACCGAGGGAACAAAATTTTATATTTTTACCGAACAATCCCTATTAGACTTATACACCGCCAAAGGAATCGACGTAAACGCCCCAGAGGTTAACGAATACGGAACTTGGCCTTCTGAAGCTGATAAAAAAGCAGGCCGCGAAAACGAAATACGTTCGGAAAACAGCAGAACCCTTTTAAAAAAATTCGGTCTAGTTGTAACCTTCCAAGGCTTCGAAGGCGAACGATTAAAAGAAGATACTAGCCGTAAAGGAAGCACCAGAGTAGGCTTAGTATTAAGAACTGACAAGGGCGACTTTATCGCTAACAAAAACCAAAAGTATTATATAGCTTAACATTTAAAAATAAAAAGACCTTCTCGAAAGAGAGGGTTTTTTAAAACCCAATCAAATAAGCAAACCCGCACCCGCAAAGGGAAACGCACCAAAACACATTTTATAAACCAAAATTCATCAAATAACATGAGAAAATTTAAAGCAGGGCAAACCTATAAGACCCGAAACGGATCAATAGCGAGGATATACGCTACGGATGGAATCCAAGGATATGAGATTCACGGAGCAATCCAAAACGAAAAGAAATTTTGGGATGCTACAACTTGGAATCTTGAAGGAGGTTATAACGGGATTAAAGATTCCGCTTGGGACTTAATGCCCGAAATAGAATACTGGTATATGCTAGTTTACATACATCACACGGTTAAAAAAGAATGTAGCTTATTATTTAATTCCGACGAAGAACGCCAAGAGTGGATAGATAAGTCATCAACATTTAAGATCGTAAAAACCTTTGAAGTAGAAAAGCCATGAGTAAATTAAAAGAAGGTTATATCAGATACTCAAACGAAGAACAACGCAAGGCCGCTATTATGCAGGCTGAAAGTTTAGGGTATAAAGAGTGGGAAAAAAACAGAAAATACCAAAAACCCTCAGATAATTGTATTGTATTCCGCGGTATTGATGGTGAATGGAATGATGAATTATGTACAGAGATTACTGAGGCTGACTTTTACGAAATCCCACTAGACGCTAAAGAGTACGATAAGGCATTAGAGTCAAATCAATATTCAACAATGAACCCAAACGGACACGACTTTGAAGCGACTAAGGATGTTCCGTTAATTACAGTTCCAACCGTTGCCACATTTTTCAATATTGACCCTGACAAGTACACTAAAACAGAATCCGAGGACGGAACTATTGTTCTTAAACCTAAGAAGAAGGTTAAGATTTGGATATGCTCATTTTTAAATGAATATAGAGACATTGAAATTTTAAAAAGTTCTAATGAGAATCATTACACCTTATTGTTAGAGAGTAAACAAAAAATGAACTGGACTTTATTAGAAACCATCGAACGAGAATACGAGATATGACCAACACGGATAAACAAGCCCTACTATTTAAGCTTAAAAAGGATAAGGAAACTAGCGAGCAAGCTATTACTTTTTACATGGATCAAGAAGTCATAGCAGTACGGCAGATATTTGTGGACTATGTTACTAAAGGAGTACATCCTGAGCAAGCCGCAATAAACGCAAAGGAATCAATCGGAGTACTATTTGAAAGTGATATTAAAATAATAACGAAAACGATAGACTCCATTGAGCAACATATTGAAGAACTCGAAGCGGGTTCATAAGTATTTTGTATATTTGCCTCAGTTGCCTCTCGACATTATAGCAACGCAAAGAATTAATATAAAGCCTATAAGGAAACGGAAGTCGAGAGCCGTGGAATTATAGGCTTTTTTAGTACAATAACATGAGACAATTAGAATTATCATTTACAGGCCGAGGCCAAGTAAGAGGGTTTAAGTTTACCCAGATTAAAAAAACGCAATTCGCATATATCTACAAAGTAGAGCATTTAGGGCGGGTTTGGTATGAAGTGTTTAAACACAAAGAGAACACGCAATATAATGTAGTTAGTTATCCTTCAAACAAGGCTTTTGGTATTTGGGCATGGACTACACCCGACAAAGAAACGGCATTTGATAGGTTAAATGAAATTGACCTAAAAGGGTTTTCTAATGAGCTGGATTAAATTACATCGTAAAATATATGCTCATTGGATATTTAAGGATGCTGAAAGGTTGCGTGCATGGATCATAATTTTAGGTCACGTAAACTTTAAAGAAGAAAAGGTAGCTTTAGG
>Ga0196887_1001088_pt1 | contig 12069 bp, 13 predicted proteins | sample VirMetDEL_Mar_31_FD_169094 | JGI IMG/M metagenome (GOLD analysis project Ga0196887, IMG submission 169094) | Aqueous microbial communities from the Delaware River and Bay under freshwater to marine salinity gradient to study organic matter... | ecosystem: Environmental > Aquatic > Marine >... | reverse complement strand
TAACAGGAGTTACAGGTGATACTACTATAACATTTCCCACAGCGGGAACTTATGATGTAAAGATTAGTGGTTCATTTCCTTTTATTCGTTTTAATAATGGAGGCGATAGGTTAAAATTTTTAGAAATAAAGAATTTTGGTATATATGCTAAAGGTAGTACAAGACAAGATTTTGCTTTTACTGGCTGTTCTAACTTAGTTATAAATGCAAACGATATAGGACATTTTGAGAATGTTACTAATTTTTTTCAAACTTGGTTCAATTGCACAAGCCTAACATCATTTCCATTAATAGACACAAGTAGTGGTATTAATTTTGACCTTACTTGGATTTTTTGCTCATCTCTTACATCATTTCCATTACTAGATACAAGTAGTGGTACTAATTTTGGTGCAACTTGGCGATTTTGCTCAGGACTAAGCTCATTCCCATTACTTAATACAAGTAGTGGTGCTGCTTTTGATTTAACATGGAATGGTTGCACAAGCCTAACATCATTTCCATCTAATGCATTCGATTCAAACATAGCTAGTGATTATAGTAATGCTTTTACTATTACAAATTTATCAACCCAATCAATAGACAACATCCTTGTTAGCTTAGACACTAGCGGAGTGCTTAATGGTACATTCTCACAAAGCGGAGGTCAGGCACCATCAGCAACAGGAGAAACAGCAATCATTAACCTAGTCAATAAAGGTTGGACAATAACAGTATCAGGAGGATATATACAATACCCAGCATGGGAAGAAAACAATGTAGAAGGGTCTGAATTTTTAGAAGCCTTAAATGCTAATCTTTCAGATTTTAATAAAGATAATCTGAATTTATTCGGAGATTTAAGTGGTAATACTAAATGGATGGGAGGGGTATTAGCACCTAATGGTAAGATATACGGCATACCTTTTAATTCAACACAAGTATTGGAGATTGACCCCGTAAATCAAACAACTACATTGTTCGGAGATTTAAGTGGCACTAGTAAATGGTTTGGTGGAGTATTAGCACCTAATGGTAAGATTTATGGGATTCCTAATAATTCAACACAAGTACTGGAGATTGACCCTATAACTCAAACAACTAATTTATTCGGAGATTTAAGTGGCACTAGTAAATGGGTTGGTGGGATATTATCACCCAATGGTAAAATTTATGGCATACCTCGTAATTCAACACAAGTATTGGAGATTGACCCTGAAACAAATACAACTAACTTATTCGGTGATTTAAGTGGTACTAATAAATGGGTTGGAGGGGTGTTAGCTCCTAATGGTAAGATTTATGGGATTCCCCTTGATTCAACACAAGTATTGGAGATTGACCCTGAAACAAATACAACTAATTTATTTGGAAGTTTAAGTGGTACTGCTAAATGGTATGGAGGAATATTATCACCAAATGATAAGATATACTGCATTCCCCTTGATTCAACACAAGTATTGGAGATTGACACTGAAACAAATACAACTAACTTATTCGGAAGTTTAAGTGGCGCTAGTAAATGGGTTGGAGGGGTATTAGCTCCTAATAATAAGATATACGGCATACCTTTTAATTCAACACAAATATTAGAGATTGACCCTATAACTCAAACAACTAATTTATTCGGTGATTTAATTGGTAATGGCAAATGGTTTGGTGGATTATTAGCACCTAATGGTAAGATATACGGCATACCTTTCGATTCAACACAAATATTGGAAATAGGTGATATCAATTTGCAAGAAGATGATTTTGTTTTAAGTAGATATATAAATAAATTTTAATGATGTTAAAAATTATAGAAAGTTACAGACAAGAATTAAATAATAAAGGAATCGTTATATGCACTTATTTAGATTTGCAAGATAATGAAATTGATTGTATAAATATTCAATATCAAGAAGAGTACCAAATGTTTGAAATTACAAGTATAAAAGATGAAAATATAGAAATTATTTAAATTAAACATAAAACAACTTAATATGACACAAGAAATTAAAAACCCAGAACAAACAACTTACTTTATCTGTAGAGAAGATGAAACATTTACAATTACATCTTATGGTAGTGTAGAGCCTCATCAGATTATGAAAACAGGGCAGCCTATAATGGACACCTATTTAGATAAATTGGAATGGGAATCCATTCTATTAAAAGCGGGTATAGAACTTCATGAAAATGTAGAAAATGTTTGATTTTATTAAGCCTTATATACCAGAGATTATTACTTTTTTGGCAGGTGCTGGAGAGTAGAGTTATGGATGTTATAGATTAAAAACAAACATTAAGTTATTTTCTTGATATTGCACTAAAAGACTTTAATAGGTAAGATAACTTATTACGAATTCATGGATTGCTTATGTAAATTTTTGTTATTTGAATGTTATTAGTGATGTTTTAATAAAGAAAAATTTTCTTTTTTAAATTAGGTTTGTTGTGTTAGTAATAGTTTATCTATTTTTTTTGACTAAGATATTGTAAAAATAAAAAACATAAAATGGGAATAATAACATTAGACATATCGGCCAAATCAAATGAAGGTCCAACCTCTGGGATTGGGTCTCTTACTTTGGAGTACAATGAACTTTATGATTTTACACTAGCTGACTTCACAACTAAGACATTTCCAAGATACTCTGATCCAGAAGGTGACGCTTTATCAAATGTAAAGATTGTAACATTACCAGCTACTGGAACACTAACTTTATCTGGAGTTGCAGTTACACCGGGACAGAATATAACAAAAACTAGCATAAATGCTGGTAACTTAAGATATCAGGCAGATCCTGCTGATTTAGATGGATATGATACTTCCTTTACTTTTTCAGTTTCGGATGTAGGATCAGGCACTTTTAGTTCTACTAATCCGTTCACAATTAATGTTGATGAGAAGGTTAATGAGGCTCCTTCCGAGGTTGGAGATGGATCAGCAACAATAGATTATGGTGAAACATTAGTATTTACTAAAGCTATGTTTACAAGCTCGACAACTCCTCCTTACTCAGATCCTGAAGGTGATTCCGCTTTTTTATTGAAGATTACATCTTTACCAACTTTAGGATTTATAAAATTAAACGGAAGCAACATTGTTGCTAGAACTATAATTACATTTGAGAATATTGACGACGGATTATTAACTTATGTTCCAGATAATGCAGATACAGATGGAGATCTTCAAGGATTTACATTTCAAGTTGCAGATTCTGGATCAGGAATATTTGTATCTTAATGGCAAACTTTACTATAAACATAAACGCGTTACCAGAGATACCATACGTGCCAACTCAGTACAAAATTCGTCAAGAAAGTTGTCTTACTGGAGTTACTGGCGTTCCTATTGGAATAGTCAATGATACAAATACTCCTGGAATAAACTTTATGTTTTCAGAATACACTGGAGCTCTTGGTTGGAAAACTTTTAAGATCTCAAACATAACTTACACTGAGGCAACATTTTTTAACTTAGCTTACAACGGTAGTATAATAAATCCTAATGTTGATCCAAACGTAGTTGTTCAATCAATAAATGTTACATCAGTTGATGTAAACGAAGCGATACCATTGCTTTTTGCAAATTATGACAATGGTCTTGCAAATAAAAATGCATCAATTGGATTTGATATTGAAATAATTGATACAAATAATGTATCTTTGGGAAAGGTTAGAGCAGGGATTATATTTCTTTATGTAGAATGTATTCCTCGAGTTGCTAAATCTCCAATAGCTACAAATAGCACAATTATTAATAGTTGTAATACAACAGTAAAAGTTAGTGTTAAAGTTCCTGCTGAAAGCAGTAGGTATGTAAGTAAATTTATTAGCGATGGATTTGGAAGTGTTAGTGGGACATTACCTGCAAAGATAACTCAGGATACAACATATACAATTACAATAGAAGGGTCAACTTCTGGAACTGTTAGCAAATACTCATCAGTTAAGTTGATGGTAAAAGAGGCAGCCACATCTTCCTTATTCTTAGGAACTAAAATAATAACTAGAAATCATTCAGGAAACATTTGTTAAGATATGGCCAATTTCAATATAAATATAAACGCAAACGTACAGGAGACAAATAACACAGCTGGTGAAGCTCTAGCTTCCGGTGATTTAGTTTATCTTGCTACAGATGGAAAATATTATAAAGCTAGTGCTTCTTTAAATTCTAAGTCAACTACTGAACTTAGATTAGTAACCAACGATGCTGTTTCAAACGCAACAATTACATTATTGGTTTATGGTTATTATGACTATGGATTACCGATATTGACCGCTGGAGAAAAGTATTATGTTTCTACAGCTTCTGGAGATATAACAGATCAATTGTATATTGGAACTAATAATATAATTAGATATGTTGGGACAGCTTATGACACTAATACTATACTTTTTAATCCCGACCAAACATACATAAGTGAGGATGCAACAAAGATTAATGATGTTCCATTAAACTTTATCCACGTACATTTAGAAACTGACATTACTGATTTAGATAAATATACAGTAGCTGAAGTTGATGCATTAATTGCAACAGCTACAGATATCCATTATGAGCACATTCAGAGCGTCTCTAGTGCATCTTGGGTAATATCACATTCTTTAGGAAAGAAACCCTCTGTAACAGTTCAGGATGGATCAGGAAATGATGTTGAAGGATCTGTTTCGTACACAGATGATAATAATTTAACAATTACATTTAATACTGCCTTTACAGGGGTAGCTTATTTAAACTAATATGAGTAAAATATTCGGACAAAATATAGATCTTAACAACAATGAAGCTCTAAATTTTAGACATGAGAATCAAATTACTTTTCCAACGCTTACAGCTTCGGAACCAGGATTCACATTCTTTCATTCATCTAATAAAAAATTTTATGGTTGGACAGGTACTACATGGTTAGATTTTAGTGGAACTAATGGAACTGGTTCTGTTATTGGAGACTTTCTTCCATTATCTGGAGGAGATATGTCAGGTGATATTATTATGTTCGGAAATGATATTTCAGCAGCAGGAAATATTACTGTATTTAATACAGTTAGTGCAGGGGGTTTAACTGCTAGTAATTATACCGCTAATCCAACAGATGTTGTGCCTCCATCTGTAAAAGGAAACTTTTATTTTGATAATTCAGAAAATACCCTAAAACAATATAACGGTACTTTTTGGGAACCTTTAAATGCTGGTGGAGGTGGAGGTGGAGATGTTTATTTATCACATAATCAAACTTTTACTGGATATAATGTATTTAGTGGTGGTATATTAATTGATGATTCTTTAGCTTTTGTAAAGAGAGTAGTTAATATACAAAGTTTAAGTCAAGGTGTACTATATTTTAAAACAGATAATACTTTTAATTTTTCAGTTGGTACAGGTTCAAGTATTCATAATGCAAGTTTTGCAGGTGCAGATTCTTTTACAGCAGCAAGAGTTTTCACATTACAAAACAAATCAGGTACTATTGCTCATCTAGATGATGTTACAGGAGCTATTACTTCAGAAGGAACATTTACTCCAACAGTAACGTCTGGAGGAGGAGGGATTACATATACAGGAACTTATTCAGGTGAGTATTATAAAGTAGGAAAATTAGTATATTATTATATATTTATTAGCGGACTAAATTCTTCAGGAGCTGGAGGAGGTACGTTTTCTATTTCAGACTTACCATTTTTTGCTCAATCAGGAGGAACAGCAGTAGTTGGTATTTTTGACGGAATTACTTCAGATAATTTTTATAGTATTACTGCTGATCTCACTCATTTAATTAATAACGGATCAATAAGATTTAATATACAAACAGCTTTAGATGGATCTTTAGCTCAATTAACAGGACCAGATTTTACATCAGGTCAAATTATGGTTTCTGGAACATATATAGCAACTACATAATAAATGGCAAAGAAAATATTTAATTTAGATGCAGAAATATTAGGTAAACTTAATTTATCTACAGTTCCAAATAATACTGGAGATATACTCACATTTGATGCCTTAAACCAAGTTTCATTAAGAACTCCTTCTCAGACACTATCTGATATAAAGGCTGCTTCAATAATTGCATATAATGCATTAGGAACGGGATTAGAAGAAGGAGGTTTATTAGCTATAAACGCAAGTACAACTAGTTATGATATATCAGCAGGTTCAGGCATAGTAGTAGATAATATTACTGACCCTAAAAATCCTGTGTTAAGCAACATTTCATGGGATGCTAAAACGAATATATCTCCTACGAATATACTTACAAATCTTGTTACTTATGTAGGTATCGATGTTAATGGTGATGTGATTGAATCAACATCTCCTTTCAATCCTACTCAAAGAAGAATTTATATTGCTTTAGGTGTTGTAGTACATTCAAATAATGTTAATGTAAATGTAGTAAACAACCAACCAACAGTTGCTATTGATGTATCTGCACAAGTTCAAGATATATTAGAATTTATTGGTTTTAAATCATTGAAAGGAAACATAATAGAGCCAGCCTCTACTAATCTTACTATAAAAAAATCTGCTGGTATTGGTTTCAAAGCTGGTTTGAATTTTCAAAATCTAAATAGTGATCCTCACGAGTTCTCAATGTCTGCTTTAGATCCAGCAACTTTTAGATATAGAAACAGTGATGGGTCAGAAGGATTGGATATAACATTAATTGATCCATCAACTTGGGATAATAATGGAGTAACAACTGCAGTGGGGGCTTCCAGTAAAGCAACTATACAAAGAGTATATATATTTCCAAGTAATCAAATAAGAATACAAAGAGGTCAAGAAGTATTCAATAACTTTTCAACCGCTATAGATAGGGCTGGAACAGAATCTTTTGTAGTAGAAACTAATATATCTGAAAATGGATTATTTTTAGGTAGTATTATTTTAAAAGAAAACGCAACTAATCTTTCAGATACAGACCAAGCTATTTTTATAACAGTTGCTGGAGTTGTTCTTGGAGTTGCAGGATCTACATCAACATTGCAGCAAGCTTATGATGTGTCTACAATTCCCCAAATAACTACTGATGCTAATTTAGGATCTTTTCAATTAAAGAGAGGGTCTTTGGCAGATACTGATTCAGTACTTGACATATTAAATGGAGCTGATGTTAGTACATTTTCTGTAAAGGGTACAGGATATATCAGAGTAGGACATACATTTACTAGTCCATATACTATTAGTGCTCAAAGCAATACTTCTAATACTTATATGGAGATATTGAATTCTGCAGGTTCAGGCAAGGGTGCATTTTTTGGATTGGAGACTAATGACTTTACACTGTATAATGATCAACAAGGTAAGATTACCTTTTGGACAAACCCAACTACAGGAGTTTATACTAAATCTATGGATATAGACACAGCAGGTAACGTTGATATACCTAGAGGAGTTTTGACTGTAGTAGATGATGTTTACGACGTCGGATGGAATGGGTCTAATGCAGTGCCTACCAAAAATGCAATATACGATAAGATAGAGTCTTTAGGTAGTGGCTCTAGTGTATGGGGTTCAATAACAGGTACTCTTTCAGCACAAACAGATTTACAATCTGCATTGGATGGTAAAGTTGATTTAGTAGGTGATACTATGACAGGGGCTTTAAGTGTTGAAGATCAAATTACAACACAAGGATTAAACTTTGTACCTGTATCATCAGATTTAAATGCAAATAACTTTACTACATTTATTCCAAATACAGATGCTATTTTTATTGGCAGTCACTCAACAGGAGCTACTAATTATCCAAATGAATTTGGACATGTATTAATGACTCGAGGTAGTACTACTAACAATTCGTTAGCTCTTTGGAAAGAAGATGGAGATAACTCTAATTTTCAATTAGGTAATTATAATGATGCTTTAACTACATGGCAATGGAACAATGTTTGGCATGATAGCAATCCAGAATTTACCACGTCAGCCGCATTAGGTACAGATGTAGATTTTAGTTCTGCGCAAGTATTTACTAAAACATTAATTGCAATAACTACTTTAACCTTTTCAAATTATCGTATTGGTCAAGTCAAAGATTTAGTGATTACTGGTGATTTCACTTTGAATCTTCCTGCTAGTGTAAATATTATAAACGGGACGTATGATGGTACGGTTTCAAACCTTATCCAAGTTATATGTACAGATTCAACAACACCATTATTTTGGGCTACAATTTCTCAACCACAATAAAAAAGTGATATATAAAACATGAAAGCAATAAAAATAAACGGAGAGATTAAAACATTTTCTAAGTTACCTAGTACTTGGAAGGATGACAACGGTACATATCTTAATTTTGATAAATTAACCGATATAGAAGCAACTAAATATGGCTTCTATGATATAGTAAAACCTGAGTACAATAGTAAAATAGAAAAACTATCACCTATTTATTTTTCAGGGGAATTCTTTACGTATAATGTTTCAGCAATTGAATTTACAGAAACATTGGAAGAATTAAAGGATCAAAAAATAAATAAGATAAAGAGAAATGCTAATAGTAAACTATCAGAATCGGATTGGTATATTGTAAGGTTTAGTGAGAATGGCAGGGCTCTTCCAAAAGAAATTTTAGATGAACGTCAAGCAATTCGACATGAGAGTAATGTTAAAGAAGCAGCTATATTAGCCTTACAAACAAAACAAGAAGTAGTGGCTTATGAATAATAGACTAATAAATACAGGAGTTGATGATATAGTGATTGGTGCAACTATTGCTTATATTGTATCATTTAATTCAGATAGGATTACTTCTATTGATGTTTCGGATCCTTCAAGTTTAACTTTTTTAAATGCTTACAATTCTAGCACAAATATAAACGGTGCAGTTGATTTAGCACTAGATTTAAATAATAACGTTGCTTATGTAGTTTCTGAATTTAGCGATAGTATTGCATCTATTGATATTTCAGACCCGTCAAATTTATCTTTTTTAAATTCTTATAGTTCTACAACTCATTTGGATAGTCCTATTGCAGTAGCTTTGGATTTGATAAATGAAGTAGCTTATGTAGTTTCAGTTATATCTGAAACTATTACTTCCATAGATATAAGCGACCCGTTAAATTTAACTTTTTTAGATTCTTATAGTTCTGGCACAAATTTAAATGATGTATCTGGTATAGCCTTAGACTTAAGAAACGAAATAGCTTACGTTGTTTGTGAAAATGGAGACAGAATCACGTCTATTGATATTTCAAACCCTTCGTCTTTAACTCTTATTGATAGCTATATAAGTTCTTCAAATATTCAGGATGCTAGAGACGTTGCATTGGATTTAGATAATAATATTGCTTATGTTGCATCCCGAAGTGACGGTATTACTTCAATAGATATAAGTGATCCTGCAGATTTATCATTTTTAGATTCTATACAACCTTTAGTTATAAATGGTGCATACGGGATAGAATTGGATTTAGCAAACAGTACGGCATATTTAGCGTCAAGAGATGCAAGAGTTGGCGGAATAACTTCTATAGATATAACAGACCCTTTAAATTTAGTAGTTTTAGATTCTTATACTGAAGCAACAACTTTAGACGGTTCTGAAAAGTTATCCTTAGACTTGGTAAAACAAGTAGCTTATATTACTTCACGTAATTCGGACAAGATTACTTCGATTGATATATCAGATTCGTCAAATTTACAGCTTATAAGTTCATATTCTTCATCAACAAATTTAAACGGAGCTGTAGGTATAGCATTAGACATACCAGGTCCTACATCAACGAATGCTTATAGTTAATAAAAAGCTAATTAAAATTAAAATAATTTACAAAAGCAGTATTCGGATAGAGTTGGATAAGAATAAAAACTAATAAAAAAAATCAACTTTATAGCAATAACACGCGTTTGGAAAAAAAAGATGTTTGTAGTATTTTTATTATATATAGACATTGGAAGAAGAATGAAAAAACTTTTATCTAAAGTTGGAGACACGAAAGATACAATGATAACATTTAAATCAGTAGAATCACATCCAGTTGGAAAAAAAACAGATCTCACCGAAGGAGTATGTACAGAAAGACTAGCTAATAATGCTGATGGTACTTTATTCTTTAGAGTTTCAATGAATAAAGGAAGTTTAGTATTTCAACATCATCATGATTGTCTAGAAGAAATAGTCTTGTACAAAGGTAAATTGTTAGAAGTAATAAGTAATGAAAAAATAGACCATAATTTAGCTGTTAGATTTAAACCTGGAGAATATCATGCAATTTATGCTTTAGAGGATTCAATATTCTATTGTCAACTTTACAAACCTAAATTAAGCCCACGATCAAAATAATGGAAGATTACAAAGAATTTATCCCATGGATGGTAGCTGTACTAAGTACAGTATTAGCACTAAAGAAAGACTGGATAGTCTCTAAATTTGCTAAACAAGAAAAAGAATTAGAGGTTGCTGCATCTAAAGAGAACGTAGAATCATCTGCTTTGCATAATGTTGAAAAGACTATGAGTATATATCGTGGAATGGTAGAAGATCTTAAATTTAATATTGATGATCTTAAAAATGAAATAGGAGAACTTAAAATAGAAGTAGTAGATTTAAAAGCTTTTATTGAACAACAAAAAATATTTATTTCCAAGCAGACAAAAAGCTTAGAATACTACGAAAAAAAATACGGCAAAATCACAGGATAATATGGGATTTAGATTTGGAGAGAATAGTAAGAAAAGACTAGCTACATGTCACCAGGATATACAAAAAGTTCTAAACCTAGCTATAACTAGGTCTAAGGTTGACTTTGGTATTTCAGAAGGAGAAAGATCTATTGAGCGCCAGCAAGAGTTGTATGCTATTGGACGTACAGTTGATGTGCACAAAAGTACAGTTACAAATGTAGATGGTATTAAAAAAAAAGGAAAGCACAATTACTCACCGTCATTAGCGGTGGATATTTATATTTGGCATGACAATCCTTCTACTAGAAAACAAATAGATTACGATGAAGCTCATCTAAGCTATGTTGCCGGAGTTATAGACTCCTGCGCCGCAGAATTGAATATAGACATTACCTGGGGAGGTAATTGGGATAATGATGGAATAATTAAATTCGATCAAGGACTTAATGATATGCCTCACTTTCAAATTTAATAGTCATGAAATTACCTAAATTATCTATCAAAGATATCCTGTTGGTTGCGCTAATAGGATTTATCATTTTTACTCAATTCTTTGGATCGTCTGATGATCCTGATCCGAAAACAGTAACTATAGTCATACCAGAAGTATCCGGAACAGTAGAAGAAACAGTTAAGGATGTTCCCAAAACAACTGTTGAAATATACGATCCTATTCCAAAAACTGTAACTAAAATTATCGTTGATAAGGAATACAAAGAAAAATATGAAAGAGCTATAAAAGAAAATGACTCTCTTACGGCTATAAACTTATTTCTACAGAGTATTGAAATAAATGAATACAATAAAGTTCTAGTCGACAACGACACTATTAAGCTTGTAGCATACGTGAAGACTCGTGGAATATTACTTAAATACAAAGTTGACTACACTATAAAGGAGAATACAATAACATACGATCCAGTAGTCGTAAAAGAAAGACCAAAGTTTACTTTGCTTGTAGGAGGAGGGCTAATAGCTCCTACAAATCAATTAGACCTAACTATGGGATTTAAAGCTGATATAGGATTCCAGAATCAAAAAGGGAATATAATAGAAGCTGGATATGATACTCAGCAGAATATATATTTAGGATATAAGCACGCAATTAAGCTAGGTAAAATTAATTTAAACCCATTTAAGAAGAAAAAGCAACCCTTTTAGCTATAATGCGCGTTTTCTAAAACTTGCCTCTTGTACTATATTTGTCAATAAGGAGATAAAAATATTTTATTATGGAAGGATTAAACTTAGCAGATTTAGCTGAGATAGGAGATGGCTTTGAGCTTTTTCCTGACGCAGCGGATGAAAATATTGAAGAAGGCAAACAACCAGCAAGTGTTGTGCTCACGGATCAAAAGAAAGAAACAAAACAACTTAGTGAGGATGAGAAGAAAGCTGCAGAGATAAAAGCTGCAGAAGATGCAAAAGCAACTGATCCAGAGAGCGTAGCTAAGGATAAAGAGAATACT
>Ga0196887_1001086_pt1 | contig 12076 bp, 17 predicted proteins | sample VirMetDEL_Mar_31_FD_169094 | JGI IMG/M metagenome (GOLD analysis project Ga0196887, IMG submission 169094) | Aqueous microbial communities from the Delaware River and Bay under freshwater to marine salinity gradient to study organic matter... | ecosystem: Environmental > Aquatic > Marine >... | reverse complement strand
GAAATACCAATTTGAAATAAGTAAGGGGTAGTTTTATAGATTGAATTACCGATACTTTTATTCCACTGAAAATAATCTTCAATACCAAACTTCAAATATGCCTTTGCTGTATCAGAAGTCTTTATGACAAAATCTTTGTGTGTAGGTAACTTTTTGTCAGCTACTTGAGGTATTACGTAAGTTTTGTTTGGATGCGCCCATATACCTATTGACTGATCTACTGTGTAAGTATCTAAAAGATTGTTGTAAGCCTCTGAATTATCAAAGAATACATAACCCTTATCAGAAGTGCTGTTATAGCTAAAATCAACCTCTATGGTATTTGAATCTATAACCTTAATTATCTTAGAATATCTTGATCCAAGAATATTAGGATAAAATTCATCTACTCTATTGAGATCAATATCTGATGGGTTTTTATGTGCAAATAAACCACAAAAACTTTTACCTAAATCTTGTTCATTAAAGATAGGATTGCTTGAAGTGATTATCTTCCCATCATAGGTAAGTCCTGAATCAATTCTTTTGTAATACCCATCACCTCCAAAATCCTCAATTGTAAGATAACCTTCAGGCTTATCTTGTATTGAATCAATAGGTATTACAGGATCAATGGGAGTGACTATTATATCACTCCCTGACCATTTTACTTTTAGATTTACAATAATTTCCAAAGCCATATTATTTTTTTAATTAGGATACGTTTACGTTTGGGATTGTCAAGCTCCCTATTGTTATGCTGTTCACTTTAATATTTGCATCAGGCACTAAAACACCGTTTACTTTTACTTCTGCAATAATTTCGATTGTTACGTTTTGTTCATTCATAGTTGTTTTTTTTAGGTTAATTTTAACTTATTCCGTATCTACTTTTTTGAGCATCAAAATTTTGTGTTACTTCTGTTGAACTCAATAGTTTGTTATATAATCTAACTATTGAAATGTCAGAATCAATTGAAGCGTTTGCTCCTCCAGTTCCACCGCCGTTATCCCCAATTCTCCATGTTGTATTAGTGACAATATTAGTCGCTCCACCACTTAAACTTCTAACAGTTGTCAAAGGTTGATCAATCCCATTAGCGTACAATTTAAAAGTGTCTGAGGTTCTAGTTAAAACGATCTGCTTCCAAGCACCGTCAATAATATCATTAGTTGAAACGATCTCTCTAGTAAAACTCGCTATGTTATTATAAATTAGGAAGCTTAATTTTTTAGAATCTGTAAATCCACCTCCAAACGTAACTGTACCTAAATGCAATGAAAATCTATCACCTGAACTATTAGATCGATTTGATAATAAATATCCTTGTTGATTTATGTTAGATGGTCTGCACCAGATTTCAATGCTAAAGTCTGAAGTGCCTACCGCTGGTAATCCTGTATCTGTTCCGATACTATTAATCCAATGATTTGAAGCGTTCACCAGTATAAATTTACCTCCATCACTGGCCGAGAAAGTTATCCCATTATTAAGAGTTCCGTCATAATTATTTGTGGTCAAGTCATCAATCGCTGTTCCAGTTGTAGGGTAAGAAGCTAGATTTCCAGAATCCCAATACATCAGTAAATTAGCTGTCACAATTTCTTTTGCGCCATACATGAAAAACGTTTGTAAAATTCCGCTCATATTAAGTAAGGTTAGATCCTGAAATTATCCATTCAGTCGCAGTAATTTTTAGAGCTGTTGCCACTCCATTAGGATTTAATGTTCTAGAGCCTAAAGTGCCAGCTCCTGCAAGTCTCATTATATCAGTTGTGATTGCTATCGTTAATACTCCAGCCCCGTTCTGGTTTACAAAAGTTATCGCAGATCCAATAGGAAAAGGAACAGAGGCATTCGATGGAATAGTCCAAGTTCGAGGTGTAGCATCAGAGGTCGGGTGAAATATATGTTTTCCAATGTCTCCGATTACTAAAGTATAAACCCCAGATTGAGCGTTTTGCGGTACTCCCAAAAACCCACCATTTAAAGTGAAAGTATATGCCAAAGAATTCCAAGGCGTTATGCCATTCCCTAATTTACCTTTATTACTATCCGTCTCGATTCCTAATTCCCCATCCGCTAGGATCGGATTAGCTGTACTCCAGTTCCCTGTTGTGTCTCTTCGTAGTTGAATTATATCAGCCATATTATTTTATTTATGCGTTTCCCCCGTCAATATTCTGAGCAGGTAAATATACTGAATTCGCTCCACCCCCATCAACGTTCCTATCACTAGCTGGTGGGGTTCCTTCCAGATCTTCGTATCTAGTTTGATGTGGGTTTCTTCCGTCATCTAAATTTAATTGCGAATGTTTTATGAGCTTTACTATTCCAGATGTCATGAACAAAGCTCCGCCCCCAGTCCAGTGTGTGGCAACAAAAAGACCGTTTCCGTATGCTATCGAATACCACCATAAATTTGTTGCTTCTTGCTGAGCTGTCCAGTTTATTCCATCTGATGAAATCATGACACTATTTCCAAAGTTATTATTAGCAGCAACCGCTACAAAATACCCATCCCCATGAGTTATACCATACCAACCGTTTCGATTTGCAGCATTTCTGATTGTCCAAGTAATCCCGTCTGGGGAAGTCATAACTCGTTCGGTCGAAGCCCCTACATGAGTACTGCTCACAGCAACAAAAAGACCGTTTGCATAAACGACCGATCTCCAATCATTCAAAACACTTGTCCTAGCTGTCCAAGTAATCCCGTCTGGGGAAGTTTGAACTCGGCTAGTTCCGCTGGTTCCGACTGCTACAAAAAGACCAGCTCCGTATGCGACGGAATAAAAACCTCCCACTACTGCGGATGTTCTTCTTGTCCATGTGATTCCGTCAGGTGAGGTGGTGATATTATTATTTGTTCCATTATCTGCCACAGCCACAAATAGTCCGTTTCCATAACCGATCCCCTGTCCGCTTGTCCCAGCTGGGGTGGTTCTTAAAGTCCAGTTTATTCCGTCCGGTGAGGTCATCGCCCCTGACGCTCCTGGTAAGTTGCTAAAAGCCACAAAGATTCCGTTTCCGAACGTGAGTCCATTCCATGGAGTCGTATTTGCAGCTGCTCTTAGTGTCCAGTTGCGCCCATCGGTGGAGGTTAATATACTGTTTAAAACGCTATCAGAAGAAACCGCCACAAATATTCCGTTTCCGTATGCAATGGATCGGAATGAATCGGGAGATGGTGCGCTTCTGATTGTCCACACAGTACCGATAGGATCAGTATTAAAAACCTCTGATATATTATTGAAATTCGCCTCATTTACGTGATAAAATTCCGAACCCTCCCCGCCCTGTTTTTCAGTAGTATCATTATGAGCAGGGAAACCTCTACCATCTCCAGGCGGATTTAATACAGGAGGTACTGTTCCATCCGGATAAGATGGAATACTAGGAGTAACCCCCCCAATAAACCGCTTACCTCTTGACTTATTTATATTTACGTCTGCCATATTAAGTAGTAGGAACTGATCCTAATTCAAATAATTCAACTTTCCATGAATTACGATACGTATCGAATTCAATCGCATTGACCATGTATAATTTCCCGTTATATTCAACTGATTGATACGGCTTAACTTCCATTCTTTCAACCGTTCCAATTATCCGTTCCTTTTTGATGCCCTTTAAATTAGCAATTTCCTGAACAATAATATCCAATAAAGGCAAAGATTCGATTCCATCCCTGCTCCAATTCTCAGAAACGGGATTGCCTGATAGGATTAATTGTATAGCTGAACTGCTATTATTCGTTTCCGCATCTCCTATAAAGGTAATGTATTCGGGATGGACACTAGAATATGGCTTGTCAGTTATTCCTTTTACTGAAATATCTGCTAAGGTTAAAGCCTCATTTTCTTCAATCTTCAATTGAAACTTTCGATATTCCAAAGCGTATTGATTAGCCGTTCCACCTGTACAAATCCCTTGATATAATCGAGTGAATACCGCACCATCAATAGGTACTAATAAATTTGTGATATTAACGGTATTGAATACCCCTGAATTAGGACTTTGAATAGTCACAATAGTAGGAGTCAATGTAAATCCGTAAACATCTGTGCTGATCTCATACAGGTAGTACGTTCCAATCTGCACCTGAATTCCTACACTATAATTTGCAAAGGTTCTTGGATCAATTCCTGAAACTGCTAGGAACATAAACTCAAAAGAAATACTGATCTTATTAGCTGTTTCCTGAGCAACGGTAAAACTTGTTCCAACCGCGGTACTGTTTAATTCGATCCAAGATATATTTGGATCCGATAATCCTGCATTGGTTGTACTTGTCCAAATCTTTGCGCTTTGATTAGAAGGGCTATATTGGACTTGAGCAGTCGTTCCACTTGGAACACTTGAAGGTTGACCGATAGGAATCGCCCGTACATAATCCCAAAGTCTAAGCTTATAGATATTAGGAAAAGCACTTGCAACCGAACCCACAAACCAATCATCAACATCCTGTATAGAATCAATTATGGCGCCTTTAGAGCTATCATCTAATACGCCTAGTTTAAGTGTAGCGTTGAACTCATTAAAGACCCTAAAAGCCGTTCTTTCAGGATTGTTAATATCACATGAAACATCCAATCCATTAGTTACCACTACATCCGATTCAGGCGTTTGATCTGCCTCATATTTGAAAGCAGTATAAGCAGCCTTAGCAAGTTCACCTATGCGAACTACCCACCATTCATTTCGCCAAAGGAAAACCCGACAAGTAAATGGATTTACCATTCTTTCAATTACGTCTGATAGGTAAAGCCTTTCATTAGTGAAATCATCTCCATCAAAATAGCTTATAAATCGACCTTCATTGTATTCTGCCGAATTCGGATAATAAAACTGTTCAAATACATTAACAGCTGAATTCATACGATCCTCATGAATACCAACAGCAAAATGAGTAGATCGCCCTTCAATAAATGACTGATTTAAAGCCCCAATAATGGCAGAATGTCCAATATTTCTAGGACTGATCCATAAAGGAACATTTGCCCGAATAGAATCGAATCCTTTTAAGCCATCAAAAGCAGTAAATTTTATAAGCCTTTGACCAGGTAATTCAATATTTGAAACGAAATCAGGAGTAATATAGCCAACAAAGAAAGGAACGGTATCTACATTTGAATAGTAGAATTTAACCCTGTAATCCCTATTTCCACCCTCTAAGAATTCATCATAATCGGTAACACCTCCCAATATTTCAAAGTCAAGGTAAGACCCGATTAAGGTTGTTAAAATGTCTTGTCCAAAGTTTCCATGCCCAAAAGTAACCTCACCTAAATCAACCTCGGTGGATAAACCTCCATATCCATCCAATTCAATTTCAAGCCTCCTACAATCTCCCTCAATACTTCCAAACTCTGAATAATACTTTAGACCATATCCATTGATAGGAGCGTATTCACCGGACATATTGATGGAAATTTTAATATCTCTAGCAGGCATTGTGTAAACAAATGGATTGCTAGTTGAAGTCGCTAAACCATTGCTCACATTCCAAGAAACCGAAACAAAGCCCGTGTCTAAAGTAGTTTCCAATGAAAGGCTAGTTCCTTCCTCATAGTACAAATCAGGAGCGACCCCGTTTACGGTAAATATCCCACCGCCTGACTGATACCCGAACCCTAATCTATATTGTGCCATTTGAACCTTTTACCTTTATGTCAAAGATAAAAAAAAATAGGTATTGTTTGGTATTGTAATTTTAATACATAAATTTGTACTACTTAACTAAAAATAAATATTATGAAAACAAAAGAATTAACAGCTAAACAGCAATCAAGAGCAACTGCAAGCATTATCTCAAGTTTGACAAAGGTCAATTCCTCAGCAATCATTTTAAAGGATTATGATTTCTTTGATTTTGCCACTTTCAAGAAAACAGGATTTGATTTGATGCTGAAAAATTTATGCTCAAAGGAAGGAATTTCTGAAGAGCATATTAGAACAGTTGCAGGATGGAAAAATTCAAATGAAAATCAAGTAGAAAGCGATGGACATTGAAAAAAAATTATTTCCCGAATCATGGGAATTAGTAAGGGATGAAGATGGTAATATTTCATTTGAAATAGTTGATGAAGATATAGATAATTTTAAATGCGATATAATCAATGATGATTGTATTGAAATTGATGTTTCTGGTTATAACTCAATAGTTTTAAGCGTTGATAGTCTTTACAGAATAATATCTTTAATTGAAGATTCTCAAAGTTTGGATGATGGAGAAACTGAATAAATAAAAAATGGGATTTGTTAGGGGGATGCTTTTTTATCCCCCTTTTTTATCCTTTAGCCATTTTATTTGATGCTTGACCAAAGACATAAACCAAGTCTTGACCCCTTACCACTAATTCACCGGATAAACTCCGATCCGCTACAAAGTCTGATATTCCCGTACCTCCGAATGATTGAGAACTAGCACCGCTTGAAGCACCAACTCCACCACCTCCGCCACGACTTCCACGGCCTCCACCTTTGCCAAATGCGCCTGATATTAAAGCTAATGCGCCACCAATGAATACAGGCAATAAAGCTAAACCAATAGGCCCTAATGCATTTGCAGCTTTTGCAGCAACTGCAATGCCTTCACCCGCAGCCTCAGTTTGTGATGCTTGACTGGATATTAAAGAAGCTGCTTTTTTTGCTGCCACTTGTTGAAATATTGCAGTAATTATTTTAGGGGTATTTGAAAGTAATGTTGATACAAATCCTCTTAAAGCATCACTTCCAATATTTAAGGAATTAGCTATCTGAGTTCCCAAAGCTGCATAAGCACTTGATAAATCTAGTAGTTTTGCCTTTGTTTCTTCTACTATTTCATCTGGTATATCTGGAACTAGAGGTCCATCAGGTAATCCAATATCAATTCTTTGAATACCTCCTTGATTGGCAATACTCTCATCTTTTAATTGACCTGCTAAAATATTTCCTGCTCCAGATTCAATACTTGCAGTTAATCTGTTTGTTTCTGCTAATTGTTCATTGAATAATCTTGCATTTTCAGCACCATCAAGAAAGAATTTTTTATTTAGATCGTCTGCAACCTTTGAAAAATCTTCAAATGATTGCTTAGTATTGGTTGTTGTGGTTGATACACTATCTAATGAATCTTTAAAATCATCTACGGCTTTTACTCCTTCAACCCCTAATCCAGAAATAATACTTTCGGAAACTGATTTACCAAAATTTTCTAAGATAAGTATTGCACCTTGACTGACTCCTGATAATCCGGGTATAATTCCTGATAGTAAATTAACGGCTTTAGCAATTTTTAAAGCTCCGTCAACAAATTCCAAGGTCATAACCTTAGTGTTAAAAACAATTTGATCAAAATTAGTAGCAACCAAAACGCCTAAACCTACAACTGCAATTCCTATTATTCCGATAGGGCCTGAAAGTGCTGTGAATCCTGCTGCTAATAATGGCAATGCTTTTATGACTGTTCCAATTCCAATTAATAATGGCCCGATTGCAGCCGTAATTCCTGCTATAATTACAATAGTTTCTCTAGTTTCTTTATCTAGGCTTAAAAATCCCTGAACCAATTCATTTATTCCTGTTACTATTTTATTGGTAATTGGTAGTAAAACTTGCCCAAAAGAAACAGATAAATCCTGAATCCTTTCTTGCAATAACCTTGTTTGATTTGCTAAACCATCCTTTGTTTTGGCATAATCTCCAATAGCATTTGTGCTTTGTTGTAAAGCAATATCTAAAGTCGCTTGAGCCTTTGCCTGTCTTTCAGTTTCAAAAATTAATCCTTTAGCCGTATTGATTGCAACCTGCTTTTTTACATCCTCTTCTAATATGGATATTCCTAAAGCCTTAACTGATTCCCTTTCTCCTAATAGTGCCTTTGTTAATGCCTGACTAGCACCTTCTGCACCTCCTGCAAAGTTTGTAAATGATGCCAAATCAACCGCCAACTTATTTACCTCTAATGACAAATCTAAAGCAGCTTTCTGACCAAACCCAAAACCTGTCAATAAATCTCCTGTATCTGAAAGAAGTTGTTTTGATGCTAAAGAAGAAAGTCCATAGCTATCTCTTAAACTTGTAAAAGCATCATCAGCCGATTTCTGAACATCCCTAAAAACGGTATTGAACTTTGATGCAGTTTCTTCAAAATCACTTGCAGTTTTTACCGCTGCAACTCCAATAGCTAATAACGGAGCAGTAACCGCTAGAGATAAAACTTTACCTAATGCAGTTGCATTTTTACCGAACTTTTGAAGTGAACCCTCAGCATCAAGTAAGGCACTTTTTAAGTTGTCAATCTTTGCCCCTATCTCAACGTCTATTCTAGGATTTGCCATATTTTGGAATCATTTTATTGTTTCTTACAATTTCAGCTAATTTACGCAATCTTTCAGCTTCTTTTACTGGCATTTTTGTAACCTCCTTTGATTTCTCCCAAGGGAATTTATAAAGCGATTCAGGAGTAAGATTAGACCCTTTCTTGAGGTGTGGAATGATGGATAAATAACCCACCAATCTAGACTGTTCCCAAGAATCCCTAATGTCAATCTCATGCCCTTCAATCATATCCTTTAGATCATCTAAGCCCAATAAAAAAAGGTCATTCTGGGATAGTTTTAACCGCCCCGAAATGACCCTAATTTCCTTTTCAAAGTTGAACCCTTCGTCTATTTTTTTTTATCAGCAGGTGCAGAACTACCAAGGTCAACCCCTAGCATAGTTGCAACCGAACTAACCAATTCATTCATATCTAGTAAATCCAAGAAATCTTCTGAGCTGTATTTCTCTTGTTTTTCTTCCAATTTGCAAGCTGACTTGTAAGCGAAATAAAGCGCATCCGCATAGCCTTCCATGTCGTGTGGATGCGCTTGAATGAACTCGAAAACGCTTAACTTATGCTTTGCTTGAAATAGTGTAAATACTCTCGCACTCGCAAAAATAGGAAACTCAATCCTATCATTTTTAATAGTGTGAATCTTAGCCATAAATTTTTATTAGGTTGTAACTTGACTTCTTACAGGAGTTCCCGCAAAGTTTAAAGTTGCTGAAAATGTAATTTGTGAATCCTGATCTGAAGTAATTTCAAGACTGTCTATTGCTACAATTACAGTAATGATTTCTTCGCCTGGATCAGTACCGCCCCAAATAGCAGTAACCAAATCCCCTAACTGTTCAAATAAATCAAAGGCAGAAATATTTGGATTTGTTGGAGTTGAGTTATAATCACCTGTAAAGGAAATTGATCCTTCTTTTTGACCTCCGGCAATTCTTTTGCCATAATCACCCTCGCAACGATTACGAACTAATACGGAAGAGTTAGAGACAGAAAGCGTTGATGATTGCTTGCAAACTAGTTCAATTCCTGATCCAAGTAGCAATGCGAAGTTTTGACCGAGCGTGTATGTTGATGCCATGTTGCTTATTCGTTTTACCAAATATGCCAATAATCGCAATAAAAAACAAAAATAATTTTTTTTCTATGGTTTTAATTCTTAATATTGGATTAATATTTAACGGATAACGGACGAGTGTATGAGCAGTAGTTTTGCACAATCTTTGATAAATAAACAGAACTTTAAATTAATAACCAAGCGATAGTTAAAAGGCTGACAGGCTATTGCTTATACACATTGTTAGCCACCGTTTTATTATGCAAAAACATTTGATTAGAGATGAAAAGAAAGCACTTGAGTATATTGTTGATTGCACTCTTGCAACAGTAAGCCACATGGCAATGCTTAAAAGTAGAAAAAAAGGTGAATATGAAAGACAAATACAAATAGCACAAACAGGCGTAAATTGGCTTGCGGATTTTGATGTAAAAATAGAAGTTAATAGTAGAGCTTATCAAGTGCTTTCTTGCCCTTCCAAGACAGTAAAAGAATGGGTTGAGAAGTACGAGTCTTAAATTGTGGCTAACGGACAGGGATGTATTTAGTGCGAAATTTAATTACAAAACATATTATGGAAAACGAAGAAATATTACAAAAATTAAGATCGGTAAAACTAACTCTTATGGCACATCCAGACAATGAGCCGAATAGCGAATTTGAAGATCAGATAAGTACAATCGAAGAAATAGAGCAAGCATTGAATACATCTAATGTTGTAGATATGTTAAAACCTTTAAAAAGAATGTGCTTTGATTGTCAAGAACCATTATTAGACAATGAGGATGTTTGGTGTAGTGAATGTATGTAGGTTTTAATTATATACAACTTCCGATGGCTTTGCTGTCGGGCGGGACTTTTGGAAATGAAATTATCAACCTAAACAGAATTTTATATGGAAACTCAAACATCAATTAACCACCAAACCCCGCCTGCGGCAAAACCATTGTTAGCGGCTGGGCTTTCTGTTGGTGAAATAATAGTTGCTGATATTATTGGCGAAGGGTTTTACGAAATCCATTCTTTCGGAGAAATATTTGTAAATGTAAAGTTGCTTAAACTATTTGGAAAAGGATGGAAATGGCGTGGTCATATTACCAACTGCCATAATTACCCTGAGCCAATAAACTTAGAAAGATGGATGAGTTATCGGAGGGTTTCAAAGCCTTGCCGCTAACGGACACAGATATGATTAGTTTTTTTTGATTATTAAACGAACAAATTTTAAATATTATGAAAAAGGAAAATAAAAGTACAGAACCTAAAAACACGGATAAAAAATTAATTATATCTGATGTTATGGTTGAGTTGCCTGAATATGAACTTGATTTTTGTGATAAGTGTTTTCAGATGACTAACCACTTAAATGGTATTTGCCAGAAATGTAAAGGCAATTAACCATAACATAATATATACGCAACTATTAAAATGCATTTTAAAACGCTATAAAGGCTATTTTTTTGTGATTATTCAAAAAAAATATATGCGCAATAGGTATTTTAAAGCTCAAAAACATCAAATGAATAGTTGATTACTTTCCTAAATGCTACCTCAGTAGATCCGAATTCAATCCTAGATAAAGCATTGATCTTATCCACTTTCAAAAGCTGAAATGATGATCCTAAATCCAAAGAGTTAGTAATCAAAGGCTGGATTACCTCGCTAATCTTCTCACTTGCTAATTTTCCTCCTGAACCCTTTGGAAACTTAGTTATTATGTCAATGGTAAGGCTTAATGATTGCCGTTCGTTACATCTGTTTCCGGTTGTTTCTGATTCGTTCTGATCGGTTATTAGAACATAACATCTAGCACCTCGGTAAAGTGGTAAAACTGTATTAGGATTAAGAAATGAATCCTGTAAAGGAATTACAACCAACTCAACCGTTAAAGGACTGAGTGCCGTTAATACTGCCTGTCTAAGTGTTAATCCTGCTTCTATCATTTCTTTGTTGCTTTATCAATTACCTCTTTTAATTCCTTAACTATCCTGGACCTTACAATAAAAAAGAAAGGGAATAAATATCTTTTTGCTGGTATTGTTCCGTCACCTGTTCTAAAATATGATCGAGCTAACTTTTGAATGTCATCATCATATTCAGATCCTGCAAGTAAATTTTCAGCAGAAAGACCAGTTCCAAACTCATACCATGCCTCAATTTGAAACTTTTTATCTTCAATGTCTAATCCAATATTAAAGGTAAGTTTGTCATCAGTAATGGGTTTTGCTTTTATCTTTTGAAAGAAATCTAAAGGTTTCCCTGCAAAATCTCTAGGAGCTGTTTTTACAGCGTTCTCTTCAATAAATTTAGCCTGATCGTTTAATTCACCTCTTACAGCATCAACAATAGCTTTATTTTTCTTATCAATATCCTTTAAAGCCTGCTGAAGTCCTATGATCTTGATTGACATTATACTCTTAAGTCACCTGCGTAAATTCTTTCAAGAGTAATCTGCTTGTCCCAAATTAACATAGTATGTGATGGGTTAATCTGTAAATTTCCACCATTCGTAAAGAATGTGTCTCTACAAAATATGTTAGTCGTGAAGCTAAATCTTTGCGCTACATTAGCGCCTCTTGGAAAAGTTTCTACTTTAGTAAGAATATTTCCGATAAGGCCATTAATATCTATTTTAAAATCAAAGAAACCATTACTATTGGATATCTCTGCGCTAAAATCTATTCTCATTATGTAAGTATCACCAATAGCCATAGGT
>Ga0196887_1001081_pt1 | contig 12094 bp, 10 predicted proteins | sample VirMetDEL_Mar_31_FD_169094 | JGI IMG/M metagenome (GOLD analysis project Ga0196887, IMG submission 169094) | Aqueous microbial communities from the Delaware River and Bay under freshwater to marine salinity gradient to study organic matter... | ecosystem: Environmental > Aquatic > Marine >... | reverse complement strand
AAATGGCTGGCTATACAAGGCAAAGTGCATCTTCAATTATCAACGGGTCGGATATTACCGCGCCGCCGCTGAATGCTGAATTTAATCAGGTTTTAGCGGCTCTGAACAATACCAGTGGGCATAAACACGATGGGACGGCCGCTGAAGGCCCGGTCATTGGATTGATTGGTGACCCCGGTGTAGCAACCCCATTAAACAAAGTTGTGGTCGATAATACTAACAACAGAGTTGGGGTTTTTGTAGACGCCAGTGGTGCTGGATCGACTGTAGAGCAAGTTCGCTTTCAGGACGGTGCGATTATCCCTGTTACGGATAGCGACATCGACCTTGGCGGATCAACGCTCGAATTTAAAGACCTGTATATCGACGGTACAGCCCATATCGATACGCTTGATGTGGATATAAATGCCGCTGTTGCTGGTACATTTACCGTAACAGGCGTGACTGCTCTTAACGGCGGTCTGACTATGGACAGCAACAAATTCACGGTTGCAGATACTAGCGGAAACGTAGCCACTGCAGGAACAATGACAGTCACTGGAGCCACCGCTTTAAACGGTGGCCTAACGATGGACACCAACAAGTTTACCGTTGCAGATACGTCTGGGAACGTAGCCACAGCTGGGACGCTTGCAGTCACTGGCACCTCTGCATTCACTGGAGCAGTCACGGCTGATGGTGGTATATCTATAGCTAACATCACCATTGATGGCACAGAGATCGATCTGTCGAGCGGTGATCTGACATTAGATGTTGCGGGGGATATCATCCTCAATGCCGATGGCGGTGATATCAGCCTTCAGGACGGCTCCGCTACGTTTGGATCGTTAACCAATAGCGGCGGTAATCTGGTTCTAAAATCAGGTACAACACTAGCTGCCACTTTTAGTGGCGCAAACATCGATCTGGCAGGAACTCTGGACGCAACTGGTGCAGCGACACTGGATAGCACTTTGGCAGTAGCTGGCGTTTTAAGCCCTGCCACGCATGTCGATATGCCAGACAATGCCATCATTAAGGTCGGAACTGGTGATGATCTAGAGATCAAGCATGACGGCACAAACTCATTTATTGCGAATAAAACTGGCATTCTGAAGGTTGCCACAGAGACATCTGGAATAGCGGTCACAATCGGTCATACAACCTCCGAAGTTACAATCGGCGATAACCTCACTGTCACTGGTAATCTAACCGTAAGCGGCACTCAGACAGTTGTAGATACTGTCACAATGAATGCTGAGAATGCTGTCGTATTTGAAGGTGCAACGCCTGATGATCACGAAACTACACTGACTATCATCGATCCAACGGCAGACCGTACAATCAATCTTCCAAACCAGAGCGGCACTATTCCTGTTTTAGCTGCAGCAAGCAATGATCAGGTTTCTGCAACGCCAGCAGAACTTTCTATTTTGGACGGTGATACCGGTGCTTCGTCAGTGACTTTAGCAGATGCTGATCGTGTAGTGGTCAATGACGCCGGTACGATGAAACAGGTCGCTCTGACTGACTTCGAGACATACATGGAGACTTCGCTGGATACTCTCAGCAATGTGACCACAGTTGGTGCATTGAATGCGGGTTCGATCACGTCAGGTTTTGGTGCAATTGACAACGGCTCCAGCGCAATCACTACAACTGGCACGATGACTTTTGGTAGTCTTTCTGACGGAAGTATCACCGCCACAGCCTTTGTCGATGAAGACAATATGTCCAGCAACTCTGCAACCCTGATACCAACGCAGCAATCGGTGAAGGCTTACGTCGATACAATTGCCGGGCAGTCTAATAATGTAGTTGGACTTTCGGCATCTGCTGCAGAGTTAAACATCTTAGATGATGCAACGCTTACTACAGCAGAATTAAATATACTAGATGGTAGTGCCACAACCCAAGCTACAGTAACTCTTGCTGCAACAGATGGTGTTGTAGTCAGCGATGCAGATGTGATGAAGCAGTGTCTAGTAAGCGACTTCGATACATACATGGCATCAACCTCAAAGACGCTGACCAACAAGACATTAACCAGCCCAATTCTCGACGGCACAATTGTCGTTAGCGATGGTTCAAACGATTTTAACATTGCCAGCCATGACGGCAGTAATGGATTGAAATTAGGCGGTACTTTAGTGACCGCATCCGCTGCACAGATCAACGGCGCAGCAACAACTGGCAAAGCAATCGCTATGGCGATGGTATTTGGGTAAAAGGAGAAACAAATGGCAAACCCCAATGTAGTAGCAGTCAGCAGTATCTATGCAAACACTGCTGTAGATGCAGATGTCGCTGCTTCTGCAGTGAGCTTGCTAACGGCTGCTTCCGATAAACTATTAAAGATAAATTCGTTAGTTATAGCTAACATAGACGGTACAAACGCTGCAGATATTTCAGTGTGGATTACACGATCCAGTGCTGATTATTACATAGCCAAAACTATATCAGTACCAGCAGACGCTACTCTTATTCCAATTGATAAAAACATGGGTTTGTATTTGGTCGAAGGTGATATTCTTAAAATCCAAGCTTCGGCTGCTGGTGATTTATCAGCAGTATGTAGCTATGAAGAAATAGATGATGCGTAATGAAGATCATAGGCAATAACCCCGCTGCCGATAACGCAGAGATCACGGCTGTTGCCTCTGGTACACTGCCTGATGGTAAGGCTGTAGTTGTTAATAGCGATGGGACTGTGAGTGCTATTGTTGAGACGCCTATAAACCAAGCAATTGGCAGCCCATCTGTTTTTGAAAGTGGTAGTACCCTTTGGGGTTTTTCCGCTTTTGACAGCAACTCCAACAAAATAGTAATAGCATATAGGGACACTGGAAATGCAAATAGACCAAAAGCTGTAGTTGGGACAGTAAGTGGTACTTCTATTAGTTTTGGTACGCCTGTTCAAATTGCGAGCAACGCTCAGTATGTTCCGATGCCTATCGCCTTCGACAGCAATTCCAATAAAATAGTGGTGTACTATTCTAACTCTTCCAATCAACCAACTGCGAAAGTTGGGACAGTAAGTGGTACTTCCATTAGTTTTGGAGGTGCGGCAACTATCGACTCAGGCACTACTTATTCAGACGCATCTATGGCTTTTGATTCAAGCTCAAACAAAATCGTTGTGGCGTATAAAAAAAGTAGTGCAGCTTACTGCAAAGTTGGTACAGTAAGTGGTACAACTATTAGCTTTGGGTCTGCTGTTCAATTTGATTCAGGGGTCGCTTATGAACCGGCAATGACTTTTGATAGCAACTCAAACAAAATCGTTATAGTCTATGGAGATGCGAACAATGCAAGGGACGGCACTGCCATTGTAGGAACGGTCAGCGGCACGTCAATCAGCTTTGGCACATCTGTTGTTTTTGAAAATTCAGATACAAGAGAACCGCATGTTGCTTTTGATTCTATTACCAATAAAATAATTGTGGTTTATAGGGACACTGGAAATTCTAATTATGGCACTGCCATTGTAGGGACCGTCAGCGGCACAACTATTAGCTTTGGCACACCTGCAGTATTTGAAAGTGCAAAAACGGATATTCCTTGCGTTGCTTTTGACCCTATAGCAAATAAATTTGTGATAGCATATGCGGATGCGGGAAACTCTGGTCGTGGGACTGTTATTACTGGAACAATAACTGGTACATCCCTAAGTTTTGACAGCCCTTCTGTTTTTTCGGGAACTTCATTGGTCATAATGGGTTCTGCCACATACGATTCAAATTCTAGTAAAGTTGTTTTAAGCTATACAGACGGCGGCAATTCTGTTCGTGGTACATCTGTTGTGTACCAACCCGCCTACGCCACCACCAACATAACCGCTGAGAACTTCATAGGCTTTACTGACGGCGCTGCTGCTGACACAGGCAGGGCGAGAGTTCAGATTGGTAGCGGCATTAACGGTGCGCAATCCAGCCTCACAGCAGGCCAGCAATACTTTGTACAAACAAATGGGACGCTTGGCTTAACGGCTGATGACCCGTCAGTAATCGCTGGGACTGCGATCTCAGCCACAGAAATCATCGTGAAAGGATAACGAAATGAGGACAATAGTTGAAACATCCAGCGGCTTGAGCAAGTACCTGCTTGCTGATGACGTGACTATTACTGCTACGGCAGACAACATTACAGTGGGTGATCCTGCACAGTTCATTATTGGTGATCTGAACAGCACCACAGTGACCGTCACAGACAACGTGACCAACGCCCCAGCGGACTGGACGGGCAATCGTTATACGTTTGATGGCACTACATGGACAGCTAACCCTGACTGGGTTGATCCAACTCTCGACGAGGAGGAGTAAGTATAAATGCGTATCATTGGCAATCGTGGAAATACAGCCCGAAAAGTACAGGCCATTGCCAGTGGTGCGTTAGCTTCTGGTGATACGGTTGTTGTTAATGCTGATGGGACTGTTGGACTGATAAGCCCAACGGGTGGAACTGTTGATCAGGTTGTTGGCGACCCTGTTGTTTTTGAGGCTGATAGAACTTTGTATCCTTCTGTTACGTTTGACTCAAACTCAAATAAAATTGTTGTGTCATTCCGAGACCAAAACAATTCCTCTTACGGCACAGCAGTTGTCGGCACATTAAGCGGCACATCAATTACCTTTGGGACTCCTGTGGTCTTTGCGAGCGCTCAAACAAATCATATCGCATCAACCTTTGATAGCAACGAAAATAAAGTTGTTATCTGTTATCAGGATGGTGGGAATAGTCAGCGGGGGACTGCTATTGCGGGGAATGTTAGCGGGGATAGTATATCTTTTGGATCGGAGCTTGTGTTTGAATCTGGCGCTACTCAATTTATTTCTGCGACCTTTGACAGCGTAAACAACAAGGTTGTCGTGGCTTACGAGGACGATGCTAACGCTGACAGGGGAACGGCCAGAGTTTTAACTGTAAGCGGGACGACCATTTCTAATGCTGCCGCATCAGTAATATTTGAAACTGGCTCTACTCAGTATATATCAACAGCCTTTGACAGTAACGCTGGTAAAGTAGTCATAGCCTTTCGTGACGTTGGAAATTCTAACTATGGCAAGGCTATTATTGGCACAATAAGCGGTACAAGTCTAAGTTTTGGCAATCCTGTTACATTTGAAAGCGCCAGCACTGCTTGGACTTCTATAGCTTTTGATAGCAACAGCAATAAAATTGTCATTGCCTACATGGATGATGGTACCTTAGACAAGGGAACTGCAATCGTAGGAACGGTAAGTGGAACCACTATCAGCTTTGGTAGCCCCGTAATTTACTCAGGATCAACTGAAGGCAATAACAATTCAATTTCGTTCGACAGTAATGCCAATAAGCTGGTTATTGCATATCAGGACAATATAAATGGCACAGGCAAGTTTGTTGTTGGCACTGTTAGTGGGACATCTATTTCTTTCGGCGCTGCTGTTGATATTACTGGGGGGCAGACAAACAATAGCACCTTTCAACTGTCGACAGCTTTTGTCAGCAACGCAAACAAGGTTGTCTGTGTTTATTCTGACTTTGATAACTCTGAGCATGGAACAGCGTCTGTGTTTCAAAACGCAGGGCCGGGGCCAAACACGCCAAGTTTTATAGGCTTTGCCTCTAACGGCTACGCATCGGGCCAAGCTGCCACGATCAACGCCAAGGGCTTCATAGACGATAACCAGTCTAGCTTAACGGCGGGTCAGAGCTACTTCGTTCAAAACAACGGCGACTTAGGCTTAACGGCTGATGATCCATCGGTCTTTGCTGGCACTGCTGTGTCTGCAACTAAATTAATAGTAAAGGGCTAACGCATGACGCTTTCATACATTCCGTCAGACACGAACGCTGAGGGCATACTGAAGGCTGTTGCATCAGGGGTGCTGCCTAATGGTAAGGCTGTTATAGTTAATGCTGATGGTACTGTTAGTGTTGTTGCGGAGACTAGCTCAAGCGAATCCCAAGCGCTAGGCACTGCTGTTGTGTTTGAGACAGCGGAAAGCTTTGATGTTACAGCCACCTACGATGAGAACGCTCAGAAAGTGGTCGTGGCTTATAGAGCCAACTTAAACTCCAACTACGGCACGGCTAGTGTTGGCACTGTAAGTGGTACGACTATCAGCTTTGGAACTCCCGTAGTGTTTCAGAGTAGCAACACCGAGGAGTTTTCTTCTACCTACGACTCCAATTCGCAAAAAGTAGTTATCTCTTATAATAACAGCTCCAATAGCGATGGCACTGCTGTGGTAGGCACTGTAAGTGGCACGTCAATAAGCTTTGGAACTCCAGTAGTGTTCGACAGTAGTGAGGTAGAGTTCACTTCCCTTTCCTATGACTCCAATGCTCAGAAAGTGGTCATTTCTTATAGAGACAACGGAAACTCTAACTACGGCACGGCTATTGTTGGCACAGTAAGTGGTACATCTATCAGCTTTGGTAGTGCGGTTGTATTCGAAAGTGCTACTGTCGAGGCCGTGTCATCAGCTTACGATTCCAATGCCCAAAAGATAGTTATTTCATATAGAGACGATGGTAACTCTAACTACGGCACGGCTATTGTTGGCACTGTAAGCGGGACATCTATTAGTTTTGGTTCTGCTTCTGTTTTTGAAACGGGCCCCACCACGGGTACATCTACTACTTATGACGCCGTAGCTCAGAAGGTAGTTATTGCTTATGTAGATTATAACAACGGCACCAAAGGAACTGCTGTAGTAGCTACTGTTAGCGGAACATCAATTTCCTTTGGAACTCCCGTAGTGTTTCAGAATTCTCAAATAGAGACTTCTCTCTCAGCTACTTACGACGCTAACGCTCAAAAGGTTGTTATAGCTTACGCCGATGGTGGCAATCTTGATAAGGGAAAACTCGTAGTCGGCACTGTAAGTGGTACGGCTATTAGTTTTGGCTCTTCTGTGCTGTATGAAGATGGTAGAACTGACGATGTGGCTGCAGTGTATGACTCTAGCTCTGGCGTTGAAAGGGTAGTAATAGCATACAGGGATACTAGTAACTCTAATTCTGGAACTGCTGTAGTTTTACGAAACGCAGCTTCGTACACCACTAAAAACCTCACCGCCGAGAACTACATCGGCATGTCTAGTGGCCCTGCTTCGCCTTTTGGGTTTGGTACGTCTGTAGTTTTTGAAACAGGTGCTGTTGATGACATTGGCAGTGCGTATGATAGCACAAATAATCGTCATGTTATTGCTTATCAAGATGAAGGCAATTCTAATCAGGGGACTGCTGCTGTTGCTACGGTAAGCGGAAGTACTGTTAGCTTTGGTACGCCTGTTGTATTTGAAACAGGGTCTACAAGTTATGTTAGCCCTGTTTTTGATTCTACGAATAATAAAGTTGTTATTTTTTATATTGATGCAGGTAACTCAGGGTATCTGACAGCGATTGTTGGAACGGTAAGCGGCACTGCTATAAGTTTTGGAACGGCGGTTGTTGTTGACTCTACCAATTCATCTTATCCTCATGCTGTGTTTGACAGCACAAATGGAAAAATAGTTTGCCATTATCAGTCATCTAACGGTTACGGAATTGTTGGCACAGTTTCTGGAACAAGTATTTCTTTTGGTACAAGAGTAGAAATAAACAACGGCCAAAGCGGATATATGGACTCTACATATGACTCCAATGCAGGAAAAGTAGTTGCAAGTTATAGGGACCAAGCTAACTCTAATAATGGAAACGCCAGAGTTGGTACAGTTAGTGGAACGTCTATAAGCTATGGCACTGAAGCAACCTTCAATTCAGGAAACACGGAGGGGCGTTGTTCTGTTTTTGATCCGACCACTAACAAGATTGCAATTTTTTACAAAGATGCCGCTGATAGTGACAAGGGTAAAATTGTAGTTGGTACAGTTAGCGGAACAAATATTAGTTTCGGCTCTGAGGTAGAAGTAACAACTACTGGATACATGTTTACAACAAATGGTGCTATCACAGTTAATTCTAGTGGTAAACTTGCAATGGTTTATCAGGATGGTGGAAACTCTAATTATGGCACATTACGAGATGGAACCATAAGCGGAACAACTGTAACACTAGATACTGCACAAGTATACTCAGAGGTAAATTCTCAGCACAATGTAATTTCTTACAACAGCACAGAAGATCGTATGCTTGTTGCTTATTCGGATGCAGGTGGAAACGATCAGGGTGTAGGACAGGTTTACGATGTAGGCTTTGCGGGAGAGGTCGCAAGCGGTGGTGCTGCAAGAATAGACATCATAGGCTCACTCAGCACAAACCAAGGTGGCCTCACAGCAGGGCAGAGCTACTTTGTGCAAACTGATGGCACGATAGGCTTAACGGCGGATGATCCAAGTGTCTTTGCAGGGACGGCAATATCTGCTACAAAGCTTATAGTTAAAACGTGAGGACATAGTGTAATTATTAATGTACTTGTAAAGTAATTAACAAAGTGATATACTGCTGAAACAACTAAGATACAGGAATTTATATGTCACTGCACCTATTAAGTGCAGAGGAAATCCTAAAGTACTGGCCTCAAATCTCACATCATATAGATGCCGCACTTGAGCATTCTGCTGGCGAGATAACCACATTTCAGACCTTTCAGCAGGCTATGAACGGACAGATGCATGTCTGGGTATATGTGGATCAGGATCAGATAACCTCTGCATTTGCTACCCGCTTTTTAATCTTCGACAACCGCAAATCTCTGCAAATCATGACGTGTGGGGGTTCAATCGCAGACTGGGATAAATTACAATCCGGGCATTCAGTTTTCGAGCGATTTGCCAGAGAAAACAAATGCCAAAATGTCCAAATCTGGGGCCGCAAAGGGTGGGTCAAGAGGATGGAAAACGTAACCAGCAAGAGCGGCACGAAGTACAAGCCGCTCTACACCGTAATTTCGATGGAGATTTAAAATGACCTTGATTAACCCGTTTGGCGTGAGCCGATATCTGCAGCCTCGACGTGCAGGGATGATTGCATTTAAAGGCGGCACTACTACCATCAAAGAGACCGGCTTGAGAGATGATCAATATCAGACTCTCCAGACTAATCAGGCAGGAATTAGGTCTGATATTGGTGGGCTAGGTACGGATATGAAAAGCTATGGGGATACCCTTACCACAGGGCAGTCGAATATAAGCGATCTAATCGGTACAGGCTCTACGGGCGAAGATAGTCCTGCCACTGGGCTGTATGGTCAATTTTCAAATCAAACTGATTTGCTCTCAGGCTTGGGTAGTCGTATCGACACAGGTTTCACCGATCTCACAAATTATGTTGATGCCGAGACTGGTGCATTAGCAGAGGGCCAGTCTGGCTTAGTTGAAGGCCAGAGTGGGTTAGTCAGTGACATAGGAGATGTGCAGACCAGCCAGAACACTGGTTTTGCAAATATGGGAACCCGATTTGATGCCGTGGACACGGCAGGGTCAAACTTACAGACTGCTGTAGATACAGGGTTCCAAGATACGGCTAACACGCTTACAAACACTAACGCTAATATAAACACAAGATTTGATGATGCATCGAGCGCGCTAACTGCCGGTATTGATGATACTAAGGCCAAAATTACGTCAGCAACAGACGCTACAAACACTCAGCTGGGAGCTGCTCGGGATGATCTTGTAGCAGGCCAGAGTGGTCTGACTAGCGACCTTTCTACCATGTCCGCAAATCAAGACATATACGCAACTAGCTCGCAAGACAATCAAGCTGATCTCCAGTCCCGGCAAGACGGATTCGTTAGTAATTTTGATGATTACGTCAATAGATACTCTGATGATGTCTCACTGGCTAACCAAGCCCGAACAGACCTCGAGCAAGCACAGACAAACGCGTTTAAAAAATTGCGAGACGATCAGCTCAACCAGTTTAATTCCCTCGGCAATAACGTAAATTCTTTAAGTATCGCTAACCAGAGCAATGCTGACCAGCTTAATCGAGCGGTATCCAGCGGTTTCAGCGACACCTCTATTGATCAGCAAATTGCTAATAACAACCAGACTAATGATTTGAATAGCATACGTGGCCTTTTACAGACCACTGGCGATTCTTTAAATGATACCACCCGATCCCAGTATCAAAAACTTACTGCTGCATTTAATCAACAAGGCTTGCTCGTCACGCAGGGCCTAGACGCTCAAGGCAATACGTTGCGTCGAGAGTTCGACGCTCAAGGAGCCGTGATTGAAACTAGCTTTGATCAATCTGGTAATCAGATAAGCCAATTCCGCATGGATGTTGGTCAGATGATTGCCAACGCTAATGAGTACGTGAATGGATTTCTGCCGGGGGCAAATACATCGATGGGCAATTTAAGCTCGGCGGTGAGCACAAACAACGGCGGCCTTATGGCTCCGTATACTCAAACAAGGTAAAACATGCACCCACAAACAATCTCCGCCCAAGGCATCAATCTAGTTAAAAAGTTTGAGGGTCTGCACCGTGTTCAGCCCGATGGCATGGTTTCGAGTTACCGCTGCCCTGCAAACCGTTATACATGTGGATTTGGTGCCACTAGAGGCGTCAGATCAGGAACTAAATGGACTAAAGAATACTGCGAGCAGCGGCTTATAGAAGATCTCAATGAGCACGGCAAAGCTGTTAAACGTCTCGTTAATGTCCCCTTATCTCAATACCAATATGACGCTCTCACGTCTTTCGTTTTTAACCTCGGACCAGGGGCCTTCAAAAGCTCCACCCTCCTAAAAAAGCTCAATCAAGGGCTATACGATGAGGTGCCAGAGCAGCTGATGCGCTGGAACAAAGCTAGGGTAGATGGCAAGCTCACGCCTCTAAACGGCCTCACCCGGAGACGTGCTGCAGAGGCTGCTTTGTTCTCCTCAGATGCTGCTCTGCCCTCCGATGAGGGCGGCTCAGAAATGCCACAGAAAGTATCTGCAGCGGCACCTAAATCACTAGCTAAAAGCAAAACAATGGCTGGTGCAGGGATTGCTGGAGCGGCTACTGCGATGAACGAAATCTCAGGGCAGCTGCAGGGCTTATTGCCATACGCAGACAGCCTTAAAGTACTGTTCTTAGTCTGCGCCATAGGTGGCATAGGCCTTGCCGCATACGCCCGATTTAAGGATCACTCAGACGGGGTTCACTGATGGCGAAGGGCGATAAGGCAATACGCAAAAAACAACGCCGCCAAAAGACGCAAAAAGACCAACAGGCTAGGGCGTTACGGAAAACTGTAGGGGCTTCTGGCAGTGGAAATAAAATATTTGACGCTTATGGCCTAAGAACACCTCAAACAAAGGCTGATAGGCTTCGCTTGTATAACTGGAAGCTAGGCACGTCTTTTGGTGCTGCTTCAAAGGTTCGATACATAGACCCTTCCGAATACAAAATAGAAGATAGTAGTTGAATGATGTTTATTTTTGGTAAAATAAAAACCTACATTATCGCTACTTTAGCCCTCGCCCTACCTATTATTTACGTCATGGGCAGAGTTAGAGGACGAGCTGCAGAGAAGACTAAAGTGCTAGAAGACGATCTTCAGGCACAAAAGAAATCCACTAATTTTTATAAGGCTATGTCTGAACATGAAGACGCTGCTATTGTTGATCGTAAGTCTGTCACTGACCGGTTGCGCTCAAACGGTTTATAGAACTCAGCTTGAAATATACTGCCCACAATTGAAGCAGTATTCTGAAGCATTCAACAACAATCTAGCCGATGAAATCGAAAGTCTACCGCCTAACAACCGGGCGATTGAAGAGGCAATCGGAAACTATGTTTATTTGCGTGACCGTATTCGGCGCTGCCATGCAGAAAGGGAGAATTTGTGATGTTTGGGTATGGCTATGACGCGGATGGAGACGGCAAAGTAAGTTTAAGCGAAACTATAAACGACATGAAAGATGGCGGCGGAAAAGGTGGCGCTGGCGATACTTTCTCTACGGGTACTAATGAGGATTACCAAAAGGGCGGCGGTCAAAACAATAACACTTCGTTTTCGGAAAAAGTAGCGGCATCTACAGTAAACACGACACAAGAAGATCTAGCTAATGAAGGTGGCCGCTCTGGAGATGAAGACTCGTCCGGCTCGTCTGGAGCTACAGGAACTTCGACAGAAGATGATTTAGTCCGCACCCCGGGCGCTGTAAGCGCCGAAGACATTCTTAAA
>Ga0196887_1001080_pt1 | contig 12100 bp, 11 predicted proteins | sample VirMetDEL_Mar_31_FD_169094 | JGI IMG/M metagenome (GOLD analysis project Ga0196887, IMG submission 169094) | Aqueous microbial communities from the Delaware River and Bay under freshwater to marine salinity gradient to study organic matter... | ecosystem: Environmental > Aquatic > Marine >... | reverse complement strand
CAGTAGGAGCTAGGAGGCAACCGCTTATAATATCACTCACTACAGCTGGGCACGATAGAGCTAGTATATGCTATGAAATGCACGAGTACAGCGAGGGAGTGCTAAACGGCTCTATAGAAGATGACAGCTTTTTGCCTGTTCTATACAAAGCAGAGCCCGATGACGACTGGACTGATCCTGAAACATGGAAGAAAGCGAATCCAGGATACGGCTCAATATGTAACGAGGCTTACTTCATGGACGCGGTAAAGAAAGCTAAGAGTAATCCCTCCATGATAAACAGCTTTCTACGCTTACACCTTAATATTTGGACTAGCGCAGAGACAGCCTGGATACCTGATGACATTTATATGAAGGGAGATAAGTCCATACCATTCGACAGGCTCCCAAGCTTACCAGCTTACGGAGGTTTAGACTTAGCGAGTACTCAGGACTTGACAGCTTTTGCTCTAATCTTTAGAGACGACGAAAACGAATGTTTCTATTTACTATGTCATCAATTCGTAAACTCTGTAAAGGCTCATAATAAAAAGCTAGCCGCTGGAGTGGACTACTTAAACTATGAGAGAGAGGGAGATATTACAATCACTCCAGGTAACGTAACAGATTACAGAATAGTAAAACAGTATATCCTGGACCAATGCGCAAAGTATGACGTACAGGAGATAGGCTATGATCCTAAGTTTAGTACTTACATAGTCGCGGAGCTTACAGAGGAGGAGATAACTATGCAGCCAATGGCTCAGAACATAACGAGCATGAACGGACCAACTAAGGAGATGGAGATGGAGATAATGAAAGGGAACGTAATACATGGAGGGAATAAATGCTTACGCTGGCAATTCGGCTGCGCTATTATCTACACCGACAACAACGAAAATAAGCGAGTAATAAAAGAGCAGAAAGAGAATAAGAAAGTAGATGGAGTGATAGCTTCTATAATTGCTCTCAATAGCTACGTACAGAACGCTACAGACAATGAGGATATAATGTTAAATATCGTAACGCTGTAGTTAATATCTTCTAACGAATAAGCCGTAAAATGCGCCCGCGCATGGCTACACTTAAGGAGAGGTTACAAGGTATTTTCAGATACAGAACAGGCAAGTATGACACTAGCTCTATAGCAGAAGCAGCTGGTATCTATAGCCTAACGAAAGCGGGCTCTAATATTACAGAGAGCAACGCTATGGCTATAAGTACAGTCTATGCTTGTGTATATAAGATAGCTACTACAATAGCCTCCCTAGGTTTAGACGTTTTCGAGCGTAATGGAAAGGAGGTATATGTAGCTAACGTACACCCAGCGCACGACTTAATTAAGATTAAGCCCAACGCTTACCAAACAGCCTTTGAATTTTGGGAAACTATAACAGCCTCAGCCCTTATCTATGGTATGGGGTACGCTGTAATAGAGAGAGACGAGAGAGGATTTGCTATAGCGCTCCATCCTGTTCACGCTTCAGACGTAGATCTAAGAGAAGTAAAGAACGAGAGAGTTTATATAGTAAAAGATTACGGAGCAGTACGGCCTGAGAATATGCTAGAGATAGCGAACCTCCAGCGCATGAGCCCCATAAGATTACATAGAGATAATCTAGGACTAGCTAAAAGCGCTCAAGACTTCGGAGCTGAATACTTCGGGCAAAGCGGACAAATGACAGGAGTACTCACTTCTGATCAGCCATTGAAAAAGGAGCAGATGGATATGATCCAGGGTTCATGGAATCATGGAGCAGCTCAGGCGGGTACTAAGCTTATGCCGTTCGGCTTTAAATATCAACGTATTTCTATCTCTCCTGATGAGGCGCAATTCATAGAGACTCGTAAGTTCCAAGCGGAGGAGATTTGTAGAATCTTTAGCGTGCCACCTTCACTAGTACAGCTCCCTAGCCAAACGACATACAACAATGTAGAGCAGCAAAACTTAATGTTTGCACGTCATACGATAGTACCATGGACTCAAAGGATAGAGCAAGAGGTTGACAGGAAGTTAATACCAGCTTTCCAACGTCCAGAGATATATACAAAATTTAGGCTCGTAGATCTTCAGAGAGGAGATACTACAGCTAGAGCTAACTACTTTACTCAGATGCTAAATAGTGGAGTACTTAGCATTAATGAAGTAAGAGCAGAGGAGGAGCTCAATCCTGTAGAGGGTGGGGATGTACACACAGTACAGGTTAATCAAATCGCTTTAGATAAGCTAGGAGCTTACAGCGATTCAATATCTAAATCAGAAAGTAATGGATGACGAAAAAAGAAACGAGCTTTTGACAGCGGCTCACTACTCGAAGCACGATAGCACTCTACAAACTAGAGAAGAGAATGGCGAGCGCATAATAGAAGGCTACGCTGCTAAGTATGAAACAGAGACTAATATAGGTCCATTCATGGAGTCTATCTCTAGGGGCGCTTTTGATAACGTGCTAGAGAATGATGTAAGAGCTTTAATCAATCACGATCCTAGTTTAGTACTTGGACGTACTAGCGCTGGCACTCTAGAGCTAACAAGCGATGACGTAGGATTAAAGTACAGAGTAAAACTAGGGAATCAACAATACGCAACAGATCTATATGAATCTATTCAAAGGGGTGATATCTCGCAATCTTCGTTTGCGTTTACGATTAAGGATCAGACCTGGAGCGAGGACAGGAGCTCGCGGAAAGTTAATGAGGTGGCTCAGTTATTGGACGTTTCGCCCGTCACTTATCCAGCGTATAAAGAGGCTACTGTCGTAGCAAGAGAGGAAGAGGAGGAAGCAAAAGAAATTCGTACAGCTGAGGTTAAGCCCAGCGAAAAAATAAAAAGTAAATTAAAAAATAAAAAAATGAATTTGAATGAAATGAAAGCTCTACGTAGCAAAAACTACGAGGAGCATGTATCTCTTATCGAGAATACAGAAACAGAGGGGCGCGAGCTCACAAACGAAGAGGAGCAGAGAGCGGATTTTCTCGAAGGTGAGGTAACTCGCTTAGATAATAAGATCAAGCGTCGTGCAGCGCATGAAGAGATGATTGCTCGTCAGGCTAACTTTGCTGGTACTTCTATCAGTGAGACTAAGGAGATGGATAAAATTAACAGATCTTTCTCTCTATCTCGCGCAGTAGAAACTGTATCTCTAGGTAAAGGCTTAGAGGGAGCAGAGGCTGAGTGGGCTCAAGAGGCACGCACAGAAATGCAAGCTCGTGGCTTACAGATGACAGGCCAAATCGGAATACCTGAAGCAGCGCTACTACGTGCTGGATCAGCTGATAACTTCCAAGCTGGAAGCGGTGATGGTTCAGGATATGTACCTACTAACGTACCAGGAGTAATTGAAGCTTTGAGAGCTCCAACTATGATTGAGCAGCTAGGTGCTACTACTATTCACGGAGCTACAGGTAATCTTAAGTTTCCAAGAGTAAGCAATAAAGCTATAGGTACAGAAGAGACTGAGGTAAGCGCAGACGCTGACTCTGAAATGGAAATGGACGAGCTAGAGCTTTCTCCTATCCGAGTAGCTAATAAGACTTTATTCTCAAAGCAGTTAATCTTACAGGGAGGTAATCAGGTAGACACCTTAATCGCTCGTGAGCTAACTGCTGGAATCAATGAGACTATTGACAAAGCAGCTTTCGCTAAAGCAGCAGCAGCAACACAAACAGCTGGAGCTGGAGCAGCTTTAACGCCAGCTATGTTGTTTGAGTTGGAGAAAGATGTACTAGCCGCTGGAGGTAACTTTGCTAACTGTAAGTGGGCTATGAGTCCAACAGGATGGAAAGTATCTAGAGACTTAGCTACTGTTGACTCTATCAATGCTTTCTGGAGTGGACAGAGTTTTGACGGCTTCCCAGCTGTAGCTACTCCTAACCTAGTAGATGGAACTGCGGACGCTGGAGATATTTGCTTCGGTGATTGGGCTCAAGGTTTAGTACTAGCTTACTTCGGTGGTTTAGATCTCTTAGTAGATCCTTACTCGAATGCTGGAACAGCTCAGATAGCTCTACACTTGAATAAGTTCTACGATGTAGATGTACGTCAGGCGGGAGCTTTCGCTTCTATTACTAACGTAATCTAAGATATACTAATATGAAATTGGGGGCGGGCTACTCGCTCGCCCTCTTTTTTTCTAAATACTTCTCTAATGAATTTTACATACGCAGCACAACCGACAGGAACCGACATTGTATCTCTAGCAGATATGAAAGAGTTTTTACGTGTTGACCATTCAGACGAGGACACAACTATTACAGCGATTATTGACGCTGCAACACAATCAATTCAAGACTATACAGGTAGGCACTTTAAGAGTACTACTTATGTATTTTATTTAGACAGCTTCCACTTTATAGAGTTCCCTTATCAGGTAGCTACAGTTAGCTCTGTAACTTACTTAGATAGAGCTGGAGCTTCGCAAACTTTAGCAGCTTCTAAATACTTTACAGATACAAGCCGACAGCCCGGGAGAATTAATTTTAAGAATACTCCAGATCTAGTAGATGACAAATTTAATAGAGTAACTATAAACGGTACAGTATCAAACGACATTAATCCACCATTAACTCACGCCATTAAGATGCTCGCAGCTCACTACTACGAGAATAGGCGCGCGGTTGTAGTGGGTACAATTACAGCGGTTATCCCCTTAGGTATAAAAGCTATTATCAATCCTTATAGAATCATTAACACTAGATGAATATAGGGGCACTAGATAGAAGGGTAATACTACAGCAACCTACGTCAACTGTAAACGATTACGGAGAGCGTACTGTGTCCTGGGGTACCTATGCTACAGTATGGGCTGCTATAGAGCGCAAGCCCTCAGCTAGTGAGCGCAATAGTGGAGAGCAAGTAGTGAGCTTTCAATCGGTTATCTTTACGATACGTAACAGTTCCCAGGTGGGGCTGCTTTCCCCATCATACAGGATAAGCTATGACTCTAAGATATATGAGATACTAGGAGTCCAGGAGGTAGGGCGTAATGAGCAGCTCAGAGTTATAACTGAATTACTTGTGAACTGATGAGCGTTACTATTTCAGGAGCTAATGAGCTCTATAAAAATATAGATAAAATTGCTCAATGGAGTATTAAAGACTCTGAAGCTTTACAGAAGATAGGAGAGAGAGTAGGGGGAGTATATGCCAACTACTTAAAGGCTAATATAAGAGATACTAATTTTCAAGGTAATTCTTTTACTGTAACTCACACAGATAAGAAAGGAAATAAATCTTATACTAAAACAAAAAAAGGGCAGCTAAGGAGATCTAGCGGAACGTGGCAACCTTCAAAGAATAGTAATACTATACTAGCTGGGCCTAGAACAAAAGCCATAGGAAAGAAAGGTAAAACTACTAAATACGCGGACGGCTGGTATGCTGGTATTGTAGAAACAGGAGATTACGGCAAGAGGTTTGGAGGTAAGCATAGAACACAAAACACAGGCGTATTCGAGCAAGGTAAAAAAGCTACTAAAAACAGAAGCGAGAAACTACAGCTAATCTTATTAAAGAGAGAGTTCGCTAAATATGCTAAGACGCTATGAAGGTAGGTAAAGCGATATATAACATACTGTCTCAATCTACGGACGTACAAAGTAACTTCCCCTTTAATACTACGGACTACTCACCTACAGGAACGGAGCTTGTAGAGAATGGTGAATTTGATGAATTAGGAACGGATGTAATAACTAACGGAGGTTTTACTGGTGTAACTGAATTAATTACAAACGGAGATTTTAGTAATGGAATTAATAATTGGACACCTAACGCAAATGCAACTTTAACGATAGATAATAATAAGTTAAAGGTTGCTATTAGTGGGGGAAGTGGTTACCCAAGTCAATCGGTTACAACAGAAATAGGTAAAACATATAAGGTTACAGCTGATGCCTTTATCGGAACGTCAAGCAGATTGGCTGTCTATAATAGTGCAGATAGTCAATTTAGAAATTTATATGCAGATGGTAGTTTTGATTTTACTATTACTGCTACATCAACATCAACGCAATTAAGATTATATGTTTATGATAATGGCGCTTATGGGTTATGGGACAACGTATCCGTCAAAGAAGTTGGTGAAGACTGGACAAATGGAATAGGGTGGTCATTTGGAGAAGATAAAGCTATAAGCACCCAAGCGTTAGGAAGTGAGGAAGTAACGAACGGAGATTTTAGTGCTGCGGGTATCAACCTTGTAGACAATCCAAACTTTACGGATACTGGGGGGGAGATTATTACAAACGGAGATTTCGCAACTGGTGATATGACTGGGTGGAATGCGGGAAGTTCTGGTGATGGTGTAACTCCTACAGCGGTAAGCGATGGCTCAGGGGGATATGGCGCTTTAATTTCAAATGGTGTTACAAGTGGTAACTCATACATGATACAAAATTCAGTATTTGAAGGAGGAAAATCATACAAAGTATCATATAGAATAGTAAGCAATTCTTTACCGTTAACTAATTTTCTTGCTCTTGAAGATTATGATGTGGCCATCCCTTCTACTGTTGGCACACATGATATTTTTGTGGTAGGTCTTTCTACAGAATTAAGAGCTGTATTCAAAAGAGCGGGGGGCCAGCCAAACACAAATATTGTAATTACCGATATCTCCGTTAAAGAACTCGGTGCGGATTGGACACTCCAAAATGGTTGGAGTATTGGCGATGAAGTGGCTATTTTTCAATCTACTGTAAGTGCATACAGAAAACTTTATCAAGAAAACTTTATAACTATTGGTAAATCTTACAAGTTAACTTTTGAAATAACATCTATTTCTTCAGGTAGTATTGCTAATTTTGAACCAGGTTCACCAAGTTTTAACACAATAGGGGTTAAGACACAATACTACATCGCAACTTATGATGACTTATATTTAGAACCAACTAACGACGCAAATTTAACAGTTACAAACATCTCAGTCCAAGAACTCGGAGAGGGGTGGACTGTTGAAACGGGGTGGACATTTGGAGATGGTGTTGCGATTTGTGATGGTTCAGGTGCTAATGATTTACTTTATCAAAGTTCTCTCCCTTCTGGTGATGATAAATGGTTTAAAGTCACGTTCACAATTTCAAGTTATACAAGCGGCACTGTATATCCTTTATTCCTTGTAGATGGTTCGTTCATTGCAAGAAACGCTGTTGGAACATATACGATTTATGGAGTACGACAATATTCAAATAATTACATTTATCTACGAGGGGTAAACTTTGTAGGAGAGGTAAGCAATTATTCAGTCCAAGAGATAGCGACATCATACCTAACCCAAGCCGTTTCCCTTTCCGCTAAAACGTGGAAGATAATTTACAGCGTATCGGATTACATAGCGGGATCGGTAAGTGCTACGGATTATGGGGCGGTAACTACGGCAAACGCAGTCGGGATAACTGAGTACGTACCAATCGGAGTAGCTTCTAATTTTCGCATGGTAAATATAGACGGTTACTTTGAAGGGGCGGTAACTGATATTTCTGCTCAACTTGTAGACCCTAACGGATATTGGACACTTGGAACTGGTTGGACATTTGGCGAAGACGTAGCTATCTCAGATGGTTCGGTAGGGTTTATAACTCAATCAATACTTACCGCGGATACTTCCTACAAGATTACAGTTAAAGTTACAGGCAATCCTACTTTATTAGTGTTCTCCTCAACTTCGTTTTATGGGGATGAGGCAACAAGGACATTAAAAAACGGAACACACACTTACTATCTACAAGCTAAAGCTGCGACTTTTTCAATAACAAACGAAGGTGGCGATGCGTGTACTATAACAAACATCTCTGTTGAGGAGGTAGTATTAAATAAAATCTTCCCAGAGCTCGCCCCTCCAGATATAGACGCTCCTTATATCGTGTACTCTGTAGTAAGTAACTCACCAAGTGAAACTAAGAACGCTAACGGAGATATAGACACAGCTAGTATAGAAGTGTACGGCTTCCAAGATACATATAACAAAGCTGTAGATCTAGGAGTAAGCGTAAGAGCTGCTCTAGATAGAAAGACAGGAACGTACAACACGATAGAGATACAGAGCACTAATTACGTTAATGAACAAATGGATGTTAACGAAGCTCGTAAGCTTTGGGCTGCTATCCAGGACTACTCAATAAGAATAAAAAATTTATAAATGGAGAACCTAATAATAAATCACTGGCAAAGCATATTATTTGCCTTATTAATAGCTGCGAGAGCTATCTTCTCTCTCGTACCGTCAGACAGTCAAGCGGTTAAAATATTTGGCTGGATAGATATTATGATAACAGCACTTGTCGGAGGAGACAGGCGTAAAAAGAAAAACAAAAAAACTAAATAAAATGGCTGAAACTTCAGGAATAATAAACGGCTCTAATCTTAAAGTAACTTTAGGATCCGAGGGCGGGACTCTAGTAATGGTAGATAATTTAACAGATTGTTCTATCTCTACTAATTTAGATCTTCGTGATACCACAACGAAATCAAATGCGGGATATAAAAGCTTACTACCTGGTATGATAGAGGCAACTATGTCCTTCTCTGGGATGTTTGCTAACGATGCTACAAACGGAGTGCATGAGCTCTTCGACTTTCAGAATACAAAAGATAAGTTAGATATCAAACTAACTCAGATTGTAGGCTCAGGCTCAACACCTAACGCTGGAGATATGGAGTACGTAGCTAAGGGTTACATAACTGCTCTAGATCTTACAGGAGGCGTAGAGGATAATGCTTCATTCTCTTGTACTGTACAGCTAGTAGAGAGCATAGCATATAACGTTATCTCGTAATGGATATCTCACTCAATAATAAAAGCTATCCTGTCAAAGCTACGCTTAGAGCCTGGAGAAACTTTGAGAAAGCGACAGGAGTTAAGGTAGTCGAAGTGGATGCTTCAGATGTTACTCTAATCCCTGAGCTAATTTACTACTTCGTAGTGGACGGCTGTGCAGCTCAAGGGATGGAGTTTAATTTGAGTGTAGATGAATGGCTAGGACTAATAGAGGTACAAGACCTACCTAAGTTAGTTAAGGTTATGGAGGAGGCAATGAGTAGCGACTCAACAGCTGACTCAAAAAAAAAGACAAAGGCGATCCCTTGACATGGAACAGGATAGAGGAGCTGGGGCTAGGCTTATTAGGTTTAGCTCCAGCAGCCCTTTACTCTTTAACATTCGAGGAGCTCGGTAACGCTGTACGAGGTAAGAGACAAAGCGAAGAGATCAAGGAGCGCTCAGACTGGGAGCGCACTAGATGGCAAACAGCTCTACTCTTAAACGTACACACAAAGAAAGGGGCGAAGATTACCCCGAAAGATTTAGCTGTCTTTCCTTGGGAGAAAGCAGCACAAAAGAATAAACCACAGCTAGACGGCCGTAGGATGCTCGAAAGCTTGGTAAAATATAGTAAGTAATGGCAAAGCTAGGAGATTTAGTAGTAAGGATAGGAGCAGATACAAGGGATCTAAATAAGAGCCTCGGTAGAGTACAGCGCAATATGCGCTCGATGACTTCTAACTTCACGGCTCTAGGTACTCAGATGACTAAAGCCATTACGCTACCTATTCTCGGAGTAGGGGCTATGGCTATTAAGAGCGCAGCAGACCTAGAGAAGATGGAGGTAAGCTTTATCTCTCTAACAGGAGGAGCCAAGCAAGCGGCTGACATGATGGAGCAGCTCAATGAGTTCACAGCTAAGACTCCCTTCCAGATAGAAGCGGTTGCTACTTCAGCTCGACAGCTCATAGCTTCAGGAACTAAGATAAGCGAGGTAAACGAACAGCTACAATTCTTAGGAGATATAGCAGCCACAACAGGACAGCCCATTAATGAGATAGCGGCTATCTTCGCTAAGGTAAATGCTAAGGGTAAGGTAGAGCTAGAGAATTTAAACCAACTAGCTGAGAGGGGTATCCCTATATTCAAGGCGCTTTCAGATGCTACAGGATTACTACCTTCAGAGCTAGGAGCTGGAGCTGTAAGCGTTGAGCAGTTCAATGCTACTCTTAAGAGCTTCAATGAGGAGGGAGGTATGGCTAACGGAGCTATGGAGCAGCTCTCAGAAACAGCTACAGGAAAGTTTAGCACAGCTCTAGATAACTTGAAACTTGCTGGCGCTGCTCTAGCTGAGGACTTGCTCCCAGCTGTAAACAGAATATTAGATAATGTTATAGGATTAGCGCAAGGCTTTACAGAGCTCTCTGATAAAACGAAAAAAAACATATTAGTAATAGCTGGTCTAGTTGCTACTATAGGTCCGTTACTTATAGCTATACCTAAAATTATAGCGGGTATTAAATTAATCGGGATAGCTTTTGCTACTTCTATGCCTCAGATATTAGCAGCTACTGTAGCTATCTCAGCTATCTCATTGCTATTCTTAGATACTTCTAGAGAAGCGAGTAACGCAAGTAAAGAGATTAAAAAAGTAGAGACAGCTTTAAAGGATCTAAACAAAGCACAGCTAGAAATAGAAGCGCAAGTGAGTCCAGGAGCTGCAGCTGAAGAGATAGCTGAGTCTATGGAGTTCGCAGCTCTAAGAGTACAAGAAGCAGACGAAGAGATAAAAAGAATACAGCAAGCTATAGCAGACAGGGGCGGCTTTGTAGGAGAGGGAGCTAGGAACCAGCTTAAAGATCTAAGAGATTATAGAGACGAATTTCAAAGGGTTATTGATGCTGCTGAGAGGTTAATACTAATAAATGATGATGATGGATTAATTGAAGTAATCTCTCCTAAACAGATGGAGCTGCTAGATCTTTTGCCTGTTAAATTAATAGCAGTTAAAAAGCCTATTCAAGAGCTACAGGAATCTACTTCAATTCTAGGGGAGTCTATAACAACTCTAAGCGATCAAACAATAACGCTAGCGCAAACTTTAGGAAGTGCTTTTGGAAGTATGGCGGCTGGTGCTAGCTCAGGAGCAGAAGCTTTCAAAGGGTTCGCTGTAGATGTAATTAGATCTCTTATAGCTATAGCAAAAGCAAACGTAATAACCAACGCTACAAGCCCTCAGAATTTAGCTAACCAAGCAAGCGGAGGTTTAGCTGCTCCAGCTTTTGCGCTTGCTGGATTGAGCGCTCTAGATGCTTTGCTAGCTAACATACCAGCACTAGCTGAGGGAGGGCTAGCTTATGGACCAACGCTCGCAATGGTAGGAGATAATAGAGGAGCTAATGTGGATCCTGAAATAATTGCTCCTTTATCGAAGCTCAAGGATTTGATAGGAGGTAACGCGATACAAGTGTATGGCCGTATCTCAGGTGATGACATTGTAATAAGTAACAACAGAGCTACACGCGATAGAAACAGATTCTAATGGGATATACATTATTCAAATCAGAATTTACAGATATCTCTGGAGAGGATTGGCTAGTTAAAGTATATACTACAGAGGCGGGCACTGATCTAAATAAGACTTTTAACCTGGGGCCTGATGGCTTTAGATTGAGCTATGACTTTGACGAGTACGATCGCTGTAAGCCAATAGTAGGGAGTAGGGTACAATTTACCATGTACCAAAATGACAGCGAGACAGTAACCTTTGACGCGTTCTATACAGCTCTATCTACAGCCGAAGAGGGTACATACAGGATAGAGATATATAAAGACCAGGACTCTACTAATACTTTGTTTTGGGTGGGTGAGATACTACCAGAGCAGACAGTTATCCCTGATGAGTTTCCACACGCAGCAATAACTATAACGGCTGTAGATGGGCTAGCTAATCTTAAAGGAATAAAGTACAACAACAACGGAGCAGCTTTTACAGGAACAGATACCATACTAGCACACCTACACCGAATTATTACAAAGCTTCATGTATCCGATATATGGACGGCTTCAGATACAGAGCTTAAATTCTTTGAGGACTTTATAGGTAAAGAGTACAAGACTTATATAGATGGTGGTGGACTACAAAACCAACAGCTACATAATGCAAAAATTGCTCACGATACCTACTATAAAAAAGATGAGGATAACAATAACGAGTACTTCTCAGCTTATGAAGTACTAGAAAGTTTAGCTCTAACTTTTAACGCTTGTGTGTTTATGAGTGAGGGGGTTATATGGTGGGTTCCTTTAGGAGTTATTCAGTCTCATGCTGGAGGCGCTTTAACTATAGCTCACTATATGACAGG
>Ga0196887_1001061_pt1 | contig 12309 bp, 24 predicted proteins | sample VirMetDEL_Mar_31_FD_169094 | JGI IMG/M metagenome (GOLD analysis project Ga0196887, IMG submission 169094) | Aqueous microbial communities from the Delaware River and Bay under freshwater to marine salinity gradient to study organic matter... | ecosystem: Environmental > Aquatic > Marine >... | reverse complement strand
AATAAAGAACGTTATTGCTATACCTAATCGTGAATTAATTAATGAAAAATTAGCTTTACTTAAACTAGGTATCATAAACCAGTATAACAACGCTTATATTTCTGGAGATATTATAGACAAATCTTGGTTAGATAAAACCATTAATGATTTCTTTAATCGACCAGAAAAAGAAGGTAATGATGGTAAACATCTTATTTACTTGTCAGATTTCGCTCAATGGTGGCTCGATGAAAAAGCAAGTCATTATAAAGTATCTGCTAATAAGTATATGGATAACGAAGACCAAAAAAGGTATCTGCAAGTCCTGATAAACATTTTGGAGTTTCAAGGCAAAGATAAAGTGAAGCTAAAAGAGACAGACACCATGTTTTTCGACAAAATCTCGCACTATTTCACAAATGATAAGAAATACGCTTACAACACTACCAAACGTAAAATAGGCCGCGTTAAATTCTTTTGCGCCAGAGCAGAAAATGAAAATTTTCCTGTACACAAAGGATATAAAGAAAGAGTTTTAATTCAGGATAAAGCAAAAAAATATAAATACCCATATTTAAACCCAGACGAAATTAACGCAATAGTTAATTATAAAAGCGATAACAATACACTAAACGTCGTGCGCGATAATTGGATTATTGGATTATGGACAGGATTACGAATTTCAGATTTAGGTTGGCTAGATATGTCAAATATACATGGTGATTTTATCGATGCTACAAACAAAAAAACAAAGACAGACGTTTCTATTCCTCTACATTATCAAGTTAAAGAAGTCTTAAAAAAATATAACGGAAAATTACCACCTAAAATTTCAGATTCAAAATTTAACAAGTATATCAAAGTCATTGCGAAAGATTTAGGCATGGATCAAATTATGGCTGGGGGTATTTCTAAAAAGAATGGTTTTAAAGTTTATGGTAAATACCCTAAATACGAACTAATAACTTCGCACATTTGTCGTCGCTCATTTTGTACTAATCTTTTTGGCAAAGTGCCTAATCAGGTTATCATGGATGTGCAAGGATGGAAAAGCGAAAGTCAAATGTACGACTATAACCAACAAACAAATCGAGAAAGCGCAATCAAATTAAAAGCGCATTGGGATAAAATTAAAAATTAAATAATCATGGAAAACATAAGAGAAGGCAACACGCTATCAGACAAGAAAATACTAAATAATGTTGCGAAAGCAGTAAATAGGAGTATCACAATGCTTGCAGAAGATATGAACGAAAAAAAGGGAACGCTGTACCAAATTACAACGGGAAGAAACAATATTTCAACCCGAATCAAAGCAAAACTATTAGAAAACTTCCCAACCTTAAATCGAAATTACATCGAAACAGGAACAGGCGATATTATTTCTAAACGGCCTAAAGCTGGCGACGACACATTTCAAGAAGAAGTTTTTATGCAATTAGCACTATTAAATAAAAAAGTGTCTTTGCTTAATGAAAAAATAGATAGCCTATTTACGGCAATAAACAGTAAATAAAACTTACATTATATGACTTTTGTTAGTCTTGTAAGCATATTCAACAGATACCTTTACACAAAAAATAAGTAACCATGACACTTAACGATGTTAACCACGAAGATATATTATTACATTTCCTTACCATAGACAATTTTAATCTGGCTCTTGATAATGCAATAGAAGAAATTAGCTCGCAGGAAGACCAACTATTGCTACAATCTATAAAATACTACTTCAATCTAGTTTTTCATAAAAAAGTGGATATGGTTCGTGATATTAAAAATCTTAACAATGTCATGATAGATACTATTGAAAGACTAGAAATTATATCAAAAAACAATAAGAGTATTGTTTTGAATTTTCTTTACACCAGAATCTCTCAAAATCATTTATACGTGCTAAATATTAGCAAAAGAGCCTAATATTAATCTGCATTTTTTATCTTATTTCTTCGACATTAAAGTATTTTGCATAAATAATATTTGATCATAAAGCATCTTTACACGCTCATTTAGTGTTTCTATTGATTTATCTTGTTCTTTATTATGGTTTTCAAGAATCTCGTAGTTAGTATTATTTTTAACAGGCGTTTCTTTTACGCTTGTATCGCCTTTAAACCAATCAACAGTAACTTCAGGCCACTTCGTCATTATTGCCGACAAAACAGCCGTACTTTTAAGTAGTGATGGGTATTTATTACTACGCTTATCCAAATGAAACATTCTATTAATATGCGTAGCAGATACTCCAATAGCTTCTGCAAAAGCACTTTTATTTCCTAGACTTTTTATTTCTATTAATTGTGTAAGTCTCTTATTTTCAATGGGTAATTTCAATTTGTTTTTTTTTATTTTAATTTGTTTTAATTTATTTACAAAAGTTACCATTTGTTTCCAAATGTTTTCTTATGTTTGCAAAAAGAATCTTCCCACGCTCATTGACAAATCATTTTTTCGATATATTTTTTTAATCAGGACATAACGTGTACGGCTCTGTGGGTGCTTGTAAAAGTATTTGGTGGAACTCCTAACCACACCTGAAAGATATGAACGCATAACCTGTTTAAAACATGTATCACGCACCAATAGGGGCGCAGATAATACCTATTATCAAGCATAAAATAAATATAAAACCGTAGTTATAAGCTGAGAGATGTTCTTGTTTACAAGAGAACTAAAACACTTAAAACTACATAATAAAATAGGTTTTAAATAAATTTCACTATACGTGCTGTTTGCAAATATAGTGAAATTTATTAAAACAATGTCCAAACACCTTACAAAATACAAATATCATGGATAAAGCGTCACAAATAAAAGTTGTTGGAAGGCTTAAAGCAAGCGAATTACTTGGCTGCAAGTCTACCGACTTCTACAATTTACACTATAAAAAATTATTAGAAACTTCTGTTTTTGGAAAAGATGGAAGGAAACGTCTGTACTTATTAGATGAAGTAATGAAGTTAAAAAAGGAAATAGATGATATAGATGTTAATTACGAAATTATTAAGTAATGGAAATAGCAAATCAACACCAACAAGCATTATGGTATCTAATAAATTGGAAATCATTTAGTCTTACAGAAGTAATTGACGATTCTAGGTTTCATAAGTTTCAAACCAGACTTGGGGAGATAGAGCAAGAGCATGGAGAAATTTGTGAGAGATCAACAAGAAAGTTTATAAATCGTTTTGGGCGCAAGTCAAAATATACGGTTTACGAATGTTCCAACCTTGACAAAGCAAGAGAATTAATAATAAAATACAAAAAATGAACTTAAATATAGAATTTCAAAATGGTAAGTGGCTTGTAAACAACAAAACACTAGCAGAAATGAACCAACAAGAAAAACATTTCATGAATGGCTTTTTCAAAGAAGTCAAATTAAAAAACATGAATCTTGAAAACTACCTATTGCATTATGAAAAACAAAAATTTTAATAACATCATTCAGAATGTGCCTTATAAGGAAGTGTCAAGTGGACTGTATGAAGAAGTAGAAATATTGTGCGGAAATTACCTTGTTACATTCACTTTAGATTGCGATATAATAGTCTTTTACCAAAGCCCCGCTTCACATTACAACCCAGAAGAATACGAACTTAAAGAAATCAAAGAAATATCCAATATACAGGTGTTTCATGAAGATTCTCAAACCCAATATCAAATCAGTAATATTCAAAACGAAAAAATTGCACAAGAAATAGAAACTAATCTAAAAGTAGTGTACTAATGACAGCTTTAAAAATAATCGTAATAATAATCTTTTTAGCAGGTGTTTATACACTACTAGAAACAATCTATTTAAAAAATAAAAAACCATGAGACTAAACCCAGAAGATATAGAGGCTATTGCAATATCAGTAGCTAATAAACTTGAGAAAAAAATTATCGTGTATTCTGTTCCAGAAGTAGCCGAGATTTTAGGTTGCCACAACAATACGGTGTACAACTACATCGAAGCCAAATTGCTTAAAGCTACTAAAAAAGGTAAAGGCCATTTAATTACGCAAGATTCACTTAATAATTTTTTAAATGAAAAAATGTAAGCATTGTGGTTCAATCTTTCAAGCCTACTCCACACTTCAAAAATTCTGTTCTGCCAAGTGCATGAAACTTGGTGACGGCTACAAAAAGATAAAAAAAATATCTGATAAGCGTCAAGAAGAAAACAAGATTTATTCACAACTACGAAAAGTGTTTTTGCTAAATCCAAAAAATAAATTTTGTCCTGTTTTCAAACACATGAAAGGCGTAGATATTCGCACAACAGAAATACACCACACATATAGCGGTAAGGATAGAGCCAAGTATTACTTAGATACTACAACATGGATTCCAATTTCCAGAGAAGGCCACATGTGGCTTCATGATAACCCAAAGGAAGCTCGAGAATTAGGCTTTTTAAAATAATCCTGAATGACAAATCCAATAGAGCTATTAGAACATAGATTAATTGAAATTAAACAGGCTGAAGCATTGTGCCGACAATCATATAATCTAAACGACTTGCAAGAAATAAATCGCCAAAAGCAAATGTATGTAGCAAGTGTCAATTACTTAAAAACCCTTTTTTAACTAAACTATAAATATTAAAAAAATGAGAACAATATATTTAGAAAGCCAGCCAACACATGCCTTTTCACAACCTTATTTCTATAAAATAATTGAAATAGACAAAGAAACTACAAGCACCATTACCGTTACTAAAGACAGTATCGATATGAATAACGACGAAGACTTCTTTGACCAAGTGTCATTTATAAAAAACAAACTATGCGAAGGTGCTTCATTAGAAATAACCCAAGAGCAATTTGAATCCTTTTACTATAAAACATTAGAAAAAATTAACTACGTAATCACAAGCACCCTATGAGTAAACTTCCCACAATAAAAGACCTAGTAAATGATGTTGCTCTATACGAACAACAAGACGAATTATCATTTTTGCTAAATCAAGAACCGCCAGAAAAATGGGTTAAAACGCATCCATACATAAGGTCACACAGATATGTTCCGATTGATAAAGTTGAGTATTTGCTTCGCTCAATCTTCAAAAACAACTACAAAATTGAAATCACCAATCAAGGCACATCTTTTAATGGTGTCTGGGTTACTACTAGGCTGCACTACAAAGACCTTATTACTAACGAGTGGAAGTATCATGACGGCATCGGGGCTTGCGAACTTCAAACAAAAAAAGGTAGTAGTCCTGCAAACCTTAATGATATTAACAATGGAGCTTTAAGCATGGCGTTTCCAATCGCTAAAACACTTTCATTAAAAGATGCAGCAGATAACTTAGGAAGGATATTTGGAAGCGATTTAAACAGAAAAGATATTATACCTGTTAAAACACCAGAAAGCCTATTAGAAAACAGCCTAGAGGCTCTACAAGAGCTATTCAAAAACATTGACCAAACCAAAATGCCGCCCGATGATATTATAAACATTGAGCGCATTATAGACCAAAAAGAAACCACCAGCTACCGCAAAGCAATAGTATTAATTAAAAAACACTCTAAATGAACAGCGACAACACCCACAATGCCTTAAAAGTTATATTGTTTTCCCAATTACTTGTTGAGGCAATAGACGATGTAAAAGGTACTTCCCTTTATAAATACAAAACAAAACAAATTCTTAATAATGTTGAGAAATTTTTAAAAGACAACATTAAGCAAAATGACAATGTTTATGACGAAGACCCAGAAATGGCCACAAACTTATTCAACAATTTAGATGCCCTCATTGGTAAACTTGCAAACAGAAACATTGTGCAAATGGTAATGATAAACCAAATACACGATCACTATTCAAAACACCCCGAAGATTGGGATAACTTTTTCACAATTGAAATGACAAAACTCGACACACAATGAACAATATAGAACGAATAGGTCATGTAACCTCCAGTAGAATACATCTTCTTTGCGCAAAAGGCAGAAGTAAAAGCCCAATAACAGGAAACACTTGGAGTTCGGGCGCACTAACCTACTTTGAAGAAAAACGTATTGAGCGAAAACTAGGCAGAACCATTGATACAGGCGCGTATAGTCGGCCTGCTGCATGGGGCAATTTCCTAGAACTAATTGTATTCGATAAACTAGGAATAGAATACAAAATAGAAAGCCAAATGAGTACCGAGCATCCAGATGAGGAATTTAAAGGAGTGTGGTCTGGAAGCGCAGATTTAATTGCCCCAAGCGTTAAAATTGGTGAAATTAAATGTTACCAACTCAAAAAGTTCGCACAATATTCAGACGCTATATTAAAGAAAGACATACAAAACATTAAAGACAACTTTGCACAAGAATATTGGCAAATGGTTTCTAACGCCATTATAAATAAAGTCGAAAAAGCAGAAGCCATATCATTTGCACCATACGAAAGCCAATTACCAGAATTAAGAGAATGGGCTGATAATTACGAAGGGGCTGATAAATGGAAATATCGATTTATAAGCGAAGAACCTGCTGAAAATCTCGCCCTATTAAAAGACAAAGGACACTACCAAGACATTAACATGTTTGAGTTTACAGTGCCTCAAGAAGATATAGAGTTCTTGACCGAAAAAGTGCGCCTTGCAAAATTAGAAATAACACATCTTTAAAAATTATAATATGAAAACTAAAATAATATTTAAACTACTACTTATCAATGGACGCAAGCAAATTCCAAGGCAATATGACTTCCATATTACACCCGTTCTTACTTTTGGGCAAGGTTCGGTAACAATTTCAGATCGTTTAGGGTTTGTATGTGCTTTAGCTTTAGAATGGGGCTACTGGGCAATCGGCATTAGTATGCATAGGGTTCAACGTTAACGGTATTGTATAAGATTAGTTGCGTGTATGGAAAACCACGCATTAAGTACGAAAACAGCCTTTAATGCATGATATAATCAACATTAATAATCAAAACATAGCAATTAATTTTATACGTTGTTATGCGCTTTTAATTGATTGAAAAATGAAAAACACTAGGAAAAAGGTTTACAACTTTAAAACAAAGAACAAAGAAGGTTTTGTTCAAAGTGAAATTGATACTTTATTAAAAGACTATCCGGATATTAATATGGATAAGTTTAACAGGGCATTGATGGGAATTACTTGTATGAGAATAAATGACGAAACTGTAATTTACCATTGTGATATTAATAAGGCTTTGCGCTGTGGTATTGAAAATGGAAACCTTCGTAGTTGGGAATGGGACTAATTGCGCATAAACTGTGTTATATTTTGTGTTTGTTGCTTATTATACGCAAAAGGGTATAAAATGATGATAATAGCCAACATTATACGCAAAAGGGTATAATAATGCGAGTAAAAACAAACATTGAATATAACGAATAAAAATAAAGATAGTTGCGAATTAATAAAACAAATTACAATGGAAACAAACGTAGGTAATGAAAAGCGTGAACTAAGGATAGAATATTTTAGGGAAACGGGACTTAATGCGATGAAATCTAATTTTACGTATATGAATTGGCTAGAAGAACGACACATTAAGCAATTAGCTTTATTTAGTGTTGTAGGGCAAAGCGAACAGTTAAAATGTGACTGCAAATGCCCTGTTCCGTATAAAGATGGTAACAAAATATTAGCTTGTAGAAAATGCCATAATGAGATATAGCATTTTAATTGCCTACAACTGATAGGTATAAGGTTAGTACGCCTATTACAGAAGTTTAAATTAAAGTACTGACCATCATAGCGTATTAACTTTATACAATGTTGTACGCAGTTAATTATTAATTATGACAGACAGACATTTACAAGCAGATTTTGAAGGTAAAATTTTTAACATAGAAGGTATTAAGCGTGAGTGTTATTACTGTACTATGGAAGATGGTGGTGCGTGGATTTGGTTGCATACAAACATAAAAGATAAATGTAAAAGAATAAACTTTGTTGTTTGGGATGAATATAGATTGGAAAGGTTACGCAACCAAATTGTTAATAAAGAAGAAATTTTACTTTCTGACTATGGATACCTAAGTAAGCAAAACTAATTGCGTACAACTAGGGGATATGAACACTTTAACACAACTTTTTAATAATTAATAAATTTTAAAACCATGAGTTTAAATAAAACAATGCTAATTGGACACCTTGGCGACGATGTAAAACTCCACCACTTTGAAGGTGGCGGTATAATAGGTCGTTTTTCATTGGCCACAAACGAAACCTACATCAAAAAAGCCACAAACGAGAAAGTAACAGAAACAGAATGGCACAATTGTATTGTGCGCAACAAACAAGCTGAAACCCTTGAAAAATACCTTAAAAAAGGCGACCAAATCTATGTCGAGGGCAAACTAAAAACTAGAAAATGGCAAGACAAAGACGGTAACGATAAATACTCTACTGAAATTAATGTGTTTTCATTCACATTTCTATCAAATAAAAGCAGTACAGCAACACCAAAACAACAAGAACCTTACAATAAAGCGGGCGATGCCTTTTTAAACCAACCACCACCAGAAGACGATTTGCCATTTTAATCTAAGCGCATAACAAACAAAATATTTTAAAGGCAACCACTAAAAACGGTTGCCTTTTTTAACTAAAAAACTTAAAAATTTAACTATGCAAATCAACGGATATGACCTATCAAGAGCTTGGTTTAACTTCTGTTTTGAGAATCCAGATATTATTAGACCTAATCATACAGCTATTTATTTTTTCGCAATAGAGCATTGTAATAGACTAGGTTGGAAGCAAAAATTTGGCTACCCAACAACTATGGCTATGGAAGCAACAGGTATAAAATCGTATAACACCTATATCAAATGCTTAAATGAAATTATAGTATGGGGGTTTATAAAACTAATTGAAAAATCTAAAAATCAATACAGTTCAAACATAATTGCCCTATCAAATTTTGATAAAGCACTAGACAAAGCACTAGACAAAGCATTGATAAAGCACTATACAAAGCACACACTAAAGCAAAGTGAAAGCACTATACAAAGCAATAGTAGTATAAATAAACAAGTAAACAATAAACAAGTAAACAATAAACAATTAACAATTAACAAGTCTCTTCTATCTGAAATAAAAATTTCAGACTTAGAAAATACACAAGTTGAATATTTTGAAATTGCAAAAGCGTTTAGAGATTTATTTATAAAAAATTTAGAAGAAAAACAAGCTCCAACAACAAATCAAAAAAATGCAACTTTTAAAAATTACGTAACACCAATTCGTTTAATGCTAACAAATGATGGTGTAACAAAAAAACAGATAACAAAGGTTTTTAATTTTTTAAATAGTCCAGAAGGCGAGTTTTGGAAAGCAAATATCTTATCAACTAAAAAACTTAGAGAAAAATTTGAACAATTAATTATTAAATCACAGTCACCAAATGGAACAAAACAGCCAGACCAAAGAACTAATCAGCAAATCGCAGAAGATGCTTTTAACTCCGATACAGCAAAGCAGTTTAGATTTCGCTAAAAAAATAGTTGCAGGAAATGCAAATATTGCAATGCTTGAATTAGACTTAACCATTCAAAAAACATTTTCAAAACCAACAATACGAAGTGTTTTTAGAGGCGAAACAGGGCAAATAGGCTTTTCTGTTGTTAAAGTTTTAGTAACAAGGTTTATTGGATCGTTTGGGTTTAGTACAAAGCTGGACGATGCGCAGCTTGAAACCATCACTGTTGATACTTTAGAGAACTTTGCTTATGAGAGCCTAGAAGATATTTTATTGTTCTTTAAAATGGCGCGTTCAGGAAAATTTGGCACAACAAATAGAGGCGTAGATTCTAATCTAATTTATGGCGAGTGGTTTCCAAAATATCTTAGCAAAAAAGCCGAACTAAGAGAAAATAATTACAATAAAGAAAAAGGCGAAATCGCAAGGAAACAAGCAACCGATGATGACGTTAGAGCAACCTACAAAAAAATAAATCAAAAAAACCTAACTAAAAAAGTTCAAATCTATGTTGACCAAATAACCAAAAACATGGATAGACAATTACTTGAAGATATGATTATTGATTGGGAAAAAGACCCAAAAAGAAAACCATATATCCAAATTCTAAAAGCAAAACGAAAATTATTAAAACAATAAAAAATATAAGAAAATGGCAAAACGTAGATGGTACGATAAAAAAAGATTTTCGATAATTGATATTGTAATAATAACATTTATAGTAAAGGTTTTAACTACAATTATATTAACAATAATAAAATACTTATGAAAAAAACAGTTTCATTAAGCACTATCTGTCAGGTAGTTGCTGAATATTTTGAATGTGAGCAGATTGATATTTTTGATACATCAAGAAAAAGAGAAATTATCAGACGTAGACAGTGGTTTCATTATCTGGCGCGTACTTTAAATCCACAATGCATCGTGTCATCCAGTAAAATAGGCCAATACTATTCAGACGTTACAGGAAGAAAAATAGACCACGCCACAGTATTACACAGCACAAAAAAAATTAAAGGGTTCATCGAAATATATGCAGAGTACTATCAATTAGAGTTTTTGTTACAACTTAAAATAAAAGAGGAAACAAACTTACTGTATCAGCCCCCAGAATCAATTTTAAGCACACCTATTGGTAATTACTGCAATCCAACACCACTTATTACCAAATCAAAAATTAAAACCCGTCAAAGCCTTTATTCTCAAAATCAATAGATTCTCCTTTTTTGTCACGTTGCTCTATCATTTTACTTTGTTGGCTCGCTTGTATTTTTGTTCTATTATTTTTTTGGTCTTCCAAGAACTTGGTTTTATTTGTTTGGCTAAACTCCCCTACTTGCTCTAAATAAACATCTTGCTTAAATTTAATTTCCTCAAAAGGTTGCTTCATTCGCAATAAAGCCTCTTCATGTTGTAATTCAATTTGTTTTTCTTGCGCTAAAAACTGTAAATCAATTTTCTTTTTATATTCATAGGCTTGGGTGTCTGCCTGTACTTTTGCTTGGGCAGATTTTGCATCATTCTCACTCTTATTTTGAGCCAATGCCATTTGCGATTCTTGTTGTTCTTTCATGCGTTTTTTACGCTCGTACAACAAGTATCTTATAGCAAGTTTAATGTCGCTTTCCGCTATCATTTTAGCTTCAGCAACTATCTCAACATCAATACTTTGCTCCCCAATAGCTAATTCAAGTAATATTGAAAATTCCTTCTTTTCCTCTTCTTTGGGTTTCATTTCAACAAGAAATCCAAACTCGCTCAAATTACGGTTTTTCATTACCTCGCCAGCATCAACATGAACTTTACCTAAAATATTATTATACATTTTGCGTAAGTCTGAACCTTTTTTGTATGAGTATATTAAATGCAATCGTGACGAAATGACTTCACAAGTACGTTTTTTTATTTCAATCGCAGAATCTACAATATGCCTTGTTATGGTATTTTTAGCTAGGTTAGCCATTTCACTTACACCTACAAGAGCTTTGTTAGACATTGTGCCATCACTAAACGGATTTATACCCGTAAGCTCGCGAATCTGTTCCGTGTAGAAAGCAAATAAATTAAGTAATGTTGCTAAACTTGCGCCTTGTTGTGGGCTATGTATGGTTACAGCACTTCCATCTTTTATGCCCTCGTCGCCCATATCAATACGTTTCTTTACAGCAACACCTTTTACATCTAGCAACGTCATAGCCATTTCCCATTTACTCTTTTTTGTGCCGCCATGACCCGAATCTAGTTCTGCTAATAAATCAATATCAATCTCAACTATATCAGGACGTAAATTACCCATTAAACGCTGTATTAATAAATGTATTTTTTGTAATTGTCTTGCAGGAACTTCTATGTTATCCAAAAATGAGCGCAATCTATTTTCATAAATATCATACGTAATTGTCGTGTATGGTGATCTTGCCATGTTCATAACATCGTCATACAAATTTTCACATTCTTGGTAGCCATAAATAAAATCTGCACCAATAACTAAATTTCCCTCAAACCATGTATCAAGTACTTTTTCAAGTTCTTTAAAATCCTTATGCTCTTTTTTGTCACCAGTAAACCGTTCATCACGTTTTTGTACTTTTACAGTTCTCCCATTTTTAGTTTTTGCTTTGTATTTTAAAGTTTTACTTGTTTTCCATGCAAAACGCAAAACATCAACTTTATAGTCTAGTAAATCTTCTATGGCTGTATCTTGTGTATTGTGCGACACATTGCCATAACTCCCTTTTACTTTAATGTAATTCGATGCAATTTCACGTAATTTTTTATCATTACACTTGCTCTCTCTTCTAATGTCTGATAAGGTTACAGATTCTACAAAACCTTCGTAGTACTTGTCTTTAAAATCATTGCGCTCAACAGTACTATGTATGTAAT
>Ga0196887_1001058_pt1 | contig 12317 bp, 12 predicted proteins | sample VirMetDEL_Mar_31_FD_169094 | JGI IMG/M metagenome (GOLD analysis project Ga0196887, IMG submission 169094) | Aqueous microbial communities from the Delaware River and Bay under freshwater to marine salinity gradient to study organic matter... | ecosystem: Environmental > Aquatic > Marine >... | reverse complement strand
ATCTACCAACCGCACCGGCATCGAAACCGACATCAACACCTACTTCAGCATCTACACCTAATGGCTACCGTATACCTCCCCGTCACCGCGCGCTTGAACCTCACCAGTGAGCAACGCGCCAAAGGCATCAGCCGCGAGCTGTACAACCTCAAGCTGCCGAAGCACCTCCATGAACCTGGGCGCATTACTACGATGCTCCTAGCTACCATTGAGCACCCTGAGACTAAACAGTGGGCATGTATAGCTGATACAGAGTTGACTTTCAACGTGCATCCTCTGTGCGAACCAGATGACCTAATGGCCTTATTGCCAGAGCTATCAGTACAAGAGCAAGCATTTTTTGTAAACTACATAAACAGCAACAAAGGGCTGACTATTAGCCTGATCGATTGCATACCTAGCCATTCCTTAAAGCTTACCGAGGAGGAAGCTAAAAGCCTGGGATGGATTAACGATGACCTAAACGATGAGTAACACTAATCATGTATTTGTCGGACTGCCTGCGTTGATTAAAAATGCTGCAGCTAGTGATCCTATTGTCTCTGCAGGAGACAATCACATTAGTGGTATTGGATTCTTTGATGCAATTACTGGTGGTACGATAAATCGAGATGATTTAGGTACAAACTTTAGGAACACTAATTTCTTGGCTGTAGTTGGTACTGCAGTATACTTTTACTCTGGAGCTAGCGTAACGGATCCTGATTGGACCGATGCTGCTAATTGGACTGCGTTGTCTTCTCCAGACCTCTCTACATTAATTGCAAATAATGCAAGTTCTATCACAACTAACTCAGGTGCTATTAGCACTGTTCAGGCTAGCGTTACAGCTAATGCCACTGATATTGGGGCTAATGCTACTGGTGTCGCTAATAATGCAAGTGCGATTGCTACGAGCGCAGGGGATATCACCACTCTCCAAGCAGATCTTACCCAAGAAATCACTGACCGATCTTCGGGGGATACTGCGCTTCAGTCGCAGATTAGTAGTAATGACGGCGATATCGTCAGTCTTAACACTAGTGTGTCTACTAATACTGGTGCAATTTCTGCAAACGGGGTTCTAATCACAGCGAACACTGCTTCGATTACAAGCAATGATGCAGACATTGCTGCACTGCAAAGCTCAGTAGGTGGGATATCTACCAACACGGCAGCTATTGCAGCCAATGCTACAGACATTGCAACCAACCTGGCTTCTATATCAAGCAATGCAGGTAGCATCACAGCCAATGATTCTGACATTAGTCAGCTGACCACAGACCTGGCATCAGAATCCTCTGCTAGAGCTACTGCAATCTCTGGACTACAAACTCAGGTTACTGCCAACAACGCATCTAATTCTGGAACGGTTACTGTTCACAGTGACGTGACAAGTGCCGGTAGCGGTGCTATCATCACGGGTGTCGAGCGCACAAAGTTGACTGGCATCGAGACGTCAGCTACGGCTGATCAGACAGGTGCTGAAATTAAGACGGCTTACGAAGCAGAGACCAAGGCCTTCACGGACGCTCAGTTTGACAAGCTTGCTCTTATCCAGGCTAGTGCCACAGCCAACAGCACGGACGCTACGCTCTTTGCTCGCGCCAACCACACTGGAACGCAGGCGGCTTCTACGATCAGCGACTTCGATGCTGAGGTATCTAACAACACTTCTGTTACTGCCAACACTGCTAAAACATCGTTTCCAGGGTTTGGAGCAATTGCAGGTACTGCGTTAGAAGGCAATACAACAACCATAACAGGGGGACAAGCAACCGCAATTACGGCAAACACTGCCAAGGTTACTTTTCCTGGCTTTGGCACTTCAGCAGGACTAGCGCTAGAAGGGGATACAACTTTGTATAGCCAGACAACACTAGTTCCTACTACTGGATCTAATGTGGTTGCAAACGCAGCATCTTCTACTGTAGCACTAACCAGCTCCGATGGTTCAGTAACAATTACTGGGTCTACAGGCGCATTAAACTTTGCAGCCTCTGGGGGTGGTGGAGGTGGCAGTAGTACACAACGCACACTTGCTGTTCCGACTGCCAATAATGATTGGGCAGGTGATGTTGTTACGTTTGGATCCGTGGCGGGTGGCGGCTCATTTGCCCAAGGCAAGCTGTATGTATTTAGGAACGGTAGCTGGAATGAAGCTTATGGCACGAGTGTAACTACTTCTTCGGGTATGTTGGGTATTGCCTTAGAACAGAACACTACTAAGATGCTTACCCGAGGCACATTTCAAAGCTCTAGTTTTTCGTTTACAACTAGTAACACGTTGTACATCAGTGCGCTTCAATCTGGATCAGGCAGGTTTATGGATTCCATACCTGCATCCCCTCCATCAGGTTCAGTTATTCGCATATGTGGGTATGTAATTAATGGAGTTTCAGATCAGATCTTCTTTGATCCTTCCAAAGACTTTATTACGCTCGCCTAATGCCTGACATAGACAACTACAATAACATAGACATGGCAGACATTGCAGCTATAAATGGGCAAGATGTACCAGAAGGTGGAGGCGGTGGTGTAGCGGAATCAAATACTGGCCTCTTGTATTTTGAGGGAGGTGGGTTTAATAGCAGACTTCCTGACGCTCAAGCAGTTTATGGGAGTAATGCGGTTTCATTGTACAAGGTGCAACTCTCTACTAGGACAGATATAGTTAAAATAAAAGATGGTAACTACCATACTTTTGCTTTAGACAGTTCTAATAATCTGTATTCGTATGGGTATACTAATACGGGTTATATGGGCAGGTCAACTTCCACAACCCCTCCTGAAGAGCTTGGCCTTACATTAACCAACGTCAGTAAATTTGTTCCTCACGACAATGGTTGTTGGGCTATTAAAACTGACGGAACCTTGTGGTGGTGCGGTTACATTAACAACTACGCCAGCTCAGGAGACACTGGGACAGGAAGCATACTCTCCAATCAATCGTGGTCTCAATTTGGAAGCGATACTGATTGGATTGATATTGATGGTTGGCCTGGTTATCCTTACACTTGTTTAGCTATTAAAGGAGGCTCTGGATCAGAGTATCTATACTCTTGTGGGTACAACAATTTTGGAAGATCGGGGTTAGGCACTACTGGTGGGATTACAAGACCTTGGACGAGAGTAAAGTCAGACGCTACAACCAACTGGGCTGAAACAATCGACAAGATTAGCATTGGCTATCATGCTTCTATGGTTGTCACTAAAAGCGGAAAATTCTTTGCTTGGGGTGATGCTAATGAAGGCCACGTAGGTCAGGGAACAACAACAGACTACTCGTACCCCGTACAGGTAGGCACTGACACCGATTGGGACGTACCGTATGCTAAGACTAAGCTGTCTGGTTATTGCAGAAAAACAGACGGGTCGCTTTATGGGTCAAGGCGTAGCCAATACTATATGAACATAGGGCCTGCGACGTCAAACAGGACTTATGGTCAATGTGGTACTGATACTGACTACGAAGAATTTGTAACTCACGAATCGAGCACTTCAACAGGAAAGCAAATAATTTTTGCTAAGAAAAACGGGGTCTGGTACGGCAACTGGGGACAGTCACTGCCTGTAGGGTCTTTTGCAGGCAACACTGCTTTTATACAGGTTGTTCCAGACAATACATGGGTAACAATAAACAGCATGCTTGAAGGCAGTGATATTACGGTAGGTATTAATTGGATCCATACGGCATATAAAGAGCAAAATCAAGGACTGGGAGAGGTACTAACAATAGCAACGGCGGCAACATAATGGCTATAAGAACAACTGTTATACAATCTTCTGAAGAGCTAGAATATACTTGGGAAGACGTTAGTTGCCCTAATATGGGTTTCAACTTTATTGAGCAGTCTCTTGAAGATTGCTTGCAAGATGATGGAACCTATTTAGCTACATATGAAACGTTAGAAGTTCTTCCTGGAGAATCATTTAGCATGACGTATTTGTGCGCCAATACTTCTTCTACCAAAACATATACGCTTACTGAAGGTGAGTACGGAATAAAGCCATTAGCTGAAAGTATATGATGAAGGTCAAGGTTCATCACAGTTGGTTAGGCCCCGAGTCTAAAAAGACTTACATTATATTAAGTCTTGTAGACCAGCAAGTAGAAAAAACAAGTCTCAGTAAAGTTGAGGAGCTTGTTCAGAAATACAGCGCCCGGATAGTCGGAGTTATTGCAGCAATGTATTTCACTAACAATGAAGCAGCTCAAACATGGCTGCACGCATTGATCTACTTACTTCAACCATGAACATTATTAACGGCTGGAAAAACGCCAATAAGCAATCTGACAAGTTTCAAATCAAATTGAGGCTAGGTCGTGTAACCGTTTATGACTTCTTCTACGACACATCAGATCGTAAGGGTGGTGTCACTTTTATGAACTTCTCAGTTAAGCTGGGATGACTCGTATGACCCGCCGGTTGTTGCTCAACTTCATGATGGGCTATTGCGTTTGTAGTGCTGTTTTAAACGTACTGCCTGTTCGTCACGATGTGGTTCCTGTTGTTGTCTTTAACAGCGATGGAGTTTCATCACAAACCGAATACAGGTTTAGTACTGACGTACCTAAGCTATTTGATTTCAATGCGACAGATTAAGATTATCGTTCCCTTGTTTCTGCTTTTTGCCACTGGCTGTGCAGCAGGTGCAGGTATCAGTACATCTCAACCTGCCGCTGAGCCTGACTTGTTTGCCACCTTTCCTAAGGAGTGGACGCAACCTCAAACCATATCCTGGTCATCGGGCGTGATTGAAGTAGACAGTGCTTTCTATGAAGTTCAGCACTTTGATATGACGTTACAAGAGAACCCTGCAGATCCCAACAGCGTCAAGCTAACCATCGATGTACGCACGCCTTCTAGCAAGCCGCAGCGTATGATCATCTATAAAGACAAAACACCGTGATTGACGATCCAAAAGAATGGTCAGAGCGCAAGCTTGTAAAGTGGTTTAGCGATAACAAAGCTGCTTTAGGCAAGTTTGCTACAGCTGCACTATCTGCTATTCCAGGTGGTGGCGCAGTAGCTAACGTAGCCTCCGAAGTACTGGAAGCTCGCATCTTGTCTGACCAGAAACAGTATGAGCTAGAGAGCATGCTGCTGAAGTACAAGATGGATGTAGAGCGCAATACAACCTTGCGTTGGAAAAGCGACAATACAACATCAGAGCGTCTGACTAAGCTGGTGCGTCCGATTAGTCTTCTTACCCTCCTGGGTACCATTATTCTATTCACCTTCTTAGACGGTTGGAACTCTTGGGAATTTGATGTTCCTGAATCCTATACCGATATGCTTCAGTCTTTAGCTATGCTGGCTTTTGGAGCATACTTCGGTGGCCGCACTGTAGAGAAGATTCAAGACTTGCGTCATGCCAACCCTTAATCAGATCGCGTACAACATTGCAGGCGCTGCAGATAAAAACACAGACCCTGTCTTCATCAACCGCCTGAAGTTTCAGATCGAGTATTTCCGTGCTTTGTTCTTGCGCCGCGATGCGCAAACCAATGTGGGTATACCTGACTCGGTAGTGCAGACAAGTATTGTGGAGATGGAGTGGGTACCTGCTGTAGAAGCTTGCGGCGTAAGTCTGCCTTGTAAGATTCTTAAGAGCAAGGAAAAGCTGTGCTCTCCCATTAACCTTAAGGGACAAACGGGTTTTGTTTATGTAGGGGCTGTTGGTGGTGGATTGAGCTATCAGTACGTTACTCCCGAGCAAGTAGTGTATGCGTTGAGTTCTAAGTGGACTTCAGGGCAGACCAAGTACTTCTTCAAGGATCGGTACCTGTATGTCACTGAAGGCGCTCCTATGTGCATTGAGGTGCGTATGGCGTGCGAGTCACCCGCTACAGGTGGAGAAGACGGTGTTCCTGGGCTAGGCTGTTTAGATCACGACGCGGAGTATCCCATATCAATGGACATGGTGCAACGCATCACAGAAGCCATCCTGCAACAAATCCAATCGGAGAGTCTACACGACAATGACGAAGTTGAAATTGAATGAACGCCGCTTTGGTGCAAAAAACATGTACCAGGCATTCAAAAAGCAAAACCCTACAACAGACATTACCTACCCTTTGTATCGAGCCATATTAGAACGGTTCAATCAAAAGGTAGCCGACCGCATCCTTGAGGGTGCTGTGTTTAATCTCGGGCATCGGTTAGGGATCATCTTCATTAAAAAGATTCGCCGTAGCCCCAAGAGTAAAGTCATTGATTGGAATGAAACCCACAAGATGTGGGCAGAGCAGGGTGAGAAAAAGGGCTTTGTGTACTACACCGATGAGTTCTACTACCGCTGGAATTGGGAGAAGCGAAAGGCGCAGGTAAAGAACAAGTCAGTTTACAAGTTTGAGCCTACAGGAGGAAAGATTGGATTGAAGAGAAAATTGGTGGAACGCTTGAAGAGCAACCCGTTTGCCGCAACCAACTACACATCATGAACTATCTACATATCTCTTCAAAGCAAGTCATTGCGAAAGTCTTTCGGGACTTAAAGCCTAAAGACTCGTCTTGGACTGTGGATGCTGTTGAGTGGATCGGCGAGGCGCTGGACTTTATTGGCTTCCATGGAATCTTTGATCATAAGGCTTTAACCCTTACAGTTAAAGATCATAAGACTGCTTTGCCTTGTGACCTATATCAACTCATTCAAGTGGCGCATAAAGGCTGTGCTTTGGTTTACGGCACTGACACTACTGGCTATACTGCAGATCATCGTGTTGCGTCTACCGGAGTTACTGGTGGTCCTATATATACTACGGCAGTAGGAGAGACTGTTCCTACTGACGATCACAGCTCACCTGCGTTTACACTCAAGTTTACTACTGAGCGCGGGACAAGCAACGATTACTACTTAATCAATGGAGGCAATCTGGTTACCAGTTTTGAAGAAGGTGAAGTCACGCTGTACTACACAGCATACTTGACTGACGATGACGGGTTTCCCTTGGTTCCAGACAACGTTTACGTAAAACAAGCATTAGAATGGTACATCATACGCCAGATGATGATGGGGGGCTTTGTGCATCCTGTATTCAACTGGGAAGTTGCCGACGCCAAGTGGGGTCATTACTGTGTAGCAGCACAGAACGATCTGAGCTTCCCGAACATCGACAAGATGGAGACGATGAAGAACATGTTTGTACGCATGGTTCCCAATCTGAACCGGCACTCCGATTTCTTTATTGGGAATGAAACTCAAGAACAGCTCAAGCGATGAAGTTTTACAAAGGCATGCGCCGGGATACAGCTCATGTAGACCAGCCACAAGACAGTTATCGCAGAGCCAGGAACATCATCCTTGACCACACTACATTGAGTGTGCGCACAGAGGGTGCTTTAGATATACTGACCTCTGTAGATCCAGAAGAGTACACCATCGGTAATCCTCTAGTACTGCGAACGCTATGCGGTATTATTTCGCTGCCTCAAGACAAGCAACTTGCTATCTTTCATAACGTTACGGATGACACCAACGAGCTTTTCTTAGTCCAGAACTTACAGTACGAACTGATCTTTACTAGCGGTGACTACAGCTGGAGGCCAGAATACCCTATCAAAGGTGTTGCCTATGAGGACTCTCGCGGCGATGTTATTGTGGTTTGGACAGACGGAGAAAACCGTCCGGTGTATACCAATGTCACGGCAGACACAATTGCTGTCTATGACCTGTTTCCTGAAGTAGAGTTTCCTAATGTTAAGGCATTACCGGTAGCTGCTAACCAGGCAGGAGAGATTGCAAACGGCACCTATAGCTTCTTCATTGCATATGAAGTAGACAAGGATAACCTTACGCCGTTCTCGCCTAGCTATGGCGCTTTCAAAGTAGGTCATGGAATAAGCGACAAGGACATCAACACTCAAGTTGGACTGCGCTTTGTTGGGCTAGATACTACTTACAGTAACTATCGCATCTACGCCATCCGCAACAGGAATGAAGTCCTAGACTCCTTCTACCTCGCAACACTGCCCACCAGCCAAACAGACTTTATCTGGACAGGACAGACAGGTACAGAAAACATTTCTATAGACCAACTCACTATTCCTGCAGGGTGGTACACCTCTGTTGAAACCTTAACTGTCCTTGACGACAGGTTGTATCTGGCCAATGTCAGGCGCGAAGATGTCTTCGATGGTCAAGCCATTGCTGACAACATCCAATTGGTATGGAGCATTGATGGCTCTAGTAAGTGGGTAGGTGCAGAGTATATCGACGATACCAAAAAGAAGAATTGGGGTAGGCAATACAACAACTTCTTGGTAGGGGATATGGATAACCAGACCACCCCAGCTAACCCTGATCATTTTGGAATGAGCATGGGGTACATGCCTGGGTGTAGTTATGCTTTCTATATCGCTTTCTTGCTTAAGGATGGCAGTTGGAGTCAAGCCTATCACATTGATGCTGGGGCTTTAGGTCCTGCTGCTGTAGAGGCTGTAACTCTTGATGGGTTCCCCACTTTAGGATCTGACGAATACCATGGTACTCTAGGCAGTAAAAGCAATGGCGAGGGCTCTAATCTGCATGTCATGCCTGAGCCGTATCAAATTCATGAAGTCATTAGTGAGCAAGACATAGTTAGCCAATACTACACTGGTCGCACTGTAGACAACCTGTGGGCCATGCTAGATATAGGTGTTGGTGCAAAGAGCATCGATGGCAATGAAATTATTCCAGCAGACATCCAGCCGTTGGTTCAAGGTTATAGCTTGTTTTACGCCAAGCCCAATGCTAACTCTCGAGACGTACTAGGGTATGTCCCATACATAGAGGGAAGCGGATACATTCCTCAAACTGATGCCGTTGAGGGTGATGAGTCAAATCCGTACTGGACAATCTATGATCCGTACTTGATGAGCCAAAAACCACGGCTCAACAACTTTGATTACACCATTGCTTACAACGGAACTACTTACAGTGCTGGAACTAATTCTTGGGATTTAACAAGCTTGGTTCCAGCGGATGAAGAAATAACCGACCCTGATTTTGAATACCTGCCAGGCAACAGCAATGGTGTAGACTTCAACAACGACAACCGGGAGAACCGGCTTTGCGTAGACCGAGGTACTCTAAGCTCGTTTGATGTTGGATACAAGGCAGAAGTAAAAGGAAACGGCAATGAGGGCAGTCGGCTAAAGTTTGGATCGAACGCACCTCTTAGTCAGGATATTTACATAGATGAAGGTTCTGACTATGCCTTCTTTAAAGTGCATAAAAGTGCCATACTGCCCAGTGATTACTACACTGAGCTTGATAACGTTCAGCTCTGCGCTTGTTCGTATATCGAAAAGACTTTAACCTCTGATACTATGCGCCAAGTTTCTTGGGGCGGTGATGCAATAGCCCATCCTGTGCGGCATCGCGTTATGAAACGCACTGCTACTCCAAGCAACTTTCCTGAACTACGTTTTACAGGCCAAGAACGCATAGGTCCAGAAGACAATGATGTTCTCTATAGCCTGTACCAATCAACACAATCTTACTTCACCTGGTCTTATGTGTTGCAGGGTTACGAGGATTTGACAGATCCTACAGTGCTTACAGAAGAAGCTATTCTGGTGTACACTGATGCAAATGTTAATTATGTAGGCTCTCCTGAGATCATGAACCCGTATGCTATACCGGTACATACGTTTGCTAAGAATGTATTGAAGAGTGCATTTACATCAAACCAGGATGATCCGGTATACAACTTTCCCAATCGCATCACCCGAAGTTTCAAGCAGAACTACGAGTCTAATGCTATTCAATGGCGCAGGTTTGCTGTTGCTGACTACTATGACAATGCTTTAAACAAAGGGCCAATTCAGAACATAGAGTCTTACGCTGGCGAGTTGATCGTACATCATACCGATGGGATATTTAAAACCATGGGTAAGGAGACTTTAAGTACTTCTGCGGCTTCGGTGTTTGTGGGTAGCGGTGACATATTTAGGGCACCTCCCCAAGAGTTGCTTCCTACTGAAGAAGGGTATGCAGGATTAAGAAAGCATACAGACGCAGCTCTGACCAAGGGCGGGTATGTCTTTGTTGATGCCATGGCTGGTAAGGTTTTTAAGCTAGACTCTAGTCTAAGTGACCTTAGTCAGAAAGGCATGAAGAATTACTTCAGAGATCAGTTTAGGGTAGACTTGACCCAGCCTCAAAGTCCTTACACAGGTAACGGGTATGCCATCGGCTATGACCCTGAGTTTGATCGGATTATAATCTCTCTGATTACCAACTACGATGTAACTACTGACTCTACAGAGTTTAAGACTATTAGCTTTAGCCTGCTGAGTGATTGCTGGGCATCTCATCACACTTACCCAATACTTGCATATGCTACTAACCGCACTAGCGTTATGGGATTTACAGGAGCCCGGTTTGTGTGCTTGAACGTAGGGGATAACACTGCTGGTGCATACATCGAGCCCATCTTCAATCAAAGCGGCAGCACCCCTAAGGTCTTTCAGTCCTTTCAGTTTGTTACACGCAGTACCGAAGGCGAGGGTGATTGGAACCCAACAACCTTTGACAATGCTATTGTATATAACGATAGGGGCTGTAGTGGTGTGCGCGTTCTAACCAATAACGTCAGGTGGGTAGAAGAGGCGTGGAACTTTAATGATTTTCGCAACTTAGTAGCGGATGCAGATCAAGGTGATTCATTCTTTGATGACAACGACGAGCTTATAATAGAAATAGATATTAATAAGCCTTGGTACGCGCAACAGCGCATTCGTGGTGGGTATGCAGGGCTAAGGTTAATTGTTTTGCCAAGTGGAGGACGTACCTTATATTTAAGTGAGGCCTTGGCTACATTTAGAGTCTCATATCGGTAATATAAAATATCGATATGGGCCGACCCAACCCTCGCCACGGTAGAGGACGCGGTAATCTAAAAGCGAAGCCGCAAAAGTCTAAGCGTGGAAAACAGCAAATCAAGAATAGTACAGAACTTACTGTAACCCCTTGGTTTCCCGAAGATGAGGAAGAAGATTAAAAAGATGAACACTGGAGGTATGTCTCCAGGGTTTAATGCTGACCCCTTGTATTCATTCGCGCAAGGCCAGATGAGTGGTGGATCTGGTATGGGGCAACTGATGCCAGAGCTTCAACAGCAAAATGAATTTGACCAGGCTGCAGGCTTGTTGAATAAAGCTGAGAAGGCTAAGAAAGGATACATGACGGGCAAGCAGTTGCTAGAAACTGCACGGGGCGTAAAAAAAGGTACAGACATAGCTGCTAACAGCAAGAATGTTACTGATGTACTAGGCAGTCTTGGTCAAGGAACTTCTACGGCAGCTACAACGGCTGCAACTGAAGTAGCCAAACAAGGCATACAGCATGGAAGCTTTGCTAAGTTTTTGAAAACAGGTGCAGGCGGAGCAGCTGCTGCAGGTTTAGGTATCGGCGGCAAGATCATCCAGGAGATTGATAAGAAGGATGGCAACTACAGCAAAGCTGGAGCCATGGGAGGAGGTGCAATGCAAGGAGCTGCAATGGGAGCGGCCTTAGGTCCTATGGGTATGATTGCCGGTGGAGCTATAGGTGCAGGTGTAGGGCTTATGCAAAAAAACAAGTTTGAAGCTGAAGCCCGAGCTCAAGAGTTGACTCAAAAAACTGAAGCTAGTAAAGCTGATGCCCGCACAAAACTAGCAGGCAGTGCATTGCTTAAGACCTTTCCTGTAGAAGGCATTAAAGAGCAGGTCTATGCTCACGGCGGAACTCACGGTGGGAAGACTTTACCTCTGGTTTCTTACGGACCGCAGATCAACCCTGCTCAAGCGCAAGCGGCGCATCAAAATAGACCAGACGTCTTGCGCCAAGCGCCAAGCGATGCACAGTTTGAACGTACTTCAAATGCTTACATAGATAAGCGCAGCTTAAAGCAAGCTAATCAGGCTGCCGATAAAGTAGTTAAGTACCACATGAACAACCCGCTTGATGCCATCGGGCTTGACTTGGCGGCAATAGGTCAAGTTCCATTTGTTGGAGAGCCGGCTGACTTACTTAACTCTGCCTTAAGTGCTGGTCGTAGTGCCTATTACGGATACAAAGGAGATACTGCTAAGGCAGGTAAACATGCAGGCCTGTCAGCTTTGTCAGCCACGTCCGCTTTACCCTTTGTAGGAAATGCAACAGGAGCAGTAAGGTTGGCTCACGGTACTCATAAACTAGCTCATGGCGCTCACAAAGTAGAAAGAGGAGTGATCGCTGCTAAAGCTGCAGATGCGGCGTCTAAGGGCTATGCATCAGGCGGATACACTAGCAACCCAGACTATATCGCAGAGGGTGGAGAGATGATTCAACACGCTCCAGGAGACCTTCCTGCAACAGACAAAAAC
>Ga0196887_1001046_pt1 | contig 12384 bp, 10 predicted proteins | sample VirMetDEL_Mar_31_FD_169094 | JGI IMG/M metagenome (GOLD analysis project Ga0196887, IMG submission 169094) | Aqueous microbial communities from the Delaware River and Bay under freshwater to marine salinity gradient to study organic matter... | ecosystem: Environmental > Aquatic > Marine >... | reverse complement strand
CTCCAACTGAGGTGGTGTAAAGTTCTGTGCGTTACTGTAATCGTTAAATGATTGAGACATAATTAAAACAAACTTGTAGTGTATTCGTATATACGCTTCAACCGCTCACCGCGAGCTTTAATTGCCGCAGGATCTTTATCTCGAAGAGGAACAGGACGACCCGCTCCCAGAGGTTGGTACTGTGTCATTTCCTTAATACGATTAACATCTTCTTTGTATTGATTATACTTAATATCTAAAGATTTAGCAGAAAACTTAAATGACTCATTGTCCTTACCCACTAAAGGAACAAAACCTTCATCCGTAACTTTACCTCCTGTAAGTAATGTTTCTGATACACCTGAAGGGGCCCTTCTTGTTTTTTGCCTAACTTCTAAAGTGTACATAGGAACTCCATTATGATCCATTGTGTTTGATAATCTTACGTCGCCCGTCTGCATTAATTTTATAATAACTTCAGCAGGAGAACCTAGCTCATTTAACATAGCCTCAACTGAGGGGTCCCCCATTTTCTTTATATTATACTGTAGAATATCCGAATCAATAGCATGCAAGACAGCTCGATGCAATCTTCCTGTAACGTATTCCTCGCCCCTCAGCGTATCTTGAGGTAGTTTCTCAGCAATATCAGACATACTAGTTAGTTTATCTTGAGCAAAATCACCACCAAACATTGAGTTAAGTCTAATTAGTGGACTACTTTCTATAGCCAACACGGAACCACGGAGAGCAATAGCCGAAGTTCGTTTAACAAAAGACATAAAATCTCCCGCAAAAGAACCATCTTCTCTTTTAGCCATCATAACAACCGAAGTATTACCGTAAGCGTTTTCGTGGATTTCTACTCTATCGTTAATGTGAGTGGTAACTAGTTGATCTAATGATTCCAACGAAATATTAGGGTCATCACTCAGCTTTTGAATAGCAAAACCCTCAGCATAATTTGTCCAGTAATTACCATCCGCTTCTGACATAACACCGAAGCTATTAATAACTTTTGAAATAAGTGAGTTGTCACCATTTTTATGCTCTTTCCATGTTGTGTATTTTGCACGAGCAGGAGACTCCTTTTCTAAACCAGCAAACCACTCACCACGATTCATGCCCTGTAAAACATAACTTTGGGCTTTAACATCCATTTCTTGATCTTGAATAGCGTTGTTCTGTAACCCTGCCGCTATCATATTTAATTCAGGTGTAGCATCTGACTCTATGTGACTAGCAATAAAATTAGCTACGCGCTTCTCACCCAACATATTTTTGGTGACACCCAGCGCCGCTACATAAGCTTTGCCGTTATTTGGGTTAGCTTTAAGCGCAGCTCTAAGAAAGTCTACAGTTGTATTTAGTCCAACAAACTCGCTGTTACTATAATCAACCGACGTAACAGGAGAGAAGTGTTCATTGGCTTCTCTAATAAACCCCATAGACGCTTCTGGGTTCTCTAAATTATAAGCATTTAACGCTTGGTTCTGGGAGTTTTTACCCTGCTTAAAACGAAGTGCATTCTCAGGACTTTGTGCAGCTAGTGCCGCTGTTGTATTTAACTGCCGTTCTCCTGCAAATACCTTATTACTACTATGCTCCGTTGGTACTGACTTTATGGAATCCATGACATGTGCTACGTGAGCCACATACGCATTACGTTCAGTTGGTCTCATGTTATCAAACATGGTACCTTCAGTGTTTACTTCATTTAGAAACTCTTCAGCAGTAATGTCTGGATTAAATTTTAAATATTCAACTAACCCTACTCGATTGTCTTCGGACCCAAATTCTGTAACAAGAGCATTCAATTTTTTTACTGAAGTTAATTGCTTACCTACCGCTGGACTTACCTGTTTCCCTTCATACTGATTAATTGTGTCCACCAATTTAGCAGAAAGATTAGGGTCAAAATGAGAAGCTGTTTTTAACGTTTCAACACTGTTATTAAGTAATGATTCAGCAGCACCAGTCAGGGGTACATTGACACCCTTGGGTTCAGCTACACGAAGTTTTTCAATAGACTTCATGAGCCTACCGTTATACCTACCATACGAATCACTCTGGGCTACCATATCTTTCATGATATCCACATCCTTGTTCCAAGCAGTCACCGAAGTATACTTACTCTTACTGGATTCAAATGCCGCCAACTGATTAACCGCAAGGCTTGCTAAACTGGCTTCCATTTTATCCATTGCTGGAGCTGTAGCACCCACAGACAAATCCCCGTTGTGCAGTAGCTCGGAGCGATCAATAAGCTCCATCATACCCGAAGTACCAAGGTTACCTTCAGAAATGTTAAGTTGTGCAGCACTACCAACTTCTTTTAACGAACGGCTAAATTTAGCTGTGTATTGAGAGTTAACTGTACTTACATCTAATGCCCCACGTTTAGCCGTGTACCAAGCATCCGCAGCAAGCTGCTTAGACTGCCAGTCTTCTTCTTTAATTTTTAAAGGCTTATCTGTAGCCGCTGCAAATGCATTCAATGGAGCTCCTTGGAGTTTATCCATCTCTGCCATTGCAGCCTCATACGCTTCCATGTCCTCAGCCTTAGCAGCCGCCGAAGCAGCTGATACCTGAGTGTTAACTTCATTCTGGTAAGTGTTAGTCGCATCGGTAATAGCCTGATTGTTCAAGGCTTCCTTGCGCTTAGCAAATTGACCTGCGGCTCCTGCCACTTGACCTAATGCTTGTGCAATGGCTCCAGCCCCACCATCGGAAACAGGGAGACCTACTCCATATGCCAGTGCTGAAGGTTTCTCAGTTTGCTGTGTTTGATTTCTTAATTGAATAGCCATGATTTATGAATCGTACGATGCTTTTTGACCTGCGGCAGAACCAAGAGATCCAGCAAGAGATGCATATCCACCAATACTAGTAGCTCTAGCTTGAGCTTTTAAATTTGAAGACTGGTAACGACCTTCGGCAAGAGCTAGAGCAGAACTATACTGACCCATTTCAATCGCTCTCTTACCACGTAAGTCACCAAGCTCAGAAGACTTACTAAACTCGTAAGCTTGCTGTCCGCCCTTATAAAGTAATTGAGATTCCTCTTGTTCCAACTTAAGTGATTCAGCATTTAATATATCCTCAAAAGATCCTCCAGCCAAACCAGCACGACCAGCTTTAGATTGCTGTGAAGCTAAAGAAGCCGAAATCTGCTTGTCAGCAAGATCAGCTTGTCTATTAGTTTCAATAAATGCTTCTTGTTTATTAAAGTCTGCAACACCAGATTGAAACTGCTCATCTTGAGCACGACCCAGTGCATTGTTACGTTCAATTTGCGCACGGTTAGCCGCAAGCAACTCAGCTTGTTTAGCTTGTTGTTTCTGTGCTTGAGCTTGTACCTGAGCTCCCCGAAAGGAAACTAGACCCGATACTACTGTTACTGCTATTGCTGTGTTGATCCAAGCCATAATAATTTATTTACCGATTCTATCGGAACTTTTGTGTTTGTATAATCAACTAACCGAGCAGACAAAACTTCAGTATCCGTAATGTTCTCTGGGTTAGAGTGAACTGTCTGCCAAATGCAGTCTTCAGTAACATGTAATATTTTCTGGACACCCGCCTCAGATTTAAACGTACATGGAGCTTTAATCTCTACGATCTCATCATCCATTACCACACGAGCGGAACCTGATATAACAACATTCAAATGCTCAGTTAGATGCTTAGCCCCTAGTACAAATGTACCCGCTGGCATAGTCACCTGACGAACGTAGATGTCTGGAGCAAAGTGCTCCTCTAAAGGACACTCTACAGTATGCGTCTGAGGAGAGTTCTCGTTCAAATATTCCTCCATCTTAGGGACATCTACTAGTATTTCGGTCATAGCATTTCCGTCTTAAGGACGGCGGATACAAGGGTTAATGGGTACGGCTTATCTTGAACAATGATTGGAGTTTTATCCACATCAAATTGAGATGCAATAATATTATGCTCATCAGTAAAACCTGTGTACAGACTTGCACCACCCTTAGGTGGGATGGTCTCAAGCTCGTCTTCTGAGAACCCCATTTTATATCCCATACTCTTATAGACATATGGCTGAAAAGACACTGTGCGAGTGATCTGACCATAAGAGTTCTTCCCTGATCCATTATCAAAAGCTAAAGGGTTTAGTTCTAACTTACCTTCGTACGGTACACCAATAAGCGTGTACTGTGACGCTATAACGTCATTAGGAAGCGTGTTAGCCCCCTCCGTGACAGAAATGTTACCTAAGTCCACTCCGTCCACTACAACACGTACCTTGCCGTTCTGAATAATACGAGCAGGGACATTAATTAAAGCTACTGGAGTAGTAAGAGATCCAGTGGCGGGATTACGTACGTGTGAGTCAAGATAAGCACCATCAGACTTATAATTATCCGAAAGATCATCGGTAAACTGAAGAGCCATACGCTCCAAATGATTTTCACCGTTACGAGCAACTACCACCCAAAGCTGGTCTTCTGAATTTACAGTATCACCCTTAGGTAGCACTGCCACATCTTTAAAAAGACCATTCGAAGTACTATGTATTGCCCAAGCATAGAAATCGTCTTCTTTACGGTAAGTAAGAGAAAACAACTTACCACTCTCTGTGACCAACCAAAACGCTGAGTTTGGATGGTACTGGAATGCCATAGCTACAATCTTATCTGTCTCAAATAAATCAGGAACTAACTTAGTAACTGTAGACACTACAAACTGCTGTGTCTGAAAATCAAATTTAAACTCGTGAAACTGCTTACCACTAATGTGTGGAAAGAACACTGCTGCGCCTGTACGAATACCTTGGATAGATGAACCAATCGAGGTTTCCTGTGTAATACGAATATTTGAAGGAGTAATCGCTGCCGAGAACTCATTAGGGCGAAGCTGCCACTCATTAGCCTCTGTTCCGCAAATCAATGTAGGACCAGCTGCAAGCCATCTAATAATAGTGGATGAAGTTCCAAGTTGATACGTGATACCAGTAGTATCAAGCACTTCCCCATTTTCTTCTGCTGTACGGAAATCAGCGGGATCGTTTAAGTTAGACAACCAAACCATATTTGGGTGACTGTCAGTACCTGCAAACACACGACGTTGCTCATAAAAAGATACACAAGATGGCCAATTGTCTTTATACCAAGCACCCATACGAAACTTAGTAAATACCCCGTTGTTTGCTGTCTTGCCTGTAAGCTCACTTAAAGGAACCGATGAAAGAATGTCTACCGATGCACTTTTATCCGTGGTTCCCTCGGCTTTAATCTTCATTAAAACCCAATCGTCAAGAATAGCTCCTAGCAAATATCGACCAGCATCACGCTCAGCATCAAAGAAAACCTTACTTGAAGAAACTACACCTGTGTGAAATGCTTTCTCCTCAGGGTCCGTAACTAGATCGTAAGCACTAAGCGTTGTTGTACTTGGTGGTGAAATAAGCTTAGGATAACCAGACTTATTTTGCTGAAGTACATCACCAATCTTCACCACATCGAACTGACGCTGAGTATTCATATCAGCTATAATTATATTCTCATAAGTTTCAGGAGCAGCAGGAGTCGGATAAGACGAAGCATACATGTTAACATATGCTCCTGCTTGAAATCGGTTGTTATTATTACGATCACATTGCGAAATCAGTAATGCACGATCCCCCGGATATCCTGAGTCTCCACCTGAACCATCCCACACACCATCAAAACCTGCGGCAAATGTTAAAAGGGATGTTACTTGATCCCACTCATATACAGAATATATTAAACCAGACTCAATTCCACCATTTTGTTTAAATGAAGGTCCAGTCAAGAAATCTACAGGGTGATCTTCTACACCTTGATAATCCGTAATCTTACCCCAGCGAACATTTCCATCTTGAGAGTTATACTCAGCAGAACCTACAGGGTCACAAACATTAGTAAATAACTGTTCATCACCTACACGGACCCAAGCTCCGATGTGTGATGTTCTAAAAACTAATGTGTCTGAACGAACGTAAACTTCATTAGCTAGAACACCATCATTGTGGGTCCATGCCCGAGGATACGAAAAAGGTTTCCCTTTGATCATAAACAGTCGTGCAGAAGGATCCTTAACATTAACAACCTTTTCAACAGCGTCTACATATACCACAGTGCCTGTAGGATTCGCTGGAGCTGCTGGTGTTGTTGTAGAGTCCAACACACGTCCAAGGCTCCACTGGTCTCCTACCTTGTACTCAGTGTACACTACGTTGGTATTTAAACCACCAGACAAAGCTGAGGCATCAACCGCAGCCTGAAATGTACCTGCCGTATCAGACTCAACTCGAATTGCCTCTAACTCATCTCCCAAACGAAGAATATTAAAGGATTTGTCGATCTTCTGAAAAGGATGAGATGTAAACTTAACCGCATTCCATTTCCATAAAGTAGAACCAACAACACCATTGGGGTTTGCGTGAAGAGGTGCTGAACTAGAATCCTGTAATGCTTCGCTATCTACAGTAAATAAAGTAAGATTATGCCATGTGCTGTTGGCTGTAAGTTCATAAGGTTGATGTGCTGGATGTGTAAACACCATTGTATCCACCTCAGGAGACCAGCGAACATCTTCTATTTGATCATCCGTATAAGGAATAGAAACAATATTACCAAAACCGTCATCTTGACCATCGACACGAGTAAATAATAACACACCGTCTCGTGAGTAAATGTTAATACGACCCGCAGAAAGAGATATTAAATATCGGTTTTGATTGTTAATAGAAAAGTCGATCAACTTTACATTGCCCGTTGCTTCTGTACCCAACCATTTGAAACCTTCTCGATAGCGTGTAGGACCTTGAATAGATGGCAGAAAGTTCTCCATCTGCTTCAACCCCTTGTTGAACTTATCTATGTCGATACGCCCACGCAAATGAGGGCTCATCAAGCCCCCTGTAAAGTCAGTAATCGTTTTATTGAAACTTGCCATTATAGGTAATCAGGGGTCCAAGTGGGACTACATGTAGCCTTCTGGTGTGCCGCAATATACCCCATGCCCTCATCCGATAAATAATACAAGGGGGCTTTCTCGTGGGAAGCTCTTCGCTTCGCTCTCTTAAAAGCTTCTTCAAATTGCCGATTCATTGTATCACGCTCGGTAATCTCGCCTGTGAGAGGTTTTGCAATACGAGCAGCAAGTCTGTATACAATTGATGGAACTAAATACTCAGGTAACACCGAAGCATCTGTAATAGTTTTAGAATAGTGGACAAAGATCGTATCTCTGTTTACTAACAAAATAGTACCTTCTAAATAATAATCTGCGACGTCACATCCATCAGGAGTTGTAATCTTTCGCAAAAAAGAAAAATTTGGAATTAACCCAAGGTCAAAAGAATATTTCCACTGGTCACTGTCATAAGTAGACGATTCAGTTTCAGGTTGGAAATATAAAAACGCCCCGTCTGGGTACGTATTGTAAGTTCTAGAACTAGCTGTCGTAGTAAAAGCTGCGGTTCCCCTAATAATAGGAAAATCGTACTGAGACAGTACTTCCTTTACCACAGGTAAAAATACAGAACCAATAACTCGTGCCGATGCACTCGTCGGTGTATCGAAGTCTGTTTGGTTAATTGGTGCGCTGCCGAGTTCGGCCAGTGCTTGATTAGCTATCTCTAAATTAGTTGCCATAATGAAAAGGGTCCCTCACCCAACCCGAAGGTGAGGGACCACAGGTTCATTGTCGAGGACTAAGAGTTCTCGACGTAGAGGATGTAGCCTACAAAGCTTGTCACAGTAGCACCCGCAGTTGCGAATACAGTAGTGGTTTCAGCAGTAGTGGCTTGATAAGGCTCAAATGCGGCAGCAGCAGTAATGCCATCGACGAATACGTCTACAGCGGTATCTACTGGAGTTGCTTTTGCAGTCCAACCAATATCAATTGTGCCAGTAAGCGCAGTAACAGCACCACCAAGAATGGTGACATCTTTACTGAACTCAGCTAGTTCAATTTGCTCTCCTGTTGCAGCTGCACCAGATGAGAATTTTTTAACACGAACTCGCGCACCTGACTCGATAGGAGCCAAAGGCGAGGGATTTTCAGCGCGAACTTGAGTAAGTTCAACACCGACTTTGTCGAATGTAATAGCGGCCATAATATATGTTCCTTTCTGTTAGAGTTAAGCTTCTAGGCAACGGATTTCACCAGCAACTTCACCCCACATACGGGATGCACCAATGGATTGTTTGAAGTGCATGTAAGGGATGTTCTTCTTACTTGGGTCACGCCACATGTTGCCCTTGAGGTCATCACCAATGGTGAGCTTCAGAGCCTTAGGTGTGAATACCATGCAACGACGCTCATCACCATCAGCACCACTAGTCAAAGGAAGACGCTCGCAAAGAATGAAGCGGTAACCCATGAATGTAGTAATGTTGCCTTCTGCAAGGTTCTTACGAACGCTGTAGTCGGAATTGATGATTTCGTCTTCAGCAAGAAGATCTTCAAGCTGGTATGCAGTAACAAGCATAGGAAGAGTATCTTCTTGCTGGATTGCTTCAACACGAAGCATCGCAGTACGAAGACCCTTAAGCTTCTCGATGGTCAGACCCGAAGCAGTGCCAGTAGCACCGTCGAAGTTAGCACCAACCGAGATACCTTCTTTATTACCAGCAGCAAGTGTGTAACGACCAGCTGTAGCGGAGATCTTGTTTGAGGAGCCATTGCTGTACTCACCAACAGTAATTGTTGCGCTGTTCTCTGCTGTAGCAGCAGTTGCATACGACATAACAGTGCTGCCTTCTTTACCTGTGTAAGCATCAGCGAAATACTTCTCAATCAAGAAGTCATCACGTTTGCGCTTACCAGACTTCAAAAGAGCCGAGTTGTAGCCGTTAGAAGGATCCGAAACGACCTTCATAAGGTCCTTAGGATCAATGTATTTACCCAGTTCAAAGTGACGTAAAGAAATACGGCGATTGTCGTGAGGCACTTCAGAAACTGGATTGTCACCATAACGTGTGGTGTCCTCCGTCATTTCTTCGGCTTCACCCATACGCTGGTAGCTCTTGAACTCGCTGGATTGTGTGTCACGATCAACTAGTGGATCGAGAATAGATGTTTCTTGTTGGTAGGCTTGTTCAAAACCTTCCTGAAACTGACGAACATAAGCTTCTTCAATAGCAGAAGAGCCCTGTCCCGAATATACTGAATTGTCAGGCATAATATTTAAAAGAATAGAGATTAACGATTGTGTGGAAGTTTCCACGTTTTCTTCGAAAAGCTACCCTTACGGACTCTTCTAACACTTACGGTGTCATCGGCTTTCTAAAGCTGTACATGGACCAAAAAAAAGGCTACCCACATCATCTTATTAAGATGTCGTGGGTAGCCTGTCAAGGTTTAGTCTTTAACTTCCAGAGTAAAGCTTCTGATACATTGCTGTACGCTGCTTCAAGAAGCTTTCACGTCGTGCCTTATCTGAAGGTGTCAACGTCGCCAGTTTGTTCTCAGGCATAAACATTAGTTCGCTGTGTTCACGGTCAAATTCGTCAATTTGTGCTTTAATACCAGCAACTGTGTCCTGACCAAAAGAAGAGCCATTGCCAGCAGTAGGCATACCCGCATCACCGACCATAGGTGCTAATGAATGAAACAATTTTAAAACAGCTGGGTGGTTACCAACAACTGGACTCCATTCCATTAATTCTTTCAACTCAGGAATTTGCTGAGCAAAAGCTTCAAATGTCTCATTGGCACTCTTGTGGTTAATTGCGTAATCAGCACCCCACTCAGAACGTAACTCATTAGTCTGGTTTTGTACAGACTCTTGAATCTGAGAATTGAGTGTGTTTTCAGACATTACTTGTCGTGTAGCCCACTCAGACTCTAATGCATTAAACTGCTTTGGTGTCAGACCAATGTTATGAGCTACCTCTTTGAGTTGATTCTGAATCTCCTCAGGAAACTGCATCTCCCTAATGTCTTCACCCTCTAGCTGAATACTGTGCTTCTCAGCAGGTACATACCCGTCCATAGTTTCGGGACGCAGCTTTGAGTAGAAGTCTTGGTAGTCTGTATCTGTCCAATCTTCTTGTGGTACTGCTAGTCTCTTCTTACCCAAAGCTGACTGTGCATTAATAGCCTGTTCAGCCAAAGACTGAAAGCTTTTTGTTTCTTTAAATAAATTTTTGTCTCGTAAGTCCTCTGGTAACCCCGATACAAACTGTTGATAGTTGTCTTCGGAACCAAAGTCTAAAGCTTCAACGGGTGTCTCAGTTGCAATACCTCCACCAATACCTGCGGAAGATGTTTCTGTTTCTGCTACGGTTTCTTCTTCTAGTTCTTCACTCATGGGTTTGTTCCTTTTCTATTATGTCTATTAGTTTTTGAGGGTCATCACGACCCATCAGATTCATATAACTCATAGCCAAATGTCGCTTACCTTCATTGAAGGCAGTGACCTGAGGATCGGAAGAGAATTTGGGAAATGTCACACCGCAATCCCTTAAGAGCCGACGAAAAAATCGGTCTCCAGCTGGGGTTGCTGCGATAGTTAACAAATCATCACGAAACTGCTGTCGGGCTCTGAGTTTTTTAAGTGGGTTCATTCTTTACATATTTAACAACTGACCAATGCCCTCAGGATCCGTAGATCGGGCAGAAGCAATATCCTTCATAGCACCAGCCATCTGAGGCATTGCTGCCGCTTGCTGCTGTTGCGATTCAGCCTGTTCACGTTGTTTGCGAGCAGCTGTAACTTCGTCTTTACTTTTGACGACATTACGAGGGATGTTACGCATACGAGCGTAGTTATCAAAAAGATTGTGTGTATCCAAGTTCTCCGCCATTGTTGGATCCTGTTGAAGCAACGGTGTAATATCCTGAAGGAATCCAGACATATTACTAATTGCACCAGCATATTGGGCATGTGCTGCGGGACTTGTATAAACAACTTCCAGCCCACGTCCTGCAAGAGACTCAGGAGCCGTTTGTAGAAGTGGGTGGTTTTTGTCCTGTAAAAAATCTATTACATGCTCAATGGATGGAGCAAGATACTCACTTTCCTGTCGAGCAAGGAGCGGTCCAAGCTGTTGTAGCATCTGACCACGCTCATCGTGAATCTCAGTTACTGACTGACGCTCTTTCTTCTGCTCGCGGATAATCTGGTCAACAAAGAATGACTTAGTAATCTGACCTTGATAGTTCGAGATCATCTCCAAAGTAAGGTTTGGCTGACTGCCGCTAGTGAGCGGCTGAGGAACTGGTGACCCTGCTTCATGGAACAAGACTTGACCAGCACCGTATGTAATCGGCAACAGAATCGAATCATCTTCAGCAACAAGTGGTGGGTTATTGGCAATCTCTGCACTACGCAGGATTTCCTTTACCATCTTGTTAAGAACACGAATCTGACTCATGCAGGTAGCCGCAGGTCCACGACCAAGGACTTCACCCGCAATAACCATCCAACGAGGAACGATAAAAGGAAAGTAACTCTTTCCAGTTTGGAAAAGAATGGCATCCAACTCAGGAACCCAATAGGATACCTTATACGGACGCTGGCTGCCAATACGTCCCCCTTTACGGGCTGATGGATCATTCGAAGGTTCAACCGAAAAAACCAGCTCATACTTTTTGTTGGCTGCATACGGGTCGAATCCTTTAGTGTTGACCACATCAGGGAATTGCTGCGCAAGAGCCTTTGTACTAAGAAACTTGCGGTAAAACATAGTATCTACCACACCTTCATCATTAACATCAAAGAAACTATCTGCTAACGCGCAGGATTTAAAGTTAATGACAGGCTTGTCTCTGTTTACATAAACAACCGCATTACCAAAAGAACCAATATCATGGAACGCTTCGTGGCTGGCTGCATAAAACTGACAAGCTGGTGTTGCATAAATGTGACTAACCATGTCACTAAGACGCTCTAGGAAAATTAATTCATCATCCTTCAGTTCTGCCGAAGGCGTACCCTCAAGCTTTAAATAAGCCCAACGAGCCGCCTTCGGTATTAAATAAGAACTGAGTCCGTTAGCGAACATTTGGTTCGCCCAGACAGGAGTGCTATCGTAGATAGGCTTAGACTGATCATCTTCCCGATTACTAGTCAGACCCATAGAACCCGTGAAACGGGCTTTATTGGGAGCAACGTACTTCTGTGCATCCGAAAGCATCTCTTCGTGTCCAGCACGGAGAAGCTTTAAGTGTTCATATCGCTCTTGAAGTCTAACTAATTCAGGGGTCTTCATTTACAGTCCGCTACCTAGCGAGTTCTTACTTTCCGACGCACTAGGTGTGGTCGATTTTTTTGTAGCTGTACGCTGAGCTGCCGTAGGATTTACAGCCTTTGCAGTTTTCTTAGCTACCTTAATAGGCTTACGAGCCACTGGAGTCGGCGGAGGAGGAGGTGGAGGAGGTGGCGGAGGTGGGGGAGGTGCTTTAGGT
>Ga0196887_1001036_pt1 | contig 12472 bp, 5 predicted proteins | sample VirMetDEL_Mar_31_FD_169094 | JGI IMG/M metagenome (GOLD analysis project Ga0196887, IMG submission 169094) | Aqueous microbial communities from the Delaware River and Bay under freshwater to marine salinity gradient to study organic matter... | ecosystem: Environmental > Aquatic > Marine >... | reverse complement strand
TACGATAAATTCCAGGGCAAAGTCGGACCCTTGGTCGATGATTAGGTTGTAGCGGGCTGCGCTCATATGATTTCCTCCATTACAGAATTATATCTAAGTTGACCTTCTATGTCAAGGTTTATTTTTTTGAAACCTTGGTTTTACGCAAGGTTCCCGATTTTTACTCTGGGGGTGCTTTCAGATCCGCTATAAATTTCAATAACATCATTCACAATCTCAAGTCGAGAGCTGCTCGTGGCGCTTTTTAAGGAGAAGCCCCCACTTCTGCTTTGGATCTCTAGAGCAGTACCGCTCCACTTTAAGAAGTCATTGTTTGTGCCTATATGGAACTTTGCTACAGAGCTACTGGTTCCTTCAAATCCAAGGAAGAATCCCGCTCCAGACGCTCCGTAGGCTGTCTTGCCCGCCGAGTATATCTTACCCCGAGTTGATGAAGTATCGCTATTACCTGTACTACCTAAGATAATACTACTGGTCGCATTCAATACAGTGGTTCTTACGCTATTAGAGTCAATGGAGTCTGCAGATAAAGTACCATCAACTATCATACTGCCCATTACCCGTTCGGCAACTAAAGTACTCCAAGACGTGTGGTCTCTAGCGCTGGGCAGCAGGTTGCCTGCTGCTGTTGAAGTAATTGGAGCGCCTATATATATACGTTCTCCTGCCATAAAAGTTTCATTGGCAGCACCCATTACTCTAATTCTAAAGCGATCACCCGTTCGTAGAATCTTTTCACCATTCTGACCTTCATCATCTACCAAACTAGCAGCTATCTTAATTGCAGCCGTGGCTGTTTCTGGGGCAAGCTCAGTGTGTCCCGTAGTAGCAAAACTTTGGGTTACTCCTCCTCCCATCCAATCCCGAGCATTACCTGTAGCAAAACTAGAGCTGTTGGTTGTTATAGTAGTAAACTGGTACTCAGTAAAAGGCTCTTTACCCGACAAAGTGATTGTAGCCTCGGTGGCGTCAATCTCTAATTCTAAATTCCCGATCAAGCGGATACCAAGCTTCTTATCTATTTGGTACCGTAAAGTGGCAATAACAGCGTTGTCTTTATCTTTAATCTGTGCGTCGAACACTATAGCAAGATGTGCGGGGTTACTGTAGATACTACTGTTTGAAGCGAGAGTTAGTGTACCTGAGTTAGCTACAGATACCGCAAAAAATGCCGCTCCTGTAATCTCTGATATTGTACCAAAGTGCCACGTATTATCCGCCCAATTACTAGTAGCAGTACTATAGCTTAATCCTGTACTCCCCTGGTTTACTGTTATATTACTAATGAATTGTTCTATAGCTGGAACAGCTCCTGTGCTGTCTGCAGATAAAATCATAGCTTGGTTTGTAGCTGCTATGGTGTATCCATTCGCGCCCGCGTTTCCATCCTGTCCATCCTGTCCAGCCTGTCCATTGTTTCCGTCCAGTAGAATTCTGGTCGCACGCATAGTAAGCTCTTTTACAGATAAATAATCTACCCCATTATAGGTATCTTTAAAAGTAACACGTATTCGCTGCGGAAGTAAATCAAAACCTGCAGCGTTATCATTCGTATTAGATCCCGTAGGAGGGGTGTACACAAAAGTAGTGTCGCTCGAGAATGCTTGTACTGTACTAACTGTCCCGTCTTTTGTTATCTTCTCAAACTTGTAGTTGGCAGTACCAAGCACATTAACACCCGCAGCTGTAATTGTCGTATTAGCAGGGTAGCTTGCCTGTAGGGAGCCTCCTCCGTTAGTATAGACAAAATCCGTCCCTAGACTAGTGCTTAAAGTGAGGTCTCTTAGCACATCCGCACTGAGGCCAATGCCCTCCACACCTTCCGTAGTAGTGGGGTGAAAAGCAGAAAACGTCTTTTTGTTTACCTGACCTGCAACGTTCTTAATAGTTTTCTTTATAGAGTATCTTACCCAATAGTAACGAGTAGTAGTAAGTGCTGTCTCTGTAACGGGATCCGTATAAGTATCAGTATCTAAATTACCTGCTATTAGGGGGGCTGTGAAAGTAAAAGAGTCTCCAGACGCCCAGGTAAGGGGAGCACTTAAAGTCACTACTCCATTGCTTGTATTAACTGCAGTAACTTTAACAGGTTGGTCGTAGCCTTTCATAGCTCCGGTGCCTGATAACGTGCCACTTGCAACATCTACGACGTCGCCGATCTGATAATTAGTACCTGAGGTTCCGTTGAGGTTGTTCCAGTTTGTAGTACCAACAGTAGTAATTATATAGATACCGGCTGCATAGCTATTGCCCGAAACTACAGGTATTGATGTAGTTTTGCCGCGGATTACTGTACCTATACCAAGGTCAGTACGCTCATTATTGTTTTGGGCAGAGCCAGCGGGTATTGTCAACGAGGTAGAGTTAGTACCTCCACCTGTAGCTGTTGTTGTCATAGTTCTAACATTTTTTACATTGCTAAATACCTGCACGTCGTGAGTAGCAGCATTATAACCTACTCCGTGTTTCCAGGTTAGACGAATACCTCCACCTCCTCCTATAGCTATCAAAGAGTTAGGCGAGTTAGTCAGCGAGCTTACAACAATACCGGGACCTCCTTCTTCGCCTCCCCTGCCTCCTACTTCAGAAGCCTCTACCACATATGCAGTGTCTGCGTGTTCTTCTGCAGTTATTGAGACATTACCATTAGACAAAAAGTTTAGGTTAGTGATTCTCCATAGCTTTTCATCCCAGCCAAAACGAGGGTAGCTAAGTCCTATTACTTCTCCGGCCTGTAAAAGCATACCTGAAGGGCGTACAGTAAGTTGTATCTCTAAACCATTTCTTGATTCGTCAAGGAACTGCTTAATATTAAACCTAGCATTGAAGTAGTTAGTTATTGCAGGAGTAGCAAAATTCCCTTTCTTCGGCACGCCATTATCCTGTCTCAAATACTCTGAGTTAAAGAAGCTAACAGCCCTAGGCTCAAAGTTATTTTGTGGGTCAATAATATTTGCACTAACACTATTGAAGGTCTTCTTGCTGCCTTTATCCGTTATCTTTATCTGGCCTATGATGTCAGTCTCATCAACTTTCTCATACTGACTTAATGCTGCTGATTGGCTTTTAACATTTAACTGATACTTGCCGTTTGAGTAGCGAAGAATACCGTTAAACTGTCTAAGCATGTTATTGATATTATCAAACACAGTATTCTGCGTATTGATAGTATGATTCAGTTGGTGTCTAGTCACGTTTCTTTGAGCATGACTATCCCAGCCTAAATACTTCCAATATTTAACATTATCTGAGTCGTAGAGACTATAGCCACTGGCACTGATACCTCCCGCAGTGTCTATATCTTTAACCACAGGGTTGCCATCTCCGGAAGTTAAAGAGGTACTTACGTTCAGTGCTAAAGTACCTCCTGTCCCGCTTACCTTAGATAACCAAAGTGCCGTTATGGTAACGCTGCCGGTGGTAATGCTTGCCATTGTGCCAGTAGAGCCTGTCTTTCTTTTCAACTTTACTCCGTCTACGTCTGCGCTCCATACGGCCTGCCCTATTCCGAAGGTATTGTAATCATTCCACTTTTGTGCAATCTTGCCTACACAGTCCTTGAAAGTTACAGCAAGATGAGCAACACCTCCAACTGTAACAGGTACAACCTTAGATACTGTACCATAAAAATGTGTTATACCACTGTGCTCGCGAGCATACTTAGCGCCTGGCACAGGAGTAGTGCCGGATTCCAGCGCGGCAATTACTGTAATCTCTGATCGAGTGTCACACTTCTGAGCCGCATCTTTAAAAGTAGCTAAATCAAGGTCTGAATCTTTCAAGCCTTTACCGTACCTTTTATTCTTGATATAATCCATAAGTTGCATGGCCGGATTGATAGAAACTCTTGTATCTTTTTTAGTTTTAATACTGAATAAGTCACCGCTTTGGGGCTCATAGTAGGCATCCCAAGGCTCGTCGACTATAGCCACTACATTGGAAGATGCAACATTCCAGGCAAATATATTACGTTCCTGTACATAAGGAATTAGTGATGTAGCGTCATAGCGATATAAGGTTATGGTAGCGCCTACGTACTCTGCGGCAGTTCCTCCATTTAAAGCGTTGGGCAACTTTATTGCATTACGAAGTATAACAGTATCAAGAAGTGCTACATCAACCACGTCCCCGTTGCTAGAGTCATCATCTAAAAGAGGAAGCTCGCCGATAGTCGAAGCACCTGCATTGTACGTTTCAAAGCCAATACTAGAAGATCTCATAATAGAATCTTTCGAAACTCCACTCTTATAAAAACCTAACTTAGCAGATCTTCTAGGGGCAGGAGAGGAAGGAGTTCCTTCGAAGGTATCTGAAGCCGAAGTAGCCGCCATTGCTACGTTCCACGCGGCAGGAGTTGAGGCAAGAATAATAGAACCCTTAGTACCTTGAGTAGCATGAAGAGTTGCTTCTAGTTTAGTGGATATCGAGCCTGTCGCTAAAGTTGCGTTGCCTACCTGCATGTGCCACTCTGTGCCTCCAGACCCCGAAGCAGTTGACATCTTTAAAGCAGACTTTGTAGGAGTAGGTGCGACCTCCCATCTGAAGCGATGCTGAGTGTCTCCGTTTCCATCAAGGAAACTCCACTTATCGATAATTATGGTCTCATACTCTGTTATACCATCGCCACTGATATATACAGTGTCGTAGGCATCGAAATTTGCAGGGTTCTCACTAGTATAAGAACTATTGTGTGCGTAGCTATCATCATAGTTATGGCATTCTACATCTCTGCCTCGTACAATAAAGTCAAGACTAGGCATTGTAGTTTCACCTTCACTTATCACAAACTCTCCGATACAGTAAGCCGTATCAAGTACTCTATGGTTAGGGGTCCAATACGTACCCGGATTGCCTTTGTAGAAATCATTTTGAATTTTAAATAAGTTATTACTAGCTTTTTCAACAAGTAGGTGGTTTGCTGCCTGCGAACCGGTGCCTTTATGAAATACAAGTGTGCAGTCAATAGGTTTTGTAAACCTAAAAGCCTCTTCGTGTTGTATACCTTTATACCCCACACCTCCTGCTTCCATTACACGCGTTTCCTGGGTATAATAGTGAGAGCCTTGTATGGGCTCCGCATTGTATGTCGCAGCATGGTCATTAAGAACCATTCGCCGAATACTGCCCAATGAGTTATATGTAAATTTCGTAAATGCGGTATGTGTATATATACCTACGCCCGTGGATGCAGGGGTTCCTACAAGAGTTTGTCCTCGATCTTGTCTACCCTGACAAACAATATCTACAGACTCTTCTTCGGTCTGCGCGCTGCGTAAGGTTTCATCGTTTTTATCAACACATATAGTAGTTTTATCGTCTAGTAGAATATCTAGTACGCCACCGATTGGGCCTTCGCACAAAGCATAGCCGGCGTATACCTGGTTAGGACTAGCTTTGAGGTTGTCAAAAAAGAAAGGTATACTATCAATCTTCTGGACTCCGTATACAACAGGTAGAGCTTTAGCCTGTAGGTTTAGTTTCAAATCTATGTCTGTAGGTACTTCTACGTCATAGTCTACAAAAGATACTTTTTTACTTAATCCAAGGTTTTTCTTTTTATATACGGTCTTCTGTCTTGTTTCTGTCTTATTATATGTAGCTATGAGGTTTAATGCGAGTTCTGAGTGTGCAAAACCCATATCTCCAGCATATTCTTTTCTCAAAATCATGTTTAGGTCAGGCTGGCCTTCGGTGTTTAAAGCTCTATGGTCGCTATCTTGTGTGACACGGTTCTGTACTCTAACAAAATCTCCCCAGTGGCTGCTAAGAGTCCAGGACATAGTAGCACCCTTTTTAGGGTCTTCATTTAGAGATGCGTTCGATATTATACCTTTAAAGAGGAGCATGGCGCCTCCAGAGGTATATGTACTGCCTGCTCCAGTAAATCCTGGACGACCTCCAATAATCTCGTTAGTTTCAGGATTTATATGAACCCTGTAAATTATAACTTCTCTATTGATATAGTTAGTGTACGAAACGTTTCCATTACCTAAAATAAGGGTACTGATCTCTTCGGAGAGCAATGTAATTTGGTATAACTTATTAGTCTCTGCTTGGATAGCGCTGCCGCCTGTCTGAGTAACTTTAAGAACTGTTCCTCCCGCGGTAAATCTGTTAATAACGGCACTCTTCCCGTTGTTTGCTCCAGCGCCGGCTGAGAATAATATTTTATCGCCTTCAGAGAAGCCCTCTTCTGATAAGTCAATATCCGTGGTAATAGTATTCTGATCTGCATTAAAGGTACAAGTAGACATGACAGCACTACCTAATGCCGTGGCATCAAGCTGTAAATTCAAGCTAGAGGCCTTGGCTTCAATACCTTCGTTAATTGTTCCTACAGTCAGAATTTTATTCGCATGGTAGGTCTGAGAGCCGTTAGGGACTGCAGTGGTTGGAGTAGTGTTTGCAAGTGCATCTTTTTCTATTACGTACTGTTGCTGTCGGTTAAAGCTGCCATCGTCAAAGTCAATGTCGATAATAGAATCTGTAAGGTAGCTATAGTCCGTGGCCTTCTCGGCACTGATTCCACTATAAGTAGAAGAGATCGTAGGTCTTTCAAACTTTATTAAGTGCGCTATTATGTAAGGATCGTTGTTGTAAAGAGAGTCTCGTAACTCGTTGTTATATGGGCGATAGGACATTATTTTTGTGCCTCCTGCAATTTAAGGGAAAATTCGTATAAGTTTTTATGGTCAAGAGAATACCGCTGTGTATCACTAGTAGCTATCACTCTCATTAAAGGGTTGTGAAATGTTAGAGTTGCATCATCGTATAAATTTCTCTGAAGGGCGGGAGAGATGTAAAGTCTCGCAGTTTCCGCGCTTCCATCATCAGCGGGCTGAGAATCATAGGTATCTTTGGTCTCTGTCCTTACGACTTGGTATACTTTTGTATGGTTGGAGTCGCTGGCGTCTGTAACAGTAAAAAAGTCGCCGGGCTTTGGAGCGCCATGAGTACCAGCAGCATAGCTTGCAAACGACATCAAGATATTGTCAGTACCTGCTTTTGCATAGGTAGGTGAGGCAGAGGTTAGAGCAGAGGTACCTACGGCAGTTGCTATAAATATGTCACCCTCAGAAGCGTTGGTAGCACCACCAACACTGCTCCAGTTAGTTCCGCCAGCCACTGAAGTAATCTTGTATTCTTGTCCAACAATGAACGTACCACCTGCCTGAGGAAGTTGCACTGATTTGACCACTTTTCCAAGGCCCGCTACGCCGCCTACAGATTCATTAGTAGGGCGGACTGTTTTTGCGAATAGAGTAGTTTGAGGCACCTTATTCTGGGGCAAAGAGACAAAGAAAGGGTTTAAGTTCCCTCTCTTGTGCAACAAAAAGCTAAAAAGAGGATCAAACTGTGCTCTCGTAAGAGGGTTATACCCAATACTAACACTCCAGGTATGTCCGGAAGCAGAGCGAGTTACTAATCTACCAGAATTAGTACGCTGGCTCATTACTTCACTTTTTGAAGTAATAGATACAGACTTGTATCCTGGACCTTCTCCACCGGCTGTAGCCTTGCCGGTGTCTCCGATGGTGTTATTTGGGTCTGGTAATATATTTTGAAAGGCCATTATATTTGTGTCTCCGCTACTTGCTCTAGAAAGAGCTCTCCTTGTTCATTCGCTGCTTCTCTAATCATTCTGATTATGTTAGCTCTTTGATTCATTAGTAAGTCTTCTACGCCTTCTGCGTCGACAGCTTGGATAGAGAAGTTTACGTTAGTTGGTGCTCCGCCTGCGGCAGTCTGCCCTGCAGGTACTATATTTCCTGGTACTTCTGGTACAAATAGCTCAGGACCTTGCTCTCCTACAACAAACCCCGCAGGGCCTCCTGCTGCTCGGTTCTTATAACCTGTGAAAGCAGGGGTAAAGTTCTGCATCTGCCCTTGGCCGGAAGCACCACGAGCATAGGAGGTCTCTCCGGCTTGGTTATTTCCTTTCGCAAGGTCTACAGTATTATTCCGAGACCCCATTGAGATACCTGAAGGTGCAGAAGCACCGCCGCTGCCGCCGCCTCCAGAGTACGTCATACCCTTAATCACGCTAAGCTGCATTGCACCCGTGGCAGCTACCATGGCTCCAAAGATAGGCCCAAGTATAGGCCCCATCTGAAACGCTTGCATGATACCAGATGCCGTTGCCATAATTGTTTGGGCAACTTTCATCTTTTTGTCTGTTTCGAAAGCTTTCTTCTTCGCAGCCTCTTTCTTAGCTTCAAGAGCCTTTATTTTTGCAGAGGAAGCCGCGCTGGCACCATCTCTCTTCTTCTCGGCAGAAATCTCTTTGTCTATGCCTGCGACAATCGCTTGGGATTTAGCCTGCATTGCACTGTTTAATGCCCCTATTTGACTTGCTATAGCTCCGAAGGATGAGGCGAGCAACCGCGCTTTCTCTTGCATATTCATGTTCGACCACGTCTCTCCAAAAGTTTCAAAGCTCTTACCCATCCGCAGCTCAACTGACTCAGAAATTTGGTTAAATGTGTCTCTCAACATCTCAGCCTGTTGTGTTATCATAATCAGAGATTCCATCATAGCCTGTACAGCTTTTCCTTCAGGCCCTAAAGACGCAAAGCTGTCCGCTATGGGGGACATGATCTGGCCAAGTGCGCTGGCTGTGTCTATAACACTAGAGTCTATTGTTATGGCGGGAACAGTCTGAGCGATAGCAGAGGCCGCTCCTATACCTTCTCCGAAGTCTCCAGTACCAAGTGATGCTCTCTCAGTTGCAACTATACCGGCTTTCTTTTGTAATAATTTTATCTCTGCTTCAATCGCTAACTTTCTTGACGCATCCGCGGTCGTATGTTCAGCTTGCAGGTTGCGAATATCTAGATTTATACCTGTGAGGGTGTTTCTAAGTTTTACAGAGCTTGCTGCAAATCCTTTTAAGAAACGCTCTCCCAGCTTGCCAACAGCAAACTGCTCCATATCTTGTCTTAGCTTTATAAGAACCTGTCTGAACTCTTCTGTAGTAGTGCCTGCTTTTGTAAATGCAGTCTCGTACTTTGCTAAAGCGGCAGCAGCAGCTTTGCTGTCTTCCCCAAAAAGCTCTTTGAAATTATCACTGGTTAATCCTGCAGTGTCTTTTAAATTAGTTAGAATGATCTCTGCTTTTAACAAATCTTTACTACCCATCGCAGAGCTTAGATCGAGTATACCGTTGCTTAAAGAAGCCAGACCTGCTCCAGCCTCTCTTGATGTCTTTTCTATACCTTCTACTACGCTTATATTACCGCTTTTTATTGCTTCGGCGTACTCAATATTTAATTTTCTTGCTTTAGGTAGGAGTGCGTTTAATTTTTCTTGTAGCTTTACTCGCTTACCTGCATCTTCCGTTCCTTCTATATCTCTCATTAAACCACCGATACCGAGAGTACTCATAGAAGTAGCTTTATTTCCTTCAACTTTGGCAATGGCGGCAGTAGCCATTTCAGCTGCGTCTTTTGCGTTTATAGCACCGCGCTTGAGGGCTCTCTCAATAGCGGCGGCATTACCTTTCAAGAAGTCATCGTTTCCCTTTGTAGCGTTCTTTAGATCGTTACCAATGTTTTTGATCTTCTCAGACAGGGCGTCCATCTCTTCTTTAGCTGCTATGGAGTTATTGGTAAAGTTTTGAATGCTCATAGCTGCGCTATTAAGAAAGCTGTCTTCCGAAGAGAGGTTCACTCGCCCTATCAACCCGCCTAAAGCGTCTTCTGCTCCACTCGTAGTTGTACTTAATAATGCTATATCGTCCACACCTGGCAACATGTTGTAGCCTTTAATAAGTAGATTCATACCGCTTTTAACAGTGTTAAATACTGAATCCAACACTTTACCGTAGCTGGTTAGTAGGAAGTCGATGCCGCTCAAGAATCCGTTTATTACAAAGTCTAAGCCTTTAGTAATAGATTTCATGATGCCGCCAATCTTAGTCCCTAGAGTTTTAAAAATCTCGAAGATCATCATAGCCATGCCGATAAAGCCAGCAAGTTTCATTGCTTTACCCATTACTTTACCTGTAGCAGTGGCTACTTTACCCAACCCTACAAAGGCGGCAGAGCCTAAGGCTCTTACTTTGGCGTAGTGAACTTTTGTTGCAAGAGTAAGGCTCTTAAGCTGCAGTTTTCTGCGCTGTGTAAAAGTCATGGAGTCTTTGCCCATGTGGTTTAAAGCAGCTTTTAAGCCCTGCATCTGTGCCATATCAGCACCTTTAAATATACCTTTACGCACTTCTCCGTGTATCTTAAACTGTACTTCAGCCTTTTTAAGGTGCGCTTTTAGTGATCCTATCTGTTTAGGGTCAGTTAGTTCACCTTTTTGTGCTTTTTGTATTAGCTTAGAGCTACTTTGTCCTAGGCCTTGAGCCGCGGTTTGAACGCCTTTCTTTTTACCTGCCTCTAGTGCTGCATTAGTTTTTTCAATCTCGGCTCTATAATTAACCTGATCATCTTTAGCAGCCTGGACAGAGGCAGCGCTGTCGATACCAATTTGCTTAATTCTTTCACTTAAACCTTCCATAGGAAACATAACTTTAAGTATAGAAATACCAAACATACCAAAAACTGCAATAGCAGCAACAGCACTACGGTTAACAATATTTGCGATACCCTGGAATAAAGGCATTAAGAATTGGGTGCCTGCTTTTATAATATCTTCAAAAGTTTTTGATAGCTTTACAAAAGGGTTAGTAGCGCCCTCCATCTGCCCGAACTGAGCGTCTAACTGCCTTTGGGTCTCGATTAAGACAGCTTGGGATTTTTGGAAGGTATTTAAATCGTCAGAGGCTACACCAATAGCGTCTGCGTAGCGACGTGTAGCAGTCTCAAGTCGGAGGGTAATACCTAATTCATCAAGAAGTTCTGGTTCCGCTTTTGACGCACCTCGTATAAGTCTATCAAATGCGTCTTCAAAGTTACGTCCTAAAGCGGCCGCTGCTTTCTTAGCTCCCTCGGCCAGTTTATTTAACTGATCAGGAGAGAAGCCTTTAGCTACACCAATTGCGGCCGCTTCTGCAGCCTCTCTAAACCCTAGCATACCACCACTGGCTTCTCTAAGGTTTGATGTGATTGTTTGAAGAGCTATACCAGTACTAGCTGCGTAGCTAGCCTGGCCTTCTTCGAGGATTTTAACATCTGCAGCTCGTTTGAAGAAGTTGAAGGCGGCAGAAACAGCAAAGACGTTTGCAGCTAAAGCTGCGTAAGCAGGAACAAGACCGCCACTTATACCAGTGGTCATCTTAGAGAACGCTTTGGTACTGTTAGAGGTAGCGCCTGCTACGCCTTTCTGCTTTTTACTATAATTGTCAGAGGACTTAGCTGCTTTGTCTGTTGCCTTAGCAGCACCTTTAGCAGACTTTTCAATCTTAGTTAAGCTTCCGTCTTCATTAACCTTGTATGTAACTGTTATGGTATTAGCCACTATTTTTTCTCTTTAGCTTATCGTGCTCCCGCTTTAATTGCTCTTGCGAGGTTTGAATAGCTCTTGAGTCTAACCAGGTTAGAAGCTCTAGGAAGAATTCTGTATCTTCAATGTCATATATATCTAAAAAGTAAGAAAGATTGGTGTAATCCTTGCCTACGTATCCTATCTCGGGGTACATTCTATCCCCCAACATATTAAAAACATTCATTGCATTCATTACTACTTCGGGAAAGTCTTGCCAGTTGGGAGGTATCTCACTCTCAACTGGCTCTTTCCCTAACTGATCGCACATCTCAAGATAACGCTCCCGAGTCATCTTGCTGTTTACTTGCTTAAAGTACCTCTCAAGCCTCTTCAGTAGTTCTTGTCTTTGGTCCTGAACGAAAGTTGTCTAGATCGAAGACTACCTCATTAAGCCAATTATCAAATTCAGTTGATGAACTTACTAACGTCTCTGCATTGTCTGCTGTGAAAGGCAGCTCTTGTTGTGAGTCTACATCACCATAGTCTACTAATAGTAGCATTTCAAGGTGTTCCATTGTTAGACCCTTCCAGTTTTTAAGTACTGCAGAGCTAAACTCAACAACAAACTTATCTTCGTCTAAAGTCTCTACTACTGCACGAGTTTTACGATCAAACTTCTGTCCTGTACAACGCTTGCGTAAGCCGTTTAATTCTTTACGTGAAAGATTTGCTACTTCTACGGAAAATCCGCTCATGCCTGGGAAATCTACCCATACTGCTTTGGTGTCGACCATTAACTTCTTTAGGTCCATATTACATACTCCTGTTATATTATTTTAGATGGTTATTATACTCGACAAGGCTGTCGAGTTATCGGTAGAGCGCCAGTCATAGTTTTGTGTAAACACTTCAGCTACGTTAGCGCGGTTTGTAAAGCTACAAGAAGCCATATTTATATCAAAGCCGTAGAACGTACTTGATATGGTTTCTCCTGCTTTTATTCTGAGAGACTCTCCAGTGGTAAAATTCTGTAAGTCTGAGGAAGTAGTATCAGTTATATACTGACCAATACTCCCTGATAGGGTTTTCTTATCTACGGTGA
>Ga0196887_1001034_pt1 | contig 12479 bp, 9 predicted proteins | sample VirMetDEL_Mar_31_FD_169094 | JGI IMG/M metagenome (GOLD analysis project Ga0196887, IMG submission 169094) | Aqueous microbial communities from the Delaware River and Bay under freshwater to marine salinity gradient to study organic matter... | ecosystem: Environmental > Aquatic > Marine >... | reverse complement strand
GGATGAGAACTATCTACATCAACAACAACTACGACTATGTCCGTGATACACGGGTAGGTCAACGTAGTCCCTACGGTTCTAATACACTGAGGCTAACCTAATGCCTACACGCTGGGAAACATTCCCTATTGAACTCTCTGGTGGTCTTGTCTCTAACCTGTCTCGATTGCAGCAGGGACTAAAGCAACCTGGGTCTGCAAGGGTACTGCAGAACTTCGAGCCATCCGTTAAGGGTGGCTATCGGCGTATTAATGGGTTTACTAAGTACGATGACGCTATTGTACCACCTTACGGTTCACCACTAGTACAGGGTTCAGGACAGTCAGGAACAAGTGTTATTGTCTCCGGTCTCTACGAGACTCCTGTAGCAGGTGACACACTCACTGTAGCAGGGGTTACAGGGACGTACACTGTCTCTGGTGTAACCTACTCAGCTACGAACAAGGAAGCCACTCTAACCATCACCCCAGCCCTGGACTCAAGCCCAGGTGACAAGGCGGTAGTAACCTTTACCTCAGGACAATCCCGTGTCGAGGGTATCTTCTACTCTGCTGCGGACACAGCTACCTTCGCCCTTCGTGGTGGAGCTATCTGGAAGAGCTCTGGTTCAGGTTGGACCTTGGTCAGTGTACAAGACCTAGGGTCACCTCTGGTTAATGGTGGTGGTCAGACAGGTACTACTATTGCTGTCGATGCTCTTGGAGCTGTACCAGCAGTTGGTGATACATTCAGTATCGCTGGGGTTGAGTTAGTCTACACAGTACTTACAGCACCAACTGTAACTGCTACTGCGGCTACTGTCTCTATCTACCCAGCTTTGGATTCCTCACCTGCGGATAACGCAGCTATTACATTCCTTGGTTCTTCTCACACAGGTGGGACTAAGGCTAGGTTCACACAGTTCAACTTCGACGGTACCTTTAAGACAGCTATGGTGGATAACGCCAACAACCCTGCTGTGTTCACTGGCAGTACGTACAAAGTTCTACAAGGGACATCAGACATCACAGGTGCTTCTTATGTCGAAGAGTTCAAAGACTTCTTATTCTTCGCTACAGCAGACCTGGTAGCTTACACCGCTCCTTTCGATGAGGACGACTTTACACCAGCTAATGGTGCTGGTAGCTACCGGCTACCGTCTAACTGCACAGGATTGATCACATTCAGAGAACAGCTAATCAACTTCTCCGAGACAGACATCAGACGCCTAACAGGTACTAGTGGAGCAGACTTCTCCCTTACATCTATTGCAGATGACCTTGGGTGTGTTAACGGTGATACCGTACAGGAGGTTGGTGGTGACGTACTCTTCCTAGGCCCTGACGGTGTACGCTTCCTAGGTGCTACTGAACGTATCGGTGACTTTAACTTGTCATTGGCTTCACGTCAGATTCAAACAGACTTTACTTCTTTCATTGAAGTTTCTGCAGACTATTGCACGAACATCATCAGAGAGAAGAACCAGTACCGTATCTTTAAATATAAGACAGACACACTCAAGGGTGTTGCGCAAGGTTACATTGGTACACAATTCCTAGATCAGAACGGGCAGAGTGTTAACTGGAGCGCCACTAGAGGTATCAAAGCTTATAGAGCTGCATCAACCTATGTAGGGGATAGAGAGATTTCTTTGTTCTCTAACGATGATGAGTACGTTTACCGTATGGAGTCTGGCTCTACGTTTGACGGTGAGCCTATTACATCAGAGTACTACACACCTTTCATGGCTGTTAACGACCCATCTATTAGGAAGACTGCGTACTCGGTAGATACCTACTTCGATCCTGAGGGGGCTACGACAGGGGTGCTAACTCTTAAATACGACTTCAACGAACCTAAGAAGATTCAACCTAACGCTGTCACACTGGATGGTGGCGGTGCCTTCTCTACCTGGGGCACTATGGTCTGGGGTTCAGGTTCTTATGGTGGTCTGCCAGACACGGTGCTGAAGAACAATGTTACAGGTTCGTTCTTCACAGTAAGCTTACAATACGAGTTCGATGGTGGGGAACCATTCGTACTAGACACAGCACTCTTAGAGTACTCAACAGAGGATAGAAAATAATGGGCCAAGGGTACATTCGTAACGACACAGCTAACAACATTGCTGACGGTAACGTAGCAGATGCTGCGGATATTGACGGTGAGTTCGATGCTATTGTAGACGCTTTTCATGAGACTACAGGACACACGCACGGTGGTGGTGGTGCCGAAGGAGCTCCGATTACTGTCGTAGGGCCTACCCAGGAGTACCTAGGTGACGGCACATCCTTCTACCCTAAGTTAGATGCAACCTACGACTTGGGTAAGATATCGTCTTCGTTCAACCTTGCTTACTTGGAAGGTCTTAACTTAGCTGGAACAACTATTACAGCTACCGCCACTGAACTTAACTACGTAGGTGGTGTTACTAGCGCCATTCAAACCCAGCTTAACAATAAGCAGCCGCTAGACTCTGACTTGACTGCCATTGCAGCTCTTGCTAAAACAGATGGTAACTTTATTGTAGGTAACGGTACAGCTTGGGTGACCGAGTCCGGCGCTACTGTTCGTTCCTCCCTGGGCCTAGGCACTGCTGCAACAACGGCAAGCACAGACTATGCCACGGCAGCACAAGGCTCTCTCGCAGATTCAGCCACCCAACCAGGAGACAACATATCGACCTTGGTCAACAACTCTAACTTTGTTGCTAGTGGTGCCAACATTTCTGTTTTTACTAACGACTCTAACTATATCTCCATCGACAGTACAACCCTTACAGGGACAACACAGAGTCTAAACGTAGGGTCTTTTAACCTTTTTGATGCAGCTATCACAGCGGACACAACACTTTCCTTCGCGTCTGTTCCGACAGAAGCTAGGTGGACTTACACAGTTACACCACCAAAGCTAGCGCCAGACCCAACCACCCTAAGCGGCCCTATAGCTTCGTCTGGTCTTGTAACGAACCCAGATACTCTGCACTTTACTTCAGACGGCAAACACCTCTTTACGTGTAAAACCGGTCTTGGGACTGTGTACTCCTTTCCCTTAGGGATTCCTTGGGATATTACGACTTTAAAAAGATTTGGATTGAGCTTCAACTCAAGCGGCTCAGCTACAAACCCACACGGTATCCAGGTTAAACCTGACGGTTCTCGAGCTTTTGTTGCTTGTGAGTCCACTGGAGCAATTTACCAATACGATATGAGCACAAACTTTGATGCAAGCTCTATGTCATATAGCTCTATTTCTTTAACGTACAGCGGAGACACAGGAGCAGCTTCTGCAAGAGATATTGTAGTTAAACCTGATGGTCTTACACTTCTTTTGTTTACACTTGGCGATGTATGGGAGTACACTCTCTCTACAGCTTGGGACCTATCAACAGCTTCCTACTCAACAAACACCTTTGACTTTGGTGCTTTAGGACCTGATGCCCAGGACGTACATATGGACCCTGATGGAGATTGGATTTTAATGTTAGATGCAACCTCGGAAAGCCTGCACAAATTAACACTTAGTACATCTTGGGATGTGTCCACTATTGCGTACAGCTCGAGTGACATAGGTTACTTCGGAAATGCAAATGAAACAGCCGGCTCTGGTTTATCGTTAAAAACTGGCGGTCAAGAGATTGTGTACTTTGCTGGTGAAACCCTAGACAGCGTTGAGTCCTACCACCTTAAGAATACATTTGATATAACACTACCATCTTCTGTAGCAGGTAAGTTGAGCACACCTATTTACTACCCGAAGAGAGGTACCTTTGAGTTCTACACAGCGGATGGTGGTACAACTGTAAAGCTTATTGGTGAGACGTACACAGAGATAGAGTAACCAGAGGTGTTACCTGTAAGGAGTTAGAATGAACCTGAGTAAATTTATAGAAGAGTTCAACTGGGAGTCTGATGGCTTTGTTGACAGTTACCACATCCTTAAAGAAGGTGAGAGTGGGGACTGTGATGACTTTGCATCTACCGTGAGCTACATCGAGAGTGGTTCGAGTAAGACTAGGATGTTCTTTAATATCCTCACAGGTAAGCACAGGTTCTACTGGTGCCGTTCACCTCGGGGCGAAGCGCACGCTATCCTAAGGGTTAAGGGTAAAGGGTACATTGATAACATCTTCCCGACCTACAGAAACAAACCTGAAGGACACACCAAAGTTGTGTACTTGTTCTGGGTCCCTTTCTTAAAACTACTCATTGGTAAGATTGACAAGACCTGATGATCGTTGACTACAACAAAGCTTTAGATGACGCCAGGTTCTTGTTCCTAAGAAGTGAACACCACAAGAACTTTGATTCTAATGAAATCTACTCTTACCTAGTTTTACCTTGCAAAAAGAATGCAATCAGGTTATACTACCGTGAGGGTAAACCTATTGGTCTTGTCACTTGGTGCTGGTTAACACCGGAGAAGGCTAAAGACTTTGTAAACTTTGAGTGTCTGCTTCTAGAGTCCGACTACGAGAAGAGAGAAGGTACTGAGCTTTGGGGCCTAGACTTTATTACTCCATACGGTGATGCACGTAAGGTCTTCTCATTGATCAAAGAAGAGTACAAGAATGTTTATGGTGAAGAAACCAAAGTTAAATGGCGGAGAGCCAAGGACCCCTTGAAAGTACATGAGAGAAAACTATGTTAAATAACATGAAATGGAAAACCCCAGGGATCACCTTCATCTCCGGTGGTGGTAGTTCTGGTGGTGGTTCAGGCGGCACCTCAACGTCTACAACAACGCCATCTGGCGGTGCTTTTGATGCTGCTTTAGGAGTTTTAGGTTTAGGTGGTGGTGCTAGCCCAAGTACGACATCTGCTAAGACACCTGAGGAGATTGCTGCTGCACAAGCTGCTAGGCAAGCTTCTAGGCAAGCTGCTAGGCAAGCTGCTAAGGAGCAGGATATTGTCGCTGGTGTTCAAGACCAGTCCACTGCTATTGCTGCTGATCCTAGCTCTGCACTGACAGCATCTAACACAGCTATTGCTTCATATGAAACACAGATTGCTAACCTCGTCTCACAGGTAGGAGATAACCCAGGTCTACAGACTGAGATTGATCGTCTTGCAGGACTACTCCAGCAGGAGCAGGTAAAGCGGTCTGAGGCACAAAGACTGAATAATGTTCAGACACAAGATGCTCAGAGAGCACTAGCCTCTAACGCTCTCGCAGACCCTAGCGCACTTATCGAACAGGCGCAAGTAGAGACAACACAGGTAACTCCTGATCAACTGATTGCTGCAGGTACAGGCAACCTTAACGGCCCTGCCCCCACTGTGAATGCAGAGACTGTAACTGATACCGCTACTATGGAGACACCTGCACGGCAGGCAGCTACAACGTATGACGCAGCTACTGTCAACGATCAGGTTCAAGATGTAACAGATGACCTTCAGGCTGCTACTGCACAAGCCTCAGATAAGGCCACAGTACGTGGTCAGTTGGCTATGCTGATGGAAGACTTCGAGGGTGGTGAGACTCCTCCTTGGGCCTCAGGACCTATGCGTCAGGCTATGCAGATGATGCAGTCCCGTGGTATGGGTGCCTCCAGTATTGCTGGTGCTGCTGTCGTACAGGCTGCTATGGAGAGTGCTATCAGCATTGCTTCACAGGATGCTAACATTAACGCACAGTTCGAGATGAAGAACCTCGACAATGCACAACAGACTACAATCTTTAAGACACAGCAACGACTAGCTGGTTTGTTCTCTGATCAAGCTGCAGTCAATGCTTCTGCTCAGTTTAACGCTACTAGTGAGAACCAAACTAACCAGTTCTTCTCCAACCTAGAGCAACAGTCCTCACAGTTTAATGCTAACCAGATAAACGCTATTCGTCAGTTCAACTCTGGACAGACAAACGCTGTATCACAGTTCAACACACAGATGCGTAACCAGAGGGATCAGTTCAACGCACAGAACTCTCTTGTCATCTCTCAGGCTAATGCTCAGTGGCGTCAGTCTATTGCTACAACAGCTACAGCTACACAGAACATGGCTAACATGGAGTACACTAAGAATGCTAACGCAATCACAGGTGCTGCTCTAGACCAGTTGTGGCAGCGTGAGCGTGACCTTATGGATTATGCATTTACTTCTTCAGAGAGTTCACTAGACAGAGCCAACGCACTGGTTGTACAACGTCTAGCTATCTCGGCTAGTGCTGAGGCAGCAAAGATTGTACAGAAAGCTAATGAAGACGCTACTAAGGGTGCCTTCTGGGGTGAAGTCTTCACAAGTATTGCAGGGATTTAAGATATGATTGAAGACAGCATCATCCAATTCAGAGCTAAGCGTAAGCGAGAGCAGGACCGCCTAGGTACTAGGGCTAAGACACAGCAACGTCTAGGTCTAGCCCAGCGAGAAGCACAGAACACCCAAGGTGACATCCGTGCCGCACAGCGAAACATTGACGAAGCGACAGCACCAGAGTATGATCCAGCTACAAAGGTTAATGCCTGGGCTGATGAACTTCAGGCTCTCCGTCAGGAACGGTCTGCCCGTGCAGACAAAGAGGTTTCAACTACAACAGCTATGGACGAGAACCCATTAGCTTCTCCTCGGCCACAGACATTCACGGACACTGTAAATGGCGAGACAGGTGCACGTCTTGTAGAGGACCTACAGGCAGAGCTAGGGCTTACTAAAGAACAGGCTGCTGGTCTTGTAGGTAACCTTCATGTAGAGACTGGTGGCTTCGAGTTTATGCAGGAGATTGATCCTATTGTTCCTGGTTCAAGAGGTGGTCTTGGGTTTGCCCAGTGGACTGGCCCTCGTCGTGTAGCTTTCGAGAACTGGGCTGAAGAGAACGGTATGGATACAAGAAGCTATGAGGCCAACAAAGGGTTTCTTCTCTACGAGATTAACGAGACCAATGAAGGAAGATTCATGGACGACCTAAGGGCAGCACAGTCAGCAGAAGACGCTGCTATGGTTGTATCAAGTAAGTTCCTTCGTCCAGGAATCCCACACAATGAACGTAGAGTTGCAGTAGCTCAACAGTATTCGAGGTAAGTGATGGCTATCGACGCACCAATCCCAGGGCAATCCCTGACAAATGAACCACGTAACCACCCTTGGGAGAGACCTCCTGAGACTGTTGATCCTGATGAAGCTATTGCTCACCACCTCACACGTATGTCTGACCCTAAGGTCTTGAATAGTGTCCTTGATGCTATCTCAGAGGGTTTCCCTGTGTCTTTCATTACTGAGATGATGTTGACTGGTGCCGTAGCTAAAGGTATCCATAGTATCGACGTCTCTATGATGGTTGCTCCTGTGATCCAAGACTACATCGTAGAAGTTCTTGAAGAAGAAGGTGTAGACTTTAAGGAGTTCTTCTCCGATGACGGTGACGAGGACATTCAGAAAACTATGGCTATCTCTCAAGCTATCTCTGGTGCTAAAGAATCTATGGGTATGCCTATGGAAGAAGAGCCAGAAGAAGATGAGATGATGGAAGAAGAAGAGATGCCAGAGGAGACACCTAAGCGTGGTCTCATGGCTAGAGAGGGTATGTAATGAGCTTTGCCAGTGGATTCTACGGACGTGTTGCAGACAACATGCGAGACAAGAAACAGTTTATCCGCCAGCGGGTAGAAGAAGACCGTCTATACCTCCGTCAACAGGGGCTTCAACGTCAAGCTGCTGTTACTGAGCAGAGAACTAGGTACCAGCAGGCTACCGAGCAGTTGATGCGTATCCAAGGTGTCGATAAGGACCGTGTACTAGCTGCGCTAGAAGCAGACCCTGATGGTATTCTTGATCTAGCTGGTCGTGACTTTACTAACGGTTCCCAGATCAACACAGTCCTGGAAATCTACGGTGACACAGAAGCTTCAGGAAGTCTCACAGATATTCTTGGTAAGGTTATGCCTACCTTCTCTGCACTTCCTGCTGATGCTGATCCCACGACTGTACGTCGTGCAGGTCTTGCCGGATGGCTTGGTCTTGATACAGAGACAGAGCTTAATGAACAGGTGTACGGTGCACAGATTGTTGGCGGTATGACTGGTGATCAAATCCTTGCAAGCATGAATATCCCTGTCACTGCACAGGGTACTGGTTCTCGTGGTATGAACTACGAGGGTGTAGAAGATACAGACTTGACTTCAGCACAACGCCAAGCACACTTCAATGATATGGTCCCAGAGTACGACGCTATGCTTGAGGCGGAGATAACTAGAGTCCAACAGTCTGACCTAGAGCCAGATGAGAAGATGAAGCAGGTTAAAGAGCTTCGTGATCTTAGTACAGGTCCTGTTGACACACGTCTACAGAAACTGTTGGAGAAGTTTGGTCCAACAGATAACTCTAAAGCATTCTTTGAGAGGTTTGGAGAGAATCTCTTTAGCCCAGGTATGGCTCGGTTCTTCTCCACCACACAAGAAGATAATACTCAGGACCCTAATGTTATTACTACGACTGAACTACCAGAGGCTGGCACAGCAGAGCTACCTAAGCTTGAAGCTGACAGTGATGAAGCTGCGGTTAGAAAGGCTAACGCTTTCTGGGCAGACCCTATCAACGATGGTGTTGACGAGATAGTTACAGTCATTGATGGGGAAGAAATTCCTATGAGCAGACCTTTCGGGGCTGCTTCATACGAGACGACGGCAACCAGAGCTAACACGGATTCAGGATCAGTGGTCTACGAGGAGTACACTGTACGGGCTTCACCTATTAAGGATGCTGAAGCTATTATTCAGAACCAGTCAATGAGTAATGCTGAGAAAGCTCAGCAGCTTGCCTTGATCCAAAAGTATCTGATGACCACAGAACAAACACCTGATGTTGTAAGTGACTTAGAGTTTATTACACCGTACCTTGAGAACTTCCTTGAAGGATAATCAATGTTAACCTCAGCAGAACAGATCGCTCAGTATCGGGCACAACAAACCTCAGGAAGTCCTTCAACACAGATAGGTTTACAAAGAGACCCACCTAAGGGTGTCTCTGACCTCCTAGATGATGAACCTTTCTCTGTCATTGCTAAGTACATGGAAGACCGCGCTGGTATGACTGAGCGCGACTACTCCCGTGAGGAAATCAGGGATGCTTATGTCAACTCTATGCGTGGTTTCAATGCAGGTAACTCTGTTGATGTCGTTCAAGAGATGTCGTACCTGTACCGTGGTGATGGTGAAGAACTAACACAACGTAGGAACACCGCTGCTGGTGCCTATGACCTATGGGATTCCCTTGATGGCGCGTTCACAGACTCCACCTTCGGTGAGAAGGTTGATGCTGTTGGTGACTATGCCCGTGCTATTATCCTCGACCCAGTAAACATTGTATCACTTGGTATTGGTAAAGCCGGTGCTGCCGCAGCTACCCGTGGTTCTACTCAAGCTCTTAAAGTACTGGCACAACAGGCTGGCAAGACAGCAGGACAAGAAGCTGCTAAACGTGGTGCTAACAAAGCTGCTGTCGCTTTAGCTGAGAAGGCTGCTTCACAGAGAGCGCTTCAACTGTCTATGCAGGCACCTGCTGGTCGAGAGATTGCTCGTCGTGGTGGTATCGCTGATATACTTAGTACTGGTGCTGCTGATGTAGCCACAGGTGTAGGTGTTGACGCTGGTATGCAGAAGGTAGACCGTATGACAGGACGTGCTGAGGAGTACAGTGCTGCTCAGGGTGCTTTGTCTGGTGTCGGTGGTATCCTTGGTGCTGGTGCTGCTGGAGCTATGCTTGCACGTAAGGGTAGTAACCAACTCGCTAACACAACCACAGAGTGGGTTCGTAGTAACGAGATGGCTGATGCTGCCGCTAAGCGGTTTGTAGATGAAGAGGGTAAGGTGAAGGCTAAGGCTGTTGCTGATGCACTCGACATTAAGAAAGCTAAGGCAGCACTGAAGGAGTTCCTTACACCGTTCCAAGAGTATGTAGAGCAAGGTCGTTTCCTTCGGGAGTCACAGGACCCTGCATCTGAACTATATGAACAGGCTACGACTGAAGCATTCTTACAGTTCACCCGTCAAGCCCTTACTGAGGGTGGTATACCTATCGACCGTCTTGCTGCTGCTCAAGGACAAAGACGTAGTGGTTGGTTGATTGATGTTCTTGAAGACGAGAGTTTTCCTGACGAGATTAAAGACAGTTTACAGGATGCGCTGGACTTCTATATTGATCGTATACCTGGGGGTAAGCAAGTAAAGCTTGGTAGTTGGTTACGTGAGAACGCACTGAGTGCTAGTGATGCTGGTCGTACACTTAGAGCACAACGTATGGCCTACGATATGGTCAAGGTTATGAAGGAAGACCCTAAAGGTTTGACAGGGGACAAAGCCCTGATGCAAGCTCTTGCAGATGCACCTTCTGATGCAGCTAAGGAAGCGGTCAAAGAGAGTAAGATCGCCGCCTTCCAACACACCTACATTCGTATGCTTGTTACTAACCCTGCTACTACAGCACTAAACGTAATGGGTTGGGGTCAAGCCTCAGCACTACAAAGCTCTGCGGATATACTCCGTGGTACTCTCTACGGTGGTGCTGCTGTACTCAATGGATTGGTTGGTCGTAAGGACAGCTACACTAAGTTTGCTAAGAAGGCTACCCTTATGGCTGGTCTTCAGAGACAGAAGTTCCGCAACCTTGCTGACCCATTCGGTACTCAAGAAGAAGTACTAGACTACCTGACGTACAGACCAGAGGCACAAGATGCACTGTTTCGGTACCTTGCTGGTGGTGTAGAGTCCGAAGATGTTATGAAGGAACTTAACCTGCTACCTGGTGAGAAGATTACTAAGTCTGGTCTTAAGAAAGCCTTTGATGGTCTTCAGGTTGCCTACGGTGTGTCTGCTCAGGACATGTTGACTAAGACACAAGAGTTTGCATACTCACTAGACAAGAACATCCGCCTTAAGTACGGTATGTCTTGGGCTGACTTCATGCGTCAAGACGACATTGCTGATATCCTTATGGACCCTAAGCGTTCTAAGTACACAGACTACCTAGAGGTAGAAGGTGGAGCTGTAGAGGCTGCTCTTGGTAACGTCTATGCACGTAAGTACGGCCCTAAGCCTGGCGACCCTAAGAGTATGCTTAAGTTTGTTGCGGGTACTATCGAGGATGCCCGTAACGTGCCTATCCTTGGTGCTCTTGTACCTTTCGGACAGTTCTTCAACAACACTGTTGCCTTCATGTACGACTACTCAGGTGCTAACCTCGTCCTTAGTCCTTTCTTCAAAGGGTACAAGAACGTGGAAGACCCTATGGAGTTGTTTACTAAGGCTGCTGTTGGTTGGTCTGCCTTTGCTTGGGCTACATCCGAAGAGGAACAGAACCTTGAGGATGGCCTAGCTTGGCACGAGTCTCGTGGTCCTGATGGTCAGGTAGTGACACGTATGTACGACTACCCTCTGTCATTCTGGAAGATGGTTGGTCGTATCGGTGCCCACATCAAACGGGATGGTGCTGTGCCTGTAGGTCTGTTCGAAGACTTCATGCAGAAGTTTGCAGGTCAAGACGTGTTCCAGAACCTAGGTGAAGCTGCTGGTGCTGTGCAAATAGCTGTGCAGGACATGGCCTCAGGGGAGCCTGGTGCTACTCTGGAAGCTGTAGCTAATGCTCTCGGTGCTGCTTCAAGTATGTATGCCTCAGGTATGACACGCTTTGTAGACCCAGTTAACACAGCTCTAGCCTTTGCTGAGGGTGAGAACTACATCGAACCTACACGTAACATCGGTAACAAGCAACTCAACAACGCTCTACGTTACACTGACCAAATCTTTGATAGCCTTATCGGTCTGGAGAATATACCTGGCACTGAAGGCTACCGTGTGGAAAAGGAAAGTGCTACGACAGACAGAGACGTGGGTGCTGGTATGGAGCGTGTGTTTGGTGTACGTTCAGTATCCCCTGCAAGTAACATCCAAAGGTTGTTTAACGATGTTGGTCGTCCTCAATGGCAGACTGAAATGAGAGTAGGTAACCCAGAAGCACAGAACATTGTCAACGAGTACGTCTTCCCATACCTTGAGATGATGGCTACAGCTTTGTTTGAAGCTGGTACATGGGAGACACTAGACCTCAAGACCAAGCAGAGAACACTAGATAAGTTGCTAGGTAGTGATGGGGCTAGGGGTGCTGTGAGAGACATGCTCAAAGCACAGGCTCCAGGGTCTGACCTTAAGAAGGCTGACCTTATCTGGCAAGTAACTGGTCTACGGTCCAGAGGTAAGGACAACTACATGAGAACACTTGCTGACTTCAACATAAACGAAGAAGACTTAGCAGACATGGACGAGGGACAACTTGAAGTACTCATCTGGTTTATTAAAGAGAACGCAGATGCAGGTGGTGACTACGTAGGTAGTATCCTTGACGATGCTCTAGGTCGATAAGAAAAGAGGGGAGAACCTTTCGGAACTCCCCTCGTATTACTCATCTGTTTTTAACATGAGGTCAGCCCATAGGTTGGCCTCTTTTTTTATGTCCAGCATTTGGTGTGGACTGATACTCCCTGGAGTTCTTGCTAACAGCCCACCCAGGGCGACA
>Ga0196887_1001032_pt1 | contig 12482 bp, 14 predicted proteins | sample VirMetDEL_Mar_31_FD_169094 | JGI IMG/M metagenome (GOLD analysis project Ga0196887, IMG submission 169094) | Aqueous microbial communities from the Delaware River and Bay under freshwater to marine salinity gradient to study organic matter... | ecosystem: Environmental > Aquatic > Marine >... | reverse complement strand
GTTACATATTGTTACAGACAGCTATGCATTAGTATGCTATAGGCGATGTAGGTATACATATGGTTACAAGTATATGGTTGACAAGGAGTGTAGCTTGTACTAGCAGTACAGATGTAAGGGAGTGTAAGTGAGTAGCAAGGATCATGCCGGGTCCAGCAGGAATGGGGTGTGCAGAGTGATGGGGTGTATAGTATTGTAAAGCAATGTAACTACACCTGATGCCTGACCAGTCTTCATGTATGGATGACCAGTACTGTGTATGCAAACAGTCTTTATGTACAGGCAACCAGTCTTGCTGTATGGGGAAACAGTACATGTACATGCAGCCAGTGCTGTATAGATGAACAGGGGTACAGGGGGGTAGGGCTTGACTTTCTCTATTGCACTGCAACCTAAATAAATCTCACATAAATTATGGCTAATTGGTATTTCATATACTGCATCGGAGTAGAGATTGGTATTGCATACAGTGCAACAATGGTTGGGGTATCCACAACAGTAGTATTGCATATAGTGCAACGAGCATAGCTCTTTCATTGCTTATACTGCAACATAGGTATATACTTCTTGACATTGATTTTGAAATATGGTATAATATACATGTTCTTGCAGCATTGGACATCTACACCGGCTACAGTAACTACAGTGCAGATACAGAATAAGAACGACCCTAGGAGTTCCAAACAAAACAACATCAAATTAAATAGATAGAAAGAGGGGATAGCTATATATATTAAAAATATATGTATAGATACGAGGGGTGCAGGTATTTACTTGATGTAGGTGTTTACCCTCTCTAAGGAGAGGAGTGTTAGTACAGTAATAATATAAAATACTACACTCTAATCCCACCCACCCTACCAAGGGATGGGGAGTACGATTCGGCATGCTTCCGTAGGAAGTAGTACCAGAGACACACACTTATCAGCACTAACCACTTACCCGCACCAACCACTTAAGTGGATTGTTGATATAGAACTTAAGAGACATTACCTATGGGTACACTTAATGGAGAGATGTACAGATTCTATGTAAGAGAGAATCGGCTAGATACCGATCTCTATACAATCTCAGGATCTTACTCAATAGCTACAGGAACAAAGATTGCACTTAACATAAGTCCCGCATCAGACATAATAATAAGATCTGTAACCACCAACGGTGACTATACAATCCTGTGCTACAATCAACATGCGACAGGCACTCCAGACGGAGTCTTCCTTGCGTATGATGCAAACATGAAGTCAACAGATGTCAGTCCCACACAGGGACAAGTACAATACGCAGCTACTCCCGTAGGGAATATCATAGCAGCAGGCTTCCGCGTTATAGACACACCCATCATATCAGGCTACGAGCTAGAACCTAGCTTTGTAATATCTAACGATACAGGTACAACACAAGTCATCCGCATTACAGTAACATTCGCAGAGACTAGTGATCGTGAGAGTCTATTCGGACTCACTCCTTCAACCCAATTAATTCCAGATACGGAGATGGCTATTTATGGCTAGAGCAAATATTGAACAGACAACACTGTGGTCAGATGCCGCAGATGCTATTAACGCTAACTTCATTGAGAACTACCAGCACACAGGCTGGGCTCAGTATGCCGACACAGTCCTTACTTCTATTGCTCCTCTCGCACTAGTTGCTGATACAGCTGTACTGCTACCTAACAATGCTGGTAATACTATTGATAGCCAGAAGCCTAGTGACGTTGCATCCTTCTACGATGGAACTGTAATCACTGGTCGTAATGGCGACGGTCTCACGATTACCTGTGACATGAAAGCAAAGCCTACGGCTGCTGGTACATCTACCATTGACATTTGGTTTGATATCGGTGGTGGTCAAGGCCCCTTGTATCAGCGTCAGTTCTCCTTCCCTAAGGGTGCTGGTATTGAGCGAGCAGTTAGCTTTACAGTTACTGGTTACACACTAGGTACTTGGGAAGCTAACGGTGCTGCTACTTGGATTGAAGCTGATGGTGCTTGTGAAGTATATGATATCCGGTACGTAATCACTCGATCACATAAGGCAATTTAATATGAAGCCCAGCAAATTCAAGGACAGCAATGGTCGTTGGTTAACTCAGGGGCTCTTTCCTGAGACAGCACAAGACGATCGCTTTATTCAGTATACCCTTAAAGACGATAGCCCAAAAGGAGTTCCTTCCCTCAAGCATCTGTACTTAGACATGATGGACTACACTGAATATCGTTTTGCTAACAAGTTCCTTGGAGGCTGGGAGCACTGGCAGCGACTGTGTGGTAATGCCCTTATCGGTCGTGAGATTGCTAAGTGGCGTGAAGAGCTGGAGGTTAAGTTGGTAGCAACTGGCCTCTTACAGATCACAGAGATAGCCCAAGACTACGAGAATAAAGGACGACTTGCTGCTGCTAGGTTCTTAGCAGAGAAAGGCTTTAAGCCTAAGCAGTTAGCAGGACGCCCCACTAAACAGCAGGCGGAAGGTGAACGAGCCAAGAACGATGCTATAGCCGACCGTGTAAGTTCTGACCTAGAGCGACTAAAGAGTCTACAGTGATATGCAGCCAGTTACGAAAGGAAACAATACAGCCAAGGCGCAACGCCTGGCAGAGATAGCAGAGATACGAACACTTGCTGAGGAAGATCTATATACGTTTGCGTGTCTAGTTAATCCTCAGTATTTGTATGGGGAGATCCACAAGGATGTGTTTCGTTGGTTGCAGAATGGAGAAGATCCTAACCAACTACTACTATTGCCCCGTGCACACATGAAGTCACACTGCATTGCCGTATGGGTAGCGTGGTGGGTAACTAAGAATCCAGAAGTAACAATCCTTTACCTGTCTGCTACAGCAGGCTTGGCTGAGGCCCAGCTCTACTCTATTAAGAACATGATGACTAGTAGGGCCTATGATCTGTACTGGCCTGAAATGCTGGCTAACGAGGAAGGTAAGCGAGATAAGTGGAGTGCTTCTGCTATTGCAGTCGATCACCCTAAGCGAGTATCGGAAGGTATTCGAGACATGACTATTGCTACGGCTGGTCTGACTACCAACACAACTGGTTGGCACGCAGATGTAATCGTAGGTGATGACGTAGTAGTTCCTGACAATGCTTACACAGAAGATGGCAGGCGTAAGACTGCAGCAGCTATGTCACAAGTAGTATCTATTCTAAACACAGGCGGTATCATTAAAGCGTGTGGTACACGTTACCACCCATCAGATCAGTATCACATCTGGAAAGAACAGAAGATGCCTATCTATAATGATGAGGATGATATCGTAGATGAAGTCCCTATGTGGGATATTAAAGAACACGTTGTTGAGATTGATGGTGTCTTTCTTTGGCCTCGGTCTGAACGAGCCGACGGTAAGAAGTTTGGTTTTAACCGTAAGGAGCTAGGCCGCATACGCGGAATGTACACAGATACCGTGCAGTTCTTTGCTCAGTACTACAACAATCCAAACGATCCTGGCTCTGCCCGTATCAATGCTAGTCGCTTTCAGTACTACGATCAGAAGTTTGTTAAGTATAATAACGGTACCTGGTACTACATGGACAAGCCTCTCAACGTATATGCTGCAATGGACTTTGCATTCAGTCTACGCGCTAAAGCTGACTACTCAGCTATTGCTGTGATTGGTATGGACCCTGACGGTCATACTTACGTACTGGACCTTGCTAGATTCAAGACAGACAAGCTCAGCGTATACTTCGATAACATCTTAGAGCTACACTCCAAGTGGGAGTTTAGAAAGCTAAGAGCGGAGGTTACTGCTGCTCAGTCAGTCATTGTACGAGACCTAAAGGATCAAGCTACACGAGAAGGTCTACGTCTATCTATAGATGATCACCGACCTAACCGGCACGAAGGAACTAAGCAAGAACGTATAGCCTCAGCACTAGAACATCGCTATGACAACCTAACTGTGTGGCACTATCGTGGTGGGTACATAGGAGTCTTAGAAGAAGAGCTGATACTTGCTCGACCATCACATGATGACTTAAAGGATGCATTTGCATCTGCAGTAGAAATCGCGGTACCGCCTAGACGTGCAAAGCGTAAGGATACCTCAAACGTACTTAAATTCAATTCCCGTTTTGGAGGAATTTCTTAAATGACCGGCAACGTACTAGTTTTACATGGCGACAATACACGCGACGAGCGTGCTCAGCGCATCTCAACAACATGGGATGAGTGGTTTAATCACAAAGGCCCTTGGATGGCAGAGCATAACGAACTGCGTCGATACATCACTGCTACCAGCACAGCATCTACAGCTAACGCAGCTCTTCCTTGGAAGAACAACACAACCACACCTAAGCTTACACAGATACGAGACAACCTACATTCTAACTACGTCTCCTCTTTGTTCCCTAATGATGACTGGTTACGTTGGGAAGCATACTCATCTAACTCTGCTACTCGTGAAAAGAAGCAGGTCATTGAAAGCTATATGAGCAACAAGACACGTCGTGAGGGTTTCCGTAAGGTAGTCTCTGATCTCTTGTATGATTATATCGATTACGGCAATGCCTTTGCCATGACTGACTACGTGCATCGCACCAAGAAGAATGAAGATGGAACCACTACTGTACTGTACTCTGGTCCTGTTCTGAAGCGTGTGCACCCATACGATATCGTAATGAACCCACTAGCAGCTACCTTTGATAACACTCCTGTCATCATCCGCTCCACTATGAGCATTGGTGATCTGCGGTTAGAGGCTAAGAACTCTGTCAACGCTATTGAGATGAACGCAGCTATTGACCGTGCTATCAAGCTACGCGGCAGCATTGGTGGTATGAGTAAGGGCGAAGCCAAGAAGTACGAAGGCATTCAGGTTGATGGCTTTGGCAGTTACCTTAACTACTTAGACAGCGGCTACATCGAGATGCTTACCTTTATGGGTGACATGTGGAACCAGGATACTGGTGAGCTTGAGACCGGCCGTAAGATACAGATCATTGATCGTAGTTTCGTATTCCATGATGGTTTGATCCCTGATTGGATTGGTCGTAACGTCTTCCATGTTGGCTGGCGTACACGTACAGACAGCTTGTGGGGCATGGGTCCATTAGATAACCTAGTAGGCATGCAGTATCGTATTGACCACCTTGAGAACCTTAAAGCAGATGCTATGGACTTGCACGTCTTCCCGCCTATTCAGGTAAAGGGTAACGTAGATGAGTTTACTTGGGGTCCAATGGAAGAGATCCATGTGGATGAGAATGGCTCTGTAACGCCTATGCGTCCTGACTCTAGTGCTATCCAAGTTAACTTTGAGATAGATGCTTTGATGGATAAGATGGAACTCTTTGCTGGTGCTCCTAAAGAAGCTATGGGCTTCCGTACACCAGGTGAGAAGACAGCCTTTGAAGTACAGCAGCTGGCAAGCGCAGGCTCTCGTATCTTTCAAGAGAAGATCACTACCTTTGAGACAGGTGTTTTAGAACCAGCACTTAACTCTATGCTTGAGCAGGGTCGTCGTAACCTCAACTCTATTGACACTATTCGTAGTCTCAGTAGTGATACAGGTGCCGTACTGTTCACACAAATCACTAAAGAAGACCTTGCTGGTGATGGTCTGCTTCGCCCTATTGGTGCACGTCACTTCTCAGAGCAGAGCATTATGATCCAGAACCTTACCGGCCTCCTCGGTGGCCCATTAGGTGAGAAGCTCATGCCACACTTATCTGGTAAGCAACTGGCGAGCCTAGTAGAAGACTCACTTGGTCTTGAGCGCTACGATCTGTTCCGTCCAAACGTGGGTGTAGTAGAAGCAGTAGAAACTCAGAAGCTTGCGGCCCAAGGCCAACAGCAGTTGATGAATAACGCAACAGTACCTCAAGGGTAATTAACATGCCAACTGAAAAGAAAAAGAAAGCTCCTGCTAGTAAAAAAAAAAGGTGATGAAGTAATGGCAGCGAAGGACTCGCGGCTAGAGCGAGCAGGGGTGTCTGGTTATAACAAACCAAAGCGCACTCCTAATCACCCAACAAAGTCACATGTAGTTGTGGCTAAAGAAGGAGATACTGTCAAGACAATCCGCTTCGGGGAGCAAGGTGCTAGTACTGCTGGCAAACCTAAAGCGGGTGAGTCTGATAAGATGAAGGCTAAGCGTGCATCCTTTAAGGCACGTCACGGAAAAAACATTGCCAAAGGCAAAATGTCAGCTGCTTATTGGGCTGATAAAGAGAAGTGGTGAGAAGCTCATACCACACTTATAATGAATAACGCAACACTACCTCAGGAATAACACTATGCCAACTGAAAAGAAAAAGAAAGCTCCAGTATCTGTATTCGCTGCAGCTGACGCACTTAAAGCACAGAAAGCTAAGAACCAAGCTGCCATGACTGGGGCTGGTCAGAGCTATACACACAAGGATTCTTCACAGCCATCTAAGCCAATACCCAAGGTGGGCGACGGTAGCAGTGACCTTACCTTCAAGAAAGTAGGCAACATGCTCAAGACTGCGGCTGATTACGCAGGACTTGACGGATCCTTTGGCTTCCAGAACTCCTTTGGTACCATTAAGGGTGAGATTGGGGATAAAATAAGGGCTGATGCCCAGAAGAAGAAGGCTAAGTAATGAAATTAGACTGGACGAAGGGCGACAAGACCAAGGCTGATAAGGAAGCTACCAAGCAATTGTTAGTTTCTTCTAAACAAGCTCTTGACAAACTACAGAAACTGTGTTATAATAAGCGTGCGGCATACGACAAGACTAAGTATGCTAAACCAGATTACAACGAACCGTCTTGGCCTCTTGTCCAGTCAGATGCAAATGGCTATACTAGAGCCCTAACCGAAATTATTGAATTAATAAGCTCAATCGAGGAATAACATGTCAGACCCGACACTTTTTAGTGAGCAAGCACCAGAATCAACTCCTGCAGCTGCAATGCCAGACACGGCACCCGTAGCAAGCGCCAACAATGGTTATGATACAATGCTCCAAGGCATCACAACCCCTGAAGGCAGGCAGAAATACGCTAACTTAAGCGACGCGCTTAGTTCAATCCTTCCCAAAGAGCAGCATATCTCAACACTAGAGAGTGAAAACTCCGTGTTACGAGAAGAACTGGCTACCTGGAAGGCTAGGCTACAAGCGACTGAAGCATTAGGTTTGCAAACAAGTACCCCACAAGGTAATCCTCAGACCGAGAACACCAGTGCCGGTATCGATGTAAATGCGATAATTCAGCAAGTACAAGCTGGGATATCTGCACAAGAGCAGCAAACTTTGTACACACAGCGAGTTAACAATCTGAAGACTATGCTGGTTGACAAGTTTGGAGATAAAGCTGGTACTGTCTATAATACCCGTTTAGCGGCGGCAGGCATATCAGAACAGACTTTGCTAGAAGCAGAGACACAATCTCCAGGCACTGCTTGGAAATTCTTGGGGCTTGATACTGAAACGGCACCACAATCTAATTCCATTCCTACTTCAACATTTAACAGTACCTCTGTGCAGAACAAGCAGCCTGAGCCACGCAAGCACTTCCGACCTACTGGTCAGATTAAGCCTGGTGAGCGACTAGCGGCCCAACGAGCAGAAACTATTAAACGTTTGCAGGACTCTGGAACACTATAATTTATTAATGAGGATTTACCCTAATGATTACTTCCCAATCCAACCGCACGTTTGTCGAAGCTGAGGTCCAGTCGGATTTCATTCTACGCAATTTACACGATGGCATGTTACCAGCTATGTTCTGGCGTGACGTTACCGATTTCGGTTATGGCGATACCATCCGTATCCCTAGCATCGGTGAGACTGTTATCCAAGAGCTGGAAGAGAATGCTCCTTTCGTCTATAACCCAATCCAGACTGGTGCTGTGTTCTTGCAGATCACTGACTTCTTTGGCGACGCTTACTTCATCACTGACGTTATGCGTCAAGATGGTTCTAACGTTGATGCTTTGCTCGAAGCTCGTGCAAGCGAAGGCACCCGTGCCATGCAGGAGTACGTTGAGACTCGCGCATTTGCTACCTTGAATGCTGCTCAGACTGCTACTTCTCTGAACGCAATCGATGGCTTTAAGCATCGCTTTGTTGCTTCTGGTACTAACTTCACCATTGAGTTGCAAGACTTGATTGACTTGCGTTTGTCTTTTGACAAGGCCCAGGTTCCTGGTGGTGCTCGTGTAGGTATCGTTGATCCTATCGTTGGTGCTACTCTTGAGTCTAAGTTCAACACTGTTTACAACGTTGACTCTAACCCTATGATGCAGAGCCTGATGCAAGAAGGCTTTATGCGTGAGCACCGTGCCATGATGGACGTGTTCGGTTGGTTGATCATCAGCTCTAACCGTTTGCCACAAGTTGGTGACGAGACTATCAATGCAGTAGCTGGTACCGATCTGGTAGCCAACATCTTTATGTGTGTTGCTGACGATCAGACTAAGCCTCTGATGATTGCATGGCGTCAAGATCCTTCTACTGAAGGTGAGCGTAACAAGGACCTGAAGCGTGATGAATATGTCAGCTCAGCCCGTCTGGGTTTCGGTGTGTCACGTCTCGATACACTGGGTATCATCCTAACTTCACGCACAGCTGTTGCGTAACAACGAGGTAATATAAAATGTCTTACTCTAATGGTTCTACTAGCTGGCCTGCAGGTTCTACAGCTATCGGCGCTACCTACGGCCCACGCAAGATTGGTGGTTCACATGGCGAAGTCGAAACTGGTGGCGTAATCAAGGAAGCTGTATTTGAACTCACAGCCGGTACTTGTGATATGCCTTACACCTTTGCTCTTCCTCAGTTCTATCTGATCGAAGACATCACGTTGGAAGTAGAGGTAGCCTTTGCTGCATCATCTACTGCTAACTTCACCTTGAATGGTGGTGCTGGTCTTACTACTCCTCTGGCACTCGCTGTCAAGGCAATCACCAAGCCAGCTCTTACTGGTCTGGCTAACTTGTCAGGTACTGACTCTGTTGCTACTTACCCAGTAGTGTTGACTCCTAACGCTAATGCAATCGCATCTGCAACTGGTAAAGCACGCTTGGTTATTCGTTACCGTCGAGCGTAACATCTAGGGGCTTCGGCCCCTTTTTTATCTGAGGCCTATATGAAAGAGACCGTACTAACAATCGTACAAAGCACGCTATCTGAAATGGGAAGTGATATAGTCAATTCTATTGATGATACCACCGAAGCTCAGAGAGTGGCTCTCCTTTTAAAAGATGTCTACTACGAGCTAGTATCTAGCCGTACATGGGAATCACACAAAGAATTAACAAACCTGACTGCGTCTAACGTAATCACACGACCTAACTTCCTGCTGCTTCCTGACGACCTACAAGAGTTGATTTGGTTGCGGTATAACTGCTACACATCGCCAGATCAAAAGACTAACTGGCAGACACTGACGTACCTGTATCCTGATGCGTTTATAAACTTAATCAATGCCCGAAACGTCGATGCTACTAACGTAGTAGAGATCTCGTCTGTTAATACTGACCAGAACGAAGGTGATCTATTAATCATCAATGACAAGGCTCCTCAGTACTGGACAAGTTTTGACGATCAGTGGATAGTTACCGACTCATGGGACCAAGCCACAGGCCAGTCTCTCCAAGAAAAAAACAATCAAGCATATGTTCGTAAAGAACCTACCTTTACCTTAGCAGACGGATTTGTAATAGACCTTCCTTCTGAAGCATTCAGCTTGCTAAAGGCCACTGCCAAGAGCCGTGCCTTCTTTGCCATAAAGCAACTTGGTAATCCACTACTTGCTGCTGAAGAACAACGACAGCGTAATCGCATGAGCCGTAAGAGCTGGTCAGCTCACGGTGGTATTAGAACTGCAGACTATGGCCGCAGCCGTGGACGCAGCAGAATCTCTAACGGTAGGAACAGTTAAGTATGAGCAAGGAATTAAAAGTACGATTAGAACCAGTTGGGCGGATGTACTCTATTTACTTTGAAGGCGGTGGCGAACTGCCTAAGGAGCTTGAAGGGTCGTTTACATCTCCCCGAACAGCTAATGCCTACATAGTAAGTTATCTGAATAAGCGAGAATCCAATGTCCCAAGTAAAAAAACAGCTCGAACTAAATAACTTCTCCGGTGGCTTGAATACGGAGCAGTCTCCTCTTGCCGCAGATCCTTCTACTTCTATGCAAGAGCAGAACATGGTACTTGCTTCTGACGGAAGCCGTGCACGGCGCTATGGATATGAGTACGAGACTGAGCCCGGCACCGATGCTGGATTCTGGCCTTATGCCACCTTTGCTGGTCCAGAAGACTGCGACATTCCTGCAGGATCTTTTAATAACGTTTATATAGCACATAGCGTAGGTACTGAGCCTCTTAGCACAGACTTTTCTTGGCTGAGCTTGCGAGGCGTTAGCGGTAACCACATTGAGGTTTTACAGAGTAAAGACGGGGACGTGTACGGCAGTGACTCAGATCTATCTCTTACCCAGAGTAACGCAGTTCAAACTAGATCTACTACTGGTGGAATCATTAGCGCTCAGTTCGGCTCTACACTGGTAATTCCAGCAAAGTCTGGAGTCTGTATGATTAGCGTAGATCCTGTAACCCCAAGCCAGCTAATACCTACACAAGAAAACATTCATATTAGAGATTTTTTTGGAGTAGAGGATAATACTGTTACAACAGAACGCTCTGCTACTCTCCTTGCAAATCATGCCTACAACCTGCTAAACCAAGGCTGGACTGCTGAAAGCATGTACTTGTTTTACGTTAACCTCGGCGTATGGCCTTCAAATGCAGATGTAGAGTACTTTGGAAGGTTAGCTAACGGCAGCTTTGATGCGGATCTGTTAAAATCCCGCCCATTCCCATCAGGAGCGCCAAAAGGAAAGTTCATACATCCCCTTACAGGCCCTAGATATTCCTCGGCTGCTGATAAGTCCTTTGACACCATAAACACCCTTGCCACGCTAACCCTTAATACAGATAACATACTAAACAGCAGCAGCAATCCACAAACGAATTGGTGGACCCAGACAGTAACTAGCTTTATGGGCAGGGCCTTTTATACTGGAGAAATAATAGGAACAGACTACTACACAGGTAGTACCAAAAACGGAAGTAAGTTCCCTTCTGCCAGAAACTACCTATTTTTTACAAGTGTACTTGAGCATTTAGAGTCTAAGATTACGTGGACGACTAATCAAAACGAAAGAGCCCAGGGCTCTTCGGCTAACATGTGTATTTCCAAGTTAAGCCCAACTGACGAAAACTTTGCCCCTTCTTACAATGACGGCGGCTACGTGGTTGTTGCTAATGCTGAGATACTACTAGGAGCTGTTGCAGTAGGTGACTCATTAGCTATTATAGCGACAAATGGAATTTGGGAATTGAGAGCTGCTGATGGCGTTAGCCCAAGCTCTTTTATTATCTCAAAAGTGTCTAGCGCACGTACTGCTACAATGAAGTCTGTAGTAAGTGCAGAGAACAAGGTATTTGTTCCAACCGAGGATGGCATCTTAGCCCTTTATTTTGACGCAAGTTCTCGACGAGTTGCAATGCAGAATATTAGTGACGAAAGAATAAGAACTACGTATGCCGGATACTACCGATGGTTTGGTTGGGGTACCTATGATGCTGCGCAGAAATCAGTGCGTTGGCTACTACATACTCCGCCAGCCGGGGAGTCAGGAACTGCAGTTACTGTAGAGCAAAAAGAATTAGTGCTGGACTTGCGATTAGGGTCTTACTCCTTAAATGCATTTGAAAGTTGTATCGCTAATGTGTACTCTTATAAGAAATCTGGCAATAACGAGGACGATGTGTACGAAACACCGCCGTTCTATGGATACCTTGAGTACGACGGAACTGGATACTATATAGCAAACTACATCTCTCTAAAGAATTCTTATACGCTCGGTACAATTAAAAGTCCAATTGACTTAAAAAGAGACATAGTACAGGTAAAGTTACTAGTTTTAGATAATCCTAATAACAAGATCCGCTTTATACAACCAGCGTATAAGTCTTTTACGGACCTGGGTGGCAGTAGCGTATCGGCATTTATGGTAAGTAATCCTGTAACTATGGGAGATACTATTCGTCGTAAAGACATACCATACATCTGGACACACTTCTATCGTACTGAAGATGGGTTTGAGGATGACGGTACTGGTGATTGGATTCCTACTAATCCTAGTGGATGCTTGCTATCTGCACGATGGGACTTTAGTGATAACGTAATAAGTGGCAAGTGGTCTACTCCTATGCAAGTGTATCGCCTAGCTAAAGACTACGTGCCTGAAGACATCAATGATCCGTTTACATACGGTCATAACATCATAACAACTAAGAGCAACCTTCCAGGTTCTGGTAAAGCTGTTTCCATTAAGATTGAATCTGATGGTGATAAAGACTTGCAGATACTGGGTTGGGGTGCTGAAGTAGCAATTACAGGAGCAGTATAGTATGCCTACAGATTTAGGAGATGCCTTAGACATAGGATCAAGTACAGCCTCAGGTGCAGTGGCAGGC
>Ga0196887_1001031_pt1 | contig 12487 bp, 10 predicted proteins | sample VirMetDEL_Mar_31_FD_169094 | JGI IMG/M metagenome (GOLD analysis project Ga0196887, IMG submission 169094) | Aqueous microbial communities from the Delaware River and Bay under freshwater to marine salinity gradient to study organic matter... | ecosystem: Environmental > Aquatic > Marine >... | reverse complement strand
CAATTGGATAGTGATATTTATAATCAGTGCTTAATAAATGTAAACTATCTCTTGCTCGTGTTACTCCTGTATACCAAACTTTCTTTTCATTTGATTTTTCATCTTTATCCTTGTGTCTGTAACTAGATGGCCAGTTAGCTTTTGAATATAACAGCACATGATTAGCTTCATCTCCTTTGACCGAATGTATAGTATCTATAATGACATTAGGTGGCTCATCCAACTTAGCTTGTTTGTATCTTTTTAATAATCTTAGAAAATAAATTACCTGTCTTGGTTTAAAGTTACGTCTTAGGATCCACCACCAAGCTTTCTTTTGTGCTTCATCAGGTAGATCTAACCCACACCATTCTTTAAGTGTAGTAAAATCATATCGCTTATAATCTGGTTCCCTAGACCAAAACTTAGAAGTCCTGTAATCAGAATCAGTTACCTCTCTAATATATTTAAACATGGCCTCAGCTTCTTTTTTCATTATCTCTTTACCATTTGATATAGCTGTCCAGGCTTTGATAGCTTGCCATTGATTCATATCAAAAGACTTCTGACCTTTATTATCTGCAAAATATATACCTGCATCTTTAGCTAATGCTTTTAATTCGTTTACTGTAGTATGTATTCTACCAAGTAAAAACCATTTACCTTTATCTTTCTCAAAAGGAATCTCCTTAAAACTTAAATATCTTTTTACTAAACCTTCTTTAACTAAGGGTTCAAATGTTTTATCCACACTATCGAGTATTCCTTTTCGAACTATCTGTGAGAACTGATGGATGGCTTGGCCAAATCTTCTAGTCTTTCTTAACACTACCTTTCGTCCTGGAAAGAATTTAGTAAAGTATTTTGTGTCTGCACCATTCCATTGATAAATAGCCTGGTCATCATCTCCAGCAAGGTAAATTCTTTTTACATTGTCTGACATCTTGTAAATCAGAGACCACTGTAATGGAGTAAAATCTTGAGCTTCATCTAAAATTAAAACATCAAGCTGCGGAAACTCAACCTCGTGCAAAGCTCTTTCAATCATATCAGTGAAGTCTAAGAACGATCTTTCTCCTCCTGAAGTTTTATAATGTTCGTAAGTACTTATCTTTCTAGTATATACATCTAAGTTATCTTTCTTTTGTGATTCTCTTTTATAAACTAGAACAGGATCTTCTAATAAATTTCTAGCTTTATCATAAATACCTAATGACCAGTCAGAATATGTAAAGTTATCTTGTGACAATCTATTGTCAGACCGCTTAACAAAGTTATTAGTTAAAGCATAATCAATCATACAGTCTTTCGTATCGAATATCTCCTCTTCAAAATATCTTCTGCAGTAAGAGTGTAAAGTTCTAAACCTTGAAAATGATTTACTGTCCAGGTGAGGAAAAGCTTCTAGTGCTCTTACCTTAGCTGTATCAACTGCTTTGTTAGTAAATGATATAAACGCAATCTTCTCTGGATCCACACCTTGTTTTAAATATCTTTTAACAACTCTCTCAATCAAAGTCCAAGTCTTACCTGTACCCGGTGGACCAAAGATCTTAATTGTTTTGTGGTGTATCTGTTTTTGTTTCTGGAGCCCTAAATTTGCTGTGGTACTCATCATCCATCTCACTAAGTTCTGCTTGTTGGTTTCTTGGTTTTATTTTTTGGTGGTTAACAAACTCAGGCATTTCTACATACCATACATTGCGTTCACCCTCAAAGAAATCATGTTTTTTACACTCTAACAATTTTACAGCTGCATTAACGCTTTTAAATGGTGTCTTTCTTTTATCTAAAAAGTCAGCCAGTGTACCACGTTTAAAGTAACAAATGTTATCTTTACTATCTAATACTGTGTAACCATCCTTGAGTTTAGTAAAGTCGTCTTGTTCAATCGTGCTTTCGAAGAATATTTTAAGAGTGTTGTATTTCTCTTCTTCTTTGGTATCTTCATATTTAAATGAAGTATTCTCTGTTGCAGACTCTAATAAATGTTTCATCAATAACTCAAATGGACTTGGTCCTTTTTTGGGTCTTGGTAACGTTAACCAAAATATTCTGTATTTAGCTAAACAAACTCTCCAAGACTTCTCATCTTTTGTATCTTCTGGTTTAAAAGTAACGTGTCTATCTCTAAAATCACATTCATAAATAATACCCTTTGAATCTTCTGTGTAAGTTAAGTTAGTAAACTCATTTTTTATGTCTGGCGCCTGGACACCTATACCTAGTTTTCTAAGCTTACAAGTTTCTTTATCACAAATAGATGCAACAAAGTTATGTTTTGGTGGACAAAAATATTCGTAACCTTTATTGTGTACAGACTGAGCAGTACCATCACTTTCATTTCTTTGAAGTGGCCCCTTAGGATGTGTTGCAAAGATTGTCTTTTGTCTTTCCCATGCAATATCTTTTAGTTGTCTAACAGTTAAGTTACCTTCAGCTTTTTTCATTTCAGTAACACAGACATTGAACAGCATATTGTTCCTGTCACCTGTCCAACCTTCCTGTATTACTTTCTGAACACACGGTGGGTAATCTCTCCAATCAGTTTCAGCATTATACTCAGTAACTTTATATTTATAAAAAGTTTCTGGTTTTAATTTTTTCTTTTCTGCAAGTTCTAAAAAACCACCAAGCATTAATGGTGTATTAGTATCATCAAATGCATACTCTACTGCAGCATTTGCATTGAAGTACGGCATGCCCACACCTTTGTTTAATGGAAATACTTCTTTAGATAAAAAATATTCTTTATTAATCTCTTCTAACTTATCTTTAACTTTTTGTTTATCAGCCCAATCACTAAAAAAAATAAATAAATGTAACCCGCCTGACTTAGATTTTACAGGCACTAACGGTAATTCAAAATCTCTTATTATGTCTACATACTTTTTAGATGTATATTCTTTATAGTTAGCTGGATCTATATCTATACAAGACCATTTAAGCTTGTCGCCACTTTCTGGTCTTATACCTATCTGTTGTGTACCATCCACATGACCCTTCCACAATTCTTCTGTGACTGGTTCGTGAACCGTGAGGTATGAAGCTTTTCTCTTGCCCCTCTCATCCATCTCTCCCGTCAGAGAGATGGACAAGTATTGGGAAGAGTCTCCTTCAAATAATTGAAGTAGCTCTTTTTGCATTAGAACGGTGTACTTTGATCTGCGACCTGCTTAGTGTTAGCAGATCCTTCTTTACCGAAGTCAACCTTACCAAAGATATCGCTTTGCTTAGCAGACTCATAAAACGCTTTTGTCGACTCTAATGTACCCGACAAACTTGGATCATCTAGATATCTATCGAATTCGACGACCCAACCGTACCAAGAGTTTTGTGAGTTACTTTCTTTAGTGGTCTTTAGTCTATAGGCTGTAGCCCAAGACGGTGGAGTAAAGAAACCTTTTTTACCCTTCATCCTACGACTCTGCATCATAGAATTCCAAGTCTTACTCTTTTTCTTCTGAGTAGATTTCATAGAGATTAGCGCAGTCTCAACTGGTGCATAATCTTTATCCAAGACATAAACAAAATGGTTACCTGTATCTTCTACATAGTTTCCATTCTCTAGTCTGTCTTTACCATCATCACCTCTATTAGTCTTAGACATGATTGCTGGATCCATGTGGATTCCAACTGGTCTTCCAGGACTATCGCCTCTGTCTTTCCACTCATTGAACGTGTTTATATATAAACATGGTACAACGATTAATCCTTCTTTACCTTTAAAAAGGTTTCCAGATGTTTCATTGTAAATGTCTCCTTGCTTAGCAGACTCAATATACTTGCCATCTGAATCGTCAAGTACAGGTGAATTGCTATAAAGGATTTTTAAGATAGGGAGTTTAGTATCCCTTGCAGTTACGAACTCTTGTCCTTGTCCTGCTAACTCTTCCAAATTAAATTGCGTTGGAACACCCGCTTCTTTTTTCACAGCTACATCATTAGCTGCATTTTTTGCTTGTTGCATGTTACTCCTTCGTTGTTAACTTTGTGCGTGTTGCTACATAAACACCGAATAAATCGGCAGGAACGTCTTTCCCTTTTTCTATTTGCTCTCTTACGAAAGCTTTAAGAGTCATCGGTTCTACCTTTTCGGCTTGCTTAACATTATGCCCTTTATTTCGTAAATCGTCAACTAGAGATTTCGCCATGTTGTCTTCATTACGACCGAAGGTTAATGTTACATTGTTTTTAATCAGATCCGCAAAATTATTTTCACGAAGCCAATCAAAAGCTTCTTCCGTTCGAGACGCAGGTATTCTCGCACCATAATATGGTTTGATCTCAACTGCTGTACCGTCGGTAAGTTTGATAGAAGCTGCACCAGCTTTCTGCATTAAGTTTGGTATGTCTTGTTCAGAAAGTTTCAGCTCTTGTTCTTTTTTCTTTTTCAATTGATCTTCTAACGCTGATACTTCTTTCTGAATGTCCAATAACTTATTACAGGCAGTGGCAATATCTTCCATCGCTGTTGTGTCGAGAGTAATATTCTTCGACATTTGTTCTAAGTCCATAGTGACCTCCTTGATGCCATGTAATCTAATAATTTGACATCGTCAAGAAAAAAATATATTGATGGGACAAATGAAATTTCAATACAAAACTAAACCCTTCGATCATCAACGGACTGCTTTACAAAAAGGTGCTAAGTGGGGAGCTTATGCTTATTTCATGGAGATGGGTACAGGTAAAACAAAAGTTGCAATTGATAATGCAAACTATCTTTACACTACTGGTGCTATTACTCACGTCTTAGTTGTTGCACCTAATTCAGTTTATCGTAATTGGATAAAAGAAATACAAGTTCATTCAAATTGTTCATCTGAAATACATGTGCACAAAGATAAAAATGTTTATGGTAAAGGCGAAATTATTTGGCATCTAATTAATGTAGAAGCTCTTAGTCATAAAAGTGGTGTTAAAACAATTTCAGAGTTGATTAGGTATCATGGTCAGAAGATGATGTGGATTCTAGATGAATCCACCACAATAAAAAACCGATCAGCAAAACGAACACGAAACATTTGTAAATTAGGGAAGCTAGTAGCATACAAACGTATACTAACGGGATCACCAATAACAAAATCTCCATTAGATCTATATACACAATGTGAATTTCTAAGTCCAGATCTTTTAGGCTTTACATCTTTTTTTACTTTCAGAGCTAGATATGCAGTAATGCAACAAATTGAGATGGGTGGTAAACAGATGTTATTTCCAAAGTATTATACTAATCTTGAAGAGCTTACCGATAAGTTACAGACCTTTTCTTATAGAGTTAAAAAGAAAGATTGCTTAGATTTACCTGACAAATTATATACAACTCGAAGAGTACAATTAACCATTAAACAAGCAGAAGTTTACAATAGATTAAAGAAATTTGCCTACGCTACTATTAATCGAGATGAAGTAAGCTTTCAAAACAAACTTACAGAAATACTAAGATTGCACCAGGTAGCAAATGGATTTGTTACTTCCGATGATGGTACCGTGCAGGTTTTTGACGATTGTCCTAAGATAAAAGAATTGATGGGGATATTGGAAGAGTCTGAAGGAAAGTTTATAATATGGGCCAATTATGTACAAAACATAAAAACGCTTATTAGTAAACTGAAGGAGAAATACGGTGATAAATCTGTGGTTTCGATTTTTGGAGAAGTGTCAACAACTGATCGCCAAGAAGCAGTTAGAAGGTTTCAGGATGATGATAGCTGCCGTTATTTTATTGGTAATCCTTCCACCGGTGGCTATGGTCTTACTCTTACAGCTGCTAGTTATGTCGTTTACTTCTCTAATTCATACAATTTGGAAGTACGTGAACAATCAGAAGACAGAGCACACAGAATCGGACAAGAAGAAAACGTAACCTATATTGACTTAATGGCTGAGAATACTATTGATGAATTTATAGTTACAGCGTTAGATAAAAAAATGAAATTATCCGCACAAACACTAGGTGAAGAAGTTAAGAAGTGGATAAAGTAGAGTAATATTGGTCAACCTTTTTGAACCATTTATCCTCATATTCAGATAATTTAGATTGATCCATCTTAAAACCTTGAAATAATAAGTCTTTAGTGCAGATAGCAATGAATCCTTGCAAGATCTCGCCGTGTTGTTTTTTATGTGCTAAGCTATATGCTGCGATTTGATAGTAATAATCTTCAATCCACTCTTCTCTTTTAGGTTTATTAGATTGTTTAAAGTCTATGATTGTAGGTTTATCTTCAAATACCCCCACTAAATCTGTAGATCCAGCCCATTTATCTTCGTATGCTAGGTTCACCTCACTACCATATATGGTCTTTAAAGGGCCTAAGCCGTCCTCTATTAAGCGATGAGCCATTAATCTGGCCTGAGCACCTTCTTTTGATAAATTGAAGTATCCTACGCCATTTACGTAATTTTCTAGTACATAATGCATTTCTGTACCCCTAGTGGCTGCTTGGTTCATGATTCGTTGCGCTTCTTGATAGCCAACTCTTTCTCTCCAGGCGTCCAAAGATGCTTTCTTTTCTGGTGATTGGGTAGCAGATAATATAGTTGTAACTGAAGGTACCTTTTTCTCTCCTACTTTGTAGGTTCGTGGTCCGTGATCGTCGTCCCGAAAGTAATTGCCGTATGAATACTTAGTATCCCATTTATAATCTGTTATTGTAAATTTTGATTCTTCTCGGATTATCTTCATCCGTAGTTAATACTATATATGAGTAGAAAGTACAGCTAAAACTACACCGACACATCCACCAATTATCCATTTTTCCATTCTAGCTATTCTTATTTCCATTCTATCTATTCGATCAAATGTTTGTTTTTGCATTAATCTGCAAACCTTTTCATGGTATTCGATTTTATCTAATGCTGATTTAGCTCTAGGCATTAGCTTTTACTTCCTCCAATGTATCCACCTATAACTCCAATTAATCCTGTAACTGACATTTTCATAAGTACTATTATACTATCATCTATAGGTCTATCTTCTTTAACAGCTACCCAATAGTCTCCAATAATAATGATACCCAATAAAATTAAAACACCAGTTGTGATTAATAAAACTACAATGTCTTTAAAATTTTTAATCATTATTTTTCTTCTTCTTTCTGGTAACTACTATTTTACCTTCTTTTTCTTTAACCACCATACCTGCATTCTCTGTATGTTTTTTAAGTTGTTGGTATTTTTCTGATGGTGTTAATTTTTTCTTAGTCATTACTGTTGTCCTCTTTCAGCCAAAGCTTGTCCTAATGGATCGTTAGGGAATAAGCTTTTAAATTGTTGTGAATTTACAGGTTGCATATTTTGAACAGGTTGTACTCCTTGTAAGTATTTAGGATCTACTAAACCTTGGTAATCTGGTGCATCAGGCATTGTCTGAACAGGTTGATAATTTACGATAGCGTCTGCTTGTCGCCCTCCTTTATCAGATCCATTTAAAAAGTTTACTCCACCCACGTCTTCAGCTTGTGAACTTCTATCTATAACACTTAACTCAGGAAACAAATCTTTTCTTAATTTAGGATTAATTGCATTTGTACTAAACCCTAATTCAGGTATCTTTATATTTTTGTTTAATAAATATTCAGTAACTTCTTCAAAATTAATTTTGTCAGGATCTACATCAGGAAAATCTTTATCCTCCTCAGCCATCCAGTTAAATAATTTAAACATTGATTTTGGCATATTAGTAGGGCTAATAGTTTTACCTAGCTTGTTAAATCTTTCCATGTCTGAATAAACATCTAACATTAGTTTTAATGCTTTTGGACTTGATAAAAGATAACCACCCATACCTAAAACAGCAGCAAAAGGTAGTGCTGTTAAAATATTACCACCGCCAGCTACAAAGGCACCTGTTGCACCTGCAGCTCCACCTTGTAAAATTAATCTTCTCATAATAAATTGTTGTGAGTCAGATATTAATTTACCGTACTCTGAATCTAAAATATCAATAAATTTTCTTAAATCATTAGCTGCGGCTTTACCCTTTTCACCACCACCAAACATTTCAGTCCACTTAGCCATTGAAGCCTCTTTACTTGCTTCTCCTGTATAACCCATTGCTTTTCTAAATTCTTTAATTTGAAATTCACCAGCTTCTCCTGCTTTTATTCTTAAATCAGCTGCATTGACCTCACCGATTTTGTATCTTTGTGCAATTACAGGATCTACTCTTGTAACCTGTTCTAATTGTCTTGTGCCTGCTGCATCAAATATCTCTTCCCAACCTTTGTATTGTATTGCACCAAGTCTTTCAGCATCTCCTAAACGATCTGCAATTGTTTTACCTGGTAATTCTGGTTGTTTCTTAAATGATTTTAAAAAAGCATCCCAAATATATCTTGATCTAGCTCTATTAAATAATTCGATACCCTCTTTAAAATTAGGATTATCAACACCGAACAATTTTCTTAACTCTTTAATACCATCAGCTGAGCCATATGCAAATTCATTGTGCACAACTTTATTCCACATCTGGTCACCTGTTACTTTTACAGGTAAATTATTTAAAGCACCTTTTACAGAGAAAATATTAGAAGAACTATTAACAATTTTTTGAGCAGTAGGTGTGTTAAATGCTCTTACAATTGTACTAAAATATCTATTAGCTACCTCTAATTGAGTACCAAAGTCATTCATTTTTTTTACTGTACCGTTTAAAAATTCATCAGCTGCTTCTTTTCCTGTTGAGTTTAATAAGTCATCATATTGTTGTTTAAAGTTAGGGCTTGATAAATAACCTTGTATATTATCTGGATTAGCAACTTTGTTAAAATCTTCTCTGAAAGCTGCTCTTAAATCATATGCAATTTTTGAAGGGTCTGTCCATTTAGAAGAGTAAACACTATTTGTTAATATTTTCATTAAGCCTTGATATTCTCTTGGTGTAATTTGAGAATCAATATCTTGTAGTTTATTAATTAAAATCATTAAATCATCATCAAACCCAGATCCTCTCATTTTAGTTGCAAGAAATTCTGCTGATGCTTGACCGTAAGCAGGTTCCTGTTTACCTAAAATATTTTTAGGTAATGTTTCTTGCATTCTAGTCATAAACTTTTTTGCTACTTTTGTTACAGATGCAGTTGGAATAAATCTTGGGTTGTTCATTCCATCAATAATTGTATCTAGCATTTTAAATTGTCTACCGATTGTAGCTTGGTAATCTAAAAAGTTTTTCTGCATTGCTGGAAGCATTTGATATTGAAGCATACCTACTTGTTCTAAAGGTGCTTTTGAAACTACTTCATCTAAAAAATTTTCAAATAATTCTTTTTCAACTTTTGTTCTTTGTCTCTTTGCAAAAATGTTAGCAAACGGAAATACACCGAATACTTTTTCAAAACCTTGTACAATTTTACCTCCAAACTTTTCTGTTTGAGCAACTGTCGATGCACTTAATTCTATATTTCTTTTTGCCGCGGCTTCAGCTAATTCTTTAGATTCTTTACCTAAACCTAAAATACCTTTTGTACCTCTTAACGTAGCACCAAGTATTGGAGCTAAAGATGAACCAGCTAAGTTAAAAAACAATGCATTACGTGCAGCTTCAACGGAATGAACTAGAACTTGTTGAGCATAAGGTAATTTTTTAATATCATTTTCAGATACATTTCCTAAATCATTAAAAGAAGCAGTTTTAAAATCAGTTGCTAAGTTTGCAGCGTCATATAATAATGAACCTGCACCTGCTCCAGCACTACCTGCTAGTTGAGACTTAGCTTCAGTTAATAATAATTGTGAAGGAGCCTTTGATGCTGTTCTAAAGCCATCAAAAAATCTAGCAAAAGGTCTAGCCACGTTTCCTAATAATTTAAATCTTCTTACATAAGGTAACTTGTTTAACATTTTTTCATATTTATCAAAGTTCATTGCCGAAGCTCTTAACTTATCAGCCCCATAAGAAGCCGATGGATCTCTAGCAAATGCACTTACAATCTTATTCATGTCTTTTAAATACACAGCCCCACTACCTGTAACATCTCCGATTAACTCAAGGTCAGATCTTTCTACTCCCTCATCAGTAAAAGGTATCTTCCCTTTAGTTGCCGTCTTGAAAGGATCTGCTTTAAGTTCTTTTTCTTTGGCTATTAAAGTTGCACCTATGTCTCTTTCTTTCTTAACTTCTGCAACATTTTTATAACCTTTAAGTTTCCCTTGTTGAAAAGCTAGATCAACAGCAGCTACTTGTTGTTCATTAAGTGCGGACGGATCAAATGTTTTGTTATCTAACCTTGTTTGAAGTTCTTGTAGTGTAGCCATTACTCAATGCTCGCAAGTTGGTTTTCTTGATCTTTCATAACATTATACATTAACAACTCTTGGTTTTTTTTAGCATTCATAGCTTGAACCAATGGAATATTTGTAAATGTTTCTATGTAATCTCTGTTACCCCCTGCGAAATTATAAGCTTTAGCAATTCCTTGGAATTGTTTTTCTAAGTTTTTTGCAAGGTTTCTGTAGGCCGATCTTACTTCATCTTCCCCAGTAGTTAAACCTAAAATTTGTGTTCTCTGAGCTGCATCCTCTACGTCAGCTCTTGTAAGTCTGTCTTCTGATTTGTTTGCATTTGCAAGTACATACTTCATTCTTGTCTCAATCAATCTTGCTTTAGTTAAGTTATCTAATACACCGTCTGTTCTTTTAGCATTTTTTAATAGCCCACTTATCTCATCTTCATACATTTTAGTAACTTCTGCTGTTTCTTTTCTCTGTTCTTCAGTTGCAGGAATAATATTACCTTGCTCATCTACTATATCTTCAGCAAAAGAATTTATAATTTTTCTATCTATTTTGCTTTTATCTAAATTTAAATCTCCACCAAAGAAACCGAATATATCATCTGCAACAGATGAAATTTTTTCTAAACCTATTTGTGTTCTACCTGTTAAACCGAATGTACCGTCAGGCATTGAAAGTACTTCTTGAGCATAGTCGTAACCTTGAGAAATACTGTTTAGTTGGTTTCTATATTTAGCTAATCTTGCAGGTTGTTTTTTAATTTCAGTGTACTTTGTGTATTTCATTGGAACTACTTGTGTTCCTGATCCATCTGGAGTTGGTACAAACATAACATCTACACCTGTATCCTTTTCAATTCCAATGTCTACTACTTTACCACCTAAAGGATCTTTTGGATCCTCTATTAAAACTGTTCTTCTAGTCTTATCTGCTTTTAAAACACCTGCGCCTTTTTGTTTTTCTTTTGCTTTTAAAAACGCAACTGCTAAATTATTTCTTCTATCTTTTTCCTTACTAAATAATGCTAAAGCTGTATCAGCTACTCCTGAACCTGCTTGTCCTGCAACATCTAAAAATCCTCTCACACCAGATTGAGATGTTTTACCTGACATTAATCCTGTAGCTAGTTTAAATAATAATAAATTACTTGTTTGATCGTTACCACCTGTTAACTCTGTAATTCTGTCATAAAATCTATTAAACTCATCTGCTTCTGCACTATTAGCCATTTTATTTTTAATTCTTTTACCTTTCTCAGCTTGGTCTTCTTGTCTTTCCGCAGCGTCTTGTATTTCTTCTAAATCCATTCCTGTTGTTCCAGGCGCTTGTGGTTGAAGTGAATCATCAACTCTTTTCGCTCCTCCTGTTACACTAGGATCAAATGTAAATGAATCTGCTATTTGATCAATAGTTGCTGTAGGTGTTGTTCCTTGAGCTTGTTCATTTTTATAAGCTTCGTCTAATTTTGCTTGTGCGATCTTTTTATAATTTGGAGAACCAATGATAACCTCTTGTCCGTCAATAATTGTAGGCTTACCTGCATTTGCCTTATCTGCTTCTACACTTTGTAAGACATCCCTAACTGTAAATGTAACCGGTTCTCCTAATACTTGTTCTTCGGCATTTGCTACCGTATCACCTCTTTCTGTAAATGCACCAACACCTGTTAAAGCTAAACCTGGTACAAACGTTTTTTTCATTGGAACTCTTTTCATTGTTTCTTTACCTGTTTGGTAAAGCGGATTTCTGATAGAAGCAGGAAGTTTTTTGCTTTGCCCCGCTATTCTTAATCCTCTACCTACAAAAGGTGCAGTTAACGCTAATGAACCTAGTCCTGAAGCTACTTGCCCATAGTCTCCTTCATACATACCCTTGGCAACATCTGTTACTCCCTCGGCTGCATAAGGTGCAGATAAAGCTAATTCTAAACCTCCTGCAGTAGCTGGTGTTTTTCTAATTAGTTTTCTTTCACCTTTCGCAAGTGCTGACAAACCTTTTTGTAGTCCAGATCCTTCCATTTTTAAAAGTTGTTTGGCTGCAGGTTGTGCTGCTCTAGCGGTTTTAAACGCACGATACCCCGCCATTGCGCCTCGACCTAACATTCCTAATACACCTAAAGCTGGTAAAGGCATTCTTTATCTCCTATTCGCCATATTGTAAGCAGCGTATGCACCTATACCTGTTCCAGCAGCCTGTGCTAATGGATTAGTTCCTGGTGCCGTGGTCGCTGTTACGGCAGATTGTGATGTTGGCATATTAGTCATGA